>Ga0183099_1001424_pt1 | contig 13928 bp, 15 predicted proteins | sample Biomet1_FD_127788 | JGI IMG/M metagenome (GOLD analysis project Ga0183099, IMG submission 127788) | Microbial communities from bioreactor (seeded with anoxic lake sediment) at LBNL, California, USA - Biofuel metagenome 1 | ecosystem: Engineered > Bioreactor > Anaerobic > Unclassified ... | reverse complement strand
ACGTTATGCCGCAGCATAATAAAAAACCGCAGTAGCAATAAATGCTACTACGGTTTGGTCTAACTTTATGGGGTCACTACAAAAGCCTTGAGAAATGGCTGTTTTTTATTCGGCTATCCGGACAAAGGGCAATTTCATACAATAAATATCCTTTTGACAAAGCTACAATGGCATTGGTGAATGTATTGTAGTGCGAAAGGACGTTGTTGTTTTATGGAACGCTATATTTTAAAAGAAAAGACGCAAGCGTTTGTTTGTCTGTTTTTGGCCATGGGCATTGTGGGCAGCTCGGTTGTCTTTGGTAAGGTCATCACCGTCCAGTTCCCCCTGTTCCTGGCGTCGGAATTGCGCTTTTTTATCGCATCGCTGTTGATTGTCCCGATTTTCTTTCGCAAGGAAAACCAGTGGCGCAGAATCAGCAAAAAAGATTGGCGTATTTTGATCTGTATGGCTTTTTGTGGCCAGTTTGTGTTTACCATCTGCATGCTCATCGGGTTGCGCTATACCTCGGGCGTGACGGCCGGTGCCTTGACCAGTACGACGCCGCTGTTCATGACGCTGGTCACCTGCGGTATTCTGAAGGAAAAATTGCGCGCTCGACAAGCTGCCGGTATTTTTATGGCGAGTCTCGGAATATTGTTGTTGAATAGTGAAGCTTTACTGCGCTATTATAGAGGCACAGGGGAACAAGAACTTATAGGGAATATATGGATTTGCTTGGCGGTTATGGGAGAGGCTATATTTTTGCTTTTGGCAAAGAAGTTGGATGCGCCGCTGCCGGGTCTCTATATCACCGGCCTTTTGAGCGTGCTGGGGGCCATGATGTTTTTTCCTTTGGCTGCCTATGAAGCGGTTGATTTTTTCTGGTGGTCGGTTTCCTGGCAGGATTGGCTCTGCTTGTTTTATTTTGGTGCGGTGTATACGGTCCTCGCCTATGTTCTGTGGTTTCGCGGCCTGGCCGCAGTGAGCGGCGGCACGGCCAGCAGTTTTACCGCGGTGATGCCGCTGAGCGCCGCGGCACTTTCCCTTGTTTTTTTGCAGGAGAACTGCTCCTGGCTGCAAGCCGCGGCCCTTGTTTTGATTATTTTTGCGATCCTGTTTTTGGCTAAATTTGAAGCGGATGCAATAGAAAAAAATCCGGAGCGGAGTGGCTGCCATGAGAGTTAAAACCGAGGGGGAAAAAATAAAATGTTGGCGGCTTCCCGGACTGCCGGGAGTTGAGCTCCTGCAGGCTGCCTATGTGACGCAGTCCTTTGCCAAACATGTGCATGACGGCTATGCTTTCGGGGTTATCGAAAGCGGTTCGTTGAAATTTTCGTATCAGGGAAAGAACTGGACGGCAGAGTCCGGCGACATCAATTTGGCCATACCGGGGGAAGCACATGATGGACGGGCGGGATCACCTGCAGGCTGGGCCTACCGCATGTTTTATCTTGAACCAGCGGCTCTGCAAACGATTATGCATGCCTTGTCAGAGGATGCCGATGCCTGCCCCTTTTTTCGGCCGGGCGTGATCCGGGATACGTCGTTGGCTCGTCCACTGTGGCAGATGCACAAATTGTTTGAAGCTGCAGCGGGGGATGCTATGGAACGAGAATCCCGGCTGCTGGCCTGTCTGGCTCCTTTTATTTTAAAGTATGCGGATAAAAAAATCACTTTGCCCAGGGGGAACCGGGAAAACAAAGCCGTTGCCATGAGCTGTGAATACATTGAGGCAAAGTATCGCGAAAACATTTCGTTGCGCGATTTGGCGGCGGTTAGTGGGTTCAGCCCCTATTATTTGATTCGTGTCTTTGCCAGGCAGCGTGGCGTTTCCCCGCATGTTTATTTGAAACAGATTCGTATTAAGGCGGCAAAAAAATTGCTGGCGCAAGCTTTGCCGCTGGCGTTTATCGCTGTGGAGACGGGCTTTAGCGACCAAAGCCATTTTTCCCGGCAGTTCAAACAGATTACCGGGTTGACCCCAGCTGCCTATGGAAAAATGCTGCAGTCGACTGCGGGATGACAGCTGTATTTTTCGCCTGAAAAAGCAGGAATATACCTAATAAATGGTAAATGTAATACTCCGTAAAGAGTTCTGCTACGGAACAACAGGCGGGGTTCTTTAACTGAAATCGAAAAGGTAGTGACAGTATGCAGCAAGTAAAACTAGCCTATGGGAAAAACGGGATTTCCCTGGAGATACCTGAAGATGCTACAGTGATTGAACCGCGCCATTTGCCACCGGTCAGCGATGAAAAAACCGCGGTCTTAAGGGCCTTGCGGCACCCTTTTGGCACGCGTCCGCTAAAAGAAATGGTAAAGGCGACGGAAACGGTGGCGATTGTGATTTCCGATATCACGCGGCCGACGCCGAATCATAAGCTCGTGCCGTGGCTTATAGAGGAGCTGTCGCAGGTTCCCAAAGAAAATTTTGTCATCATCAACGGTACGGGCAGTCATCGCGGCAATACGCCGGAAGAATTGCTGCAGATGCTCGGATCATGGGTCGTTGACAATATCCGCATCATCAATCATGATGCCTTCAATGACGAGGAACTTGTAAAGGTCGGCACGAACAGTTACGGGACAGCTGTCTATTTGAACAAAACATATGTCGAAAGTGATTTTAAAATCGTGACGGGTTTTATCGAGCCGCATTTCTTTGCCGGTTTTTCGGGTGGACCGAAGGGAATAAATCCGGGTATTGCGGGGATTAAAACCATTATGGGTTTTCACAATGCCGAAATGATTGGCCATCCGCAGAGTACTTGGGGAGTAATTCCCGGGAATATCTGCCAGAATGCCGCGACGCAGAACTGTCTGTTGGCCAAACCGGATTTTATGCTGAATGTGACGCTCAATGGCGAAAAAGTGATCACAAACGTATTTGCCGGTGATGTCATTGAAGCGCATCGCCTCGGCTGCGAATTCGTCAAAAAACAGGCGATGTACCCTGTGCCGCAACCGTTTGACGTGGTCATCACCACCAATTCCGGCTATCCGCTCGATCAGAACCTCTATCAGACGGTCAAGGGGATGAGCGCGGCCTTTGAAATTGTCCGTCCGGGCGGGGCGATCTTAACCGTGTCGGAATGCTCTGACGGCATTCCCGCGCATGGCAATTTCGGCGAAATATTAAAGATGCGCGATACGCCGGAAGCTTTGCTGCAGATGATTGAAGATCCATCCTTTTCCTTATTTGACCAGTGGGAAGCGCAAAAGCAGGCAATGATCCAGACGAAAGCGGACTGTTATCTGTATTCGAGTCTGGATAAACAGACCGTAGCAGCAGCAAAACTGCATTATGTGGCGGATTTAGCCCTTGCGCTGCCGGAACTCATGGCGAAATACGGCAAACGGGTTGCTGTCATGCCGCTGGGCCCGTTGACGATTCCTTATGTTGCGGGCTGAGCTGCGGAAGTTGAATGGCCGGCACATTCTTTTGCATAAAAGATAAAAGAGCATATCTGTTTAATTAGAAGTTCGCGGCAGCAATGCTTTAGCGGGCTTCTTTTTGTATGGGAATAAGCTTGCTGCACAATAAAATATGAAAATGATTATTGATTACAAATAATAGTCGTTTTTAAAAAGGAAAAGGTATATTGTATTATTGGGTAATTTGAACTATAATGGAAAATAGCTTAAAAGTTCAACCCGCATGGCTTCACAGGATATGAATGTACGGTGCAGGCTGCTTTTCTTTTATAAGGAAAAGAAAAAGCTATGCCATGGCTGGGATTTACTGACGGCAATGAAAGTGGTGCTTTTCCAGAAAAGTACCGTATATGGGGGAATCACAGATGATGCAGTTGCGTAATATTAAAACGGTTTGGAAAATCACGATACTGATTATGTTTATGGCGTTTTTTCTGGCTCTTGTCGGCTATGTGGGCCATTATGCTGCCGGAACTTTGGCAATGAAAATGGATGACATGTATCATAACCGCTTGCTGCCGATACAGTGGCTAAATGACAGCCGGGTGGAAAGCCGCAGGAATGAGGCTTTGTCCTTTACGCTGTTTATGGCTAAGGATCCGGCAGAACGCCAGCGGATCTATCAAAATATCGAGGTGCACAAAAAGGCGTACAGTGACTATCTGGAACAATACAAGCAGAGCGGTTTGGACTCGTTTGAACAGCAGAACTTCGATAAGCTCAGCGCTGAAACCTTGGTGTACCGGACGCAATGGCAGAAATCCCTGGATTTAGCCATGGCCGGAAAGCTTGAAGAGGGACATGAGTATTTCTATAAAAATGCATTTCCGCATTTAGAGACAATCAATAAGGTGCTCGATGATTTGGTTGCGTATAATGATAAGCTGGCGGAGGCCGAAAAGCAGCAAAGCGAAGAGATCGCCTTGTACAATGATCGCATCAGCATGGCGGTGACGGCGCTCGCTGTCTTGCTTTCAGCAGCTTTGGGCTGGCTGATTACTCGGCTGATTTTAACGCCGTTAGCCGCGCTGCTGGCAGAGGTACACCGCATGGCCGCCGGCGATCTGAAAAACAGAAAGGTGCATGAGATTTATTATGCGGACGAGATCGGACAATTGACGAAGGAGTTTGATCTCATGGCCAATCACTTACATAAGATGGTCAAAAATATAGCGGAAGCATCGCAGCAGGTGGCGGCATCTTCGGAAGAGCTCAATATGGGGGCGGAAGAAGCAGCTAAGGTTACTGGCCAGATTACAGAGGCTGTTGAAGATGTGGCGCAGGGAGCGCAAAACCAGTCGCAGGTGATCGATGAAACTGTAATGAGTGTACAGCAGATGGTTGCGGCCATCACGCAGATTGCAGATAATTCGACTACGGTGGCCGAAGCGGTCGCCAAAACGGTGGATGCCGCACAGGCAGGGGCACAATCGGCTGAGTCGGTGGCAAGGCAGATGGACAGCATTGAAGAGACCGTGGGGTCTTCCGCTGAAGCGGTCAAGAAACTGGGAGACCGTTCGCAGGAGATCGGGCAAATCATTGATACGATTTCCGGCATTGCCGGACAGACGAATTTGCTGGCATTGAATGCAGCCATTGAGGCAGCTCGTGCTGGCGAGAATGGCAAAGGATTTGCTGTTGTGGCCGAAGAGGTGCGGAAGCTGGCGGAACAATCCAAAGAGGCTGCTGCCCGGATTGGTGCAATGATCGGCGAGGTGCAGCAGGAAACGGACAAAGCTGTGACAGCGATGAATAAAGGCAGCCAGGAAGTGAAATTAGGTGCACACGTAGTCGAAAGTGCCGGGGCAAACTTTAAGGAGATCACGGCATTGGTCAATAATGTTTCTTCGCAGAGCATGGAGATTTCTGCGGCAATTGAAGAGATGACGGCCAGTAGCCAGCAGATTGCCACAGCGGTCAAAGATATTGACCAAGTCGGCAAGAAAGCGGTCGGGAAAACGCAAACGGTGTCGGCAGCCACGGAAGAACATTCCGCGTCCATCGAAGAGATTCTGGCGGCCAGCCAATCGCTGGCGAATACCGCCAAAGTGCTGCATGCCGAGGTTGAATTCTTCAAGGTTTAAGCGGTCGGCATTGGCAGCAGACCCCATTACGGCTTAGCGGGGAAGCAGCTTGCTTCTGGCAGTGCTGGGAAAAATAGTACAGGAAAGATCATGATGGCGCTGAAAACACGAGATGTTTTCAGTGCTTTTTTTATTGGCACAAAACGGTCAAGGCTGTATGGAGTCAAAAGATGGCACGAGAAAAATAATAAAAACATTGTAAACATATTGACTATATATGCATTATAGGATATGATATAAAAAGAAGTAATAACATATATAAATAGTATGCATTAAGATGAGGAGGCTTTTTATGTCGATCAATTTGGATGAAATCCATAACTATAAGGGAATGTATTCTAATAAGTGGAGTTTTTGCCGGGAAAAGACGGGGGAAGAGGATGTTCTGGCCATGTGGATTGCCGACATGGATTTCGAAACAGCGCCAGCCATTAAGAAAGTGATGCTGGAGCGAGCTCAAACGGCAATATATGGCTATGCTGCTACCAATGCAGAATATGATGCGGCGGTAATCGGCTGGTTTACCAAGCGGCATGGCTGGAAATTCACGCCGGATCAGATTTTGCAGACGCCGGGCGTTGTAAGCGCATTGACCATTGGCGTGCAGGCATTTTCTGCGGACGGCGATGGCGTGTTGATTCTGACGCCGGTGTATCATCCGTTTTTTCGGTTGATTCGCCATACGAAACGGAAGCTCGTAGAAAGTGCGCTTGTTGAAACGGCCGGTGGTTATGCCGTGGATTTTGAGGATTTTGAAAAAAAAATCATAGAGCAAAAGCCGAAAGTTTTTATCCTGTGCAATCCGCATAATCCTGTTGGCAAGGTATTCAGCCGCGAGGAGCTCTTACAGCTCGGCGAAATTTGTCTTCGTCATAAGGTCATCATTTTGTCAGATGAAATACACAGCGATATCGTCTACCGTGATGCCAAACATGTTCCGCTGGCAACGGTAGCGGAGTCCATTGCACAAAATACGGTCGTCTGTACGGCACTCAGCAAGACTTTTAACATTGCCGGACTGCAAAACTCCAACATCATCATTCCGAATCCCGCGTTGCGGGAAAGATTTCAAGCGATGCAAGCGTATTTTGGTTATCCGCATATCAGCCTTTTTCCGGTTCCGGTGACGATTGCGGCCTATCAAAAAGGCGAAGGCTGGCTTGATGAGGTGCTGCAATACATTGAAAAAAACCGTGATTTCGCTCTGGAGTATATCAAGCGAAATTTGCCGGAACTCAAAGTTTTCAAGCCGCAGGGAACGTATTTTTTATGGCTGGATTTCCGCGCTTATGGGCTGACAAAAGAAGAGCTGGAAGCTTTTTTATTGCATGAAGCCAAAGTTTGGTTTAACCAAGGGTATATTTTTGGTCGGGAAGGTGAAGGGTTTGCCCGGATGAATATTGCCTGTCCGCGAAGTCTTGTCGAAAAGGCGTTGCTGCGGATCAAAGCAGCAACGTTGAATTTAAAGAAAAGGAACGTGAAATAAATGAAATTATCCAATCGTAAAGGGAAATATGGCAGCATCTTTTTTGTGTTGTTTGGCTTATTGCTGGTGAGTGGGTGTGGACTGAGTGAAAACAGCAGTTCTGGCAAGGCAGTAGCTGACAAACCAGCAGCTTCGGTAAAAACCTATCAGGTAGCAACCCGTGGCACTTTTCGGCCATTTACTTATATGGATGAAAATGATAAATTGACGGGCTATGATATTGAGATTTTGCGGGAAGTGGAAAAAAGAAATCCCGACATTAAATTTGAATTTAAGACAATGAGTGTGGACGCAGGCTTTTTGGGGCTGGAATCCGGGCAGGTCGATGTTATTGCCAATCAGATCGTCTACAATGAAAAGCGGGCCGATAAGAGCATTTTCACCAAGGAGGTAAATAATTATACGAGTCGAAAATTGGCCGTGCGTGGCAATGTGAACGATATCAATGGCATAGATGATTTACGCGGCAAAAAGGTTGCGGTGACAAGCAGCAGCGAAGTGACACGGCAACTGCAAAAATATAATGAAACGGCGAATCCGCCGATTGATTTGGTTTTTACGGACAAAGGGGCTACCGAGACATTGAATCTGGTAGTTACGGGCCGTGTCGATGCAGCGCCGACCTATGAAGTGACAATAAATGAAGCAAAAGATATCTTGGGCCTTGATCTAAAAGCGGCAGGGCCGGTTATTGCCAGTGATCCGACTTGCTTTGCTTTGCGCAAAGATGCGGATTCGCAGCTTTTGGCAGACAAAATTGATGCGGCGCTAAAGGAAATGAAAAAAGACGGCACACTGAAGCAGTTGTCAGAGAAGTTTTTAGGCAAGGACTATACCGTGCCGCAGATGTAGGTGAGCAGGATGAAGGATGCAGATAAAGAGATTTTTCGTTTGGCGGAGGCGATTTATCCAGAAATGGTAGCTTTTCGGCACAGCCTGCATAGGCAGCCGGAGCTTGGCTACGCAGAGCATAAGACCGTCGCAAAAATTTTAGCCGTATTGGAAAAATGGAAGATAGAAACGGAACGCGTTTCGGGCTCGACGGCGGTAATTGCGTATATTCGCGGGGAACTTCCTGGGGAAAAGAGCATTGCCCTGCGAGCAGAAATCGACGCGTTGCCGATACAGGAACAGTCGGGGGTGGCGTTTTCCTCTGCCGTGCCTGGGGTTATGCATGCTTGTGGACATGATTTCAATACAGCTAACCTCCTCGGGACAGCGTATATTTTAAACAGCCTGAAGGGCGGCTTTTCGGGCACAATCAAACTGCTGTTTCAGCCTGCTGAGGAAATATTTGGCGGGGCGCAGGAATTGCTGGATTACGGTGTTTTGCGAAACCCGGCGGTTTCTGCGATATTAGCAGCGCATGTGAGCTCTCGGTATCCGGTTGGGAAAATAGCAGTAAAAGAAGGTTTTATCAATATGGCGGCAAGCTCGTTTGCGGTTATTTTGCGAGGCCCGGGCGGCCATGCAGCAGCACCGCATCGGTCTGTGGATCTTATTTTGGTTGCGGCGAAATTGATCGAGGCAATGCAATTGCTTCCAGGACATAAGGTCAATCATATTGATCCGGGGATTTTGGTAGTCTCGCATATTGAAGGCGGCAGCGCGGGCAATGTTTTGCCGGAGGAAGTGCGATTTTCGGGAACGATTCGTGCCCAAGAGCGTGCCGTGCACGAATTGTATGCAGCTGAGATACGGAAACTTTTACGAGTGCAGAAGTTTTTAAACGGAATAGAAGGAATATTGGAGTTTAGCTTTAAGGGCGAAGCAGTTTACAATGACTTGACATTGACGCAGTTTTTTTGTGAAGAAGCGGCCTTGCTTTTAGGCGAAGCCCAGGTAATCCGTATTGCCAAACCGACAAATGGGTCAGAAAATTTTGCGCTGTTTTCGGCAAAAGTTCCTTCGGTATACTTCCATATTGGCGGAAAAGGTCGTAATGATAGGGAGGTAAGCGCAGTGCACAGCCCGACGTTCCGAGTAGAAGATGCTGGATTATCCACAGGGATGCGTGTCCTGGCAAAAGCGGCGCTTGCGGTATTGCAGCGATAGTTTGGGGAAGGAGGGAATGGCGTGGGAAGTTATTTCAGTTTTGATTATATGATAAAATCTATGCCGATTTTGCTCTCGTATATTGATGTCACACTTTTGGTCACCGTAGTGGCAGAGATTTTCGGCGTTTTTTTAGGTTGCTGTATTGCGCTGGTACGGGTCCACAGGATCAAAGGCCTTAACGAAGTTGCGGGCGTGTATATTTCCTTTGTTCGGGGGACGCCGTTTTTGGTACAGTTGTACTTGATTTGTTTTGGCTTGCCACAACTTTTGCAGGGACTTGGGTATACAGAGGTCAGGTCTTTGCCGGGGTTGCTCTTCGTGTTTCTGGTTATGGGATTACATGCCGGAGCTTATATTGCGGAAGTTATGCGCAGTAGCATTTTGGCAATTGAAGCGGGGCAGTTCGAAGCTGCACGGTCGATTGGAATGACGAATGTTCAGACCTACCGGCGCATCGTTTTGCCACAGGCATTTCGTTTGGCAATTCCGGCCTTAGGGAATAATGTGATTTCAACCCTGAAGGGAACATCGTTGATTTTCAATGTCGGTGTTGTCGATATGCTTCGCAAAGCTGATCTGCTGGGCTCATATAGTTACCGCCATTTGGAATTGTATATGGATATTGGCATCATTTATATTGTTCTGTGTTTTTTTATCCAGATCATTACTGCCTTTTGGGAACGGCGGGTGGACTGGGGCGAATCGGATGCTGCCTGAAATTTTAGTGGGAAGGGAGAGTAAAATGAATGGAAAACATTATTGATTTTGCATTCGTGGGCGAGGTTTTCTTTCGGCTATTGGCGTACGTGCCAATCACGTTGGGACTGGCTATTAGCAGTATGGTTTTGGCGAGTATCTGGGGTTTGTTGATTATGGTTTTGCGCTTGCGGAAGATCCCGCTGCTGGGAAGGCTGGCAAAGCTTTATATATTGGTTGGCCGGGCACTGCCGACAATGGTGATTCTTTATTTGGTGTTTTTTGCGTTGCCCGTGGTGCTTTTGATTTTTTCGGATGCTACGGGTCGTGAAGTGACGATCAATCAGGTTCCGGCGATGGTCTTTGCAGTTCTGGGGCTGTCCATACATACGGGCGCTTATTTGGCGGAAAATTTTCGCAGCGCAGTTCAATCCGTGGAAAAAGGCCAACTGGAAGCAGCCGTAGCGTGTGGCATGACCTGGCAGCAAGGTTTTCGCCGCATCATCTTGCCACAGGCGGCCGTGTTTGCGCTCCCTTTGCTGGGGAACCAGTTTTTGACACTGCTGAAGGGCACATCAATTGCTTTTATGATTACGGTAATGGAATTATTTGGAGCGGCTAATGTGCTTTGTTCGGAAAACAATCGCTATTTAGAAGTTTATCTGGTGGTGGCGCTTTTATATTGGGCGATCAGTGCTTTTTTCGAAAAGGCCTTTTTTGTCCTGGAACACAAATTAGCATTTTTTAAAAGGGGAATGAAGCCATGATAACATTGAAAAATATTCATAAGGCTTATGGTGATAATGAGGTCTTAAAGGGCATTGATTGCACGATTCCAACGGGATCGGTTACCGTCATCCTTGGCCCTAGTGGCAGCGGTAAGACGACCTTGTTGCGGTCAGTCAATTTTTTGGAACGTGCAGATGCAGGGGAAATCATTTTAGATGATTTGCAGGTCGACATAGCGAAAGCGACACAAAAAGAGATACATGAGCTTCGACAGCGGACGGCAATGGTGTTTCAGTCATATAATTTGTTTAAAAATAAAACCGCTTTGGAAAATATTGCGGAGGGGCTGCTTGTGGTTAAGAAGATGCCAAAAGCAGCCGCCCAGGAAAGAGCGGCTTTTTATCTGGAGAAAGTCGGTCTGGCGGAAAAAGCAGGCGCTTATCCACAGCAGTTATCCGGCGGACAGCAGCAGCGCATTGGCATTGCCAGAGCCCTGGCTTTGAATCCGGACGTGATTTTATTTGATGAACCTACGTCGGCTTTGGATCCAGAACTTGTCGGAGAGGTTCTCGATACAATGAAGCAGGCGGCAGCTGAGGTCAACTGCACCATGCTTGTCGTTACGCATGAAATTGGGTTTGCCCGGGATGTAGCGGATCATGTGATCTTTATGGAGGACGGCAAGATTGTAGAAGAAGGAACGCCACAGGCGGTGCTGAATACGCCGCAAGAGGAACGAACCAAGCAGTTCCTAGCGAGATTTATTTCCTATACGGAATACAATATATGATATATCAGGCTTGATCAGAAAATGGATTATTGTTGGAGGTAGAGAGAAATGACAGGGGAAAAGAAAAACAACAGCGGTCTGTCTTGTACGGATTGTGCGATCAACAGCTGCAATAAAAGTGATGTAAAGTATCCGGAATTTTGCTTGACGACAAAGCTTACGGAAAGGGAAATCGAAAAGATTGCGGAGCTCTATCGAACCAATGAAGAAGTTCGCAAGCTTGCGGTTGCCGGAGCTGAAGTTGAAGGTGGTTTTTATGGAAAGTACACGCGGGTGGAAGAAATTATGGAGTTTGCCCGGCGCATCGGGGCAAAAAAAATCGGCATTGCCACCTGCATCGGGTTGATTGAAGAAAGCCGGATTTTTGCCCGGATACTAAAAGTGCACGGCTTTGAAGTTTACGGTGTAGCTTGTAAAGTCGCGGCGATCGACAAGACGGCTATCGGGATTGATCCGGAATACATACGACGCGAGCATGAGCATATCTGCAATCCGGTATTGCAGGCGAAATTGTTGAATAAAAACAAGACGGAATTGAATGTTGTCGTAGGCCTTTGTGTCGGACATGACAGCCTCTTTTATCGGTATGCCAAAGCGCCGGTGACTACGCTGGTCACGAAGGACCGCCTGACGGGACATAACCCGGTGGCGGCACTTTATGCCTCGCATAGCTATTATCGAAAACTGCTCCGTGAATAACGGGCAAAGCGGAACGATCCCCATACAAGGGGAAAGTTCCGCTTAAATTTTTTGCTGATATGCCGATATATAGGGATGTAAATGATTACGTTTACAAATTTAAGTGCGAAAGGAGGTATGGTTATGTCGATAAGTTCTATTGAAAATACAGCATCAAGCTGGGCGTCTCTGCTGCAGCAGGGATCGACAGCTGCGGCGGCAAGCAGCACAGCAACGAGCAGCAATGCGGCAACTGCTTTTTCGGCGGCGCTTGATCAGATTAAGGGAACGCCGGCCGTGACCGCTGCAAGCAGCTCAAGCAGTAGTGATAAAAGTGGCGGCAGTAGCAGCGGCAGTGATAGCAGCGGTGATCAAAAAACGACAACGCTGACGCGGGTTGAGCCGGATGGCTCCATGATCCTGATCGTAATGCAGGGGAATACCATTGTTTCCGAACGCAAAATCGGTGGTGCAAGCCAAAGCGAGGCAAAGGATACGAAGACAGCGGCCATCAATGCCAAGCTCGATCAATTCAATGCCGGGGCGGAAGTATCGAATGGTACGGTATTCAGTGCCAGTACCTGATGCATGAAAGCAGGTTGTTTTTATAAAAGGAGACGAATAAAATGGTAGGCTCAGTGAAAACAGAGGCGACGTGGGCTTCGTCGCTGGGAGTACAAGCGGCTGGAAAGCCGGACACATCAGCAACGGCTGCTTTTTCGAAGGTGCTGGATCAGATGAAGACGGACCGGATAAGCACGAGTGATGCTAAAAGCGAAGACGAGAAAAAAATCTCTGTTGTTAGCCGCACGATGAGCGACGGTTCGACGGTCGTTATGGTCATGCTTGGCATGAAAATCGTTGCGGAGCGCAAGTTTGGTGGTAGCGCTAAAGGCGAGAAAGATGCCAAATTAGTGGATATGAAGACGGATGTTGTTGGCAAGCTTGGCGAAAAAGGCTGTACGCTGGAAAAGACGTCAGCAGCGCTCGCTACGGCTGCCGATGCACAGAGTGCGGTGGCGAATGCTATCAGCGCAGCTTTGGGCAGTGCCGGTTTTTTTGTCGCTATGCAGTGAGCCGATATTGCGATAAAGGATCGGCCGGAGAAAACACCTTGTTTTGTATGCTGGCATAGAGGTTATGCAGCTAAGTTTTTAAAATGAGAAGGGAGGTAAATGTATGACGAATCCAATAACATCGGCGTCAACGTTCTTGTGGAAACCGCTTACGAGCGATGAAACTGCTAGCTTGGCAAAAAGCCAGAAGGCGGTCAGCAGTTTTGCGAAGGTGCTGGAACAGTGCAAGACCGGAAAACTCGACGAAGATGAGATCAAGGGGCAAGAGGGAGATACTGTCTCGACGGTCACGCAGACGATGAGCGATGGTTCTGTGCTGATCATGGTTTTGGTGGGAACGAAGGTCGTTTCTGAACATAAATGCGGCGGTTCGGGCAATGAAAACCAGAAAAAAGCCGTTTTACTCGATACGAAGACCTCGATTATAGGAAAAATTGGCAAAGACGGTACGCTTGGCGGCTTGACACCAGCGAGTCAAACCGATGGTGTTGCATCGGACAATGTGGCGCAACTGGCCGCGGCGACTGGTCTTGCTGGGAGCATGCTCAGCAGTATAGGGAAATGATGTGAAAAGCGTAAGGATGCGTGAATAAAAAATGGATTTTTTAGGCGTAGAAAAATAGCCGCAGTCTGTTCAGCGAGAACAAACTGCGGCTATTCACATTTAGGAAGCTAGACGATTTTGGTCGTCCAGTCTTCAACATTCCAGATCGCACTGACCCAGTCCTGGTAGAATTCCGGTTCATGGGATACCAATAAAATAGTGCCTTTGTATTCCTTGAGGGCGCGCTTGAGTTCATCTTTGGCATCGACATCAAGGTGGTTGGTCGGTTCATCGAGCACGAGCAGGTTGATTGGCTTCTGCATGACCTTGCAGAGGCGGACCTTGGCAGCTTCGCCGCCGGAGAGCACCA
>Ga0183099_1001423_pt1 | contig 13939 bp, 12 predicted proteins | sample Biomet1_FD_127788 | JGI IMG/M metagenome (GOLD analysis project Ga0183099, IMG submission 127788) | Microbial communities from bioreactor (seeded with anoxic lake sediment) at LBNL, California, USA - Biofuel metagenome 1 | ecosystem: Engineered > Bioreactor > Anaerobic > Unclassified ... | reverse complement strand
AGAGAGGTACGGGAGATGGAGTACAAAATTGAGGGGCAGCCCCTGCCGGTTGTCGTCTGCCAGCTGAATGCGGGGGAGAGCATGATTACCGAACGGGGCAGCATGAGCTGGATGAGTCCCAATATGAGGATGGAGACTACTTCCAACGGAGGGCTTGGCAAGGCTTTGGGCCGGATGTTTGCGGGCGAGGCTTTGTTCCAGAACCGTTATACCGCCCAGGGCGGCCGGGAATGATCGCCTTTGCCTCCAGCTTTCCCGGCGATATCCGCGCGTTTGAGATCGGGCCGGGCCGGGAGCTGGTCGTGCAAAAAAGCGGTTTTCTCGCCAGCGAGGAAAGTGTGCAGCTCTCTGTGTTCTTCCAGAAGAAGCTGGGCGCGGGCTTTTTTGGCGGCGAGGGCTTCATCATGCAAAGACTGTCGGGCAGAGGCATCGCGTTTGCCGAGTTTGACGGACATGTAATGGAGTACGATCTGGCGGCGGGGCAGGCCATGGTGGTGGATACGGGGTATCTGGCTGCCATGGATGCGAGCTGCTCCATGGAGATTCAGACCGTACCCGGTGTGAAGAATATGGTTTTCGGCGGCGAGGGGCTTTTTAACACGGTCATTACCGGACCCGGCCGCATCTATTTGCAGACCATGCCCATCAGCAGCGTGGCCAGCGCAATCCAGCCCTTTATCCCCACCGGAAAGTAAAAATATTCCGCACCGCAGGTTGGACCCACCGCAGGGAAATCCATGCGAGTTCCGTTTCATTTCCGCCCTTTTAATCGGATGGAATAAGCTGCCGAATTTTGGCTAAAAGTTCATTGACTTCCTTTTTGCCCGATGTTATGCTGGAAGAAACTCAGGTTATGAGCTGTGAGTTATTGGACATTATATAACGGGAAATGCAGAAAGGAGCACTGACTATGAGCGAACAGAAATTCTATATTTGCAAACACTGCGGCAATCTGGTGGGACTGATTGAAGCGGGCGGCGGCACACTGATCTGCTGCGGCGAACCCATGGTGGAGTTGAAACCGAACACCGTTGATGCCAGCCAGGAAAAGCACGTTCCTGTAGTTACCGTTGAGGGTGACACCGTGAAAGTGGCTGTTGGCGCGGTGGCGCATCCAATGACCGAGGAGCATTCTATTCAGTGGATTTACCTTCAGACCGCGCATGGCGGGCAGCGCCGCGGTCTCAAGCCGGGCGAAGCGCCTGAAGCGGAATTTGCCCTGAACGGAGATGCAGCTGTGGCGGTCTATGCGTACTGCAATCTGCACGGCTTGTGGAAAAAGGAACTGTAAGACTACAACGGACGGGCGCCGCATAAAAACGGAAACCGATGGCTGCAAACAGACGCAGTCATCGGTTTTCATGCTCGCGAGGCCCGAAAAGAGGAGAAGCCAAAATGAAGGTCTGTATTTTACAGGGGAGTCCTCGGGAAAACGGAAATACCGCCGCTTTGCTGGAACCGTTTGTCCGGCGGATGGAGGAGCGGGGACAGACCTGCGAAACCATCCGGCTGTACGATAAGCAGCTGAAGCCATGTCTGGCCTGTCGGGCGTGCCAGAAGGACTGGACGATTTTCGGATGTGTGCAGAGGGACGACATGCAGAAGATTTTTGACGCCGTTTTGGCTTGTGACCTCTTGGTATTGGCAACACCCATCCATTCCTGGTATTGCACCCCGCCGATGAAGGCGGTGCTGGACCGGCTGGTGTATGGCATGAATAAGTACTATGGCGGTGCAAAGGGACCTGCGCTGTGGAAGGGGAAGCCGGTTGCTCTGGTGACCACCTGCGGTTATCCGCCCGAGAAGGGGGCCGATCTGTGGGAGAGTGGTATGCGACGCTATTGCAGACATTCTCAGCTTAAGTATCTGGGTATGCTGGCACAGCGGCACCGGAGCTACGACACCGCATTTATGGATGAGGGAAAAGCTGCTCGGGCGGCGGCGTTTGCAGATGAACTGTGCGCCGTATACGACGAAAAATAAAAACTTGAATTAAGTTGCATATGCGACTTAACACATGCGCTTATTCGTATATACTCATATCATCAACAGGAACAAAGTATTACAGTCAATCGATTGGAATACCGAATTTTAAAGGAGGAAATTATTATGAAAAAGTGGGTTTGCTCTGTTTGCGGTTATGTGTTTGAGGGCGAAAATCCCCCCGAGAAGTGCCCCCAGTGCGGTGTTCCCGGCTCCAAGTTCACGGAGCAGAAGGGCGAGATGACCTGGGCTGCCGAGCACGTAATCGGCGTGGGTAAGTCCTTTGGCGCGGATGTTCCCGCCGATGTGCAGGAAAAGATTGTGGACGGTCTGCGCGCCAACTTCACCGGTGAATGCACGGAAGTCGGTATGTATCTGGCTATGAGCCGCGCTGCTTTCCGCGAGGGCTATCCTGAGATCGGTGAGTATTGGCGCAGAGCTGGGCTGGAAGAGGCTGATCATGCCTCCAGATTTGCAGAGCTTCTGGGTGAGGTCGTTACGGATTCCTCCAAGAAGAACCTGGAGATGCGCGTCGAGGCCGAGAACGGTGCCACGCTGGGCAAGTTTGAACTGGCCAAGCTGGCCAAGCAGTACAATCTGGACGCCATTCACGATACCGTTCATGAGATGGCCCGGGATGAAGCCCGCCACGGCAAGGCGTTCGCCGGCCTGCTGAACCGTTATTTCAGCAAGTAAGAAAGTTCACATTCGATCGCTGTGATACGCCGAGGGAATGGCAAATAGCGAAGAATTGTGACATGATAACACAAAAAGATAATCCTATTTACAGAGATGCGGCTCACGAATTATCGTGAGCCGCATTTTGTGTGCGGATGTGTATTTGAAATAATCCGTGGGGACTTTCCAACTCTTGCTCCAATTTTTAAAATAGCCCACAAAACCGCCGAAAAGCTTGATTTCAATGTAGTAAACTGCATGGATAAGACTTATTAAGGGCGCAAAGCTCCTCGTGCTTCCTGAGCTTCCGATATGCCGGGCGCTTCTGATTTACCCGACCTGCTTCTCTGCGCGGCCTTGGTCTGTCGCTTCCAATTTTAAAGATTCCCCTGTCGGCGCATCGAAATTCCGCTTCCGGCAGGCGGCGCGAAGAAAAGAAAAAAAGGGAGTGACGTAGTGTCAGCCTCGCTCATGCACCGGAGCAGGAAATCGACGCTGTCTTGATGGAAAAGATGCAAAATCAGCTGAGCACGTGTGTGCTCAGCTGAAAAGTGGTGCGGGCATGGGGACTCGAACCCCAACACATTTCTGCATAAGAACCTAAAGCTAGCGTCACCTCAGTGAAAGGAAATTCGTATTGTTCAGAAATAGAATGCGGTTCGCAATACAGGGTCAATGGTTTGATCCCGTTTAGGCCCACAGAAAAAGTGGCTAAATCAAATGATTTAGCCACTTTTCATAACATTTTCCGGATGTTTAAAGGCCTGCGAACGTGCCGATCCCATCTTCTTCGAGAAAATTGACCTCGCTGGGTTCGCATCCCGGTCACGCTTACACAAAAAAGATATGTGAGGGCATGAGCGGTATCTCGAGTGGCTTCTTCCCAACGAAACGTACAAAACGGCAGCACATGTCACAATCCAAAATAATCTGTTATAGAAGTGGTGTGCGTTATTTTTTTTAGGTTTTGAGGTTCAGAACGCTTCCTCTTTCCACAATGGACGGACACACCTCCATGCGGATGATCTCGCCGCCGGTCTCATTTTGAATCAGGTGATCCAGCCGCTCGACTGCCAGCGCCCCCATGCTCTCGTTCGGCACGGACATGGTCGTCAGCGGCGGTTCCAGGAGCTTCCCCACGGGGATTCCGTCGAAGCCGATGATAGAGATCTCCTCCGGAACGCGGTATCCGCCCCGGTGGAGTGCGTGGATGCAGCCTGCGGCGATATGGTCGTTGTCAGCAAAAAAGGCCGTCGGAAGAACCGGGTCTGCCGCCAGATATTGGGACATATCATCACAGGCGGTTTCCGCTGTCGTACCTACAAGGACGATCCGGTGGGCGGAATCGACCTTGTTGTCCCCGTGCAACTTGCGAACAGCGGCCAAATACCCATCCTTGCGCTCAACAAAATTGTGGATGTCGACCTTGCTGTGCAGATAGCCGATCCGCGAGTGTCCGCACTGAATCAGATAATTTGTGGCGGCCCATGCGCCGTATCGGTTGTCAATCACGACCGAGTCCAGACTCTTTCCGTAAAACCAGTTGTCCAGCAGGACCATCGGTACGTTCAGAGACTCAAACGCCGCCAGGTCCCCCGAGCACATCTCTGTCGCGAGGAGGATCAGCCCCGCGCAGCGGGTCGTTTTAATTCCGCGGAGCTGTTCGGTGACATTTTCAGTCCCATAGAAATAGGAAATGGTCGGCTGGTAGCCGAGCCGCTGCGCGCAGCCGATGACACCCTTCGTCATATGTTCAAAAAATGGCGTGTCCGATACGACTTTTCCGTGCCGCTTGTAAATGACGAACTGAATGATCTTATGTCGTTTGGAGCCGGACAGGTTTTCATACTGGAAGCCTAGCTCATCTGCGGCGCTCAGGACCTTCTGCCGCGTCGAATCGCTGATGCCGGGCCTTCTCCGTAAAACCAGAGACACCGTTGCTGCGGAAACACCCGCCTGACGGGCTACGTCCCTTGCGGTTGTCCCCATATTGCCGCCTCCCTCTGAAATCATTCGAACGCCGGTGCGAGTCCATCGTATTATCCTGACGCTATTATAATCTGAATTTAATTTTCGTCAAATAGATCTGCTAAAATTAATTAAATGATTTAATAAATTTTTGAGACAGTTAAAAAAACTTATATATATTGACGATACGTAATCGAATTACTTTGTGATTTATAGATATTTTAACGTGAAAATTTGTCTTTGAGCAGCGATTTCTTTTTTTCGTGCTACACTACAGGTAAAATCAAATTTGAAAAGTTTAACGCGTTAAGTGCAATTCGGGAGGAAAGAAAATATGGATCGGATCAAACTTGGGTTCGCCCCCACCCGGCGCAGCATTTTCAGCGCTCCGGATGCGGTCAAATACCGCGGACTGACGGCGCAGAAACTGCGGGAAATGGGCGTTGAATTCGTTGACATCGACGATATCAATGAAGAGGGCCTCCTGTATGAAGAAAACGACCGGCTGAAGATCGCCGAGAAATTCAAACGGGAAAAAATCGACGGGCTGTTCCTTCCGCACTGCAATTTCGGCACGGAATACCTCTGCGCCAGACTTGCTCAGGACATGGGCGTGCCGGTCATGCTCTGGGGACCGCTGGACGAGCGGCCGGAACCGGACGGCGTCCGACTGCGCGATACCCAGTGCGGATTGTTTGCGACCGGAAAGATCCTGCGCCGCTATGGTGTTCCCTTTACCTACATGACCAACTGCCGACTGAGCGATCCGGTTTTTGAGCGCGGCGTGCGCGATTTTCTTGCGGTGTGCAACGTCGTAAAGACGTTCCGCCATATGCGGATCCTACAGATCGGCCCGCGGCCCTATGACTTTACCTCGACTATGTGCAACGAGGGCGAGCTGCTGGAAAAATTCCACATTGAGCTCGCGCCGATCCCCCTGCCGGAGGTTACCGGCGAGATGAAGACGGCTATCGCCCAAAAGACGGAGGTCGCGGAGACGATCGCCTACATACGCGCCCATATGATCGCCAAACTGAACGACGAGCAGCTTGAAAACGTGGCGGCACTGAAGGTTGCAATGGAACACCTGATCCGCAAGTACGGCTGTCAGGCCGGCGCCATCCAGTGCTGGAACGCGCTTCAGGGAGAGCTTGGCATCATGCCCTGCGCGGCCAACAGCCTTTTGAATGAGGAAGGTATTCCCATCGTCTGCGAGACGGACATCCACGGCGCGGTGACCGCTCTGATGATGGAGGCCGCCGGAATGGGGAAAAATCGTTCCTTCTTCGCGGACTGGACGATTCGCCACCCGGATATTCCTAACGGCGAGCTGCTGCAGCACTGCGGCCCGTGGCCGATCTCCGTGGCGAAGGAAAGACCGACGATCACTTACCCGCTGGCTTTCAACTACCCCGGCGCGATCACCGCCGAGGCCAAGCACGGTCCGGTGACGCTGGCACGCTTCGACGGTGACAACGGGGAGTACAGCCTGCTGCTGGGAAACGCAAAGGGCGTGGACGGTCCCACCTGCAAGGGCACCTATCTGTGGGTCGAGGTCGAGAACATCAAGCGGCTGGAGGCAAAGGTCGTCGAGGGTCCGTATATCCATCACTGCGTCGGCATCCATCAGGATGTCGTGCCCATTCTGTACGAGGCCTGCAAGTACATAGGCGTCAAGCCAGATCTGTATGATACCATTGAGGAGCAGGTCAAAGCATATTTACGGGGGGAGTGACAAATTATGAACAACCGCGAACTGGAATTGAAAAGCTGGGACCTGCGTAAAAACGTGGTCGACATCATTATGGCAGGCGGCGGTGGTCATATCGGCGGCGATATGAGCGTTCTGTACACGCTGCTGATTCTCTATAAAAAGCATTTACATATCACGCCCGCAACGGCGGAGGACCCGGACCGCGACCGGTTCATCCTGAGCAAGGGTCATTCCGTGGAGGCTCTGTACGCCGTTCTGGCGGACTGCGGCTTCCTTGATCTGCAGGAGATTAAGGAGAGATTTTCAAAATTTGGCTCTCCGTATATTGGACATCCGAACAACAAGCTGCAGGGGATCGAAATGAACTCCGGTTCGCTGGGCCACGGACTGCCTGTGGCGGTCGGCATGGCGCTGGCAGGAAAAATGGATGGGTGTTCCTATCGGGTCTACACGGTCCTCGGCGACGGCGAGACGGCGGAGGGCTCCGTGTGGGAGGGCGTCATGTCGGCGTCCAACTACGGGCTGGACAACCTCTGCGCTGTGGTGGACCGCAACGGTCTGCAGATCTCCGGCGGCACAGAGGACGTCATGAAGCAGGAGGCACCCGAGGAGCGCTGGAAGGCGTTTGGATGGAACGTCATCAGCGTCAACGGCAACAACCTTGACGATCTGGACGAGGCGTTTACCGCAGCGGAGCAGGCGAAGGGAAAGCCCACCGTGCTGATCGCCCATACGACCAAGGGATATGGCAGCGGCGTGATGGAAAACAAGGCGTCATGGCATCATCATCTCCCTACGCAGGAGGAATATGAGCAGATCATTGCGGATTTCGCAGTTCGGAAGGAGGTGGCCTGCCATGAATAAGATTGCAAACAGGAAGGCAATCTGCGACACACTGATGGAGCATGCCAAAACCGACAGGGACATTGTGGTCCTTTGCAGCGACTCCCGCGGCAGCGCGTCCCTGACGCCGTTCGCGCAGGCCTATCCCGACCAGTTCGTCGAGGTCGGCATCGCCGAGCAGGATCTGGTCGGCATTGCGGCAGGCCTTGCCAGCTGCGGGAAAAAGCCGTTCGCGGCTTCTCCGGCCGCCTTTGTTTCCACCCGCAGCTACGAGCAGGCGAAGGTGGACTGCGCCTACTCCGACGTCAATGTGAAGCTGATCGGCATTTCCGGAGGAATCAGCTACGGCGCTCTGGGTATGAGCCATCACTCCGCGCAGGATATCGCCGCCATGAGCGCGATCCCCAATATGCGTGTCTACCTGCCGTCCGACCGTTTTCAAACGCGCTGTCTCTTTGAGGAGCTTTTGAAGGACACAAAGCCCGCGTACATCCGCGTGGGCCGCAATCCTGTCGAGGACGTTTATTCCGAGGATCACGTCCCCTTTACCATGGACCGAGCCACCTGGGTGCAAACCGGTTCGGATGTGGCCATCATCGCCTGCGGTGAGATGGTCCATCCGGCGGTCGAGTCGGCGGTTTTGCTCAAATCGCAGGGAATCAGCGCCGCCGTGCTGGATATGTACTGCGTGAAGCCTCTGGACACGGAGGCAGTGATCAAGGCTGCCTCCGGCGCCCGCGCGGTGGTGACGGTGGAGGAGCATTCTCCCTTTGGTGGACTTGGCGCCGTTGTGGCGCAGGTTGTGGGTGAAAATTGTCCCCGGAAAATCAAGAACCTTGCTCTGCCGGATGCGCCGGTGATCACCGGAACCTCCCAGGAGGTGTTCAATTATTACGGTCTGAACGCGGAGGGAATTGCAAAGGTGGCCGCGGAGCTGTTGAAGGGCTGATGGTGCCATGAACGGTTATATCCTATCCATCGACCAGAGCACGCAGGGGACCAAAGGCATTCTCTGCGACGCGGCGGGCAATCTGATCGCCCGAGCGGATCGGTCTCACCGGCAGATCGTTAATCAGGCGGGATGGGTGGAGCACGACCCTGAGGAGATTTTCGCCAATACACTCGCTGTGGCTGGCGACGTGCTGAAAAGGCGGGAATTGCGAGCCGCGAGATCGCGGCGGTCGGCATTTCCAACCAGCGGGAGACCATCATGGCTTGGGACCGGAAAACCGGAAAGCCCCTCTACAACGCCATTGTCTGGCAATGTGCCCGCGCGGCGTCCATCTGCACGGAGATGTCCGAAATGGCCGACAGCGTGCGGGCAAAGACGGGTCTGAATCTCTCTCCCTATTTTTCTGCCGCGAAGCTGACATGGCTGATGCGCAAAGTCTCGGAAGTCAAGGCATGCGCGGACAGGGGAACGCTCTGCTGCGGTACGATGGACAGCTGGCTTGTGTTCCGGCTGACAGGTGGGCAGTCTTTTAAAACGGATTATTCCAACGCCTCCCGCACCCAGCTTTTCAACATTTGTACCCTCTGTTGGGACGACGAGCTGTGCCGGCTTTATGAGATTCCCAAAGAAAGTCTGGCGGAGGTCTGCATGTCAGACTCCGAGTTCGGAACCACGGACTTCGGGGGACTTCTGGAGCATCCTGTTCCGATTCGTGGTGTGCTGGGGGATTCCCACAGCGCCCTGCTCGGGCAGAACTGCCGCTCACGCGGCAGCATTAAGGCTACCTACGGCACCGGTTCCTCCGTCATGATGCAGATGGGTCCCGACGCCGTTCGCTCTACCCACGGACTGGTCACCAGCCTTGCATGGGGACTGAACGGCAAAGTCGAGTATGTTCTGGAGGGCAATCTGAACTACACCGGCGCGGTAATCTCCTGGCTGAAAAAAGAGGTTGGGCTGCTGGCAGACGACCGCGAGAGCGAGCGCCTGGCGGCAAGCGCGAACCCCAATGACCGCACCTATTTCGTACCGGCGTTCACCGGGCTGGGTGCTCCTTACTGGGACAGCGAGGCGACCGGCATTTTGACTGGTGTGACTAGGACCACCCAAAGAGCGGAAATCGTCAAGGCCTGCGTGGAGTGCATCGCATATCAGATCACGGACCTTGTCGGCCTAATGAGCGAGGACGCTGGACTTCCGGTGATGGAGCTGAAGGTGGACGGTGGACCTACCGCAAACCGCTATCTGATGCAATTCCAGAGCGATCTGACCGACGCCGCGGTTCACGTTCCGGCGGTGCAGGAACTTTCCGCCATCGGCGCTGCCTACGTGGCGGGATTTTCGGCGGGGCTTTATCACGCCGAGCGCATTTTTGAAAACGCACATTACACATCCTATCATGCGTCTATGTCGGCGCAGCGCAGAGAACAGCTCCTCGCTGGCTGGAAACAGGCCGTCCGTCAGGCATTGATGCACGCCTGAAAAACTCGTATCTGAAGGCTAACAGCCTTGGATAAATTTTAGATCTGGAGGAATAAAAATGAAAAAGTTTCTTGCGCTCATTCTCGCGGTAGTTATGTGCGCTGTGCTGGCTGCCTGCGGCAGCACCAGTACGGCATCCTCTTCCGCATCCGCTTCGGACTCGGCATCCGCCTCCGCATCTGCCGCCTCTTCCACGCTCCCCGGCGGCGGCTCAAAGATCATGTATGTTATTACACCGTCTACATCCAACGTATTCTTTAAGACTGAGATGGAAGTTGCTTCCGCCAAAGCCAAGGAGCTGGGCTATGAGGTAAAGGCGTTCTCCCATGACGACGACGCCTCCAAGCAGTCCGACCTCTTCGACCAGGCCATCGCCGACAAAGCTGCCGCCATCATCTGCGACAACGCCGGCGCTGACGCCACCATCGAGGCTGTTCAACGTGCCCGCGATGCAGGCATCCCCACGTTCCTAATTGACCGTGAGATCAACCAGTCTGGCGTGGCAATCAGCCAGATCGTCGCAAACAACGATCAGGGCGCTGCCGCAATCGCAGAAGTCTGGGTGGAAGCCATGGGCGAAAAGGGCAGCTATGCCGAGCTTCTTGGTCTGGAGACCGACACCAACTGCTCCGTCCGTTCCGACGCATATCACCGCGTAATCGACCAGTACTCCGACCTGAAGATGGTCGCCCAGCAGTCGGCGAACTGGGATCAGACCGAGGCCTATGAGAAGACCGAGGCAATTCTCCAGAGCAATCCCGAGATTACCGGCATCATCTGCGGCAACGACACCATGGCCTGCGGCGCGGCTGCAGCCTGCAAGGATGCCAGCCGCACCGACATCAAGATCATCGGCGTGGATGGCTCCGACGACGCGGCGGCTCTGATCAAGTCGGGCGAGATGGTCGGCACCGCTCTGCAGCAATGCGCCAAGATCTCCGAGATGGCCGTTGAGCAGGCCGACGATTATCTGAAGAACGGCACCACCGGCCTTGATGAAAAGCAGCTGGTGGACTGCATCGCCATCACCAAGGACAACGTTGACAAGCTGTCCAGCTTCGTTTACACGGAAGGCTAATTGGATCATGGCTCTTCGGCAGAGAAAAAACCGCTGACGGATTCATCGGTTTTCAAAACTGTTGAGGACTGAAAAGGGGAAGGACCTCCCTTCGACAGGTCCTTCCCCCATCCCGTTCCACTGTTGAAAATCCGTTTCAGGAGATATGAACATGAAAAAGCGTTTTTCAGCTTTTGCACTGCTTCTTGCGGTTGCCGCTTTCTCTCTGACTGGTTGCGGAATTGTGACAGTCGTAAAAACAGGCGAGGAGGCAGCATTGACAGGTGAGACAACGGTAGATGTGGCGTTGGAAGCCGGAACCACATGGGACGCCGTCGTTGAGGAGATTACCCAGAACGCGGCGGAACTCAGCGAGCTTGACATCGACTCCGGAACCGGCGCTTACGCGGTCAAAGGAACCGGCACAATCACCGCAATCGATCAAAAGTCCAAAAACGGCTCCATAACACTTTCAATTGACGGCTATACAAATAAAACGGTAAAAATTTCCATTGGGCCTGTGTACAGCAGTACATCCGTCCGCGATGCACAGACCCAGAAAGCGTACTCCGATTTCACCAATCAGGGCGAGTGGTCCGAGTATGCGCTGGGCCTGAACAAGATTGTCGATGAACAGGTCGTCGCACCCAATAACTTTGACGCTAACTCAGTCGGAAAGACTGTTACGTTTACCGGGGCCTGTGGCGCTCCCACCGGTGACACGATTATGGTTACCCCGGTGGCGCTGACTGTCGAATAAATCAGAGGAGGACCGTTTTATGTTTGATGACCGGAATGTTGTTCTCCACTGCGAAAAAATCGACAAGATCTATCCCGGAACCAAGGCGCTGGACGGCGTTTCCTTCGACGTTCTGCGCGGCAAGATCAACGTGTTGATCGGTGAGAACGGCGCGGGAAAGTCCACGTTGATGAAGACCATCGCGGGGATCGAGCAGCCGTCCGACGGCAAGATGTATATGGACGGTAAGGAGGTCTCTTTCAAGGACACCAACGCCGCGCGAAAATACGGAGTCGGCATCATCCATCAGGAGCTGAGCTTGTTTCCCAACCTGAATATCTACCAAAACATCTACGCCGGCCACGAGATCACCAAAAAAGGACACCGACTGGACGTGCCTGCGCAGATTCGCGGGGCCAAGGCGGTCCTCGAGCGTCTGGAGCATCCCATGGACCCCAACACGCTTGTGGGAGATCTTCGCGTCGGTCAGCAGCAGATGGTCGAGATCGCGCGGAATCTGGTTGCGCAGAATTTGAAAATCCTGATTATGGACGAGCCCACCTCGTCTCTTTCCTCTGCCGAGGTCAAGGTGCTTTTCAAGATCATGCGCGAGCTGACCGCCGCGGGCATCTCCATCGTATATATTTCCCACCGTCTGGAGGAGATCATGGAGATCGGCGATCACGCCACGATTCTGCGGGACGGCAAATATGTGGCCGACGCCGAGATCAGCGACATCAACCTGCAGTGGATCGTGCGGCACATGGTCGGCAGCGATAAATCCTATACCCGTTACACCCGTGGCCCCGAGGTGCAGGAGCAGCCGGTCATCCTTGAGACGAAAGATCTCTGCCTGCCCAAAAAAGGCGGCGGCTGGCTGCTGGACCACGTGAACATAAAGCTCCACAAGGGTGAGGTGCTTGGCATCTACGGACTGCTGGGCGCGGGCCGCACGGAGTTTTTTGAATGTCTGATGGGCCTCCGCCCGGAGCATATCGGAGAGATCTGGCTCAACGGCAAGCAGATTCATCCGAAGAGCGTCGCAGGCCAGATTGCGCAGGGCCTTGCAATGGTGCCGGAGGATCGTCAGCGCGACGGTCTGGTTCAGACGCTGGACATTGAGAAAAACATCTCCCTGTCCGCGCTGAAAAACTATTACCGGCATTTTCACCTCGACAAAAAAGAGGAGGACGCCAAAGTCGACGAGCAGATTCAGGACACCCAGATCAAGGTCGCAAATAAGACCCTCCCGATTTTGTCACTGTCCGGCGGCAACCAGCAAAAGGTCGTCATTGCAAAGGGCGTGCTGACCGATCCGCAGATTTTGCTGCTGGACGAGCCCAGCCGAGGAATCGACATCGGTGCAAAGACGGAGGTTTTCGACATCATCCACGATTTCGCCATGCGCGGTATGTCTCTGATCGTGATTTCTTCCGAGCTGAAGGAAATTATTGCGGCAGCGGACCGGATTTACGTGCTTTCCAACGGCAAATGCACGGCGGAGCTGACAGGCGACCAAATTTCGGAGGATCAGCTTGTGCTGGCTTCCTATGCCGGACATCATACGGAACTCGCTGCTGACAGCAGCACGCTGTAAAAGGGGACAAAAACATGAATGCAGTGAAGACTAAAAAAGACAATTCAAAGCTGATCATGACCCTGCTGAAAGGACGTACGTTCATCGTTCTGATCATCCTGCTTATTTTCTTCAGCATTGCAAGCCCAAACTTTCTCTCGTTTTCCACAATGACCATGCTGGCCAAGCACGTCGCCCTGTACGGCATTCTGGCCATCGGCATGACCTTTGTCATCATCACCGGCGGCATCGACCTGTCCGTCGGCTCCATTGTCGGTCTGGCGGGCATGATCGCCGGAGGCATGATCCAAGAGGGCGTTACTTTGAAATTCATGGGCGTGACGCTTTATTTCAGCGTACCGGTGATCGTGATTTTTGTGCTGATTCTGGGCTGTGCCATCGGCCTTGTCAACGGCATGGTCGTCACGCGTCTGGGCGTCGCGCCGTTTATCGCGACGCTGGGCACCATGTATATCTGCCGCGGCTGGGCCAGCCTGCGTAGCAACGGCGCTACCTTCTCCAGCATTGCCGGTCAGGCGGCGCTGGGAAATACCGGCTTTAAGCTGGTCGGCGGAAGCGTTGGCAGCATTCCCGTGGGTGCGATCATCTTCTTGATCTATGCGGTGATCGGTGCTTATTTGTTGAAAAAGGTCCCGTTCGGCTGGCATGTGCTCGCCGTGGGCGGCAACAACGGCGCGGCCAGACTCTCCGGCATCAAGACCAGAAAGGTGACCGTTCTGGTTTACATCATCTCCGGCTTCTGTGCGGCAACGGTCGGCATGATCAACACGGCTCAGTTGGCGGCGGCGCATCCTGCCTCCGGCGAGTCCTGGGAGATGAACGCCATCGCGGCGGCCGTTCTGGGCGGTACGTCCATGGCCGGCGGCTCCGGCACGATTCTCGGCACCATTGTCGGCGCGTTCGTCATTGGCGTAATCAATGACGGC
>Ga0183099_1001422_pt1 | contig 13948 bp, 19 predicted proteins | sample Biomet1_FD_127788 | JGI IMG/M metagenome (GOLD analysis project Ga0183099, IMG submission 127788) | Microbial communities from bioreactor (seeded with anoxic lake sediment) at LBNL, California, USA - Biofuel metagenome 1 | ecosystem: Engineered > Bioreactor > Anaerobic > Unclassified ... | reverse complement strand
ATAGTAAATTAAGTTAAACATCACTCTACTTCTCAAAAAGTCAGAAATTTACCCGTGACATGCTAAGAATATTTAAGATAGTAAATTAAGTTAAACATCACTCTACTTCTCAAAAAGTCAGAAATTTACCCGTGACATGCTAAGAATATTTAAGTGTATATAATAGGTATCCAGTTCATTAAAGCTGGATACCTACATGACCAACACATCTATTGTTGCAACTGCATTAAGCCACATCAACACTCTGACCATGAGCAGTCGTGAGATTGCTGATCTGACAGGTAAACGCCATGACAATGTGATGGCTGACATCAAAAAAATGCTTACAGACCTGAATCTGACATCTCCTGATTTTTTAGGGCATCTGCCAGATGGATACCAAAGACCTCAGCCTGTATATTTTTTGCCAAAACGGGAAACCCTGATTCTTATTTCTGGATACAACATAGAATTGCGGGCTCGCATTATCGACCGCTGGCAAGAACTGGAAGACGGCACATCACCACAAACACCTAAAACATACATCGAAGCACTTGAACGCCTAGTTGAGACAGAGAAACAGAAATTAGCTCTGGCTGATGACGTTAACCGTTTACAGAAAACCTGCAACACCCTCGCTGATCAATTCGCTATCGGCATGACGCCATGCCAGTTCGCTCGCCAGCTTAATGGGGTAAATATCCGCCAAGTTATGGATGCACTTTACAAGATGAACTGGTTATTCAAACAGGGTTCAGACTGGATGGTTGCTGCATACGCACGGGATAAATATCTGAAGCAAGAAATGGGCGAAATCAAAATTCGTGAAGGTGTTACCCGGGTGTGCCCTAAAGCAACTCTGACAAAGAAGGGGGCTAAGGCCATCTATAAAATGTACGTCGATGGCAAATTGCCGATGAAGTCAGACTGGGATGGTCACCAGACACATATCTTATTCAGTGATGTTGCGTAGGGGGTGTAGTGAATTACGACACCATTTCATTACGCATATCCATTGGCGGGTAAATTGAAGGCCGTTCTGGCGACACCGGTCGCAGTAAAAGAGCTTGGGCTGTTGATGCTTAAACTTGGTCAACAGCTTGATCCTGTAATGAAGTCGGTTGCTGGTGGCCGAGTTCTAGTCCTTCACGCTCCGGCAGGTCTTGATAGTTATCAGGCTGGGCTGGTGGATATCCCCTCAATCGCCGGTGAATCGGTATTACTTAACGATGATCGCCTATTTCCGTTATGGGATGCCCTGCAGGCTGAAAATGAATATTACGAAAAAGGCTTAAAACAGTTCGTCTCATTTAAGCACGAGTGTCAGCTTTTTACTGAGGAATGCCATAAAGAATTGGTCTTGCGTAAAATCGGTACCAGCTGGGTTCGTCTATGTTGGGTGCATGACAACGAACTAAAAGATGAACCGATGATCAAGCCCATCGCTCGGCGCAACCAAGTTGCGTTCTGGCTTAGTGCGATTTGCATGGAGTTAGGTTTACCAGCTGCACATCCGTTAACACTGCCAGAACTTTGCTGGTGGCTGACTTTGAAAGGCTGGATTGATCGACTACCGGAATCAGTGACACGGGCAGTATTGGGACGACCTGAATCATCACTAAAGCAAACTCATCTCGGGATGAAGAGCACTGATGATTTATACAGAGAGTCGCCAAGAACTGAGATAGTTCAAAGAGTAAAGCCGGTCGTTAAATTTGTTGCTGACGCCGAGCCACCAGCGCTGTTCATGCTGAGACCGAAACCAAAGCGCTGGGAAAACACGAGTTACACCAGATACGTGAAAGTGTTGCCATGTGTAGTTTGCGGCAAGCAGGCTGATGACCCGCATCACTTGATAGGGCATGGACAAGGGAAAATGGGCGGGAAAACGCATGATCTATTCACCATCCCGTTATGCCGGCAGCACCACAATGAACTGCATAAAGATATGCACACTTGGGAAAGAGAGCACGGAAGCCAGATAAGCCACCTGTTGAGCACAATCGATAGAGCATTAAAAGAAGGGGCACTGGTATGACAAACAGCAAAACTGTCGATGATTGGGTTAGATATCTTCGATTAGCAAAAACGATCAAAACACTTAGCACAATGAGTGAGCGCTGTATTGAAAAGGCACCGGAACTAAAGGTGACTATCACTATTGCAACCCACCATAGAGAAGCAGATATCATGGCTGGAAGGCTGCTGGAGATAAACCGATGAGGGGAATTTCTGGATTTACTGCAGTTAAAGGACGAGCCCGGGCGCGGCATATTCCTGGAACAATGAATAAGCTTGAACAGGAATACGATCGGCATCTAAGTAAGCTACAGATGTCCGGAGAGATAACCAGCTATCAGTTTGAATCTATCAAGTTGAAATTAGCTGATAAGACCTATTACACCGCTGATTTCTTGGTAGTTAAACCTGACGGACTAATCGAGCTGCATGAGGTAAAGGGGTTCTGGGAGGATGATGCCAGAGTAAAAATAAAAGTAGCCGCGGCTAAGTTCTGGATGTTTCAGTTTATTGGTGTTCAGAAAGATAAGACCGTCTGGCGATATGAAGAGTTTAAGGGGTGAAATATGAACGTAGCGATAGTGCTGGCCGGATTAACCCCAAGAGCAAAACAGATTGATGGGATGGGGTTTGGTGGAACACCTACATGGAAATTTGAAGACAGGGTTGCGCTGCTGGCTGGATTAAAAGGACCTGCTCTTGATTGGGCATATTACCGGTATTGTGGTCAGGGAACGAAACTACTGCCAGTTCTACGATACATGCAAAGTAGTATTGATCTGTATTGCGGGATTAATCGAATTCGTATCAAACGCGAAACAAGGGCTGGAATAGTAAAAGTTGCACTGATGGATATGACATCACCCATTTGCCAAGAGTGCCAAGGTAGGGGATATCATGAAAAACTTCATCATAGCCCTGAGGTACAAAAAGTGATTGGCGAAAACCATACCTGTGAACGCTGTTCTGGAAGTGGTCGGGTAAGACTGTCAGGCCGAGCGATTGCGGGGGCATGCGGAATAGATCATAAATCATGGGGAAAAACTCATGATCTATTGCTATCTGAAGCTAGTAAATTGTTAATAACAATTGATCATGAGGTTTTCAATAATGCTCTAACGAGCAGTAATGAATGACTTTAATCTTATTTTACACAGATATTAAAGTATTTGATTTAAAAGCTCATTGATACGCTTTTGTTCCAAACCTTCTTTGCATAAAGTATGAAACTCGCGATGGTTCATGCCAGCTTGATTAGCCATGCTTTTAATTAGGGTTACTGTGAAAGGGGACTCGTGCTTATCCACAGTAACCTTATATTTTTTCTTTTTTGAAATCATTACCCACTGTTCGTGGGCTGTCCCTTTCTTTGGTTGCAGTTCGAAGCCAAGACATTCCAAAGCTTCGGTAACTTCTTTGTAAGTTAAAGGTGTTAATTTTTTAGAAAACAATCCCACTTAAGCAAATCCTTATGCCGGACAACTATTGCTTTCTTGGAATAACTTGGCGGCACTAGGAGCCTTTCTTCTGATTAGCCTGCTAAAGAAAATTTCCAGGCTAAGCAGATGATATTTCAAGATCAACGAAAATGGAGCTTTACGTGATAATAACTGCTCAGTATAAGCAGCATCTTCACAAGCTTCTTGAATGTAGTCTTTAATTTGTAACTCAAGCTTTTTTTGAGCACCATCTAAAGTGTTTGCTTGTGCAGCAAGAGACAAATCAATACAAACTGCAACATATAGCCCATCTTCCATGTAAGCCATGCATCTGAGAATCATTTTTCTCATGCATCCTCCTTAGAATAAATACGGCTGTAGCCTTTTGTTAACAACTCAAACTGAGTATAGAACAACATAAGCTAAAGGAGCGTGAATTCTACGCATCCTTGTCGACAGTTTCCACCTGTAAACTATAAGGTCAATACTGTTTATTTTTACAACACAACATATAGTGGTTTTGTGTTAATTTTTTACACTATTTTGTTTTTGGTATTGTGCCCCCCCCAACATTACTGTATAAATTGCCATGCTGCTGTTGTTGCACTCAGCACTTACTAACCTGCCTTGCGCAGGTTTTTTTGTGCCAAAAATTTGAGCCTCGGATATTTCGGGGCTTTTTTGTTTCTGTCCCCCGGCGGGGTAAAGGTCATGAAGATGCCAGACAAAACTTCCGGCCTTCTGGCCATGTTTATTGAATGGGTTACTCTCCACCAGCCTGCTATCTACGGCTTCTCTTTATCTCTTGTTACTGCATGGTTGCGTGTTATGTATTCCGGCGGTACTCACCGTCAACGCGTTCTTGAAGCAGCCATGTGTGGAGCAATCAGTCTTTCATTAATGAGCGCGATGGAATGGATTGGCGTTCCGTTGTCTGCATCTGGATTTATCGGCGGCATGGTTGGATTTCTTGGCGTGGAGAAGATCCGAGCGTTGGCAAATGTTGTTATCACTAAAAAGGTAGGCAGCGATGGCGAGAATCAATGATACCGCTAATGTTCTAGCGTTCCTCGACATGCTGGCATGGAGTGAAGGAACTGCTGGTCGTGGTGATGATGGTTATAACAAAGTAGTAAACGGGGTAGATAGCCCGAACTTCTTTAATAGCTATGCAGATCACCCACGCATTCTCGTTACCGTTAACAGTAAAGGGCTGAAATCATCAGCTGCTGGACGATATCAGTTTCTTGCAAAAGACTGGCTCCATTATAAAGCACTATTAAACCTGCCTGACTTTGGTCCTGTATCTCAAGATAAATGGGCTATCCGTTTGATCATTGAGCGTGGTGCGCTTGGTGATATCAAAGCAGGCTGTATTGCTTTAGCTATCCGCAAGTGCAGCAATATATGGGCAAGCCTGCCTGGTGCAGGGTATGGGCAACCAGAGCACTCACTCGATAAGCTGATTGCTAAGTATGTGCAATGTGGTGGTGAAACCAATGATCATTGAGACAGTGAAGCGTTGGACCATCATTGTCCTGCTTATCGCTATTGCACTATTAGTGCTGGTGTTAATGGCTATGCGTATAGATACAGCAGCACTGCATGGTCAGGTTACCTCATTAGAGCAGAGCAACAGCGCACTGACTGAGGTTGCAGCTAACAACGCTGCAAAGGTAAGAGAACTGATATCTGATGATAAGGCTAATGATCAGTTAGTCACAGGCAAGCATAAGGCTATTGGAGTAGAGCGTGAACAGACGAGGATCACCATCGATGCTGTACGCAAGTCACTACACACTGAAGCATGCGCTACTGTGCGCTTGCCTGCTGACGCTATCCGCATGCTCAGGCCAGCAGGTAGTAACCAGAACGGAAGTCCATTACCGAATTCCACCAGCAGCCTTAGTCCCTGAATGCAACGAACCTGCATTCTTAGGTAGCACATACGGTGATGCAGTGGAGCAGGTGAGGCAGGAACAAGGAGCATTCCGAATATGTCATATCGAAATCGACAAGCTGAACACATGGATCGAGCAGCATCGATGACCAATTGCACCATTATTGGGCGGACATCAACGGGTCCCTCCGACCGGTACCCCCATTACGGGTGCGCTGACTCGCAGTGATTCGCTACATATGAAATTTTTCTGAGTGAGGTTGTTGTTTAAATGTCAGCACACTCAAACATCCCCCAACCAGAGCCGCACTGGCTCAACAAAACTGAAATGGCAGCCAGCCTTGGCATTAGTGTTCAAGCCTTTGATAAATGGGGCGTAAAGCCTATTTCAAAGATTGGCAGATCAGTCTATTACGATTGCCGTTCTGTAGTGTCAAACCGAATTGAAAATGAACTGGCAAAACAACAACCTCAGGATGATGAAGAGGTTGATCCAAGCAAACTTGAATATCAGCGTTATCGGCTAACCAAAGAACAAGCTGATTCTCAGGAACTAAAGAACCAAAAAGATCGGGCTGAGGTTGTTGAAACCAGTTTTTCAACTTTTACCTTGTCACGCATCGCAGCTCAGATAGGCAGTATTCTGGATTCAGTTCCACTAAATATGCGCAGGAAATTTCCTGAGTTGGAGACAAAACACATCGAGCACCTTAAGCGGGAAATCGTCAAAGCCCAGAACATTGCTGCAGGCCTCGATGACATGATCCCGGAGCTGTTAGATGAGTATCTCACCAATTCAAGCTGATAATTTAAGGTCAGCTACACGGAGAGGTCTTATCGCATTACATCGTCCACGGCCAATGACGGCAGTGGAGTGGATGAACGAAAATTATTACTTACCTGTTGAGTCGTCATATCAGGAAGGTAAGTGGGAAACACTACCGTTTCAGGTAGCCATTATTAATAGCATGGGCAATGACGAAATCAGGGAAAACAACCTGATTAAATCTGCACGTGTTGGTTATTCAAAAATGCTGCTTGGTGTTACGGCGTTCTTGCTGGAGCACAAGAAGCGGAATGGATTGTTATTTCAGCCAACGGATGGTGATGCTGACAACTTCATGAAGGCTCATGTTGAGCCAGTTATTCGTGATGTTCCAAAACTGCGTGAACTTGCTCCGTGGTATGGGAAAAAGCACCGCGACAACACACTCAGCATGAAACGGTTTTCTAATGGCCGTGGTTTATGGGTTTTAGGCGGTACGGCAGCCAAGAACTACCGTGAAAAGTCAGTCGATTTTGTTATCTACGATGAACTGGCGGCATTCGATTCTGATATTGAAAAAGAAGGTTCACCGACCTTTCTTGGTGACAAACGTATTGAAGGTTCCACATGGCCAAAATCGATACGAGGTTCTACACCAAAAATTGCAGGTCAATGTCAGATAGAACGTGCAGCCAGTGAGTCACCACACCTTCTTCGTTTTCATGTTCCGTGCCCACACTGCGGAAAAGAACAGCACCTTAAATGGGGCGGCGCTGATTGCGCATTCGGGATCAAGTGGGATGGTGATGACGCCAAAACTGCGTATTACCTCTGTGAACATAGTGGTTGTGTGATTCGACAATCAGAACTGGATCAATCAGGCGGTCGTTGGATATGTGAAAAGACCGGCATTTGGACCATTGATGGGTATGACTGGTTTGGCCGGGATGATCATCCGGCTGAAACCCCAGAGTCAGTGACGTGGCATATCTGGACGGCATATTCACCGTTTACAACATGGGTTCAGATTGTTAAGGATTTCTTCAAGGCAAGATCAGACCCAGGTAAATTAAAAACCTTTGTTAACACCACGCTGGGTGAAACATGGGAAGAGGAAACCGGCGAGAAGCTGGAGTGGGAAGCAATTGCCGGAAGGCGTGAAGTTTACCGGGCTGAAGTTCCTCTTCGAGCGCTATATATCACTGCAGGTGTTGATACCCAAGATGACCGTTTCGAATACGAGATAACAGGCTGGGGAGCCGGTGAAGAGTCTTGGGTCATCGAGTATGGTCGGTTATTTGGCGATTTATCTCGGCAGGAAATATGGGACACACTGAGGAAACAGTTAACCAGATCGTTTACTCGTGAAGATGGAACACAGCTGGATATCCGGATTGGCTGTATTGACTCTGGTGGCCATTACACCGATGAGGTCTACACATTCTGCAAATCGAGCCCGCAACGCTGGATCCCAGTAAAAGGGGCCAGTATTTATGGGAAACCGGTCGCTAACTTCCCACGCAAAAGAACACGAAAAGGTGTCTACCTTACGGAGGTTGGTACTGACAACGCGAAGGATATTATCTACCCGCGTTTAGCCATGGTGCCATCCAACATTGAACAACCTTGCCCTGGTTACCGCCATCACCCAATAGCGGAATGGGCTGATGAAACCTATTTCAAAGGCCTCACTGCTGAACGAAAGAAAATGGAATTCATCAAAGGTCGTCGCGTTTATCGATGGGATTGTCCAAAAGGTGTTCGTAACGAGCCATCTGACTGCGCAGTTTATTCGTTGGCCGCGATCAGAATCGGCGTTCAACACTTTGGTTTTAATCTAAACCAACTGATTCAAGCGCCAGAGCGCCCAGTTCAACCCACTCTAGAAGAATCAAATAACTCCAATTCATCAAACCAGCAATCAAGCTGGATTGGTGGCTTTAACCGATCGGGCTGGCTATGAACGAAACAGAAATTTTAGACATGCTGACTCGCTATGCGCAGGCAGAACGGGACTTACTGCAAGGTAAAAACGTGATGTGGGGCAATAAGCTTCTACAACGTGAAAACCTAAGTGAAATCCGCAAAGGTCGGCAGGAGTGGGAGCAGAAATTAGCTTCAATCCGGCGTGGCGGTCGTCCTTCGCATTCGCTTGCTACTTTCAGCTGAGGCTAACCCATGAAATTACTGAGTAAGCTGGCAGAAGGAGTAGAGCAAGCTATTGCTGCTGTTGCGCCTCAGTGGGGCGCAAGTCGTGCCTATCATCGATTGCTCATAAATGGCTATGAAGCGGCAACACCCAGCCGCACGCATAAAGCCAGCCGTGAACACCGGGCTGCAAATAACGCAGTGTTTGCTTCTGGGCGATCGCTTCGTGAACAAGCTCGTTGGTTAGACGAAAACCATGACATTGTTATTGGCCTGCTCGACAAAATGGAAGAGCGGATCATCGGGGCAAAGGGAATTCAAATTGAGCCACAGCCGAGAAGTCTCACTGGTGAAATATTAACTGAACTTGCTTCAGAGCTCCGTCAGCGATGGGCTGCATGGTCAATTTCACCAGAAGTTACTGGCACCTTTTCTCGACCACAAATGGAACGATTGGTTCTCAGGTCGTGGCTTCGGGATGGTGATGTATTTGGAAAATTAGTTCGTGGCACTGTTCCTAATTACAAACACCTGACAAGCACGCCATTCGCTATCGAATTATTAGAATCAGATTTTGTTCCTCTCGATTTAAATGATTTGGGTAAAAACATCGTTCAAGGCATTCAGCTGAATGGCTGGCGCAGACCAATTGCCTACAACGTGTTACTCGATCACCCAGGTGAAGCCACTGGCATCAGATTCACTACGAAAAGTATCTCAGCTGACGACATGCTTCACCTGGCCCTAAGAAAACGACTTCACCAAGTTCGTGGCATTAGTTTGCTACACGGCATCATCACTCGATTATCTGATTTGAAAGATGTAGAGGAGGCGGAGCGCGTTGCTGCTCGTATCTCTGCATGCCTTGCCTTCTATATCAAAAAAGGGAATCCCGACAATTACATTGCTCCTGAAACTCAGGGACAGCCACGTAGTTTCAATATTTCACCTGGGATGACATTTGATGATCTTCGGCAGGGTGAAGAAGTTGGCACCATTCAAAGCAACCGGCCAAACACGCAATTGAATGTATGGCGTGAGGGTCAGCTTCGTTCTGTTGCCGCTGGTGCTAGAAGCAACTACTCAAGTATTGCTCGTGATTATGACGGGTCTTACTCATCCCAAAGACAAGAGCTGGTGGAAGGGTTTGAAGGCTATGCAGTCTTGCAAGATGAATTCGTCGGGATGTGGTCTCGACCCGTCTATCGAGAATGGCTTGCCGCCGAACTACTGACTGATCTGAAGCTTCCGCCTGACCTTGATAGACGCACGTTATTTGATGCTGTTTATCTCGCGCCGGTAATGCCTTGGATTGACCCTAAAAAAGAATCTGATGCATGGAAAACAAAAATCAGAGGTGGTGCATCTACTGAAACCGCTTGGATCCGGGCGGAAGGTAAAAACCCTGATGAAGTTAAACGTCAGCGTGTTGAAGAAATCAAATTCAATAAAAAACACGGCATCGTGACTGATACCGATCCTGCTAATGATTCAGGAGCTAAAAACAATGACTCAGGCCAGCAAGTTACTCAACCAGATGCTGTTCAGCCCGATGGCGGCCGCACCAGAAGCCGTGACAGAACCAAGTAATAAAAGCTGGTATTCAATTTCTGCCGCTATCAATAACCAGCCTGTTGAAATTGCCATTTACGACATCATCGGATACTGGGGAATTTCAGCAAAAAGCTTTCTTGATGAAGCGAAAGCAAAAGGCGTATTCGATGCCAAAAACATTGATATCCGCATTCACTCACCGGGTGGCGACGTGATGGATGGCCTAGCCATTTACAACACACTAAGTCGCCTGACAGCCAACATCCGTATTTTTATTGATGGCATCGCCGCCAGTATGGCCTCGGTGATTGCTTGTCTTCCTAATGCGAAAGTTTATATGCCAGAAAATGCCTGGCTAATGGTTCACAAGCCATGGTGCGGAACAGCTGGGAATGCTGATGATATGCGCGGGATGGCTGACTTCCTTGATCGCAATGAAGTCATGATGCTTTCAGCTTACGAAAAGAAAACAGGAAAAAGCCGGGAAGAAATTGCCGCATTGCTTACTGAGGAAACTTGGATTGATGGCAAACAGGCTATTGAGCTGGGTTTCGCGGATTACTTGGAAGCGCCCTTGCAGGCTGCTGCCTCTATCAACACTAATCGCATGAAGGAGTTCGCCAACATGCCAAATGCTTTAAAAAATCTGATTACCCCGCGTGGTAATGCGCAACTGCCTGCACCAGCTGCCGCTCCAGCACCTGCTGCTCAGGTAACTCTGCCAGCACCAAGTGCTAATCAACCAAGCGAAGCCGACATTCAAGCTCGCTTTAAACAAATGGAACAAGGGCGCCGAACTGACATCACTGATCTGTTTGCGCTGACTGGGAACAAATATCCTGATCTGTTGGCGTCTTGCTTAGGTGATATGGATATCACTCCCGCTATGGCGAAAGCCAAGATCATGCAGGAAATGGGTAAAGACACTCTTCCAACGGCAGGCCCATCAGCAGCACATATTCACGCTGGTAACGGCAACTTAGTTGGTGATTCTGTAAAATCCTCGATTCTGGCTCGTGCCGGTTTAGCTGAGCGCCAAGCAAGTAATGGTTACAACCATATGAGTTTGCGTGAATTGGCCCGGGCATCACTGGCTGATCGCGGTATCGGTGTCGGCAGTTACAACCCGATGGAGCTGGTGGGCTTATCCTTTACCCATACGTCATCTGATTTCGGCATTATCCTGTTGGACGTTGCACATAAATCAATGCTCAAAGGCTGGGAAGAGTCGGAAGAAACATTCCAGAAGTGGACCAAAAAAGGCGAGCTGGGTGACTTCAAGATCGCTAACCGTGTTGGCTTAGGTGAGTTTGCTTCTCTGCGCCAAGTTCGTGAAGGCGCTGAATACAAATACATCACACTGGGCGAGCGTGGTGAACAGATCGCGCTGGCGACATACGGTGAGATTTTTGGCATTACTCGTCAGGCCATCATTAACGATGATCTGATGGCGCTGACTGACATTCCTCGCAAAATGGGGATGGCGGCAAAAGCCACAATCGGTGATCTGGTTTATGCACTGTTAGTCGCAAATCCAACGCTGAAAACTGATGGTAAAGCACTGTTCCATGCCGATCATAAAAACTTACTGACTGGTGGAACATCAGCATTGAGTATTGAAGCTCTGGATGCTGGTCGTACCAAAATGCGAACCCAGAAAACTCAAGTTGAAGGTGGTGCCAAAGGCCGGACTCTGAATATCCGTCCAGCTTATGTGCTGACGCCAGTTTGCTTGGAATCCAAAGCTAATCAACTGATCCGTTCCGCGTCTGTTCCTGGTGCTGATATGAATAGCGGCATCGACAACCCAATCCGCAATTTTGCCGAAGTCATTGGCGAACCGCGTCTGGATGATGCATCTGCTACAGCGTTCTATCTGGCTGCAGCACAAGGTATGGACACCATTGAAGTTGCGTACCTGAACGGTGTTGACACTCCATACATGGAACAGCAGCAAGGCTTCACCTCTGACGGCGTATCAACCAAGGTTCGCATCGATGCCGGTGTTGCTCCGCTCGACTTCCGCGGCCTGGTTAAATCTAACGGCGCTTAATCCGTAAGGCAGGTTTAATGACCTGCCAGTCATCTTCTTATCAAAGAGAATAACTATGGCTAAGAATTATGTTGGTAATGGCAGTCTCATTCCCATGATCGCCCCAGCTGGTGGTGTTGTATCTGGTGTGCCGGTAAAAATCGGGGCATTAACACTGGTACCATTGGTCACCGCTGCTGCTGGTACTGAATTTGCCGCTCGTGCCGATGGTGTATGGCGCTTGCCATGTGCAGCTGGGTTGACTGCAGGTGCAATGGTTAAATGGGATGGCACTGCTGGTCAGTTAGTTGCTGACTCAGCCGAAGATGCTGATGACTTTGGTAAACTTGCCACTGCTGAATCAGGCGGTTATGCAGACGCGCGTTTGTCTAACTAATAGGAGAGGGAGCTTGCTCCCTTTTTCATATGTCAGTATTTGAAAACGCGTTTGGAACAGCAGCAAAAACAATGATGAGTGTATTTGGTGAAGATGAACTTGCCATGTATACGCCGGCGGGTGGAATAGCAACCCCTCTGCGCGTTGTAGTCGATCGCGGAGTAAAAGATTCTGATCAATCAATAATGATGGTCAACTCTACCGTTGTTATCAGCTGGTTAAAATCAGACCGCAGTGAGCATGCTCGGAATGATGTGATCACGCTGGCCAGTAGCGAAAGCTATCGACTGAACAAACTGTCTGATGATGACGGTATGTTTATCTCATATCAGGTGATAAAAGCATGATTGAACAGATCGGGTTAGATGAAGCAAAAGCGGCATTCAGCGAATTGCCGGCGAATCTTCGTGCCGCGCTGATCCGTTCGATAAACAATGTTGTTCCTACCGCTTATGATCTTGGGGTTGAGAAAATAACCAGTCAGGTTGCACTGACAAAAACCTATGTTAAAAGCCGACTGTACGTTTCACAGAAAGCTAGTAATACAGACCCAATGGCAGTGATATCTGGTCGTGTTCGCTCAACTCAGTTACGTCGCTATTCTGGAACCCAGTTGTTTGCACCTGCAAAACTTCCCGGCAAACGCCGGCTGGCAGGAACGTCAGTTAAAGTAAAAACGGGCGGCAGCCCGAAAACCCTGAACCATGCTTGGATCATTAAGCTTAAGTATGGCGAGCAAGACGCAAGAATGGGTCTGACGATGGGTATTGCACAAAGAACCGGGTCTGGTCGCAATGACTACCGGATCTTATATGGCCCGTCAGTTGCTCAGGTATGGCGGGATGCGAAAGAAGAAATAAGGCCTGAGGTTGAACAGCTTCTTGCTGATGAATGGCGCAAACAGATGAGGGATGGACTGTGAAAAGCAACATCACTTTATATTCCGAACGGTTTGTAACAAAGCTGAAAAATATTCCCGGAGCAAAAGCAGAAAAAGGCTATCTCGCACAACACTTAAGCAGTGGAAATACGTCATATCCATTCTTTTCCTTACAGCCAGTTGATGAACAAAAGAACAGCAACACAAATAAAACCGTATCGGCAGAACGGAAATATAACCTGTTTGTTGCTGTCGCTGCTGGGCCTGATCAGGATGAGGATCTTGATGATGCGCTGTTTGATATGCGAGTTGCGCTATTGAAAGATAATCGACTGCTATCACTCGGGGATAATCCAATTACCGGAAAGTTCACTATCGGTGAGCCAGAATTTTTTATTCCGGAAGGATTTGAATTCAGCTTTGTAGCACAGATACCAGTCACGATTAATTACACCGACGAACTATAGCTTCGCCGGTATTCAACACCATAACCCAGCCATTGCGCTGGGTTTTTTATTTTGTAAAACCACGTCTTTAAGGAGACATGACAATGGGTCAATTTGTCGATTCAGGCCTGCTGCTGGCCGGTGACGTTTATATTTCTGACATCCTGTCAGCGGGGAACCATGGTCCGGCAATTGGTCCGATCAACGTTTCTGAATGTCAGGCTACTCCACCAACTACGGAAGAAAAAAACCGGACCAGTAATAAAAAATCCAACTTCGGTCAGACACTGGATTCAGTTCAGGTGCCAAAAGACCCAGCAAAGCTGTCAATCACCTGGGATACCGCGACCAAATCACTGTTAGCAGATGCTGTGGCAGGTAAAGCGGC
>Ga0183099_1001421_pt1 | contig 13956 bp, 13 predicted proteins | sample Biomet1_FD_127788 | JGI IMG/M metagenome (GOLD analysis project Ga0183099, IMG submission 127788) | Microbial communities from bioreactor (seeded with anoxic lake sediment) at LBNL, California, USA - Biofuel metagenome 1 | ecosystem: Engineered > Bioreactor > Anaerobic > Unclassified ... | reverse complement strand
TGAATGTAACAGTAAAAAAGCCGAAGATCTGAACATGCCAAGAAAAGAGTAGACTGACTTCAGGAAAATATCAAAACTACGAAAAAAGAAAAAGGAAGAGTGGTATTAACTCTTTTTTGGCTGTTGCGATATCTCTCTAAGTAAACAATTATGTTGTATTAATAAGGAATCCTGATCTGATAATAAAGAATCCTGTGATATAATAAGAAATTCCGTTCAGGTAATAAAGAATTCTATAAACTTTTCCTGCAATCCAGATGAATGTAACAGTAAAAAAGCCGAAGATCTGAACATGCCAAGAAAAGAGTAGACTGACTTCAGGAAAATATCAAAACTACGAAAAAAAGAAAAAGGAAGAGAAAAAAGAAAATATGAGGATTACTGGAATCCTCAAATATACCTGATTAAACTTTTTGTGTGGGTTTAGATCCATTAGTTCAGTTGCTTGTTATGGGAATCCCATTTTTCAAGGTACTTGAATTTCCTGCCGGATCAAGCAGTCCGAGAACTACATAAGGATTATTATCTGCCTGCTCCATTTCATTCAGGGTAGCCTTATCAATATCCATCACTGAAATTACCGAAACAAGTCCCTTTGTATCCCAATTTTTCTGATCCATAAGCCAGAGATCAGCTAAATATTTCGAGACCCATCCTGGATCATCGTCTTTTGTACCACATTTCGCATTGACAACATCAAAGTCAAACCCAAGTACTATTGCCTTCATAGTTCCAGCATTTTTATCCGTGACCACAAAAATGCCTGCAGGAGAACCTCCAAGAGCTTCTTTTTCGTCATCCGTTAATGAAGATACCCAGATCCCTCCTTTGCCCGGGGTTGTATCCCAGCGCTTTACGAAAACATCTTCTTTGCACCAGTTAGGGCAGGAGAAAACTGTGTAACTTACGCCTTCCTTAAGTGGGTAGTTTTCTTCCATCCAGTTTGCAAGCACGTAACCGCTGGAAACCCCGGGACAGAAATGATTGTGAAGTTCCAGGCACTGCATAAGTTCATAATCGAGCTTCCCGGTAGCCCAGGCGTTCGAAATGGTGAGAATAGCAAACTCGCGCCCGTCAAATACCGTTGAATTTACCTTTTCACTCCACGCAGCTCTCGATTTTGGGCTTTTCGAAAGCGTGTTAAAGTCTATGTTTTCCGTTACCTTATAGCTAATATTACTTTCGTTTTCAGAGGAGACCTCGATATAAGTGCAATTCCCGCTGCATTTATTGAAGAATGCAAACCATAGGGGACTGTTCCTTGAGTTCTGGACAGTGAGGAGATTTTTTGTGTACAGAAGGCCCCTGTCATAAAACTCTGAGTAGAAATCGTCTAGGAAAACATAAGAACCCGCAGGAGAGCCTATATCCGTAATAATAAGTGTGTCTTCGGGTCCGGAAACTCCAAGATCTGCTTCGGCTGCAGCAAAGACCTGAGCCATCAAACTCGAGTTACAACCTTCAGCTGCCATCCCTGGAATAGATCCAAGGGAAAAAATAAGCGCTGTCAGGAAAACAAGATAAATGAATTTAGCTTTGTTTCTACTTAGATTCATCATACCTGCTTTTATCATGCTTTTATCTCCATTATTAATTAAACCAACGTCTTCATAGTCTGGCTATAAAAATAACACTTGCCAGAAAATGTTATTTAACAAATAAGACAAATTTTAATTATAGTGCTTTTTAGTATTACAAAAAATAACAAGTGTGTTACATAAAACTTTCGGATTTTGTTAACATTGAGAATATACTGAGAAATATATAAAGAGAAGAATATAAGTCGAGATGTTAGCAAAGCCGAGTTGTGAAAAGAAATTTGAAGAAAATAAGAATGAGAGAATTAGTAAAAATAAGAATAATAAGGGAATAGTAAAAGTAAGAATAAATTAGTGAAAAATAATGAAGGACTTAAAGGAATTAATAACAAGTCAATGAAACATGAATAAAATTATTAAAATAAGAAAAAATTAAGGACAGGCAATAGTATCAAACAGCCCTAATACTATCTCTGCCAGTTCCTTGCTTTTTTCGGTTGAGGTCATCAGTGTATCGGCACGTGAGGCACGGCATCCAAGCCTTTCAAATGCGAATTCGTCCGCCGGATCCCGCTCATCGAAAACAAAGACATCCAAGAAGTCCTGATAATATTCCGCAACTCCCATTGAAGAGACCTCAAGCCCGCAAGCCTGCATCAGTTTCCCGGCAGGCCCGCTTACAGGGGCATTACCAATTATTGGACTGACTGCCACGACTTTTTTCTTTTGCAGCAGATCCTTCATGCCTGGCAAGGAAATAATAGGCCCTATGCTCGTAATCGGGTTACTTGGCCCTATAAGGACGTTGTCGTCATTTTCCAGGGCTTCGAGTACCTTTGGAGAAATTGAAGCTTCGAAAACTCCCCTGATGTCAATATCCAGCACTTCAGGTTCTCCGTGTTTTCCGATCCAGAAATCCTGAAAATGCATGATTTCTTCAGGAGCTTCTATATATGTAGAAACAGGATCGTCAGACATGGGCAAAATCTTTGCATTAATTCCGAAAATGGACGCAAGCTCTAAAGTCGCGTCTGTAAGGGAGATTCCACTCCGGATAAAATTCGAGCGGATGATATGGGTTGCCCTGTCCAAGTCCCCAAGTTTCATGCTTTCCGTGATGCCCAGTTCCTGCATACGCTCATAAGTTAAAAAAGTGTCGTCTTTTATGCCCCACCATCTTTTTCGGTCGATCTGATCTGAAAACAGATAGAACACCGTATCCAAGTCAGGACAAATCAGATTTCCCGAAACCCATAGGTCTTCGGCAGTATTTACAACAACGGTCAGTTCCTCCGCTGGGAGGATTTCCTTGAGTCCGTCAAGGAGCTTTGGAGTTCCGGTGCCGCCTGAAAATATAATCATGATAATACCTTATCCGGCTTTCTTTTAAACTTTCGGGTAGCAGGCATTTCTGCAAAATGTACAGTATCAGAGTAGTAGTAATAGCAATATATAATGAAATCTCTTAAAGAATAATGAAGGTTGTCCTTGATCCCGTACATGGTTACATCGAGCTGGATGATTTAGCTCAGGATCTTCTTTTTACCCCCCAGATGCAGCGCCTCAGGAGGGTAAAACAGCTTGGATTTTCAAACCTTGTCTACCCGGGAGCGAATCATTCGCGTTTTGAACACTCGCTTGGGACAATGCATCTCGCCTCCACGCTAACCAGGAGTCTCGATTCGATTGAAGGGGACAGGAAAACCGAAATAAAAGCCGCTGCTCTTCTGCATGATGTAGGTCACGGACCTTTTTCTCATGTTACCGAGAATGTTATTGACAAATACACGCGGCGCAGGCACGATGATGTAAAAGAAATCCTGGGAAAAGGAGAAATAAGGGAAGTCTTGAGCAAATATGGAATTTCTCCCGGAAATCTCGTGAAACACATAAAAGGAGAGACTTCTCTAGGGCAGATCCTTAGCAGCGAGATTGATGTGGATCGAATGGACTATCTTGTTCGGGACGCCCATTATACAGGTGTGGCCTTCGGGGTCGTGGATTACAATCGCCTGATAAATCAAATGAATTTTTACGAGGATAGGCTCGTTGTAGACTATGGTGGATTAAAAGCTGCCGAATCCCTTCTGGTCTCACGTTTCTGGATGAATGAATCTGTTTACTACCATCATGTAACCAGGATCTCGGAAGCTATGTGTTCCAGAGCAGTGGAGTACATGATCGAAAATAACGAGCTTGACCCGCTCAGGCTCAAGCAAATGGATGATATAGACCTTGTTGCATCCATGCGAAACGCAACCGGGTATGCAGGAGAACTTTCACGGCTGCTGGACGCCCGTAAGCTCTATAAGCGGGCACTATATGTGAGCCTCGCAGACGTAGGAAAAGCCGTACTCAGGCAACGTGACCGAATCCGAAGGGTAGAAAAAGAAATTGCAGAACTGGCCGGGGTTGATCCTGAGTATGTGCTTGTGGACATCCCTAAGACGCCTGAAATGCTGGAAATGCAGGCCATGATAAAAACTGACCACAAAATGATCCCTCTTAACGAGGCTTCCCACTTTGTATCCATCCTGCAGGAAGCCCATATGGATAATTGGAGAATGGGGGTATATAGCCCGAAAGAGCACTGCGAAGCCGTGGGAAAGGCCGCTAGAGACTATTTTGACGTTAAAAAACCCATAAAACAGTTTAAACTGAGTGATCTCTGAAGTAGAATAAAGGAAAAGGAAATTTAAAGGAAAAAGCTTAAAGAATAGGGGAAAAACGGGATTTTCCATGAGATTTGAAGAGATGAGGTAGGAATTTGTTTCATATTAAACGGAAAGTGGGGAAAATCGAGATAGTACTTGAGGCAAAAAAGATCGGAGAAGATTATCTGCTGACCCTTAAAGGTGGAGAGGAACATGTGGGAGCTGTTGCCGTAGGGCTTTTTGATGAGAAAAGCCAGAGAGCAAGCTCATCGGTGATAACAATGCCCGGGCACCGGGAGGAATATCTTGCCCTGCATGGGGCAAGGCAGGTGAGCAGGGCCATAAGGAAGACCTCGGTATTTGTTGTCGGAATACACCAGGATAATATCAGCCCTGAGGAAATAAGGTATATAGTATCAGCCGCAGGGGAAATGGTGGAAAGCTTCATTGCCTTTTATGAAAAAGGAGACGAACTGGCAGGGCAAGATAAAGAATTGAAATAACGACAAAGAAATGTATAATGGAAGCAACGGCAACATTACAACGGCAGGATAAAATGGAGATAACGGTAGGAATCAGCGGAGCCTCAGGAGTCCAGTATGGAATTCGCCTTCTTGAAGTACTGGCGGAAAAAGGAATTAAAACCCATCTGGTTTTGACGGATGCCGCAAAGCAGATAATAAGGATCGAGACTGATTACACTCCCGAAGCAGTGGAGAAACTTGCAACCTGGAGCCATGCCCAGAAAGATTTTTCAGCACCAATAGCCAGTGGCTCTTACAGAACAAGGGGAATGGTTGTCGCTCCTTGCAGCATGAAAACTCTTGCAGCCGTGGCAAACGGGGTATCTGATACCCTTATTACAAGAGCTGCAGACGTCTGCTTGAAAGAAGAAAGAAAACTTATCTTGATGACCCGGGAAACCCCGCTTAACCTTATACACATTGAAAATATGCTCAGGGCTAAAAAAGCAGGAGCTAGTATTCTTCCAGCCTGTCCGGGCTTTTATTCAAGACCCAAAACCCTTGAAGACCTCATAGATATTATGGTGGGAAGAGCCCTTGACCTTCTCGGGATAGAAAACGAGATTTATCGGCGTTGGGAATGAAGTAAAATACCTCAGGAAAAAACCCGAAATCGGGAAAACAGAGCAAACGAAGAAATATAAGAAGTTTCGATGCGCAGAAAAGGAACAACAGACCCATGTTCTAACGAAAGCTATATAAAGGATAATCTCATTTGAGAGGAGGTACCCCTTGGGATAGTAGGGTAGCTTGGTCCATCCTCGAGCGTTTGGGACGCTTGGACCGCGGTTCAAATCCGCGCTATCCCATCTTACACATTTTTCTGATTGTTTTTCTTTTGGTCGTGTCCAATTAGCTGGTTGATCTTTCGTCTTAGGATATATTTTGTTCAACTTCACTCGTTTTCAAAACTTACTTACACAGAGAACCAAAAACTATACTGCATGGAAAATGAGATGCGGAGCGCAAGTATGTGACCTTTCTGGATAAACATCAACTTAGAGCCTATCCGAAAAGTGGTTACCTGCTATAACTTTTACAATATACAATATGCAAAACCGGAACGGATACTCTGATATGATATTATAGACCTATTGTGACTTTTCAATATGCATCACTGACTTTTCGGATAGGCTCTTATTACTGATGGACCACCCAACTTTTTTAGGCATTCTATTTCTTTCCTCTATCTTTTTATCGCTCCAGCCTTTATCTATCTTAAGGGCAGGTTATTTTATCTGTATATAGCTGCCCTTATTCCGCAAGCAGGTGTCTTAGCATGTACGATCTGATTATAGTAGGGGGAGGACCTTCAGGAGCATCGGCAGGGAGGACGGCCGGGAAAAGGGGACTTTCAACCCTTTTAATCGAGAAAGAAAATTTCCCAAGGTACAAGCCCTGCGGGGGGGCTCTTTCTTCTTATGGTTTGTCTTGCCTGGATTTCAAGCTCCCTGAGTTCGTAATCGAGAGAAACATCCCAAAGGTAAGGGTGCATTTCCGGGGCCGTTTCGTAGAGGGAATGAAAGAACCTAATCTAGCCTTACTGATTTCCAGAAAAGTCTTTGATAACTTTCTGCTTGAAAAAGCCAGGGAAACCGGAATTGAGATTCATACAGGGGAAAAGGCTCTGGACTGTGTTGAAAAAGAAGATTGCGTTGAAGTCAGAACCACGGATAATACCTATCTGGGAAGGTTCGTTCTTATTTCAGAAGGTTCCGGTGGAACCCTTAAATACAGAGTAAAGCCGAGAGACAAAAGAACAAAATACGCACTGGGTCTTGTATCGGAAATCCCTGATGAGGATGAAGCAATAAGGAACCGGTTTCCGGGCACTATAAATATTCATTTCGGGGTTGCACAGGGAGGCTATGGCTGGATCTTTCCCCATGCGGGATATTATTCTGCAGGAATTGTAGGGACAGCTCAGTCTCTTGAGCACCCGAAAAAAGTCCTGCTTAATTTTCTGCAGGAAAACAGCTTATCAGGTGACTTTCCGGTTCATTCCCACATTATCCCCACAGGTGGGATAAAAAGAAAAATTTTCAATTCAAGGCTGCTTCTTAGCGGGGATGCTGCCGGATTTGTAGACGCTTTTACGGGAGAAGGTATTTCATATGCTGTCCGTTCAGGACAGCTTGCTGCAGAAGCTGTTGCTGATCTTGTTATGTACAGCCTGAAGTTAAATAGCCTTAAAGCCTACGAGTCCAGCTGCAGGCAGGAATTTGGAAATTACCTTGCCAGTTCTCTGAAGCTGGAGAAGATAATGCATCGTTTTCCTGAGACCTCTTTTAAACTAGCTGTTAGCAACAATGAAATTCTAGATAAATATCTGGATGAAGCGGTAGCCAATAGGAATTATAAAGACTATATCCGCTGGCTATTGTTGAATTTCTGCCTTACTGAACCCGTCTCCAGAATAAAGTCTCTTACACTGGAAGGAACCGATAAGAATAGATATAAAAAATGAAGGAAAGTAAAAGAATGAAGTAAAGAAAGAAAATACAAAGGAAAAAAGAATGAGAGAAAAAGGATTTTCCGGAAAAAAGGATTAAACCGAAATAAATACGGAAAACAGAGAATAAGAAGAATAACGAAGCACAAAGAAAGTTAAAAAGCTTAAGTAGAATAATAGAATAAAGTAAGTTTATGCGAGTGAGGCACGTAAGCTCCCTTCTGTTCCTGCAAAGATTTCCTGTCACCCATCAGTGGAGGAAATGGTCCCTGAGGACTCTTGCAGTGACGGCATTCGGCTATGCGTTTCCAAAAACAACCGGGAGATTCCGGAATGCTCTTTCTTCCCGATTTCCAACTTGCACCCACGAGGATTCGCCGTTTCATCCACTCTCCCTGAGACCTCAGCGTCAGCATCATCGCATTGTCAGGGGATGGTTCTCGTTTCTGTGCCAGGGCCCGGGCTCTCGCCCGACATCCTTTACAGATGTTCGTGTATCCGGAGCGGTGGGGAGACTTTCCTCAGACCTTAAGGCCCGTCAGCCATCCAGCCTCTCTCGCATATTACCTGTTGATGGCCTCTATACATTTTTCTAATTATATATATTTTTTGGAAAGCCACCTCTGCAAAAGACTGAAAAAAGGTTTTCTACAGGAGCAGTATAACACTTTTATTTAATGTTATCATAGTTTTACTTTCTTCTCGGGGGCAGTTACAGGTATACCCTTTCCGTACAGTTTATATAAATCTTAGGTATTTAGGATGCGTCCAAATATTAATATATATGCATTATAATTCGTAAGTTATGGATGGACTTTTCCCATCTCCAAGGCTTGTCCGAAAAAAGATTATCGGTACTTTAATATCGGGCAGTAGCTATAATTCATGTCAGTTTGCAGGCTTATTTTTCAAGAGGTAAAATATGAGTGATTGTCTGTTCGATTTGCATATTGGATATGTTCGTTTTAAAAACCCTATTGCACTGGCGCCTATGGCAGGAATCGTCGATAGCGCTTTTGCCAACCAGTATGCAAGCAATGCCGGGCTGGTAGTTCTTGGAGCCTTCAATTTGGATAAGGCTTCAATAGCTGTTGCTTCAGATCTCGTAGCCCGGGGTAGAAAAGAGTTCATTTCCGATGAACCTATGGAGCTTATAAAAAAGGAAATCCGGGCAGTAACGTCTGGAAGTGCCATTGCGGTAAATGTCAGGAGTACTACACTTGAACCCCTCATTGAAGCTGCAAAAATCGTCAAAGAAGAGGGAGCGATCCTTGAATTAAACGCTCATTGTCGGCAGCCTGAAATGCTCGAAGCCGGGCTGGGAGAAGCTCTTCTCAACGACCTTCCAAGGCTTTCGGCGTGGATCAGGGCGATAAAGGAAACCGGAGTTGTGCTTTCAGTAAAAGTAAGGGCAAATGTTGTCGATGATATCGAGCTTGCAAGGCTCATTGATAAGTCGGGTGCGGATATCATACATGTTGATGCCGTAATGGAAGGCTTCGGGGCCGATCTTGATGCAATCCTTAACTACAGGGACGCCACAAGGTTATTCCTGATAGGAAACAATTCGGTCAAGGACTTTGAGGCTGCAAAGGAGATGTTTTCACGAGGAGCCGATATGGTATCGGTTGCCAGGGGAGTCCTTGAGAACTCTGAGCTTATCCAGGAACTGGTAGAAAACGTTACCTCTTATCAGCAGTCAATAGGCTGGTATAACGCTCCCAAGCACGTTTGCAGTAAAGGTGACTTTAGGGGACTGGCTTTCTGCTGCCTGCCTGTAAAACCCTGTCCTGTGCATGAAAAGTTCCGAAAACTGGGATACACAGCAGAGGAGTTCGCCAAAACAAAGTTTGACTTTGCGAAAGGCACAATGCTAGAATACGGAGGGGACACGTGCTTCGGAAGCCTCGTGTGGTGTTGCAAAATCACCAAGCCCTGCTGGATCAGGAATGGGGTGTTAAACACAATCGGCCTCTCTGATGCAGAATACATGAAACTTAAACAGCAACTGGCAAAATACGTACTGGATCACGCCAGAATTCCGGTAAATGAATCCTATTAATACTGGTTTCACCTGCCCTGTACCTGAACGGGCAGAAAATCCACAGATTTCGAGTCTTATTGCCCGCTGTGCCCAGCTTGCTATGCTGCTTGAGGTCTCGGCTTCTCCCAAGCCAGGAAACGTGGATAGAGAACATAACTATCCTGATACCTGCTTTGAGCATTTTGTAGCCTCTTCGGTAAGCGTTTACCCTGTCTTCGAGCTGGCTGCAAGAAGCAGGAACGGAATAGGTGCGCTTATCAGAAGTGCGGTTTGCGAGAGCTCTGCCTGGCAGAAGGGAGGAAACACCCATTTTGGAGCTTTTCTATTACTCATTCCACTTTCAATGGCTGCAGGAGAATTCTTTAATTCATTCGGAAAAGCCCCTTATAAGCTCTTACCGGACGAATTCGAAGCCCTGGCTGCGCATGCACATGCTTTTGTCCGGGCAACGGACTGTGAGGACGCTGTCGAGTTCTACAGGGCTTTCGAAGTGGCAGGGGTCAGGGTTAACAGTGTGGATGAATTTAGCCTTGGAGACCCCGAATCAACAGCCGAATTAAGGGTTCAGGAAGTCACCCTTTACGAGCTTATGGATATCGCCAAGGGGTATGACCTGATTGCAAATGAATGGGTCTCGAGCTTCGGACGCTGCCTTGAGGGAGCAAAAAGCATTCTTGAGTTCATGCAGGCACGAAACTGCGGAGCAGAAGCTTTGACCGGAGGCTCAGTTTCCAGCTGTTCGGGCACAGGAATCAATGAGGCTATAGTATACACTTTCCTGAAACTGCTTTCAAGGCACAGGGATACTTTTATCCAGACCAAATTTGATGTCGAAACTGCAGATTACGTCTCTTCCAGAGCAGGAGAGCTTCTTTCAGATTGGAAAATTTCAGGGAAGACCGCAAAGGATTTTGCTTCCATCCTTCCTGAAGTACAGGAGTTTGATTCCGAGCTTCTGGAAAAAAGAATCAATCCGGGCTCTACGGCAGATATTATTATTGCAGGGCTTTTTATTGCCCTTCTTGGAGGACTACGTTTTTGAAGAAATTTGATGAATCCGGAGATAACTGTAAATCAGCTATCGACCTCTCTAAATACGGGATTCTGGCAGGTATCTCTGAGACAATCGTAAGTACGGGGCTTGATACTCCAAATGCGGCCCCTATCGGGATTATCAGGAAAAACCAAAAGACCTTTGTCCGCATTTTCAAAGGCAGCCAGACCGGGGAAAACCTGGTCCGGGAAGGGGTTCTTGTAGCAAACGTGGTATATGACCCTCTGCTCCTAGTACGTTCCACCTTTTTCGACATCGAATCTTCCGAATTCGATTTTGTGGATATTGGCGGGAAAAAGTTCCCTGTCCTAAAATCGGCCATTTCCTGGGTGGCTTTCAAGTGCACCAACCTCAAGAATACGGAACAGACTGTGGTGTCTGACCTCATCCCACTCGGGGCGGGCTTTTGTGAGGCGAACCGGAGAGCGACTCCGGCCCCTAACCGCGGCTTCAATGCCGTACTTGAGGCTACTGTCCATGCAACCCGCTACCAGCTATCGGGAGACAAAAAATACCTCGAATGGATAATGCACTACGAGAGCCTTGCTTCCAGATGCGGGGGCGAGAGTGAAAAGAAAGCTATGAAACTGCTTTATGAAGTGCTCGGGATTTGAATTCTCTTTTTTTAGAAAATTATATTATCCTCCTCGGGCATGACTTCTTCTCATGAGTTTTCAGAGAATTGCGTGGGGCATTACAGGTGCTGGGCATTTCCTGGACCGCAGTTACCAGGTCTTTAAGGAAATAAAGCTCAGAAATCCCGAAATTTCCGTAAACACGTTTATTTCCAGGGCTGCAGAGGAGGTACTGCGCATGTACGGGCTTGAACAAAAGCTAATTAAAATTTCGGGAGGGGACTACCTTGAAGAAATCTTTCGGGAAAGCGAGCAGGGTTCGAGTTCTCCAAAGGTCGGGCGCTTCTCTCTTGACCGATATGACGTCCTGTTTGTTACGCCTGCAACCTCAAACACGGTTTCGAAGATCGCTTATGGGATTGCGGATTCCCTTGTAACCAATGCCGTTGCCCAAGCTGTAAAAGGGAGAGTGCCTGTTTACATTGTGCCCGTGGATATTGAAGGTTCAATCGTGTCCGAAATGCCCTATAATATCGACCGAAAACAGTGCAAGCATTGCAAGGACTGTCTCCCACGAGAAAACTGCCCTCATGGAGCAATAACTGAGAAAAACGGTTTAACAGATCAGATCGAACTCCTGAAGTGCAAGGGCTGCGGAATCTGCAAGGAACTCTGCCCTTATAGCGCAATCAAAGGTGGGCCTGTTGAAGTTCTGGTAAGGGATGTGGATATGCGCAATGTTGAAATTGTAAAAAGCTTGCAGGGAATTACCGTGCTTGAAAGCCCTGAAAAAATTCTGGATTTCTTTTGAATTTGCAGCAAACCTTTTCAAAAAAGGTTTGATCGAAAACGGCATGATCAAGCGGCGCAACGCTTGTGGCGCAACGCTTGTGCTTGACCGAAAAGGATTTTTTTGTATAGTAGTTATGAGAAATTCAGGTTTTGAAAGACAGCCAATCAATTACTCTCAATTGCCCGTTTTCAAGCGATCCGCAGCTGTCTGACATAAAACGGATAATTGCTTCATCGTGGGAGATCAGGAGATAGCCTATACACTTCTCAGCCTGAACCTTTTTAAGCATGTGGAGGATATGGGCCTGAACCGAAATATCAATGCCAGAGGTAGGTTCGTCAAGCACGATATATTCAGGTTCGAGCAGGAGGATTCGGCCGAGGGCAAGGCGCTGGAGCTGGCCGCCAGAGAGTTGTGAAGGGTAGCGGGAAAGCACTTCCTCTGGAAGGCCTATGGTCATAAGCATCTCTTTTGTCTTTGAGGCATGTTCCATATCGGGAATCTTGAGGAGTTCCAGAACCTCGAAAACTGAGCTTCCTATTTTTTTCCTTGGGTTAAAAGCATCCGTCGGATCTTGAAACATTATCTGGACTTTGCGGCGAAAAGCCATATATCCGGTTTTTTTCATTTCGGAAAGCGGAGAACCTTTATAATAAACGGTGCCGTTTGCGGTTTTCTCAATCCTGGCAATAATTCTCCCCAGCGTGCTTTTTCCTTCTCCGGAAGGCCCCATCAATCCGAAAGTCTCTCCTGACCTTATTTCAAACGAAACTTCTCGGAAAATACATCTTCCTCTGCTTAACGGGCCTGTCCCGTACGTTTTTGAGAGATTGTCTGCTCTCAGGGATACAGAAAATACCTCACAGCCCTTTCACCAATTTCTTTAATTTCGGGATGCTCCTGCATGCAGCGTTTTTCCTTGAAAGGGCATCTCGGATGGAACCTGCAGCCCGAAGAAAGGTTATTAAGAGGCGGGGAAAAACCGGGTATGGGAATAAAACCCTTTTCAGGCAGGCTGTTCAGGAGACCTCTGGTGCAAGGGTGTAAAGGGTTCTCAAAGATGCTTGAAGGGTCGGCGAGTTCAACAATCTCTCCTGCATACATCACGGCAATCCGATCTGCAAGCCTCTGTACAAAGCCAAGATCATGGCTTATTAGAAGCAGGGCACTCTTCCTTTCCATTTTCAGCTTTTTAAGCTCAGCTTCCAGTTCGGCTATGCATTTTCTGTCAAGCCCTTTGCTGGGTTCGTCTGCTATAAGGAAGGCAGGATTAAGTATGGTTGAAGCTGCAATCAAAAAGCGCTGGTTCATCCCTCCTGAACACCATGATGGGTAATAGTTTATGCACTCAGAGAAGTTTGCAAAACCCATACGTTTCAGGACTATTGCAGCTCTGGAAAGGGCTGTCTTTTTCTTTTCCTTCTGGTGCACACACAGGGATTCTGCAAGCTGGTGTCCTATGGAATACACAGGATTAAGGGACAGGGAGGGGTTCTGAAAAATAATAGCAATTTCTTTTCCTCTTATTTTTGACATTTCTTTTTCGTTCATTCCGAGCAGGTTTTTTCCCCTGAATTTTATATCCCCTTCCACCTTTGGCTTGGGGGATAGAAGGGAAATAATTGCATGTGCAACGACCGATTTCCCGCAGCCAGTCTCTCCTACAAGGGCCAGAGTTTCACTTTCTTTAATCGAAAAAGAAATACCTGAAAGTACGGTTACGGTTTCCATTCCCTGAAAAGAGACCTTGAGGCCCCTTACTTCAAGCAATGTGCTGTTGAAATGGGCTTTTATAATGTATTTGCACCTTCTTTGGAGTGTTCTTTTTCCTTTGCTTCAAGCCCGAATCCTATCAGTGCGATAGATAGTACACAGAGAGTGATACAGATCCCAGGTGGTATGTGTACCACCACATATCCCGGATAAAGCCACCTTGAGAAAAAGCAAAAGAAAGCATCATTCCCCAGCTTTTCATGCTTACGTCGCCGAGTCCCAGGAAGGAGAGAGAAGCCTCAGAAATCATTGCCGAAGCAGTTGCCAGCATGAACTTGGGAAACAGGACATGGATAATATTTGGGAAAATGTCTGATTTCATAATGTGATAAGAGGAAAAACCCATGCACTGGGCGCTTTTTACGTAACCTGCTTCCCTGAGCTGCAGAATCTTTGAGCGGGTGACTCTGGCAGTGGATTCCCAGGAAAGAAGCCCTAGAATAGAGATCCGGATCCAGATACTCGGCCTCAGAAATGCTCCCAGGACTATAATAAGAAGGATTTTAGGGGATAACAAGGACAACATCAGTAAAGCCCATTAACAACTCA
>Ga0183099_1001420_pt1 | contig 13961 bp, 10 predicted proteins | sample Biomet1_FD_127788 | JGI IMG/M metagenome (GOLD analysis project Ga0183099, IMG submission 127788) | Microbial communities from bioreactor (seeded with anoxic lake sediment) at LBNL, California, USA - Biofuel metagenome 1 | ecosystem: Engineered > Bioreactor > Anaerobic > Unclassified ... | reverse complement strand
GAGGAGGGGGGGGCAGCCTCCCGGCGGCAGGCTCCCCCCCCCGGCCCCCTTCCAAAGGCTTTTCAAGGTGGCGCGGGTTCACCTCATGTTCACGGCAAATGTCCGTGACGGTCCGGCTACGCTCGGCGGCCTTCAAAACCGACATGCAAAACGCCTGCTCCCTGGTTTGGGCAGAAGCCGAGACTAGGCAATAGGCCAGGTTGACGGGGATGGTACGCGTCCGCCGCCGTGTTTTGTCGGGCCTCGATGTTCAGACTGGTGCCCAGGCTGGAGAGAAATGGCGCGCTATGCCCGGTTGAACATCTCGCGAGGGTTGAGTTCCCGTATCAGGAAGAGAACCACGAGATACACGCCGCACGAAGCGCCAAGTCCAAGGAAGAGCGACACTGGCAGGAGCAGCCACAGCGTGAGGGCGGCGGCCACGCCGCCGCAGAGGATACGCGCCACGGAAACGACAAGCCTCCCCCAAGCGATCTCGCGCGCGACGAGCGCATAGCCAAGCCCAACGCTTGCGGAAATGCCGCAGAGATACGCCCAGGCCGCGCCAACCGCCCCCATGGGGGCCACGAACAGCGTGTTGGCGCCTAAAGCCACGGTCAACCCCACCAGTACGACGAAGTAAAGCCGGCGCTGCTGGTTCTTGGCTTCAAGGATGGTCTTCATTCCATAGAACAGGAACAGGAAGGGCACGGCCAGGGCCAGCACCCGCATCACCGGCACGCCTGGGAGATAGTTCGGTCCGAAGAGCAGCAGGATGATGGGCGTTGCGGCCATGTAGAGCACAACGGCAATGGGCGCGGAAGCGAAACAGAGCAGCCGGGTCAGGCGCATGCCGTGCTGCGAGAACGCCTCCTCCTGGCGCTGCGCTACGCAGCGGGTCATGCCGGGCAGCCACGCGCCGGAGAAGATATAGGGAATGGTCCACAAGCTGTAGACGATGCGCGCGGACACGGTAAACATGCCGAGTTCCTCGTTGCTTGCAAATATTTGCAAGAAAAACACGCTGATCCGCAGCAATGCGTCGAAGGTGAACATGACCATGACAATGGGCAGCCCTTCGCCCAGATAGCCCTTGCCCATGCCCGGCCGGTCGGGGCGGCGTGGCGGAACAAGCCGCCACGTGATGAACAGTGCGAGCAGCACCACGGGCACAAAGCTGCCGAGCCTGGCAAGCGCCATGGGCAGCAGGCCGTTGGGCACCAAACCGGAGTAAGCCACAAGCGCGGTGAAGACGCAAAACCCGATGGGCTGCAGCATTCCTGTCACGCTCTCCCATACCATGCGCCCGCTGGCCCGGAACACGCCATTGGCCAGAAGAAGATAGGAGAACATGAGGTTGGACACGCCGAGGATGGCCACCGCAAGGAAGGTGGACCGGCTGTCGCTCATGGCCAGGCCAGCGGCCAGGATGGCGGCGTAGCACAGGGTGCTCAGCACGATCTTTAGCCGCAGCAGGGAGCCATGGATAGCGCCGGCCCGGGCCTTGTCGCGCACCATTTCGCGCGTTGCGATGATGCTGAGCCCACAATCCGCGATGTAGAAGACGAAAAGAGTGAGTTCCTGGGCAAAGGAATATTGGCCAAAGACCATCGGCCCCAGGGCGCGGGCGACAATGACAAAGCCCAGGAACTGCAGCGGGATGCTGAGAAGATTCCCAATGAGCGAAGCGGATGCGTTTTTGAGCATCCCAGCAAAATGGTCCTGCGTCGCCGCCGGTGGAACTTCGCACCCCGCGTCGGACGAGACTGCATCCTTTACCATCGTAAGCGACCAACCCCGAGGGCGCGGCTGCCGTTCTGGACCGAAGTTCGCGCGCAGCAAGCCTCTTCTGGGGGCATTGCTACTTAAAACCTGTGCAGAAGGACATCGACGATTTCTTTAAATTTAAGCTTCTTGTTCTTCCTTGACAGGACATGCCAAAACATCTGCGAAATCTTGATGCCCATCATGGAAAATAGGTGGATAAGCGCAGGCACCTTCATCAAAATAGTCTTCAGCTCGCTTCCCGCGCTGAACCACTTGGCGCCCTGGCCAGGTTTCGTGAAGATTTCGATCAGCTTTTTATAATCCCAGTAGAATGCCAGATAGGCAAACAGGATATCGTCACGAATCTCCGCCTCCGTGCTTCCCGGGGGGCAATAGCTGAACGGGACGGGATTGAAAGGACTTTCTATGAACGTGCTCACGGCGCTGAAGTTGTCATACTCGCCTTGGATCATCAGCCGGTTTTGGGAGCGCGCGATATCGTAGAGTTCCGTACCTGGGTAGGGCGTTGCGTTGTTGAAGCGCACCTGATCAAGCCTAAGCCGCTTGGCGAGCCGGATGGCGTCCATTCGGTCTTCATGCGTTTCCGTGGGGAGCCCGAAGATGAACGTGGCGCTTACAAACAGCCCAACATCCTTCGCCATATTGACGGCGTCCACTATCTCCTGCACGGTCTCGCCCTTTTTGATGGTCGCCATCAGCCTCTCGGAGGCGGTTTCGATCCCGAAGAAGATGTTCTTAAATCCCGCCTCGTACATGGCCTCCAACAGCGGACGATCGATGTTGTCGCCACGGCCCTGGCAGCTAAAGCGCATGATCTTGTGCCAGCCCTTTTGCTTGATCTTTTCGAAAAGGTCATACAGCCGTTTTTTGTCGACGAGAAAGTTGTCGTCAAGAAACATGAAGACCGTCTGGTTGTGCTTCTCGTACAGTTCACCAAGCTGCTTTATGACAAGGTCGTTGGATATGAATCTGAATTTTTTGCCTGTGGTGATGCGGTTGCTGCAGAATATGCAATTGTACGGACACCCGCGCGAGGTGACGATGAAGCCCAGGTCGTAACGTCCGCTGGAAAACAAATGATACGGAAAGGACGGAAGCTTGGTAATATCGACGATGTCCTTTTCGACCGGGTTATGCACGATCTTTCCGTTCGCACGGTAGGAAAGACCGGAGATATCGGTGATGCTTTCCCGGTTCTTCAGGCGGCGATAGAGCTCGAGCAGGGTGTCTTCGCCCTCTCCACGCACAACAATATCAATGTGGCTGTAGCGCAGCACCTCTTCGGGAACGGCTGTGGGATGCACGCCGCCAAAGACGATGACCGAATCGGGGTACTTGTTGTGCAGCTGCTCGGACAGGGTAACCGCGGCGCGCATTGCCGCCGTCAGAACGCTGAATCCGAAGATATAGGGCTTGGAGCGATTTCCCAGCGCCTTTTCAACAGCGCCGAGCATGTCCTCTTCCAACTGCTCATCAAGATACACGGCGTCGATGCCGGCCTCCTCGCACACTGCGGCAAGGCAGCCAAGGCCGATGGGGACGGCGATGGGGAGAAACGGCTGGAATATCTTTAACGCATTTTTGGGCGAGGAATTGATCAGTATCACTTGGGGCTCCTTGGCAGTCTCAGTGGGGGGAACCGTTAACGGCTTTTTGAACGCCAGCCGTAGGCATTTGGACCTCGGACCTTCGGGGGGGCACAGAGCATGGTTCCCCATGGCCCCAAGGACGTCCACGTTCCGTTCGGATAAAACAAACACACTTGCCGCCGCGACATCGGCGCGCGTCATTCTCTCTATGATCGACAGGCGCAATGGAGCGTGCGGTCAAGACTCGTCTCCACGATGGGTGTTCCGGCTCCCAACCCGCCCTTTCTCTATTCTTGATGACTTATTATTTCAAGCACCGAAGCGCATGGAACACGGTTGCCGACGCTTCAGGATAGAGAGAGGCTCACACTGCGCAGGCCAAAGGGCATTTTCATTGGCCCTATCAACGCCCGTCGGTGCGTGGTGAAATATCCATTTCAATTGCGCAGTTACGGAGCAAGAGTGCTGCGCAAGCCAATAATGCCAGTCCTGTATTCCGTAAAGTGCAGTCCTGGCAGCTCTTCGTGCAGCAGGGCATTCTCTCCAGTATATTGGAAATTGAACTCTGGATTCACGACGTGTATGGGGCTCTCAAATCCACTTGCCTCGTTAACGATCTCTGCAAGCTCCAATAGGCTGATGCTCTTGTCCGGCGTAATATTGATGACTTTGGAGCTGGGCCATCTGTCAAGGAAGTGTTCCGTGATGCGGCAGAGGTCCGTAATATAGAGATAATCGAAAAAAACATTTTGATTTATGGTGATGGGTTGCCGTCGTAAATTCTGCAAAACGGAGTACGTGGGAAAGCGGCTTTGCTTCTCATACCGGCCGTAGCAACCGAAGATGACAAGACAGAGCACGTCGTCACGCTGCAAAGCCTGTTGCGCCATGCGCATCTTCGCCCGTCCGTACAATTCCCGGGGAATATGCTTGCCGAGTTCAGATTCCGGAACGTTGGCCAGATCGCGCTGGCGGTCGTACTGAGCACCGGAACCAAAGATGATCATGCGTGCCGTGGCCGGCTTATACCTGAGCAGGTTTTGAAACATGAGAAGATTGTCGGACTCCACGGTTGCGGCATCCGCAACGCCGCGGACGCCTCCGCGCGCGGCGCAGTGGATGATGAAATCCACAGGGTGCGTGGCGAAGTAGTCCCTGGAGGCTGCCGCATTCAAAAGATCCAGCTCAGCGCTTCTGGGCGAGAGGATCGTGTGAGAGTGGGCGAGGTGCTCCTTAAGGTTGCGGCCGATGAAGCCCCCGGCCCCCGTCAGAAGCAGTCGCATGCAGCCTCCTTACTCCGGGGCATGTTTGCGTAAGAGTGCGCGGATGGCTGACGCGTCCGCATCGCAGGAAAGAGGACCGAGCAAGGCGTTGAACGCTTCTCTGCACAAAAGCGGTTCCTGGTCGTGGATGGGCCTGTTCATGGCCAGCTTGGGAAAGACATAGGTGTTTGGGCTCAACTGAACTTCCACGCAGGCAGGCCCATCATGTGCAAAACAAGCACGGACCCTCTCCATATCTAGATTCCCTGGCGTAACGGCCAAGTGCTCAACGCCATACCCCGCAAAAACCTTCTGAAAATCTGGCGCGCTGTAGCCCTCGCCCCCGACTGTTTGCGTAAAACGGGACGAAAAATACATCTCTTGAAAATGGCGTATCATGCCGAGACTGCTGTTGTTGAGCAGGATGATCTTTACAGGGAGCCGGTCGCGGACGAGGGTTTGCAATTCCTGAATGTTCATTTGCAGGCCGCCGTCTCCAGAAAAACAGAACGTCGGCTTCCCCGTGGCATAGGCCGCGCCGATGGCTGCGGGGAGCGAGTAGCCCATTGCGCCCAGCCCGCCAGAAAAGAAGATTTTCTGTGAATCTTGCACCTGGAACGACTGCGCCACCCAAACCTGGTTCTGGCCCACGTCCGTGAAAACCGCAGCGCCATCGGGAATGGCCTCACTGATCGTCGCAACCGTTTGGTTCTCTTCAGCGTTATCGAACCCGGCGAGGCAAGCTTTTAGCAACCGGCACTCGGCCAGCCATTCTTCGTTTGTGCCGCTCGGAACGGCTTGCTGCAGCGCCTCAAGCACAGGCACCATCGGCAAAGGGAATGATTGCTGGCCCGCAAAACTGTCCGCCAGTTCCGTCATGTCGATATCCAGGCGAAGGATCTTGGCCTGCGGCGCGAACAGCTTCCGGTTTGCCCCTGTCTGCCGGAGATCCAAACGGGTGCCGATTGCAAAGATGGCGTCGCAACGCGCAATGGCGAAGTTCGCATGTCTGTGGCCGTACGCGCCGCAGAATCCCATATTCAACGGGTCCGAGGTCCTCATGGCGTCAATGCCGATCATGCTTGTGACGACGGGAATTTGGACTTTGCGGATAAAATCCCGAAAGAGCCTCGTCGCATTCGCGCTGCGCACCCCCGCCCCGGCGATGATCAGCGGCCGCTTGGCCGTCGCCAGCGCCTCGGCAATCGTGGCGGCGGCCGCCGCCGCCTTGGCCGTGCTGGGCTCGGGCTTAGGCTGTGCGCTATCAAAACAAACATCCCCCAATTCCGCACGCTGCAAGTCGATTGGGATGTCCAGCAGAGCTGGCCCCTGCCTTCCTTGCGTCGCCGCGGCGTAGGCAGCCTCAAGCAAGGTGGGGATGTCCTGCGCGCGCTCCACACGCGCCGCGAACTTGGTGATGGACTTCACGACACTGACAATGTCCGTTTCCTGGAAGCCGCGTTGCCGCATCGGGAGTTGGCCGAGCGCCTCCTGGGTGTTGACCTGGCCGGTCAGGAACAGAGTGGGAATGGAGTCGAACCAAGCGTTGGCAATGCCGGTGACCATGTTGGTGGCCCCAGGGCCGCTGGTCGCGTACGCCACTCCGGGCTTGCCCGTGCATTGGGCGATGCCGCATGCCGCAAAGGAGCAGCCTTGCTCGTGGTAAAGCAGGTGCTGTGAGATGCCGTCCTCATGGGACAAGGCATCCATCAGATACGTGACCATCCCTCCGGGGTAGCCGAAGACGTGACGGACACCTTTTTGCCGCAGGAAGCGGACGATATACTCATTGGCCAGCATCTCGGCTCTCCGTCTATGCTTTCAGGTTACACTGGCCGGATGTGAGCGGCTTGGGTTCGTCACGGACGGTCGTCCGGGGCCGCCCTTGCCGCGCAATCCGCAATGGCCTCTCCAGATGTTCGCCGAAGGGGCAGAGCGCACCGGGTTGAGCCGCACCGTCAAGCCCAAAGCATCACGGGGGGGGGAACGCTCCCGTCCATTTCCCCAGGGCGGTCAACGAAGGGCGTCTCTGACGGTTGGAATGATGGTGCGCCCCTATTGACGCCGCCCGCGATCAGGTCGCGCAGTCGTACCGAAAACCAGCAACGGCAGCTGGGCAGGCTAACGGAGTAGCCAGGAACACATCTTTTCGGCCAAATAGGTAAGGTGCGCTTCCGTCAGCCCCGGGTACACGCCAACCCAAAGCGATTGGTTCATAATTTTATCTGTACCGTCAAGTCCGAAAGGATCGCGGTATGTAACGCCCTCAAAGCAAGGCTGGCGGGTGAGGTTTCCGGCAAAGAGCAGGCGAGTGCCGATTTTTTGGGCGTTTAGGTATTCGCAGAACTCCCGGCGGTTGAACCGCTCGTCAAGAGTCACGGGAAAGCCGAACCATGCGGGGTTGCTCCCCGGTGTGGCCTTCGGGAGGATGAGCGCACCTTCCGCCGGGGCGAGCGCAGCGGACAGCTGGGCGAAATTTTTGCGCCTGGCGGCGATGAAACCGTCAAGACGCTCCAATTGCGCCACGCCGCAGGCGGCTTGCATGTCCGATATCTTCAGGTTGTAGCCCAGCTGGGAATACACGTACTTATGGTCATAGCCCTCGGGCAACGTCGCGAACTTACGGGCATAACGGCGTTTGCATGTGTCGTCGTGCCCAGGCGCACACCAGCAGTCGCGCCCCCAATCGCGTAAGGAGAGGAGCACCTTGCACAGAAGCGGATCGTCGCAAGCGACCGCTCCGCCTTCGCCCATGGTGATGTGATGCGCAGGATAAAAGGAAAAGGTGGAAATGTGCCCGAAGGCCCCACAGGGGGTTTCCCTGCCGTCCAGGGTGTACGTTGAACCGAGGGCATCGCAGGCGTCTTCCAAAAACCACAGGTCATGCTTGCGGACAGCGGCCGCCACGCTCGCAACATCGAAGGGGTTGGCAAGCGTATGGGCCAGGAAGATGGCCCGAGTCTTGGGGGTCACCGCTGCTTCTATCTGCTCGGGCACGGCATTGTAGGTGGGCGACGTCGCGTCCACAAAGACCGGAATGAGGCCGTGTTGCACCAGCGGCGCAACGGTGGTCGGAAACCCGGCCGCAACGGTAATGACCTCGTCACCGGGCTTGAGGCGGCGTTCCTTCAGGAGGGGCGAGCAGAGCGCGGCCACGGCGAGCAGATTTGCCGAGGAGCCCGAATTGACCAAAAAAGCTTTTTGGCGGCTCGTTCTTGTTGCGAACTCCCTCTCAAACTGCTCGGAAAAACGGCCCGCGGTAAGCCAGCCGTCCAGGGCCGCTTCGATCATCAGCGTTTTTTCCCGCGCCCCCACCACCTTGCCTGAGACGGGAACCGGACTTTCTCCCGGAACGAACGGTGCTGGAACGTCACTGCCTTCGACCAGCGTGCGAATGGCCTCTTCTTTCATGCTCATGGGAATCCTCTTGCCGTCGGACAAATGCGAAGGCTCAGCGGCTATGGGGCTGTCGGGAGCTGTCGTCCGGTTCGGGGTCAAAATTGATTCGTCGCCTTTCATAAACGTATTGCGTGAAGCTGACTCGCTCCAGAATGGCTATGATATATTCCCCTAGAAGTCCAAGAAACAGCATGAGCACTGAAGAAGTCAGGGAGAGTAGAATAATGATTGGCGCAGTGCCGACGGTTAATGTTTCCCAGAAAAACAGCTTGTAAACGAAGTAGAATACACCGACAAACACCGAGATGATAGAAGCTATCAGACCAAAGTAAATGGCAAGCTTCAGTGGAACCTTGCTGGTGTGCACGAGGGAATTCAACGCTGTATCAAAATAGCGGAAGAAGCAATACGATGACTTCCCGGCTTTGCGCAGCGGCTGTTTGTACGGGATAAGCACGGGTCTGTAGCCTAGCTGGGGAACAATATGTCGGAACATCGGCCAGGGGTCGCGCAGTTGGCGAAACCTTGCAACAACGCTACGGTCGTATAAGCCAAATCCAGTGACATGAGAGTAGGATTCGACACTGGAGAGGCGTTTTATTATGTAATAATACAGCGACCGGACCTTATACATCAGAAAGCGTTCTTCAGAGCTTTCCTTTTGCCCCCACACGACAGAGGCGCCCTCCTCCCAGTGCTGCAAAAACATCGGGATCATGTCGGGAGGGTCCTGCAGGTCGCAGGCCAGATAGATGACGGCGTCGCCCCGAGCACTCAGAACGCCGTTGAACATTGAATTCTCAGGGCCGAAGTTTCTGTTGTTGAAGATGGCTCGAACATGTGGGTCGCTTTGACAGAGTTCTTCGATGATGCGCTGGGAATTATCCTGCGAATCATTATCGACGAAGATTATTTCGTAATCGTACTTCTCTCCGATGACCTTTTTTACTGCACTGTATATAATGGGGATATTGTCTTCTTCGTTAAACGAAGGAATGACCAGACTAATGGTTTTCATTTGAGTACCTGTAGAGCGCCTGTTCCTGCGCGGCGGCGCCATCGACCAGATCCGCATAGGCATTGATCTCCGCCAGACAGCAGTCTCGCGCACGGGCATCGTCTTTGCTCACAGCCTGATACCAGGCCGCGGTGGCGGCCAGCGCCTCGGGCAAATTCCATGCGGGGCGCCAGTCGAGCAGCCGCGTTGCTTGCGATGCGTCGAGATAGAGGGAATTGGCCTCGTGAGGGGCGTTCTTTTCCCGCTCCACGCGCCACTGCAACCCAGGCCAGTGCCGCTGTAACACGCTCAACATTTCGCCCACGGAGAGATTGTCATTATGCGCAGGCCCAAAGTTGAACGCCGTTGCAAGCTTCTTGTCGTTCTCCAGCAATCCGGCGGCAAGCAGCAGGTAGCCGTGCAGGGCGCAAAGAACATGCTGCCAAGGCCGGGTCGCGTTCGGATTGCGGCAAATGAGTTCCTGTCCGGCAGCAGCCGCGCGGGCAGCATCCGGAATGAGCCGTTCCGCGGACCAGTCCCCGCCGCCGATCACGTTGCCGGCGCGGGCAGAGGCGAGCAACACCTCCCCTTTTTCAAAAAAGGAGCGGCGCCACGAACTGACGGCCAACTCGGTCGCCGCCTTTGATGCGGAGTACGGATCATACCCGCCCAGGGGGTCGATTTCCCGATAGCCCCAGGCCCATTCTCGGTTTTCGTAAACCTTGTCCGTGGTGATCACAACGGCGGCTTTCACGCTTGGGCAGGCGCGGACCGCTTCCAACAGGTTCACGGTGCCGAGCACGTTTGCAGCCCAAGTATCGGCCGGTTCGGCATACGAAACGCGGACCAACGGCTGCGCCGCCAAGTGGATGACCAAATCGGGCTGTGCGGCCTGCATGGCCTTGGTGAGCGCGTCGGCGTCGCGTATGTCGGCCTCGGTGTGCCCCGCGAGACTGTCGCGGACGCAGGCAAGCTCAAAAAGTGAAGGAGTGGTGGGTGGCTTCAGGCTGAATCCGTGGACATTCGCCCCGAGCTGCGCAAGCCACAAAGAAAGCCAACTTCCCTTGAACCCCGTGTGGCCGGTTACGAACACCGTGCGCCCTGCTAGCCCGCGGACACGGCTCGAAAAGTTCACTTGTTGCGCCATTCCGGTTCCCACAATGCCCAAGGCGCTTTGCGTGCCGTCCAGAGCGCGGTGAGGTCGCTCTTGTCCTTAAGCGTGTCCATGGCGCGCCAGAATCCAGCATGTTTAAAAGCGCCGAGCTGTCTGTCCGCAGCCAAGCGTTGCAGCGGGCTCTGCTCAAAAACAAGCCCGTCGTCGTCTGGGGGGAGGTAGGAGAACACGTCTGGATCGCAAACCATGAAACCGCCATTGATCCAATTGCCGTCGCCCTGTGGTTTCTCTTGGAAGGACGTGATCGCCCCCTGGTTGTCTAGAGCCAGCTTGCCCCACTTCCCCGCGGGCCGGACGGCCGTAAGCGTGCAAAGTTTGCCTGATTCTTTGTGTGATTCCAGTAGGCTGGGCAAATTTATGTCCGCGAGGCCATCACCATACGTGAGCATAAAAGGCTCATCTTTCAAGTAGGGTTCCGCTTTCTTCAGCCGGGCCCCGGTCATGGCCAGCTCTCCCGTGTACAGCATGGTGACTTTCCATGGCTCCACGCGGGGATGGTTCAGCGTCACGGTATTGCATTCCAGATCCACGGTGATATCGGAATAACGAGTGTAATAGTTGACGAAGTAGTCTTTAATGACGTGCGAGAGGTACCCCGTTAAGATGATGAACTCCTTGAAGCCATAAAAGGAATACACCTTCATGAGATGCCATAAGATAGGACGTCCGCCAATCTCTACCATCGGTTTGGGGCGGAGTCCGGTTTCCTCCATTAAGCGAGTCCCAAGCCCCCCGGCAAAAATTACGATTTTCAAAATAATCCTCCGGCAATTTCAAAAAGATAATTTGTCTGTTTTAAATCAAAAAGTCAATCAACCGGGCTTTCAGCGCTCCCTGTTTGTCCCCAGCTATAAGGTCGTGACTCCAGCGAAGGAGACCGCAGGCATCAGAGACCGAAGACCAGCGGGTTGCTGAAGTGGTCAGGACCTTGTGACTCCTGGCAGGGTTGCTCCACCAGGCCGCCCCAGTGACACGCCGTTCTACAGTGGCGAAGCGAATTTGTTGGCCTTGAGGTATCCAAGTCCAGCGACTGTGGCAGTTTGAGGACGAAAACACGCGGCGCAAAGGGCGGGCGAATCGCGTTGGATATCCACGTGCCACCAAAGGTGCCGGGCAAATGACTCTCCAACACCCATCGGTGTGATCTCAGCCGCAGACTCCGGGGCATCTTGCCCTGCGGCGTGTCGCTCAAGCGCACACCGGGCTTGGCGCGAAGCACTGGCGGTTTCGTTCCGGCATCGGTGGTCGCTGCGCGGCAAGGCCTGGCTGGCCCCAAATGTGGTGGCTTGTGCGGTGGCAATCGCTACAGCTGTCTCCGCGGGCAATGTGCAAACGCCCGGGCCTCCTGCAGCCGGTTCAGCCTGGGCCGCAAACAAAACGAGGCCTTAGTCATGGACTTCGTGAACGATAACCTGAATAATGATAAGCCAGCAGCCCTTGCCTTGAAGGGGAAAAGCTGTGAACGAAGAGAGCGGGTAATCCAGAGCCCGAGCTTACGAATGGTGTACACGGGTTGAAGGGGCTGGAGATTGGCCATTTCATGTACAGACATTGGTGGCAAGGGGTTGCAAATGCGCGTCATTGAGACCATGATTGATAATGTGCAGATATTGGTGCATAATTGGAATATTGAAGGTTTGCTCAACACATGTGAAGCGCAATAGCAAGCGCCGCACCAACTTGTCGTGGTTATGGCAGATGCCCCTACATACCATGTGTAGGTTCGGAACATCAGAGATGCATTCCGCTATCGAACTCTTGAAATTGCAGTAGCAGATTGGACAGACTGTCTTTTTTTATTACTCATGCATGTTTTGCTAGGCTGATCCCAGCACATGCTAAATAATACAAAAAAATTATATCTGCTGCTTTTGAAGCCTGCTCCGCACAGCAAATGCTTAGAGGATTTATTGTCATGATCATTGTAAAAAATATAGTAAAAACATTTATTTGGGTCGTTGTTCCTTGTATTATGACCAGTGCGCAAGTCTATGCCTATTATGAACCTGCTCATGAGCAGGTTCATGGAGCAGGTGTTGGCCTATGCAGGGGAGCACAAGTACAGCGTGATGGAAAAGCCCGTTCAGCTGTGCAACAACAGAATACAAAGCTCGCCCTGCTCGAATATTCATATTTCTTAGACAAGCAAGACAAAAGGATACATGAATTAATAAATGAAGAAAAATATTTGGAACAAATTGATTCCAGTTCATATGAGCTCTTGAGGAAAATACACTATGAAATCAACTTTCCTCACGATCACTTCGTCCCATCAGATCAAATGATATTGACGCTCAATGATATGGTCAAGAAATATACCTCTTTCCAAAACAAGTATTCTGCAATTGCGAAAGACATCAATGACTATATCACCGGAAAGATGACCGCACTCGAAGATACTGGAATCAATACGGAGTGTATAAAAATTCCGATAGAGCGTCCGTTCAACTTTGAAGTCTTGAATGAAGAGGCAGTCTTTAAAAAAGGAATGCCTCTTTTTGCATTTCGAATCTATGCGGCAAGAGTGCTAAGAGTTGCCATAAACCACGGTGATCATTATGGCACAAGGTTAGAGAAAAGTTGCGCTATATCTCGTGGGTATATTAAATCATGGTTTATCGCAAAAGGAATTCCAGAAAGGTGAACCTTGAAGAATTTCACCAGCGTCATATAAATATGCCAATGTCTTTGGAATGGAGCGACTAATGTCGGAAAAGCCCTGTAGCACTTTTTTCAGAAGCCAGCAAAGCTGGTCTTGTCTGGCAGAACGTACCCTGTCGATCTTTCTCGGTATAATATTATTACTGAATCTTGTTTTGTTCTGCATAACGCGCAGAATTCCAAATTTTGGCGACACGTGGCTACAGTTCACCTGCTTATATTATAATTTAAATGCTATCATAAATGGTGAATGGTGTGCAAAGTGGCTTAAGTATACAAGCCACGGCAGTACCGGTGGTATATTATTGCATGCTTCAAGTTCTTTTTTTATGATGGTTGTTGATTTGCTTGCTTCTGTTGTGCGCGACAAAGTCTCCTTGCCAAACGGCTGGATGATTGTGGCCGTGGATATTTTTGTTGAAGAGTTCATCTTATTTTTAGGAACCTGGCTCCTGTGCAGAAGGCTGTATTCAAACGTTTACACAGTTTTCTTTGTCTCTGCCACGATAGTTTTGACAACAGTGAATCCCGAATTTCGCTTTTTCACTCTTGATACATTTTATTCAATGCCGCTAGTCGTATATTTAATTATATACGCTTTTGAGGAAAGGCGCCGAGAGCCTTTCTATGCAGGCGTCGCTTTAGCTCTAATGTCATCAGTCAATTTGGTTGTATATTTTTCTATTGTTCAACTCTTTGTGTATACGATATTCTTTATCTCTCTCGCTGTTCTCTACTTTTCGGATTTTAAGAACGGAATACAGAGGGTAAGGCCATCATTACTAGATATTGTGGCCTTCGCTGTCTTCGGTGCTGTCATCTTCAGTCTAATCTACGTCACTACCTTTGGACATAATGATATTGTCAGAAATGGTGGTAGATTGGCTGATGGCTCGGTACCCTTGGAGAGTTTCTTGGCATATGGAGGATACACTGGGGTTGGCAAGTATGCAGACATATTCCGAGGTATTCAGTCCACCACAAAAAATTTTTCTGTATATAGAGGATATCTCACTGTTTTTTTTGCTTGTTTCGCGCTTCTGAGTCCGACTAAGCGGATGCTGCCGTTTGCTATAACAGCGTTCATTTTATTTTTATTTTCCCTGGGCGAC
>Ga0183099_1001419_pt1 | contig 13992 bp, 13 predicted proteins | sample Biomet1_FD_127788 | JGI IMG/M metagenome (GOLD analysis project Ga0183099, IMG submission 127788) | Microbial communities from bioreactor (seeded with anoxic lake sediment) at LBNL, California, USA - Biofuel metagenome 1 | ecosystem: Engineered > Bioreactor > Anaerobic > Unclassified ... | reverse complement strand
GATTTATCGACACTGCCTTTTTATGCAGTTCCAACTGCCTGACTTCTGCTAAGGACAAATCCCTGAGATCTGTCACCAGCCGCGTCAAGGAATTCACTATGCAGGACAATTTTGGTTCCCGCATCTGTATAGCGAACTGCATTTACTATAATATTATACAATACCTGCAGGATCCGGTCTTCATCGAGCCTAATCATTGGTAGATTATCCGCCAGTTCATAAGAAAACAGCAGTTCTTTTTCCTCAAGTAACGGCAAAAGCATATCTGCCGCACGCCCAATCAATTGATTTATCGACACTGCCTTTTTATGCAGTTCCAACTGCCTGACTTCTGCTAAGGACAAATCCCTGAGATCTGTCACCAGCCGCGTCAGGCGCAATACCTCCTCCTGCATAGAAAATAGCCTTGTCGGGTCCGGCTTGATTACGCCGTCGAGCATGCTCTCCAGATTGCCATTTAAAATAGTCAATGGAGTCCGCAATTCATGCGCGATATTCGCCAGCAGTTCACGGCGCAGACGCTCATTTTTAGCCAAGCCGGCTGACATCTGATTAAAAATATCTGCCAACTCACCAACCTCATCTTTTGATTGTACCCGCACCATCCGGCCCAACTCGCCCCCACGGATCAGCTCCGCCGCCTGGCGCAAAGCACGCAGCGGAACTGTTATATTGCGTGCTAGAATATAGCTGGCCAAAAAGCCGAGCAAAGCAAACACCATCCCCACCCACAACAGTGATTCGTGAACCGAATGCAAAAAATCCAGTTCTGGTGTTCCCATGGAATTCATGGCCATAAGGTCCGACGTTGCGCCCTGCATTGTCAAATACTCGCGAAACAGGGCCTCCATCTGCCAGTTTGCCAGATAAATCAGGCTAAGCACCGTTACCGTCAGCAATAAAAAAGTCAAACCCGTGATGCGATACATAAGGCTATTAAATTTTTTCATTTTCATCACCAGCAAATTTATAGCCCACGCCATATACCGTTAGGATATATTGTGGTTTTTTTGAGTCTGGTTCCACTTTGCGACGCAAGTTACGGATATGCGCATCAATCGTTCTCTCATAGCCATCGAAAGCAAAGCCATGCGTGTTTTCCATCAGCTGCAATCGATTAAATACTCGCCGGGGACTTTTCATCAGGACTTCAAGCAGTTTAAACTCAATCGGAGTCAATTCTAAAGCCGTCCCCTTATACCAGACCGCATGCTGCTGTAAGTCCATCACCATATCACGAAATTCCAGTATATGCTTAGGCTCAATGACTTCGCCATGAACGCGCCGCAAAAGAGCCCGAACTCTAGCAATAACTTCTTTTATGCTAAAGGGTTTCGTCACATAATCATCAGCCCCCATTTCAAGACCAATCACCCGATCACTTTCATCATCTTTAGCCGTCAGCATAATGATCGGCAGATCATTGTGCTGGCGAATCCGACGGCAGACCTCACGCCCATCCACCCCCGGTAACATTAGATCAAGAAGCACGATGCTTGGCTTGTATCTGTCTATCATCTGCAAGGCCGCTTGTCCATCACCAGCTGTGTAGACAACAAAATTTTCTTTAAGAAAATACGCCTTCATAATTTCCAGCAACTTCACATCATCATCCACAACAAGTACAGAATACTGCACCATAAAATCCCCTCCTTGAAATATATATTAAACGAAAATGATCCGTTTGCAAATACAAAAAAGCGAAGCTGTTTTTCAAGCTTCGCTTTTTCCTACCGATTCATCTTGTGTCCATTGCCTGGCATTTGCGACTGCATACCGCTCATAGTATTATCGTTCATCATCTGTTCCATGCTATGCACCGGCTTCCAGCCCGTAATTTCCGGATTCACCATACCAAAAATCATTGCAATATGACTGACCACCAAAAATCCTATCAGTAACACGAAGTGCCACTTCGTCCGCTGCCGGTCATCAAAGTGCCTTCCCCAAAGTCCCAATTCCAGCAGGGCAATGCTCAAAAGCGGGATCACTCCACTTAAGTAGGCACTAACGGCAATTATATCAGCATATCCACGCCATTCAATACTTGGCACGACTTGGGTAATCAAATAAGCAAATACCCCAGTAAAGTAAAAACCGACTGCTATTCCCAAATATCGATTCCATATACGCCAGGCACTATCTACCTTATTTTGCAGAAATACGGTAAAGAATTCAGTTGCAACCAACGCTTCTGCCAAAACAACTGGAATCACCATAAAGATCAGCAAATTCCACGGTTGGTTAACCGCCAGCAATTCCATATAATTTGTCATACTCATAAAAAACCTCCTTGTATTGTTTGTTTTATTATAGAAAAGAAATATGCAGATTCTATGCATGAAATGTTAATATCTTATGAAGATTTTCTCACTTTTCCCATTTGCTATCTATTCGTCCGCTCTTCGTTACGCCAGAAACTGCTGCCGTATTTCTATTTTTCTCAAACCCATTGCGCCTTGAATATTTTCGTTATATGATCTAATAAGAGTATTCTTTTTCAACAGCCCCTTTTCATAAATATCTCGTAAAATATAAAATATCCATCTGGCCGGGCACCGGAAAACTTTATTTTCCATTGCCCGGACCTTATCTATAGAATGGCAGGTTTTAACATGTTTACCACAGATTCATCCGTCAATGAAAAACCGCAAAGCTTGCAGCGCAAGCTCTATTGTCTGGCTGCCCTTTGCATCGGGCTTAGCCTTATATATTTCGTTAATCCGGCCCCCTGGAAACAAATTGCCCGTCTGCTTTTATCCGGTGATTTATCGGCAATCATTGATTACATCCGATCCTTTGGCACCTACGCGATGCTGGTCAGCATAATGATTGTCATCTTTATCAACGTGGTCGCCGTATTGCCAAATATTTTTCTGCTGGCTGCCAATGGGATTATCTTCGGCATTATCCCCGGCACGATTATCTCCTGGCTAGCCGAGTCGATCGGCGTAATCATCAGCTTTTTTATCATGCGGTATTTTGGGCAAGACGGCGCAACTGCACTGATCCGACGCAGCAATATGCTGAAAAAGGTCGACGATTACAGCGGCAAAAACGGCTTTAAGATCATGATCATCGCTCGCAGTATTCCGTTCATTCCTTCCGGTCTGATCACCGCCCTCGCCGCCCTCAGCGAGATTTCTGCCCGCGACTACATTTTGGCTACCCTGCTGGGAAAATTCCCTTCGGCCTTGATTGAAGTTTCAATCGGCCACGATCTGGCCTCTTATCACGACCATATGCTGCGGTTGACCTTTTTTGTGCTGATCGCAATTGGTGCTTATGCAGCCTATATCTGGCAGCAAAAAAAAGGATGTCGCACATGAAAATGGCCCCCTAAAGTTAGATCAAATACTTCTAACTCTAAGGGGGCCATTTTTTATCCAAAGCTTCAGCCATATAGAAAAAATTTCCAGTGCAAAAATTAATAGCTGAACTTCAACACTACTTTTTGCAAATCCCCCGACAGACTCTCGAGTTCATGACTGGCTGCAGCCATTTCTTCGGCCGCTGTCGCTTGCTTGCCACTGGCATAACTGATTTTTTCGGCCCGTGCGGCATTTTCCTGCGCTGCCTGGCCGATATCTGCCATAGCCTTACGCACCGTACTGCCATTTTGATTCAACACTGCCGCAGTATCCCGGATTTCCTGAACCCCCTGATTCAGGGAATCGATTTGTCCGGCAATATGACTAAAAACTGTTCCGGCCTCACCAGCAAAGGCAACGCCTTGTGCCAAGGCTTCATTCCTTTGCTGTATGCCTTCCGAAATATTTCTGATTTTTTCTTGTATATCCAGCATGATCTGCCCAATATCCTGCGCGGCTCCGCCCGACTGATCTGCCAGATCCCGCACCTCTGCCGCAACAACAGCAAAGCCACGTCCGGCGTCACCAGCTCTCGCCGCTTCAATCGCCGCATTGAGTGCTAACAGATTCGTTTTGCCGGCTATGTTCTTTATCATTCCGATGATCTGTTCCACTTGTTTGGACGCTTCCCCCAGGGCCAGCGTCTGTCTGGTGGTGAGCTCCATCTCCGCACTGACCCCCTGCAGATAACCAATGACATGTTCAATGGATTCCTGCCCTTCACCAGCCATAAACGCCGCCGTTTTTGAGGCCTCACCCAAAGAAGCCGTGCGCAGGCTCACCCGGTCCATGCCAAAGGTGATATCCTCAGCCAGTGATATCGCCCGCAGGACAGCAGCCTGTTGTTGCTGTGTACTGCCCGCCACCTCCATAACATTTTCGGCAATACTATTGACGGCGTGAAATAATTCAGCGCTGCGCGTATTCAGCTGTTCACTCGAAGCGGTTACCTGTTTGGAACTGTGATTGATATTTTGAATAATTGCCCGCAATCCCTCCAGCATTGTCTTCATCGCCCGGCCCAAGACTCCGACCTCACTGCGGCTGTCAATCGGAATTGCCGTTTCCTTCAGATCGCCGGCAGCAATCTTCTCGGCAGCTGCGGCCAACTGCTGTATTGGCCGGGAAATCCGGCGGCTGATTCCTGCTGCCAGCCCCAACCCAAGCAGTACGGTGAATACATTCATCCCCAGCAGGTCGGTCTTTATTCTGTCGGTCTTTTCATAGTTCTCCCGGCTCTTATGTAAAAGCTCCTCATTTTCTATTTTTTCAATCGCTTCAGCGGCTTTCATTGCCTGTGAAATTTTCTCATTGCTTTTTTGTACCTCTGCTGCCAGGGCTTGCGTATTTTTCTCTTTCTGCCAGCGTTCTATAGCATATACGCTGGCTGAATATGCATTTTTCCCCTCTTCCATCTGTTCGGCATATCGCTTCACTTCCGGATCCGCCGCCAAATCGAGCAGCACCTCAATACTGCTATCCACTTTGGCACTGTAAATCGGATAAGAATCCAATTCTTTTTGATCCCCCGTCAGCAACGAACCGCGCAATGCCGAAGCTGACTGACTCAGATACCAGGCAGCGTCTTTAGCGGCCGCTTCAAGCTTCACTGTTTTATGTAAAATATCATTATATTCCGCTGTAATCTGGGTAAGCTGTATATAAGAATACGCGGAAATCGCAATATAAAAACTGATCACACTCAAAATCGCCAGACGTATCTGCCCGCCAATGCTCCAGCAAGCACCAAGCCACTGCCCCCAGGCAAAAAAACGTTCGTGTCCTGGTTCAACCGTTGCGGTGGCGTCCTTGCCGGGCAGGACATTCGCGCCTTGCCTGTACTGCTCAACTTTAGCGGACATTTTTTTCAGCCATACGCAGGCTTGCGGCATTCCATGACTTTCTTGTCCGGCCTTGTTCCATTTCATCATTCAGATCATCCTCATCCTAAAAATAGTTGCGCTCCGGTTTTATTTGTTTCTTCCGGTCGACTCAGGCAACCAGACAACAGCTTTTCAGCCTACGTCTTGGCTACCTTTCCCTATTTTTATTTTAGAGAACCCCGGGGACAACTGTGTTACGACCAGGTAAAATATAGGTAAAATTTTCTTTGCCGATAGCAACACCCGGCAGCGGATGCCACTGCCGGGTGTTACTTCCTCCTCGATATACGCTATTCTATTTGACGACGAATACCGGAACCTCGGCATAGGTGACAAGCTGGCTGGCAACGCTGCCGAGCAGCAGGCCTTCAAACCCACCCAGACCACGAGTCCCGGTGACAATGACCCCCACGCCATTTTTAATCGCATATTTCAGCAGAAGCTGCGCAATTGTACCCGAACCAAACGTATTGCTCTCCAGTATATGAGTAGTTATCTTCTGACCAGCCTCCGTCTCTACCAGCTTCGCCATTTCCCGTTCCATTGTTTCCTTCTGTTTCTCAATTGCCGCCATAACCCTTTTTTCATCCTGAAAAACCTGTGGCATTGACAATGCTGGCATCACCATGACCACATCCACCGTAGACACCGAACCTTCCATTTTCTGAAGTGCCAGAGCCCACTGAAACGCCTTACGGCTATGCTCTGAGCCATCATAAGCCACCATAATTTTATCAACTAACACACGTATTTCCCCTTCCGTTTATATTTTATTGTATATTTTATTATATTCTTAATTTTCTCACTATACAAGAAAAATCCCGGTAACGAAACAGGCCTGTACCACCTTCCGTACAGACCTGTTAAGCATTTGTATTTATCTTACGATTTAAAAAGCTTTGCTGCCAGGATAAACCGCTTCTGTTCCCAGCTCCTCTTCAATGCGCAACAACTGGTTATATTTGGCCACGCGTTCACTGCGATTTGGTGCTCCCGTCTTAATCTGGCCCGTATTTAAAGCCACCGCCAGATCGGCAATTGTCGTATCTTCCGTTTCTCCTGACCGATGGGAAACAATCACCTTATAACCGGCACGCTGGGCGAGCTTGATCGCATCAAGCGTCTCCGACAGGGAGCCGATCTGGTTGAGCTTGATCAAAATCGCATTGGCACAGCCAAGATCAATCCCCTTTTGCAGCCGCTCCGTATTCGTTACAAACAGATCATCTCCAACAAGCTGCACCTGTCCTCCAAGCTTTTCAGTCAAGAGCTGCCAGCCCCCCCAGTCCTCTTCATCGAGCGGATCTTCAACCGATGAGATCGGATAGCGCTCGCAAAGATCCTGCCAATAGGACACCAGCTGTGCTGCCGTAAATTTTTTCTTCGCTTTTGGCAGCAGGTATTCACCGACTTTGTCCGCTTTCCATTCACTGGCCGCAGCATCAATTGCCAGGACAAAATCCTTGCCCGGCTTATAGCCAGCTGTTTCAATAGCCTTTAGAATATATAAAATCGCCTCTTCATCACTTGACAAGTCCGGAGCAAAGCCGCCTTCATCACCGACGGAGGTAACAAGCCCATCGGCTTTTAAAAGTCCGGCTAAGGCATGGAATACCTCGGTGCACCAGCGCAGGCCCTCCTTAAAACTGTCTGCCCCCACCGGCATGATCATAAATTCCTGCACATCAATATTGTTTCCCGCATGAGCGCCGCCATTTAAAATATTCATCATCGGCACCGGCAGCATATTGCCAGCTGCGCCGCCAATAAAGCGATAGAGCGGCAGGCCTTTTGCCGCCGCTGCCGCCTTCGCCGCGGCCAGCGACACCGCCAGAATTGCATTGGCGCCGAGCTTTGATTTTTCTGCCGTACCATCAAGTGCAAGCATCGCCTGGTCCACAGAATAAATATCCGCCGCATTGCTGCCGACAAGTGCCTTGGCAATCACTGTATTTACATTTTCTACAGCTTTTAGCACCCCTTTACCACCAAAACGCTTTTTATCTCCATCCCTAAGTTCCAAAGCTTCATATATCCCTGTAGAGGCTCCGCTGGGGGCTGCAGCCCGTCCGGCGGCACAGCTTTCCAGAAACACCTCGGCCTCAACCGTCGGATTCCCGCGTGAATCAATGATCTCACGTCCGACAATCTTGCTGATCTTTGTATGTCCCATAAATATCCCTCCATATAATAGCGATTCTTATTTACACATCATCGGCAAAAGCTTATAGCTCTACGTTTAGCGCTTTGCCATCTTCTTATCAATATAGAATACTGAGCTGCTCTTATCCCCAATCATCCGGAGCTGCTCAACAATTTCTCCCGCATTGGCCTCTTCCTCAACCTGTTCCTCAATAAACCAGTGCAGCAGGACCTGTAATGGATAATCCTTTTCCTTTATGGCCAGCTCATACAGCTTGTTTATTTTTTCGGTTACCATGATTTCATGTGCCAGCACCTTTTCAAACAATTCCTGCATCGAGCCAAACTTCAGGCCCGGCGCATCGATTTGCTTGAGTTCAACAATACCGCCCCGATCAAGTAAATGCTGATAGAATTTCATCGCATGGCTTGTTTCCTCCTCAGCCTGAAGCCTGAGCCAGTGAGCAAAGCCCTTCAGATTTTCGGATTCGCAATACGCAGACATTGCCAAATACAAATAGGAGGAACTCTGTTCAATCTGAATCTGATCGTTGATAGCCGCCTGTACCGATTTTTTAATCATCATCATATCCCCTTCCCTTTTTCAAACAATTTTTCTGCTGCACAGATGGTTTTCTCTTACTTGCGGAAAATTTCACATTTCCATCTGCCTAGATTATACCTCTTTTTCTTCTTTAATAAAAGTTATTTATAAAAAGTCTTTACCATTTATTTAAAATAATTACATATATAGCCAGTAAGATCACGAGCTTCGCTGAGCAGCCGTGATATTCCCGCCTATGCACAAAAAAGCAGGACCAGAATACTTCCCGGTCCTGCTTTTTAATTCTGTATTTTATTCAACATCAATAAACCTTCGGTTTTTCCAGGCGCCGCTTCGCCAGCGGGCAATAAAGATAAGGGCCCGAATACACTCATCACAAGCCATGCCCAGCCAGATTCCGACAAGTCCCAGATCGAGTACAACCCCAAAAAAATAGGCCAGCCCAACGGCAAATACCCACATACAGACAATCCCGACAAAAACTGGGACTCGAATATCACCGGCGGCCTGCAAGGCACAAACCATAACAATATTGACACCCCGTCCGGCTTCAAGAAAAATTTCAATCAGCAGGATCGCGTGCCCGAGAGCCAGCACTGCCGGGTCCTCCGTAAACAGTCGCAGTACATAATCACTGCCAAAATAAAACAGCAGGGTCAGCCCGGAGCAAATTACAACGGACAGCCAGGCTGTATCCGCTACCTTTTTGCCAACCTGATCTGTTTTTCCGGCTCCGATCAAATAACCAACAATGATCTGCACCGCCGAAGACAAGGCAATCGAATAAATATAACAAAAAGTTGCCAGAATATAGACATACACCTTGGTATTGATGACGATGAGCCCGAATAGATTCACCATCTTCATTACCGTTACCTGGGACAACTGGTACGACAGTGTCTCCCCACCGGAAGGAATTCCGATGGACAATAGCTGCCGCAGTGTTTTCCACGGAAACGGACGCAGATACGCCAGTGATATTTTCACCTTTAAGTAGCGCCGAAAAATATAAAAAAGCACGACCAGTCCGAACAGCTTGCTGCAGTTTGTTGAAACCGCAACCCCCAGTACACCTAAAGCCGGAATCGACATAAAGCCAAAAATCAACAGCGCATTGCTGCCAATATGAAAAATATTCATCACCAGCGATACCACCATCGTCGCTTTTGTCCAGGAATGGCCCCGAAAACTGGCCACCAAAGAAAAATAAAGCCCCTGAAATACGATGCCGCCAGCGACAATAGTCAAATAAAGGCTCGCCTCTGCCATGAGTTCATCTGGCACCTGCATCCAAGAAAATAGATATTGATGAAACAAAATCAGCCCCAATCCAGCCACCAGGCTGATTACGCCGTTAAAGAAAAAGGAAACCGTACAGACTTCAGCAATTTTTTCCCGGTTCTGGGCCCCAAAATACTGGGCGATTAAAATCGTTGCTGCCGTACTCATGACAACCAGCAGCAAGATGACGACATTCATCACTTGATTGGCATTGGCTACTGCCGCCACGGATGCCTGTGAATAGTGGCTGATCATAAGCTGGTCGACATTGCCAATCATAATCTGCAAGAATACCTCAACAAAAATCGGCCAGCTCATCTTTAACACCGACTGGTTAATCTGCATTCTGGTCATTAAATTCCCCCTCTCAAAAATTGTCACAGCTTGCTACTATAACACGCTTAAGGAAGATCGGCAAGCCACAACGACCAAAATAGTAAGATCCCCTTATAAATTTTATATTTTCAGATTTTTTTGTCAATAAAAAGGATTGACTTTATCCCGTATTTTTATTAAAGTTTTAATAATAAGACATTTTGTCCCGCATATGGTCTGAAAAACAATTTGCCATTCTTACCGAAAGGCAGGCGCAGAAACATGACTGCACTGACGAAGTACTTTGCCCGTCATTTCGCTGTTTTTTAGAAGACGCATTTAAATACATCAGTATTTTCGCTGATGTATTTGTTTTGTCTTAGAATCCGTTTTACAGGACAAAATACGCAAAGGAGCGATTATTATGAACTCTTTCCGAAATTTAAAAGTCAGCCTAAAATTAGGCATCCTGCTCATGGTAGCCTTTGTCTCAATCAGTATCGTTGGTGCGATTGGTTTTTATTATCTGAAATCGACGAATGACAGCCTAAACATCATGTACGAAGAAAGGCTTGTTCCGCTTGAACTCATGGTCGAAAACCGGTCCTACATCAACCGCATCAACGGTTCATTGCTGGAGATGATGCTGACCACTGACAACAGCAAAAATCAGCAGCTCAAAAACATGATCAACGACCGGCTTGGCAAGCTGGATAAAAATGTAGCCGAAGTAGAACGGCATGCCCTGGATGCCAAAGGAACCGAATTGTATCAAAAGGCCAAAACTTCACAGCAGAAATACACTGACTCCATAAAAGCGGTAATAGCATTGGCGGAGCAGAACAAAAACGAGGACGCCTTTGCCCTCTACAACAAATCCGCCAGTCCTGCCGCCGATGCCTGTACGGACGATCTGCGCAATCTCAGCACCTATTACAATGATCTGTCGAAAAAAATGGATGCCGACACGACCGTTGAAGGCGACAAAGCGATGCAGATCATGATAATCTTCATCATCAGCATGATCCTGCTGATGGGGCTTATCGGCATCACAACGATGAAATCGATCACCGGGCCGCTCAAACTCATGGTTGCACTCTGCAAAGACCTAGCCTCGGGCGATTTCCGGGCAAAACCACGACAGGTGCAGCAAAAGGATGAGATCGGAGAACTCGCCGATGCCTTAGTCGATATGCGGGAGAATATTCATACGGTACTGCGACATGTCACGGAATCGTCGCAGCAGGTTGCCGCCTCCGCCGAAGAACTCACTGCCAGCGCCGAGCAATCATCCCTGGCAGTAAATCAAGTCGCTGAATCGATCAATGCCGTCGCGGCCGGTGCCGAGCAACAGCTGACAGCCGTTGCCCAGGTCTCAAATGTCGTCGAGCAGATGTCAGCTGGCATTGAACAAACCGCTGCCAACTCCACCGAAGTTACCAATCACTCACTGCTGGCGGCAAAAAAATCAGCGGAAGGCGATCTGGCCGTCAACAAGGCCGTCAGCCAGATGTCACATATCGAAGAAACCGTCAACAACTCCGCTCATGTCGTCGGTAAACTCGGCGAACGCTCAAAGGAAATCGGACAGATTGTCGATACAATTTCCGGCATCGCTGGTCAGACGAATCTGCTGGCCCTCAATGCTGCTATCGAAGCTGCCCGGGCTGGCGAGCAGGGGCGCGGTTTTGCGGTCGTAGCCGAAGAAGTCCGCAAGCTGGCAGAGCAATCCCAGGAAGCTGCCAAACAAATCGCCGACCTGATCACAGAAATCCAGAGGGATACCGAAGAAGCCGTACTCACCATGACAACCGGAACAGAGGAAGTAAAAATCGGCACCCAGGTCGTAACCGCTGCCGGTCAGACCTTTAAGGAAATTGCCGGACTGATCCAGAATGTTTCCGGCCAGGTCAAGGAAATATCGGCTTCGATGCAGCAGCTGGCCAGCGGCAGCGAACAGATCGTCACCTCGGTCCAGCTGGTCAACAGCCACAGCAAAAAATCGGTCGACGAATCGCAGATGGTATCTGCCGCCACCGAGGAACAATCCGCTTCCATGGAAGAAATTTCAAGTGCGAGCCAAAGCCTGGCCAAATTGGCTGAAGATTTGCAGACAACCGTTTCTCAGTTTAAAATTTAATGCAAAAAGCAAGCTACCTTTGGCAGCTTGCTTTTTTTGTATGCCCTTTGCATTGGGTCATACTGCCCCAACCTATGCCGGCAGCCCTTATTTATCATCATGACAGCAACAGACTTTGTATTGCAGTCGTCCCGCCGGTCGCCGCTGGCGGCACTGGGCGGCGGTCAAATTCCGTCATATAAGGCCAATAGCGTTTAGGCATCATATTTCTGCGGCATTTTGGATTATGCCGCGACTGAATCTCCACCGCATCATAAAATACCTGCCAAAGTTTCCGGCAGTACAGTTCGCTTTCATCAGGATCCGGCAGCTTGATCCGATCCATTGCGGCCACAGATATTTTATACGGCTGGTAAATCAAAGCCATTTTATGAATTTCATCATAAATCAAAAAACACTCTTCTGGATATCGCTGCTGAAAGTGTTCGGCAATAAATGGCAGAATATAGTTTTTCGGGCCGATCCGTGCCACCAGCACTTTATTATATGACGCAAAACGGATAAAACCGCACAGTAGGTGACTTTCATTTTCCAGATGTTGCACCGCCTTAAGCAGCCGATGGACATGCTGATCCGCCAACCGGCTCATAACAGCCGGGCCGTAATGATAGCCGACCCGCAAGAACAGCAAAATCGCCATTTCTTTTTGCTCCATACAACTGCAAAAAGCCTTTTGTATAAAAGCCAAGGCTTCCTTGCCTATTTTTTGAGGAACAGAATTCCATACCCGCTGTGCCTTTAGAGGATCGGTGATAATCTCCCGCATGAACAGCAACGATAGCTGCCCGTCTTCCGGCCCGCAGATCTGTACCGGGACTTCCTTGTGTTCATAACTGGCAAAGACACAGCACAAAAAACCATCAAAAGATCCATCGTAACGATAAATCACATCGGCAGCTGCAGGCATTCGATTTCCTCCTCCTGGGCTGTTGTCAAGAGCCGCTCTGCCGGAAACAACGACAGCTGCCCCCCGCCTAAAAACAGCTGATCGCTTGCATACTGCCGGTGTTCTCGCTCCGACATCAGGGCCGCCAGAAACCGATCCCGCGTCACAAGGAGCCCATCACGTTTTTCCCTTTACAAAGCAGAAAATACTGGGCGCGCTTCAAAACGACACCAAGCCTGGCTAAGCCATCAAAGTCAAGCTGGCAAAGCCGCCGGGCCCTGATAATCCGCTGGGCGCTGCGAACGCCAATTCCCGGAACCCGCAGCAACTCTTCATAAGATGCCCGGTTCACCTCCAGCGGAAAAAGTTCCCGATGGCGCAAAGCCCAATAACATTTCGGATCAATATAAGGATGAAAATTGGGCTGCCGCTCATCGAGAATTTCTCCGGCATCAAAGCCATAAAACCGCAGCAGCCAATCTGCCTGATAGAGGCGGTGTTCACGCCATAGCGGCGGCTTCTCATCTTTTGCCGGAAGCAAGCTGTGTTCAACCACTGGCATGTAAGCAGAAAAAAACACCCGTTTTAAGCGGTAATTTCTGTAGAGGCCCTCTGTCAGCTGCAAAATCTGCCGATCTGATTCCTTGGTGGCACCGATGATCATCTGTGTACTCTGCCCCGCCGGGACAAAGGCCGGCGTATGACGATAGCGCACGAGCTGCTGCCTGGCTTCCTCCATACGATCACGGATAAAGCCCATTGGGCGTAAAATTGCCTGCTTGTTCTTATCCGGCGCCAGCAATGACAGGCTGCTGCTGGTCGGCAGTTCAATGTTTACACTCATGCGGTCGACCAACTGTCCGAGCTGCTCTAACAGTACAGGGTCGGATCCGGGAATTGCCTTGGCATGAATATAGCCGGCAAAATGATATTCCTGCCGCAAGATTCGGATCGTTTCCAACATGCGTTCACAGGTATAATCGGGATTTTTAAGTACGCCGGAGCTCAAAAACAGGCCTTCAATATAGTTGCGCCGGTAAAACTGTATCGTTAGGTCCGCCAGCTCCCGCGGGGAAAAAGCAATCCGAGGGGTATCCGCCGAACGGCGGTTTACACAGTAGCAGCAGTCATACGCGCAGGCATTCGTCATCAGCACCTTAAGCAAAGATATACACCGGCCATCACCGGCAAAACTATGGCAAATGCCGGCAGCCATTGAGCTGCCGATTCCACCGGGACCACTCTTTCTGTCAACTCCGCTTGATGTACAGGCTGCATCGTATTTTGCCGCATCCCCTAAAATTTTAAGTTCTCCATCAGATCCATATCTTCCATCTCCTGCGACCATTATACCAGCTAGAACGTACGTTCGTGTAAATATTTTTTCATTCCACCCCTAGATCATAATA
>Ga0183099_1001418_pt1 | contig 13993 bp, 10 predicted proteins | sample Biomet1_FD_127788 | JGI IMG/M metagenome (GOLD analysis project Ga0183099, IMG submission 127788) | Microbial communities from bioreactor (seeded with anoxic lake sediment) at LBNL, California, USA - Biofuel metagenome 1 | ecosystem: Engineered > Bioreactor > Anaerobic > Unclassified ... | reverse complement strand
CGGACGCGTATTTAACGTACTCGGCAAAACAGTAGACCATAATCCGGCTCCGGTCGGCAATAAGGAATTCTGGCCGATTCATCGTCCGGCACCGCATTTCGACGAACAGGAAACTTCCACCCAGATTTTGGAAACCGGCATCAAGGTCGTTGACCTTATCGCGCCGTATTCCCGTGGTGGTAAAATCGGTTTGTTCGGCGGGGCCGGTGTAGGCAAGACCGTTCTGATCATGGAACTCATCCATAACATCGCAACCCAGCATGGCGGTTACTCCGTATTCGCCGGCGTCGGGGAACGTACGCGTGAAGGTAATGATCTTTGGTCGGAAATGACAGAATCGGGCGTTATCGATAAGACAGCTCTCGTATACGGTCAGATGAATGAACCGCCAGGAGCTCGTATGCGCGTAGCGTTGACGGGCCTTACCATGGCAGAATATTTCCGTGATGTGCAGGGACAGGACGTACTGCTCTTCATCGATAACATCTTCCGTTTCATTCAGGCAGGTTCGGAAGTTTCTGCATTGCTTGGCCGCATGCCGTCTGCCGTTGGCTATCAGCCGACGTTGACGACAGATGTTGGTGCTTTGCAGGAACGCATCACCTCCACGAAAAAAGGTTCGATCACATCCGTACAGGCAGTATATGTACCGGCCGATGATTTGACTGACCCGGCTCCGGCAGCAACCTTTACGCATTTGGATGCGACGACGGTACTTTCCCGTCAGATCGCCGAACTCGGTATTTATCCGGCCGTGGATCCGCTTGACTCCACTTCCCGTATTCTTGACCCGCATGTTATCGGGGAAGAACACTATGAAGTGGCCCGCGGTGTGCAGGCTGTTCTCCAGAAATACAAGGAATTGCAGGATATCATCGCCATTCTCGGTATGGAAGAACTTTCCGATGATGATAAACTCACCGTTGCCAGAGCCCGTAAGATTCAGAAATTCTTGAGCCAGCCGTTCTTCGTTGCCGAAGTATTTACCGGATCTCCTGGTAAATATGTATCGCTCAAAGATACGATTCGCGGCTTTAAAGAAATTTTGGAAGGTAAATACGATGATCTGCCAGAAGCTGCTTTCTACATGCAAGGCAGCATTGAAGAGGTAATTGAAGCGGCAAACAAAATGAAAAAGGAGGCATAATTCATGGCTAAAATCAAGCTGGAAATTGTCTCTCCTGACAAAATTGTTTATACGACGGATATTAGCATGCTCATCGTTCGGTCAACCGGCGGCGAGCTCGGTATTTTACCGCATCATGCACCGCTGATCACCGGACTTATACCACATGCCATCCGCGCTAAGATCGATGATCGTGAAGAACTCATTGCGGTCAGCGGCGGCTTTATGGAAGTGCAGCCGGATAAGATCACAATCCTCGCTACTGCGGCGGAATTGCCGATCAACATCGACATCAACCGTGCGAAACAGGCGTATGCCAGAGCGCAGGAACGCCTCGACCTATTTCACAAAGAAGTACCGCCACATGCGGATATTGACTGGAAACGGGCACAGGCTGCATTGGATCGCGCGAAGGCACGACTTGTAGCGGCAAAAAGTAATTTCGATAAATAAAATATTGCAAAGGACTGCCTCGACAAACGAGGCAGTCCTTTTTTATCGGAAAATATTAGAAAATTCTTTCAATTATCAAATGGATTCGTTATAATGAGATTATAGCTGAAACAGCGTGGTGGTTTATTGGCGAAATAAAGCTGGAATTTTACAGGCAAATGAAAAGGTATGGGGATACGTGCAGGTAAGTGCTGCTCATTTTAGGACCGGGTAAATCTGGGAAAGGAGCGCCAACATGGAAAAACGTTTGTTTTTTTTCTCGCTGCTTTTAGGTATGGTGTTTTTTCTGCTGAGCGCGATGGGGTCGGCGGATGCCAGCAGAAAGGTTCGGGTTGGTTTTTATTATTGGCCAGGATTCAACAGCGTCCAAAGCGGAGGGGCCTTGAGCGGGTACGGTTACGATTATTTGCGCGAGATTCAAAAATATGTGGATTGGGAGTATGAATTCATAACGTTGCCAGCAGGCGATGCAGCGGGGCAGCTCACCTATGCCGATAGTTTGGAACTGCTTTTGCGCGGTGATGTGGACATCGTCGGATCGGTGCCAAAAACAGCAGAGCAGGCAGAACTCTATGCCTATCCGAACCTACCGGCGAGCAAAAGCTATGATATTTTGGCTGTTCGAGCAGATATGAAAAGCTATCAACTCAGTGACCCCGCATCTTTTAATCATATGCGGGTGGGTGTCGTTGCTGGCAGTTCACGCAACAACGATTTCAAGGAGTTTTTCCAAGCTATTGGGGCAAAAAACGTACAGCTGGTAGAGTTTGCGGGAATACAAGCGGCTGAGCAGGCCCTGCACGAGGCGAAGAGCCTTGACGGAATTTTTTCGAACCGGCGCTCCCATGAAAATGAACGGGAAGTTCTGCGGATCAAACCGGATGATTATTATTTTATCACGCGCAAAAATGATCCAGAGCTTTTGCGGGAGCTGAATGAGGCACAGGAGCAGATCCAGATCCATACGCCGTATTTTCAGGGACAGCTGAATGAAAAATACTATGCTCTGTCGAAAAGTTCCAGTGTCCTGCTGACAGCGGAAGAACGAGAATACGTCAAAGCGCATCCGGTACTGCGGGTAGGCATCATGGGCAATGACCCGCCTTTTGTTTTTGGCATGAATAAAAACCAGTCTCCCCATGGGATCATTATTGATATCATGAAGAAAATAGGGGAGGAAACTGGTCTGCAGCTGGAATTTGTCAGGCTGACTGCAGGAGATGATATGGGTGCTGCCCATATGGCGGAAAAAGATGTAGTGGTATTAGCGGCGGCTATGGCCGATTATACGTGGGCAGATGAACGGAATCTCGATATAACGACGGTGTATTTATCGCTGCCAATGAGTGCTGTCGCCAACGATGAAGCGAGTGAGCTTTGGAATTCCGAAAGAACCGTGGCGCTGCCTGAGGGCCTGGATTATATTGAAAAACTCATCCGTGATAAATATCATTATGGAAATATCGCGTTTTATCCGACAACCAGCGATGCCATAGCAGCAGTCAACCGGGGCACAGCTGACCTGACGTTTATGCCGCTGTACAAAGCGGAAATGTTTGCTCGTAATCCGCAGTTTCGCGATATTACCGTTTACAGCAATACCGGTCTCAGCTGCGGGCTGAGCATTGGTGTGAGCAAAGCGGCAGATCCGGTTTTATTTCATTTGCTCAATAAGGCGGTCGCAAATGTTCCGCAGGCCGTCATCGCCCAAATTGTCGCCGATCAATCCCTGCAGCAAACCGCGGAGGATTCCCTGTTCAATATCGTGTATCGCCATCCCTTTGTTTTTATTGGCAGTGTGCTCGCAGTTTTTGCACTGGGTTACAGGAGTTGGCAAAAAAGGCGGCGCGTTGAAAATGAACTGGAATTTTCGGAAGCCCGCTTTCGGGTTGCGGCATTGCAGGGCCATTTGGCTGTATGGGATTACGACATGGAGAAGAAGCAAATTAAACAGACAGTGGCAGCTCCGGAATTGGCAGGGTTAGGTGAGATCATTGAGAATGTGCCAGACCGGATCGTGGAAGCGGGTTATCTGCATCCTAACAGTGAGGCCGCATATTGTGATATGTATCAGAAGCTGTTTGCCGGAGAAAAATCTGTCAGCGGGGTCTTTCGCTTCAAGCGAAAAGATGAAGCGGGAAAGATCCTTGATGGCTATCGCTGGTATAAGATAAATTATACGGCGGTAGCTGATCATGCGGGCAAACCCTCTCGGGCGGTAGGGGTTTCCGAAGATGTGACGGCGGAAAAAAACGCTGAAATGGAAGTGGTGAATTCTAAAAAATATCAAGCGATAACTTTAGGCAATGTGCTGGCAAAATACGAAGTCGATGTCACGGAAGGCTTGCTGCTTTCCGTGGAAACGAATGCGGTGGCACAATTCAATGACCGCGATAATTGCTGGGACAATGTCCTGCGAAATCGCATAACAAATGCCGTTTATCCAGAGCATCAACAGCATTTGTTTGACATGATTTGCCGGGAAAATCTTGTGCGCAGTTATCAGCAGCGCCACTATGAGATACAAAGTGAAGTTCTGGTCAAAAACTTGGATACGCTCGATTATTACTGGGCAACCATCAATGTCTATTTGATCAATGAGACAAAAACAGAGCATATATATGCCAATATCTATCTCAGGAATACCGATACGCAGAAACGGCAGGAATTGGTCTTGAAAAAAGATGCCGAACGGGATCCATTGACGGCCGTTTACAATCGCAAGGTCATGCAACGGCTGATCACCACAGAGCTTGGCAATAAGGGCGTGGGGAAAAATGGGTATCTTTTGCTTTTGGATATCGATGATTTTAAGCAGGTCAATGATCAGTTTGGCCACAGCGTTGGCGATGCCGTATTGGTGGAGTTCGGCCGCTGTCTATTACAAGTGGTATCGCGTAAAAACGATGTGGTCGGGCGCCTGGGTGGCGATGAGTTCATGGTATTTTTAGGCGGCGATACGACAATGGACGGCGTGCGGAGCGTAGTCAAAAAAATTTCGCTGGCGCTTTCGCAAAAAAGTGCTGCGCGAAGCGATATCCCCCGGATATCCTGCTCGATGGGCATTGCCTATTCGCCAGAACACGGTAATACCTTCAAAGAGCTTTACCATAAGGCGGATATTGCACTGTATATGGCAAAAAAGCGGGAAAAAATCAGTATTATATTTATAACGAAGAGGTTATTGAACCATAGGAAAAGGTCATGCCGCGCATCATTTGATCCGCGGCATGACCTTTTTGGCGAGAAGATAAAAGGTGGTTTCATTCCGAGAGAAAGCCCTGCGAACATAAAGTAAATGGGTTCTAGTCTTTTAATTCTGTTGAGCTGAAAGAATAGGGCAGGATTTCGGTCAGGGTAACGCTTTTGCGGGCGCCCTGCATATTCGCCATAATGATGGTTGGAATATGGAATTCACTGATGACCTGGCGGCAGGCGCCGCAAGGGGGGCAGGGATCAGCCGTGTCCGCGATGATGGCAATTGCCGTGAAGTCGTGTTGCCCTTCAGATACGGCCTTGAAGATCGCTGTGCGTTCAGCGCAGTTGCAAAGACCGTAGGCGGCGTTTTCGATATTGCAGCCGGTGTAAATCCTTCCATCCCGGCATTCGACGGCAGCGCCTACGGCAAAATGTGAATACGGGCTGTAGGACTTTTCCCGTGCGGCGCGGGCAGCTGCGATAAGTTTGTCCATGCGTTCCATAAAATCGCCTCTCAAATTCAATTAATTTTTGCGGATTTTGTCGGCAAAGCTCTGCCCGGCGGTTGTGATTTCCAGGCCGAATAAGTCCAGCACGGTAGCGCTGATATTGGCGAAGGTCGGTGCTGTCTTCAGGTCAAGATTCGATGTTATCGTTTGGCCATAGGCGAGAAATGGCACGTACTCGCGCGTGTGGTCGGTTCCGGGCGCTCCGGGATCGCAGCCGTGGTCGGCCGTGATCATCAGTACATCGTCCGCCTGCATTTTTTTCAAGAATTCGCCGAGCTGCCGGTCAAAGTCGGTAGCCGCCTGAGCATAGCCCGTGATATCGCGGCGGTGTCCGTATTTCATATCGAAATCGACGAGATTGGCAAAGCAGAGGCCCGAAAAATCTTCTGTGAGGCAGCGGATGGCCTGCTCCATGCCGTTTTTATTATCGCTGCTGGCAAGGTGGCGGCTGATGCCGCGTCCGGCAAAGATATCGCTGATTTTGCCGATGCCGATCGTCGTCAAATTCGCTTTGGTCAGAATGTCGAGCATGGTCGGGGCCGGTGGTTCAAGAGAAAAATCATGGCGACGCGGCGTGCGCTCGAAATTCGGATAACTGCCATTAAACGGGCGGGCGATTATCCGGCCGACACCATGGGCTCCAGTCATGATTGCCCGGGCCTGTCGGCAGTAAGTATAAAGTTCTTCCGGCGGGATAATTGCTTCATGCGCAGCGATCTGCAGGACGCTGTCGGCGGAGGTATAGACAATCAGAGCGCCGGTTGCGAGATGCTCCTGGCCGTAATCGTGGATGACGGCGGTTCCCGAATACGGTTGATTGCAGATGATCCGGCGGCCCCATTTTTGTTCGAGGGCATGGAGGATAGCAGCTGGAAAGCCATGCGGATAGGTTGGCAGGGCCTTTTCGGAAATGATGCCGGCGATTTCCCAGTGGCCGGTTGTCGTGTCCTTGCCATGGGATTTTTCCTGCAGGCGTCCGAAGGCTCCCCATGGATCTTTGCTCCGGATGCCGCAGCCAACGCCTTCGATATTGAAGAGACCGAGTTTTTGCAGGTTAGGCGTGTTGTAGTTTGGTGCTGCTGCAATGCTTTTTAAAGTGCTGCAGCGGCCATCACCGTAGTCGGCGGCATCCGCTTGTTGGCCGATGCCGAAGCTGTCGAGTACAATGAGAAATACGCGTTTTATCTTCATGTTGTTTTCCTCCTCTTGTGGAATGTAATCGAGAGTATTCCTGTGAGCGGCTGTAAAAACCGCCGTTCGCTGATAAGACGATTCTAACACGAAGAAATGCAGAAGACAACAGGTCGTAAGGGTGTGCGGTATTAAATACGGATAAAGCCGTAGCTTCGTTGTTGTGGAGGAAGTGTCAAAAGTCAGGGCAGCACCTGCAGAGAAGAAGCCATGCATCAAATATACGGAAAACAATGAAAGTAAATGATTTGTTGAAAAGTGCTAAGCAATAATTTATAGTTAAAGGAGCTGCTGTAGTTTGCGGCAGCTTCTTTAACTATGGAATAAAAATGGGGATGTTACGGTATGAAGGCAATCGTTCATGGCAAAATCATAATGGAAAATAAAATAGCAGAGGATCTGGTTCTTTTATATGATGAAAAAATAGAAAAGTTACTGCCATTGGCGGATTTTTTACCAGAAAATTATGCGGAAATTATCGACGCGGCGGGACGCTATATATCGCCGGGGTTTATTAATGTTCATATTCATGGCTGCAAGGGGGTTGACGTGATGGATGATACGCCAGAGGCATTGGCTTTGATGCGGCAGGTTTTGCCAGCTACGGGGGTTACCGCTTTTTTGCCGACAACGATGACCGCTGATTTTTCGGCGATTTACCGCAGCTTGGCGCAAATCCGCACGGCCATGGGGGTCGCGTCCGGGGCGGATGTCCTTGGTGGGCATCTCGAAGGGCCCTTTATCAGCGAGGCCTATAAAGGGGCGCAGGCGGCAAAACATATTGTTGCCGCAGCTTTCAACCGGATTTCTGAATATAAAGATACGATCAAGATCATCACGCTGGCGCCGGAAACCCTAAAAGACTACAGTTTCTTTGCGGATTGCCGGCAGAACGGCATTCTTGTATCACAGGGGCACAGTGCGGCGGATTATGCGCAGAGTATGGAGGCAATTGCGACGGGCGTGAGCCGCGTGACGCATCTTTTCAATGCCATGCCAGTGCTACATCACCGCCGCCCGGGAGTGGTTGGTGCGGCACTTGATACGACGGTGAACTGCGAGCTCATTGCGGATAATGTGCATGTGCATCCGGCTCTGCAGCGCTTGGTCTACCGAAGCAAGAAACCGGAAAACATCATTTTGATCACGGATTCTATGCGCGCCTGCCTGCTGCCAGATGGAATATCAGAATTGGGCGGGCAGACCGTATTTGTTGAAAAACAGATCGCCAGGCTGGCTGATGGCACGATTGCCGGCAGCGTATTGACGATGAATGAAGCGGTACGGCGTTTTAGGGACAACACCGGAGCGGATCTCCCGGCCGTCATTGCTATGGCTTCGGCAAATCCGGCCAGGGAACTTGGCATTTACGGAGAACGCGGGTCGATTGCCGTGGGAAAGCGGGCAGATCTGACAATTTTTGATGCGGATCTGACGATTTTTAAGACCATTGTAAAAGGGAAAATGGTTTATTGTAAAGAATAGGTATTACATCATTATAGCTAACAGGGGGATATATTGAATGTTTGGATTGTTTGGCGGAAAAAAAGTGGAGCTATTTGCTCCGGTTGCGGGTAAAATCATCGATATCACAGAGGTGGCCGACAGCGTGTTTTCGGCGAAAATGCTTGGCGACGGCTTTGCTGTAGAGCCGTCGGCGAATTGCATTACTGCGCCGTGCGATGGCAAGGTGACCTTACTCGCCAAGACAAAGCATGCTGTTGCCATTGAAAAGGACGGCGTGCAGATTCTGATCCATATCGGCCTGGACACCGTCGAACTCAACGGCCAGGGATTTACCACGCATATCAAGGAAAATGATCTGGTCAAGCGAGGAGAAAGACTGATTTCTTTTGATGGTGATTACATTCAGGCACAGGGGAAATCCTTGACGACGATGCTTGTCCTGACGAATATGGAGGAAAAAACAAAAAGTGTAATGAAAAATTTAAAGGATCAAACAGGCACAATCCTGACCGTTACAGTCAAAGGATAGATAGCCGGCCGCTGCTTAGCGAGGCAGCGGCTTTTTTGCGCCTGTAAATAATGTAAGAAGCTACTCGGGGGATGATGAGCAAAACTGTTTAAACAAAAATGATATACTAATATCATTTTTGTTTAATTTAAATGAATGAAATATTGCATTTGTAAATATACTATGCTAAAATAAGTAGCAGGAAGAACAGTGATACGAGAAGCGGTAGGGGAGGTTGTTTTCATGCAAGTAGATCATTTTGAGGATAGTGTTTGGATTGGAGTAGATGTAGGAACCACCGGCGTAAGGGCTATTGCTTATCAACCGGATGGTACGAGCATAAGCTCAGCTGAGGCGTTATATCCTTTAGATACGCCTCATCCGGATTGGGCAGAGCAAAACCCAGCGCAGATTTATGATGCGGTTGAACACGTTGTCAGAGAGACCGCGGATGCTCTGCGCTATAAGCGAAAGGCACTGGCCGGGGTCGCTTTAAGTGCTGTAATGCACAGTTTTGTCGCGCTTGATGCTGATAAGAATCTGTTGACGAATATGATGACCTGGGCGGATAGCCGCAGCTCCGATATCGTGAAGGAAATGAAAACAGATGAAAATCTTTGCCGCAGTTTTTATCAAAAGACATGCTGCCCGATTCACGCTTGTTATCCATTGACGAAGATTCTCTGGCTGCGCAAGCACCACCCGGAAATATTCAGCCGCATGCGTTATATTGGTTCTATCAAGGACTATGTGTTTGCCAATTTTACGGGCGAATGGGTTGTTGATAAATCGGTGGCCAGCAGCAGTGGAATATACAATGCTAACGAATTGGCATGGGACAAGGAAATTCTCGCTTATATGGGGATTGCCGAGGACTATATGCCGCCGGTGGTATCGACGACGTATCAACATGCCATTTTGTCAGCGGCAGCCGAGCGCATGCATCTGCCGGTTGGTCTGCCCATTGTTATCGGAGCTACGGATGGCGTTTTAGTAAATGTCGGTATTGGCGCAGTTCGTCCGGGCCAGATCAGTGCGACAATTGGCACGAGTGGCGCGCTGCGGATGCTTACGGAAAAACCGAAGGTTGATCCGCAGGGGCGGACCTGGTGTTATAATCTGACGGATGACATGTGGGTTGCCGGGGGAGCCATAAATAACGGTGGCATCATTTTGCGCTGGATTCGCGATAAGGTTTGTCATTACGGTGGTGCGCAGATGGAAAATCTTGATATTGATGCCTATGATCTCATGATGATGAAAGCCGGCCGTATTGATGCGGGAGCGGATGGTCTGATCATGTTGCCGTTTTTTACCGGAGAAAGAGCGCCGTATTGGAATTCTGAGTTGCGCGGCATGTTTTTTGGCTTATCGCTGAATCATGGCCGCTCACATATGATACGTGCTGCCATGGAGGGGATCTGCTATAGCCTCAACAGCGTATTGTTGGCTTTGCGTGATTTTAGTGAAATCCAGGATATTCGCGTCAGCGGCAGTTTTAGCAAATCGCCGCTGTGGCTGCAGATTATGGCGGATGTTTTCGGCGAGGAGATCACTTTGCCGGACAATAGCGAAGGGGCGGCTTTCGGAGCTGCCGTGCTCGGCTTTATTTCTTCGGGCGTTATGCAGAGCATTGGGGATACTGCTGCACTGGTGCATCCGAAGAAAATATATCGGCCGCAGCCGGAGGAAAGCCGGGTTTATAAAAGACTGTATACGATTTATGACCGACTTTACTGGAATGTACAGAAAGAATTTGCCGATATCGTCGCTTATCAGAAAAACATATAGAGAAGGAGTATTTATTTATGAAATTAGGATTGATTGGTATAGGGAAGATGGGGTATAATCTGGCACTGAATATGTTAGATAATGGTCACGAGCTTATCGTGCACGATATTATACCGGAAAACACAAAAGGGCTGGAGGAAAAAGGAGCCTTAATCGCTGCTGGTCTTGCTGATATGGTAAGCCGTTTGGACAGCCCAAGAATTCTTTTCATGATGGTGCCAGTAGGCAATCCGGTTGAAGAAACGCTGGCGCAGCTCGACGGACTGCTTGAGCCGGGCGATATCATCATCGATGGCGGCAACTCGCATTATGGCGATGCGGTAACGAGATCCAAGTTGTTGCAGTCCAAGGGTGTTCGTTATCTCGATTGCGGAACTAGCGGCGGCAAAGATGGTGCGCGAAATGGCGTCTGCCTGATGATCGGCGGTGACGAATCCGCCTATCGTCATTGCGAGCCGCTGTTTAAGAGCATCGCCGTAGCGGATGGCTGCCTTTATACCGGGCCTTCCGGCAGCGGCCATTACTGCAAGATGGTTCATAATGGCATCGAATATGGCATGATGCAGGCCATTGCTGAAGGTTTTGAAATTCTCCAGAAAAGCGACTACACCTACGATATGGAAAAAGTTGCTAAGATGTGGAACCATGGATCGGTTGTTCGCAGCTGGCTGATGGAACTGGCAGAAAATGCTTTTCGTGAGGAGGGCAATGAACTAGCTAGCCTTAAAGGCATTATGAATTCGACCGGCGAGGGGAAGTGGACGGTGGAAGAGGCTCTGGCTAAACAGATCTGCACACCGGTCATTGCTTTATCGCTGATCATGCGCTATCGGTCCATGGAAGAGGATACCTTTTCCGGCAAAGTGGTTGCAGCATTGCGCAATCAGTTTGGTGGTCATGCCGTAGAATACAAATAAACAAGTTGCCGGGCGGAAATTTCGCGGCCGGATGGATAAGGGGATGTCTCAAAAAGAAGACATCCCATATTTCTACTTTATAATGATATATTAATATCATTATAAAGTAAAATAAATGAAAAGATATTTACAATATTGAAGCGAAATGTTATAATCATAACAGAAATATTCATAAAAAGAGAAACAAAATATCCAAATTAATTAAAAAAACTGATTTTTACAGTATTTCAAAAAATACTATTAAAAGGGGGATTTAAATTATGCCATTATTTATTCTAGCTTGTGGAATCCTGCTGCTGTTTTTTCTGATTGTGAAAGTGAAACTCAATAGTTTTCTGTCACTGATTTTGGTCGCAATGCTTGTCGGCTATGCGGAAGGACTGCCGATCACGAAGATCGTTCCAACAATCGAAGGCGGTTTGGGTGCGACTTTGGGAGGACTCGCTATTGTTATCAGTTTTGGTGCTATACTGGGAAAACTTATGGCAGAAAGCGGTGGGGCTCAAAGAATAGCAACGACTTTGATCAATGTATTTGGCCGAAAAAATGTCAAATGGGCGGTATGCTTAACCGGTTTTGTTGTTGGGATTGCGCTGTTTTATGAAATTGGTTTCGTGTTGTTGATTCCGTTGGTTTTTACGATTGCGGTTGAGGCGAAAATTCCGCTTTTGGAAGTTGGCATTCCGATGGCGGCTGCATTATCGGCAACGCATGGATTTTTACCGCCGCATCCGGGACCGACGGCCATTTCTGTTATCTATAATGCGGATATTGGCTTGACACTGCTTTATGGGGGATTGATCGCAATTCCAGCTGTTATTTTAGCTGGGCCGGTACTTTATAACACCGTAAAGGATCTGAATCCAGAAGTGCCGAAGGGGCTCTATAATCCGACGATTTTTAAGGAAGAGGAAATGCCTTCCTTCCTGACCAGCGTGTCAACGGCTTTGGTTCCGGTTATTTTGATGGCAGCATCCGCGGTTGCCAAGCTGTCCCTGCCGAAGGATTCGGTGCTGCAGAATGTACTGGTGTTTTTGGGAACGCCGGACATGGCGATGTCGATTTCTGTGGCGATTGCCATATTCACCTTTGGACTCAACCGCGGCAAAACGATGGCGGAAGTCATGAAGACCGTTGAACAAGCCGTTTTGGTTATTGCCATGATTTTGCTGATTGTTGGCGGCGGTGGAGCCCTCAAGCAAATTCTGATCGAAAGTGGTGTTGGCCGTTATATTGGGGACTTGATGGCTGGTTCAAATCTGTCACCGCTCCTTTTGGCCTGGCTTATTGCTTCGGTTATCCGCATAGCTGTTGGTTCGGCAACGGTAGCTGCGTTGACTACAGGTGGCATTGTCGCTCCGCTGATTCCACTGACCGGCGTAAGTCCGGAACTCATGGTGCTGGCTACTGGGGCGGGCAGCTTAATTGTCAGTCCGCCAAATGATCCCGGCTTTTGGCTGTTTAAAGAGTTTTTTGGCTTGACGATCAAGGAGACTGTACGCACCTGGTGCGCCTTGGAAACGACAATCGCCATTGTCGGTCTCATCGGGGTTCTCGCAATCAATGCCTTTATTTGAGGAACAAATTATTTAAAAAAATTTACTACACGAGTCGCGATGAAAATAGCGGCTCGTATTTTTTTAAGGAAATTTTTAGGAAAATACAGTATAATGGAAAGATAATAAACTCGTTGGAAAGAGGAATTTGCTATATGGAAAAAGAAAAGCTTTTTCAGTTGCCGATTTTGCGCAGCCGGTACCATGATTTAACAAAGTCCGAACGCCGTATTGCGGACTATGTTATAGAAAATGAAAAAAATATCATGGAACAGACGATTTCCGATATTGCTGCGCAGACGAATAGTTCTGAAATCACGGTGTCGCGGTTTTGTAAAAAATTAGGGTTCAGTGGTTTGCAGAGCTTAAAGATTGCGTTGGCTGGAGAAAATTTGCGTCCGGATGAATCCATATATCAGGCTATTCACCAAGAAGATTCTTATGAAACGATGGCCGGTAAGATTTTTAAGAATATAAATGATGGATTACAGGATACGTTGAAGCTGCTTGATTTTAAAGCCGTGGAAGAGGCTGTGGCTGTTTTATGCCGAGCCCGCAGCATTGCGGTATACGGTTTGGGGAATTCAGCAAATGTTTGCCGGGATATTGAAACTCGCTTTATGCGCTTTGGGATGTTTGTACATGCCTATGCTGACCCACATTTGCAGGTAACTTCGGCAGCGCTGTTGACAAAAGCAGATGTGGTTATTGCCGTTTCCCATACCGGGGCGACGCTGGAGTTATTGCAGTCGGTGGACATTGCCAAAGATAATGCTGTGCCAGTAATTGCCATTACGAGCTATGAGCGCTCACCGCTGGCGAAGCGGGCTGATATCGTTTTGCATGGCATGGGCAGGGAAGTGAAATATCGTTCGGAAGCCGCCGCATCCAGGCTGGTTCATTTAGCCATTGCGGATCTTCTTTATACGGGAATATCCTTGCAGAACAGCGAACAATATGTCGATCATATGCAGCGTATGCGTCAGGTCATAGCCAAACGCCGGGTTTAAACGTTAATTTTGAAAACTTGAATAAAATGTATTGACAATCAAATAAAAACCATGTACAATAATACAAGTCGCCAGTGATATGGTGAGATGCTTTGAAAAACATGTTTTGGCAGGTTGAAAAAAGTTGACAAAACATAAAACTTAAGGTATTATATAAAAGCTGACTCAAGCAGTTGGCATGGTGTTCTTTGAAAACTAAACAATGCAGCAATAAAGAACTATGTAACACATGGTTCAAGCCAGATGTGCGGGTTTGACGCGAGTCAA
>Ga0183099_1001416_pt1 | contig 14011 bp, 12 predicted proteins | sample Biomet1_FD_127788 | JGI IMG/M metagenome (GOLD analysis project Ga0183099, IMG submission 127788) | Microbial communities from bioreactor (seeded with anoxic lake sediment) at LBNL, California, USA - Biofuel metagenome 1 | ecosystem: Engineered > Bioreactor > Anaerobic > Unclassified ... | reverse complement strand
CAGCAGGGAATAGAGCAACATCGAACCATGACCATTGGAGAGCACAAAGCGGTCGCGGTTTATCCAGGTCGGGTCGGTCGGGTTGTGTTTTAAATGGTGACGCCACAGTGTTTCCGCGATATCGGCCATACCCATCGGCGCACCGGGGTGGCCGGAGTTGGCTTGTTGCACGGCATCGACACTGAGCATACGCACAGCGTTCGCGAGGGTTTTTGGTTCTAAACTCATGAGCGGGGCTCCATTATTTTATTCAAAATAGAAACGAGTCTGGCGGATTAGCCAAAAGAGGGTAATGGGAACAAGGTCAACGACCCTCCGCGCCAAGGATGGCGCGGCGGAGTCCCCATGGATGGGTTTACGACGTGTCGGTGGCGTTGTTTCCATTGGCCGACAGTCCGGATAAACACAAAACTCAGGCCAGACGAGTAGCTAGCAGTTGTTCTAACTTCACCTGGTCAATCGCGAAGTTACGAATGCCTTCGGCCAACTTCTCGGTCGCCATGGCATCGTCATTGTGCTGCCAGCGGAACTCCGCTTCGGTCATGGCGGCAGGGCGGGCTAAACGCACCCCTTCATCGGCTAAATGACGCACTAACTCGCCAGAGGTTTCTTCCAACTCTTGCAACAGATTCGGGCTGATGGTCAGACGGTCACAACCTGACAGCGCCAACACTTCATCGAGGTTACGAAAACTGGCACCCATCACCACGGTGGCGTAACCGTGCTGCTTGTAATATTGATAAATGGCGCGCACAGACAGCACACCGGGGTCAGTTTCAGCCGTGTAAGTCTGGCCGGTTTTGGCTTTGTACCAATCCAAAATGCGACCCACAAACGGTGAAATCAGATAAGCACCGGCTTCAGCACAAGCCCGTGCTTGCGCAAAGCTAAACAGTAAGGTCAGGTTGCAGTTAATGCCTTCCTTCTCAAGTTGTTCCGCGGCACGAATACCTTCCCATGTGGACGCAATCTTAATCAGCACGCGAGAACGAGGAATGCCTTGATACTCATACAAGCCAATCAGCTTGCGGGCTTTTTCGATGGTGGCGGCGGTATCAAAAGAGAGACGAGCATCGACTTCGGTCGAGATACGACCCGGCACATGTTTTAACACTTCACAACCAATCGCCACAATCAGGCGGTCGGCAGCTTCTTCGACTTGCACGCCGATATCAGCCGACAGTGGTTTGGCTTGTGCAATCACGTTTTCCAGCAGCGGCGCATATTCCGGGCTGGTAACGGCTTTCAAAATCAGTGATGGATTGGTGGTCGCATCTTCTGGTGAATACAATTTAATGGCGGGTAATTCGCCCGTGTCGGCGACCACGGTGGTGAATGCTTTTAACTGTTCCATTAATGTCATGGGAGTATTTCCTTTTCCAAAGCGAAATTATTGTCCGTAATAGGCATTTTTGCCGTGCTTACGCAGGTAGTGCTTATCCAGCAATTCTTGCTGCATGTTCGGCAGTTGCGGCGTGAGCTGACGCGAGAAAATGCCCATGTATGCGATCTCTTCTAACACCACTGCATTGTGAACAGCGGTTTCAGCATCTGGCCCCCAGGCGAATGGGCCGTGTGAATGTACCAGCACGGCTGGCACTTCGGCGGGTTCAATGTCGCGTTGTCGGAAGGTTTCGATGATCACATGGCCGGTCTCCAGCTCGTAATCTTGTGCGATTTCCGCTTCGGTCATCAGGCGCGTGCAGGGAATGTCGCCATAGAAATAGTCAGCATGGGTGGTGCCCCACGATGGCAGATCTTGCCCCGCTTGCGACCAGATGGTGGCGTGACGTGAATGGGTGTGCACGATGCCGCCAATGGTCGGAAAGGCACGATATAGCGCCAGATGGGTTTGCGTGTCAGATGAGGGTTTCTTTTTGCCTTCGACGACAGCGCCAGTTTTCAGATCAACTACCACCATGTCATCGACGGTCATGTCGTCATATTCAACGCCTGAGGGCTTGATCACGACCAGCCCCGACTCGCGGTCGACGGCGCTGACGTTACCCCAGGTAAAGGTCACTAACCCATAACGTGGCAGTGCCAGATTAGCCTTCAGAACCTGCTGTTTCAGATCGTCTAACATTGGAATCCCCCCTCTTTCATTTTGGCTTCCATCCACTGGCGTGCATGAATGATTTCGCTGACTGGCTCGGCTGATTTTTCTGTCCACATTTCAATGAGGAATGCGCCGCGATAGTTGAGCTTGTCGAGTGTTTTAAAGACGTTGACGAAATCAACGCAGCCTGCACCAAACGGCACATCGCGGAACTGACCAGGTTTGGAGTCGGTCACCGCATAGGTGTCTTTCAGATGAATGGCGGCAATGCGATCGATACCCAACGCCAGTTCGGCGGGCACGTCATTACCCCATGCGCTGAGGTTGCCGACATCGGGATACACGCTGAACCATGGCGACGAGATCTGTGCTTCAAGCTCTTTCCACTTGGTGATGGAGTTCATGTAGTCGGTGTCCATGATTTCAACTGCCAGCATCACTTGTGCCGCGGCCGCTCGCTCTACCGCCCATTTCATACCGTCGATAAAACGCTGGTGCGTTTCGGCATCTTGCGCTTCGTAATAAACATCGTAGCCAGCCAGTTGGATGGTGCGAATGCCCAGATCACGCGCCAGTGCAATGGCATCTTCCATGATCTCTTTGGCGCGGAATTGAATAGTTTCATCGCGGCTGCCAAACGGAAAACGACGGTGTGCCGACAAACACATGGATGGGATAGCAATGCCGCTTTCCAGCATGGCGCTGACTAATGCCAGCCGTTGCTCTTTGCTCCATTTCAACCGTGATAAGCGCTCGTCAGTTTCATCGACTGACATTTCCACAAAATCGAAGCCGCAGGCTTTGGCTATGGCAAAACGCTCCGGCCAGCTCAGGTTTTTGGCCAGCGCTTTTTCATAAATACCTAATGGGTGTTTACGCATGCTTGTCTCCCCATAATGCGTCAATGGCTGAGTGGAAGGCGTTCGCGGCAGCAGCAGGGTCTGCGGCCTGTGCTAAGGCCCGACCGACAATAAAGGCGCGCACGGTTATATCGCGGAACAGCGGCAGGTCTTCCGGCACAATGCCGCCGGTGATTGAGAGTTCGAGGCCGATATCGGAGAGTTTTTTCATCAAGTCGAGATCGGCTTTGCCCCAGCTTTGGCCGCTGGCTTGTGCATCGCGGCCACGGTGGTAGATGGCTTGTTTGATGCCGAGTTGATGCCATGCACGGGCGTCATCGAGTGTCCAGTTACCAAATAGTTCGATTTGAATTTCGCCGCCGCGGGCTTGTGCCACTTCATGGGCTTTTGCCATGGTGGCGAGTGGGGCGGCACAGATCACCGTCATCCAATCCGCACCGGCGTTGAACGCTTCGGTGGCCAGTGTTTCACCGGCATCGGCCACTTTCAGATCGGCAACCAGCGTGTGATCAGGGTATAACGCACGCAGTTCACGCACAGCCTTCATCCCTTCTGACACGCAAAGGATGGTGCCAGACTCAATGATGTCGATGTAAGGATGCAGTATTTTGACCGTTTGTAGTGCTGAGGTCAGATTGGTGTGATCCAGCGCCAGCTGTAGTTGAGGCTTTGCCATGATGCTCGTTCCTACAATAAAGTGATTTCAGAAATGGTTTGGAATTCCGCCAGCTTGCTTACCAGCTGCTGGTAGTTAGCTAATTTTTTCTGATAAGCCTGATAGGCGTTGGCATCAGGCTTGATAAGGGTTTGCTCTGGGTTAAAGGTTTTCAGGGCGGCCGCGAAGTCGACATGCGCGCCACCACCGACCATGGCGGCAAACGCTGCGCCCAAGCAGCCGGTCTCTTCGATTTTGGGCAGCTCAATGGCAAAACCACTGACATCGGCAAACATCTGCATCCAGACGTTGGAGCGTGCCGGGCCGCCAGTCAGGCGTAAGGTTTTGGCGTGCGGAAAGCGTTTTTTCAGAAAGTTCAGGTGTGTCATGTGGCTAAACACCACACCTTCATAAATTGCCTGCAGTAAATGTTTTTTCTCATGTAGCGCTTGCAGGCCATAGAAGCCCGCTGTCATGCCGGAGCCGGCATTCGAGCCATATAAAAAAGGAATGAAATAGAGGTCGCTACTTGCTTTGGCGAGGCTGGCGACATCGTCGTTGATCGACTGATAGTCGGTGATGCCCCATTGTTTGATAAACCATTCCAGATTACCGGCAGACGTTGGGCTGGCAGCATGCACGATATATTTGCCTGCTTCAGCGTAGCGGCCATATACAAAGGCATCGGCCTGGCGGTAATCGATGTGATCGGTGACACCGCTGGTCACAGACCAAGTGCCCATCACGGCATTCAGCGTCTCTTCGTCGTTTAAGCCGGCACACAGTGCGGTTGACACCACATCGAACAACCCGCCGTATACCGGCGTGCCCGCCAGCAGACCGGTTTTTCCCGCGGCTTGTGCGGTGATACGACCCGCCAACTGCGCTGAACCAATCACAGGTGGCAACGCGGCACTAATATCTCCAATGCCCTGCATAGCGAGCAACTCATCGTTATAGTCGCCATGTTCCATGTGATAGAGATTTGATTCCGAGATGTTGGTCTCTTCGCAGGCCAATTCGCCAGTCAGACAAAAGCGCAGATAGTCGTGCACCATCAACACTGCACCGATCTGCGCGTAACGTTCCGGCTGCTGATCTTTCACCCAGCGCAACAGCGTGGCGGGGTGGCCAGTCCAGAGCGTTTGGCGGGTGAGAGGATAAAGGCGTGCCGGCAGGTCGTCTTTCTGCCATTGGCGTACTTGCTGCAAAGCGCGCTGATCGGAAGAGAGAATACCCATACCCAGTGGCTGCTGTTTTTTATCGAGTAAAAACAAGCCCTTGCCTTGAGCGGAAATGGCGATACCAGCTATTGAAGCGGCAGGCAACGCTGTTTTCACCAAGACATCATGGATGACATCGCTGCAGGCAGACCAGAGGGCCGCCATATCGCGTTCAGCCCAACCGGGTTGGCTGTTCAGCACGGTTAAACTCCGGCGACAGACGCCAACTTCGCGCCCGCTGGCATCATAAATGCCCGCTTTCAGCACCGTGCCGCCACAATCGATACCTAACCAGTGATCCATGATGACTCCGTGTTTGCGTTATTGGTTGAAGATGTCGACCGGAATTTTGACGACCACTTTGCGGATCGTTTCCGACTGCGCGGATTGAATGCCGGGGCGGTGAATATCGTTCGGGAAATAGACGGTGTATTGGCCAGGCGACAGGCGGATAAACGATTCATTGGCACAGGGGGCGTAAAACAGAATGTCGTTATCCGCCAGTCGATCTTGGGTGACCGTGTTGGTGCCGTTATCCGCCACGAACGCTTGTGATTCATGACCGCGACATAAGAAGTGCACGTCGATGTTGCGATGGTGAATTTCAGGTGCAACCAGTTCATCTGGCTGGGTGTCGATATCCATTACATTGGCAATAATGTCGTTGCCTAACGGGTATTTCCCCGCGGCTAACGCAAGAAAATCGGTTTCACGCAGATAAGCCAACACGCGTTGTAACGTGGCGGAATAAAACTCATCTGACGTATATTGAATGTGCCCTGCAAACATGTTTTTTGCTCCGTAACAGAGCGCCCAGCGATACACTGGGCGCTATCAGCTATAAGGCTTTGATGCGTGCCCAGACGCTGTCATCCACAGGAATGCCATCGCGTTGGTTGTCAATTTTGTATTGTTTAAACTCGTGACCCGGCAGACGGATCGGGTTCTTCGGATCTTGCGGAATACCGCCACGCACGTAATCAATGATGGTTTTCAGTTTTTCATCACGGGTTTGACCGTCGACCATCTTGTTCACATCAATCGCGATGAAGATCTGTGAGACACAGGTTTCATCGGTTTGCGTTTCGGTCACTTCCGCCACAGACAGACCGCCAGACAGCAGGGTGGCGATCATGTCGAGCACGATCGACAGGCCAGAGCCTTTCCAGTAACCCATCGGCAGAATGCGACGGTTTTGTTCAATAGTTGCCGGGTCTTTGGTCAGGTTGCCGTCATCATCGAAACCACCATCAACCGGTAACTGGCGACCAGCCAGACGGTTTACTTCCAACATGCCGTAAGAGAACATCGACATCGACATATCAATCATGGTGACCGGGTCACCAGGAATGGCGATGATCAGCGGGTTGGTGCCGATGCGGCAATCTTTCGCACCCCAAGGCGGCATCACCGCAATGGAGTTCGACCAGCAAATACCGACATACCCTTTTTCAGCGGCCTGATTGCCATAGCCACCGCCGCGCATCCAATGGTTGGCATTACGCAGTGCGACCAAGCCGATACCGAATTCGTCAGCCAGTGCCATGGCGCGATCCATCATCTTTTTCGCGGTCAGGTTGCCGATGGATTTCTGAGCATCCCACTGTTCCATCGCGCCTAACGCCAGCAGACGTTTTGGTTCGGCATTCGGGATCACATCGCCTTGTTCCAACTGCTGAATAAAGCGTGGGAAACGATTGACGCCGTGAGAATACACGCCCGTTTCTGTGGTGCTGGCAAACAGCTCGGCACACTCATCTGCCACGGTCGGAGAAACATCTCTCGCCAACAGAATGCGTTCAAATTCTGCTTTTAATTCTGCAAAGCTTACTTTCATTACATAACTCCTGTTTCAGCAGATGCAAACTGCATGATTCCACATGATGAAATTGCGTTTTACCGACTTTCCTGAGGGTGCAATTTCTCACCACCGGGACAAAATCCCGATGTGGTTACTGGTTGTGTTATTTCATCCGCAACTTATGCTGCGGCAGAGCTGAACTAGAACGAGCGCTGGATACCTTGCGTAGCCAGTTTGATTCGGTAAAGCGATGTGGTTGCTGTGATGTAAAGCTCATCGGCAGACGAACCACCAAACGTACAATTCGAAACGCGTTCAGGAACGGCTATTTTTCCTAACAGCTGACCTTCGGCGGAAAAAATCAGTACCCCGTCTTCGCAGCTGCAAAACACGTTGCCGTGCTTATCGACGCAAAAACCATCAGGGATGCCCGGTGCAACTTCGGCCAAACGGTGTGAAAAAACAGCCGTCAATCCGTCAATGCGATAGGCGCGTAACTCGCGGCGGCCCTGTTGCGGGAAATCAACCACCGACATGTCAGCAACATATAACCAGTTTTCATCCGGCGAAAAAGCCAAGCCGTTCGGACGCTGGGTATCACTGATCACAATGGTGGTGTGCCCACTTTTCGGGTCGAAACAGTAAACATAACAACCTATCACCTGACTTTCGGACTTGTAGCCCTCTTCGTTGCTGACGATGCCGTAAGGAGGATCGGTGAACCAGATCGTACCGTCTGCGCGCACGACCACATCGTTAGGGGAGTTGAAGCGTTTCCCTTCAACGCGATCCACTAACAGGTGGCGTTGCCCATCCAGTTCAGTCCGGCTAATGCCGCGCCGGCCATGCTCACAGGTCACTAAACGACCTTGTGCATCTACCGCGTTGCCATTGGCGTAATCTGATTCGGCGCGAAACACAGAGACACCCTGTGACTCGCTCCAGCGGAACATCCGATTACCTTTCACGTCACTGAAAATGACACATGCCTGATGCTCGATCCACGCCGGACCTTCTGCCCATATCGCGGGGGAACACAGTTTTTCAAGTGTTTGTCCGGCCAGGAAAATTTGAGTATCAACGTTGCACATATCGCTTCGAACTCCTTCGTTAATCGTCAACCGAAACAAACTATTTCACGCCCCAAATGGCTTTGTAGTGGCTTTGATAATCATTGCCTGGGTCGAATTCGTTGTTCTTACCACCATCGGCATCGATGTTATCTTTGGTCACTAAATGCGCAGGTGTGACGTAACCTGATGGCGGTTGGTTAGCAAACGCGCGGTTAAATTCATCCAGCAACTGCCAGCCGTGCAGTTTCAAAGGTTCCGGTACGGTCGCAACCTGACTCTTTTGTGAACGAACACGTTGGTACGCGGTCACAGAACCATCACCGGCAGAGATATTAAACGGTGCGGCTGCGCCACCTTTGCCCGCGGTCTGCAGAGCCGGTGCCATAAAGTCGAAATACAGGTCGTTGATTGCTAAAGAGTATTGGAAGTCATCGCCATATTTCTGCAACAGGCTGAAGGTCATGCCCGGCATACGGTTTGAGGTGTCGGCCAGTGGGGTGTCGATAAATTCAACCACCTTACAGCCGGTACATTTGGCGATAACGTCTTTCATCATGTTGGCTTTGTCCAACGCGATTTGGTACAGCGAGTCAGTGAAAATCAAGACCTTAGCTTTACCTTCTGATTTAGCCACGGCATACATCGCTGCGGTTTTAGCGACTTCCATTGAATCAGAAGTGACGTTATAGAAGATGTTGTAATCTTTCATCTGACCCGGAATTGGTGTCGCATGCCATGCAGTCAGCACGATGCCCTCTTTGGCGGCTTTCTTCAGCAGGATCTTAGCCACGTTCGGGTTCCAGCCACCGATCACGATACCATCTGGTTTCTGGGCAATCGCTTGGTTCAATGCCGCCAGTTGGTCTTTCACTGAGCCTGCGCCATCCAGCACGTCCAGTTTCCAGCCCGCTACTTTCGCAGCACCTTCTAAACCTTGTTTTACCCCTAATACACCGCCGTTTTTCATATCGGAGGCGATGAAGATGATTTTCTTATTCGCTTGCAAGGTTGGGCCAGTGGTTGGGCCATCCCACTTAGTCACAGGTGCGGTAGCACGTTCGACAACCTGTTTAGCATCTGTCAGCAGATCTTGCGCTGACGCCCATTGGCTGGTCATAAACAGGCCAGCGGCCAGAAAAGCAGAGACGATTTTGTTGCATTTCATTGTTCTGATCCTTACGTGGTGTGGGAGGTAATTAGTGTGTTGCGTTAGTAGCTGGTTGCGCTGGTACTGGGCGTTGTATCGCCTTTTTGTTCAGCATCCGACGGCGTTGGGCATAGCCCGCCAGCGTGATGGAGAACAGCAGTGTTGCACCGTTAAACAGGGGTTCAACCCAGAAAGCGCCACCGAACTGCTGGATACCCGCGATGCCAATGGCAAGGATAGCGATACCCACGATAGTGCCCCACACGTTGACCCGGCCCGGACGAATAGTCGTACTACCCAGGAATGCACCAACCAGAGCAGGTAACAGGTAATCCATACCTACGCTGGCCTGACCGACACCTTGTTCCGCGGCGATAATCACACCGGTGAAACCAGTCAGTAAACTTGAAGCGATGAACGCACCGATGGTATAGCGATTGACCGAGATACCATTCAATGTTGCCGCAGCCGGATTACCACCGACAGCGTACATACAGCGGCCAATCGGGGTGTGTTCAGTGACTAACCACAACACCACCGCAGCCAGAATCACATAGAACGCGACCACTGGAATGCCGAATACTTCAGTATGGTGCAGCGCGACAAAGGCATCGGGTAAGTCACCGACGATTTGACGGCCACCTGAGTGCCACAGCGCCACGGCATACAGCACGGTGCCAGAGCCAAGTGTGGCAACGAAACTGTCGATATCGGCTAATGCGACGAGGATCCCGTTCAGCAAGCCATACACTGCCGACAGCCCTAACACGATGACCATCGCCATCTGCCAGGAAAAGCCATATTCCACTTGTAAGGTGATCGCGAGGATGTGCCACAGCACGATGCCGAAGCCGACGTTTAAGTCGATTTTGCCAACAATCATCGGAATGGTGGCGGCCAGCGCTAACAGGGCGATTTTCGACTTACTGGCTAAGATCGCCTGTAGTGTCAGCATGGAAGCGAAAGAAGGGGTGGTCAGTGAGAAGATCAGGGCTAATAGCACGCAGATCACGAGTAAGCCGTAACGGGTGAATATCTGCATGATCCATGCAGAGGCACCGTGCTGACTGAGAGAGACGCGCTCTTCCAGTGCTGTAGACTTAACTGAGGTTTTGCTGGACATAAAACTCTCCTAAAGTATTGAGTAGGGCAATACAACGTCTACATTTGCCCGATGATTTTATTTTCCCGAATGGTTAAAAATCTAAGCTGCTGCCGCTCTGCCTGAGGCTAATTCAAGCAGGTTCGCGAAAGAGACGTCCTGATTACGCAACTCACCCACAATTTGACCACGGTTAAATACCAGTGCGCGGTTACAGATATGAGCGACCTCTTCCAAGTCGTTGGTAATAAGCAGCACCGCAACACCTTGTGACAACGCCACGTTCAGCAGATCATAAATTTCTGCGCGTGCGCCGACGTCCACACCGGCGGTTGGGTCTTCCAAAATTAGTAATGGAGCTTGCAGTTGTAACCAGCGTGCCATGACTACTTTTTGCTGGTTGCCGCCCGATAAGGCGCTGACATCAATGTTGATATCCATTGGGCGGACATCAAATTGCTTCACTTTTTCCCAGCACAGTGGTGATTCAGAGTGTTCGTCATAAATCGACACTGGCTTGCAACCACAGGCGCAAGGGTTCAGGAACAGGTTTTCGCGCACCGTCATCGACATGACCAAACTTTCGCCAATGCGATCGCCAGCCACAAATGAGACGCCGGCACTCATCGCTTCGCTCGGTGTGGTCGCGGTAAACGGTTTGCCACACAGGGTAATTTGTCCACGTTCAGATTGGCGCTGGGCAAACAGCAAACGACCGATCTCTTCCTGGCCAGCACCACGCAAACCAGCCAGTGCCAGCATTTCACCGGGTTGTACATTGAAGGTCACGGGACCGGTATCACCGACAGTTACACCTTTCAAGCTCAACACTGGCGGCACAGCGGCTACGGGTAATGGGCGGCGCTGATCTTCACGGATCGCTTCACCCACAATCAGCTCCACTAAGCCGCGCAGGGTGTAGTTTTTGATCGAGCCGCCACCGGCATAACAGCCATCACGCATGACACAGACGCTGTCAGCGATTTCCATTACTTCATCCAAACGGTGTGTGACGTAAATCATGCCGACACCGCGATTACGCAACAGATTCATAATGCGGAACAGATGACGAACGTCATCGGCAGGCAGTGATGCGGTAGGTTCGTCTAACACCAAAACAGAAGCATCGACTGCAACAGCACGCGCAATGGCTAACAGTGATTTTTCGGTGCGGGAGAGTTCAAATACACGTGAATCGGGATCGAGCGCGATGCTGACATCGGCTAATGCGTTGGCGGCTTGTTGACGGGTTGCTTCCCAATCAATCATGCCAAAACGGCGCGGAAAACCCATCACCATGGCGATGTTTTCTGCCACTGTCATCCAGTCAACCAAACCTAAATCTTGATGGATAAATGCAATCGGCTGTTCGTTGCCTTTGCGAATGCTGGCTGCAGAGGCAATACTTTTGCCTTGAAACAGGATGTCGCCGCCATCACGGGCATGCACCCCGGCCAACACTTTAATTAACGTTGATTTACCGGCACCGTTTTCACCTAGCAACGCGACCACTTCGCCGGGTTTTATCTCGAGGCTGACATTGTTTACGGCGGCGGTGCTACCAAATATCTTGACGATATTTTTCATCGCTAATGCAGGTTGCTCTTCTGTAAATGTGTCCATCATGACCAAGTTCCTTTAGGGGGCGACATGAATAATCAAAGAACAGTAATTAAGGTTTAAATTTCACTATGTGGAATCTGATTTCAAATTTACGCTTGTTGTGGAAAACTGTCAAAATTAACGACATGCTATTTTTCCTTTAATTTCAATGATTTATTTTTTGTTGTTGGTTTCGTGAAGCAGAGCACATTTTCACCAAGGTAAGGATAGCTACACCTGACCCTGTGTTTGCGCTAGTATCTGAGGAATGAAAAATGAAGAGGTGGGTCGGATGACAAAAGATTCAAACGCAAAGGAAATTCCCCAAGGTAGCCAAAGTTTATTCAAAGCGTTACAGCTGATTGAGATCTTAAGTAACTACCCGAACGGCTGCCCTTTGGCTCATCTGTCTGAACAGGCCGACATGAATAAAAGCACGGTGCATCGTCTGTTGCAGGGGTTGCATGCCGCTGGTTATGTCACACCGGCCCCGGCCTCGGGCAGCTATCGACTGACCACTAAATTCATTTCAGTCGGACAAAAAGCGCTGTCATCACTGAATGTTATTCATGTCGCGGCCGGACATTTGGAGGCCTTGAATCTGACCACTTGCGAAACGGTTAATTTCTCCAGTCGGGAAGATGACCATGTGATCTTGATTTATAAACTCGAACCCACCACCGGCATCATGCGCACACGTGCGTATATCGGGCAGCATCACCCGCTCTATTGCACTGCCATGGGTAAAATTTTCATGGCCTACGGGCAGGCGGATTACCCAAAACAATATTGGCAATCGCATAAAGAACAAATCGTCCCGCTCACCTGTAATACGATCACGGAATTAGATCAGCTGTATCGTGAGCTGGAAGAGATCCGCAATGACGGTTATGCGATGGATCGAGAAGAGAACGAACTGGGTGTTTCCTGCATTGCGGTGCCCGTTTTCGATATCTATCACCGCGTGCCGTATGCTGTGTCTATCTCGCTCTCAACCATCAAACTACAACAAATGGGTTTGGAAACGTTATTGGCGCCACTGCAAGCTGCCGCCGCGGCAATCTCAAAAGAGTTAGGTGGCGACACCCAATAGCTTACGCACAAAGCGCCTTTGTCATGAACATAGGCGCTTTGTGGTAACGCGTTAGGCCAGCAACGCCCGTGCTTTCGCCAGCACATTCTCGTCACTGAACCCGAATAGCTTAAACAGCTGGTCAGCAGGGGCTGATTCACCAAACCCAGTCATGCCTATCACGTCACCATCAAGGCCGGTGTAGCGTTGCCAGTAATCAGCAATGCTGGCTTCAATCGCCAAACGGGCGCGCACAGCTTTCGGTAACACCTGCTCTTTGTACTCCGTCGATTGTTTATCAAAACGCTCGGTGCAAGGCAGTGAAACGACTCTGACTTTTTTGCCTTCGGCGGTTAAGGTGTTGGCTGCGTTCACTGCAAGACTGACTTCAGAGCCAGTCGCCATGATGATGAGCTCTGGCGTGCCGTCGCAATCTTTCAGGATGTAACCGCCCTTCTCGATGTCGCTGACTTGTTGGCTGTTGCGTGGTTGCTGTGTCAGGTTTTGGCGTGAGAATATCAGCGCACTCGGGCCATTCTGACGTTCAATCGCCGCTTTCCAGCTTACTGCCGATTCCACTTGGTCGCACGGGCGCCAGGTCTCCATGTTGGGCGTTAGGCGCAGTGAGGCGAGTTGTTCAACCGGCTGATGGGTTGGACCATCTTCGCCTAAGCCGATGGAATCATGCGTGTAGACAAAGATGGAGCGTTGCTTCATCAGTGCCGCCATCCGCACCGCATTACGTGCATATTCCATAAACATCAGGAAGGTGCCGCCGTAAGGAATGAAACCACCGTGCAGTGTTACACCATTCATGATGGCCGACATACCGAACTCACGCACACCGTAGTGCATGTAGTTGCCCTGCGGGGTTTCAGCGGATACGTCTAACGCACTGGTGTGTCTTGTTAGGTTCGATGGCGCTAAGTCAGCGGAACCACCTAACAGTTCAGGTAAGATTTTCGCGTAAACGTTCAATGCTTTCTGGCTGGCCTGACGGGAAGCAATATTCGCTGGGTTGGCCTGTAAGTCAGCGATATAGGTATTGGCTTTATCCGCCCAATCGGCGGTTAAAGTACCAGCGCTTCGGCGTAACAGCTCAGCTGCTTCTTGTGGAAAGACTTCCTGATAAGCGGCGAACTGTTTGTTCCACTCATTCTGAACCTGTTGCCCTTGGGCTTTTGCATCCCACGCTTGATAAATATCAGCAGGGATGTCAAACGGCGCATGGGGCCAGTTCAGGAACTCACGCACTTTAGTGACTTCATCTTTACCCAGTGGCGCACCGTGACAATCGTGACTGCCGGATTTATTCGGGGAGCCGTAACCAATGATGGTTTTACAGCAAATCAGCGTTGGTTGTGTGGTGTTGGCTTTAGCTTCGCGAATGGCCGCATCAAGAGCACGTGGGTCGTGA
>Ga0183099_1001415_pt1 | contig 14012 bp, 12 predicted proteins | sample Biomet1_FD_127788 | JGI IMG/M metagenome (GOLD analysis project Ga0183099, IMG submission 127788) | Microbial communities from bioreactor (seeded with anoxic lake sediment) at LBNL, California, USA - Biofuel metagenome 1 | ecosystem: Engineered > Bioreactor > Anaerobic > Unclassified ... | reverse complement strand
AACAAAGGCACCCAGGCGCCATCAGCCCCCAGTCTTGACCAGCTACCACCGCCTAACGCCAACAACACGGCATCGGTTGCGATGCTAGTATCTCCGTCTGGTGTTGCAAACATCAACTGTTGTTGTTCATTCCAGCCAAGCCAGCGGTGGCGAACATGGAATTTCACGCCTGATTCGCGTAAGCGTTGCAGCCAAGTGCGCAACATCGGTGCTGCGCGCATATCGGTGGGGAACACGCGACCAGAGCTGCCGACAAACGTATCAAACCCCAGTTCATGCGACCATTGGCGCAGTGCATTGGCATCAAAGGCTTGTAGCAGTGGTTGCATTTCTTGCTGACGATGTCGGTAACGATTGAGAAAATCGGGAAACGCTTCGGAGTGGGTAATATTCATGCCGCCTTTACCGGCCTGCAAAAATTTACGCCCTACCGATGGCATGGCATCAAACAGATCGACCTGAACACCTTGCTGGCTTAACACCTCTGCCGCCATAAGTCCGGCAGGGCCGCCACCAATAATCGCCACCCGTTTCGTTGATAATGCCACTCGATTCTCCGTCGCTGTTCTGAACATCAATAGCGTGGATTGTAACATTCAATCAAATCGTGTGCTGAAACTGACGACTGAGTAAGAAACGGAGGCAAAAAAAAGCCACCGGAAGTCGGTGGCAACAATAACTTAATAATAGACGGGTTTACTGATTATTCGCCTTTTACGGTCACAGTGTATGTGCCGATCAGGCCCAGAATGTTGGTAGATTTCTGGTCAACATGGCTAACACGGCTGATGTTGCCATTTTTCTTGGCTGCATCAATAGAGCAATCACCAGTCGCGACCATTGCCAGATAGCTCTTACAAGTTGAGGTGCCTGTTTTGCTGGCTTCGGCGTTAGACGTTGCTGTTACAGGTACGTTGATATCGGTGAAAATTGCGCCAACTGGCTGAGACGTTGCACAACCTGTCAAAGTGAATGCAGAAACAAGCAATGAGCCGATAATAATTTTGTTCATGATTTATCCCGAGAGTAATAACGATATGAAGATGCCTTAAGGCGGCGGCAATGTATAACAAGACTCTGGTGATAAGTACTTAAATTCAGGACTACCTGCTAGTAGTAGCAGCAACATGAAACTTAAATTGCATATGCGTAAATGTGTCGTATGACACACACATCAACATCCTGTATCAACTGCGACAAAAGCTGACAAAGCCTGTTGAGTTGTCAGACAAAATAGCATTTCACTTCTTTTATCTTATTGAAAAAAAACAAATTTGTTTGTGGCACTTCATTTGCAGCTTTGTGATCACGGTCACAAGGAGAAATATCATGATTCAAATCGACGACAGCGCATTGACGCAACTACATCGATTGCAGCAACAACTGGTGCAGGCATGTATCGGTTTGCGTCTGATTGCCAAGGGCGACCCTTGTTCTGGAATCAAAGTCGACATGGGTTGGACGGCAACCCAGCAGCCTGACGACGTGTTGTTTCGTCAGGATGGTCTGGTGTTTTTAGCCGATCGTCGTCAATGGCCTTTATTAAAAGATTGTCAGATCTCACTGGCGGAACGTCAGGGGCAACCGGGTTTCAACATTCAGCCACAACCGGCGGATTGTAAATGTAGCAGCGGCAGTTGCAGCCCGACACAAGCTACTAACTGCCCATCCACCGCCAGTGTGAACTAAAAATACGCGCATAAAGATATGCACAAAGGAGACGAGTCATGTGGAACTATTCAGAAAAAGTTAAAGATCACTTCTTCAATCCACGCAATGCCAAGGTGATTGCCGATGCGAATGCCGTTGGTGACGTTGGCTCGATCAGCTGTGGTGATGCGTTACGTTTGATGTTGCAGGTCAACACAGAGAGCGAAATTATCGAAGATGCCGGTTTCCAGACCTTTGGCTGCGGCAGCGCCATTGCGTCTTCTTCTGCCCTGACTGAAATGGTGATTGGCAAAACTCTGGACGACGCGCTGAAGATCAGCAACATGGATATCGCGGACTATCTCGACGGTCTGCCACCGGAAAAAATGCACTGTTCTGTGATGGGCCAAGAAGCATTGCAAGCAGCGATTGCCAATTTCCGCGGCGAAGAGTGGCACGATGACCATGAAGAAGGCGCATTGATCTGTAAATGCTTTGCCGTGGATGAAGTCAAAATCATCAAAGCCGTGAAAGAGAACGGCCTGACCTCGATTGCCGATGTCATCAACTACACCAAAGCGGGTGGCGGTTGTGGCGCTTGCCACGAAAAAATTGAACAAGCGTTACAGAAAGTGCTGGCGACTCAGCCGTGTAACGAAGCGCGTATTGCAACCACTAGTCTGGAACGTAGCAAAGTTGCACCGCATGTCGATCTGTCGAAAAAAGATGAAAACTGGCGCACTGTTGCATCGGTACTGGAAGAGATGCGTCCGCGTCTGCAGGCAGATGGTGGTGATGTAGCCTTGATCAGCGTCACCGACAGCAAAGTCGAAGTAGCACTGTCGGGTAGCTGTGTCGGCTGCATGATGACTGACATGACGCTGTCTTGGATCCAACAGACCTTGATGGAAAAAATGGGCCGTTACATGCAGGTCGTGAGTGTGACTCAAGCCGAAACAGCATTGGTTTAAGGAGACGGAACATGAAAGCGATCTATTTAGATAACAACGCGACGACCCGTCTCGACCCGATGGTGCTGGAAGCCATGATGCCGTTTATGACGGAACATTATGGCAACCCTTCCTCGATTCATGGTTTTGGTGAACCCGTGCGTAAAGGTATCGAACGGGCTCGGGAACAAGTGGCTGCGCTGTTAGGCGCTGCGCACGACAGCGAAATCATCTTTACCTCTTGTGCGACAGAGGCCAACAGCACGGCCATTTTATCGGCGGTGGAAGCCTTACCCGAGCGCAAAGAGATCATCACCTCGGTGGTGGAGCATCCGGCCATTCTGGAAGTGTGCGAACATCTGGAACGTCGTGGTTATACCATTCATCGTTTGCCAGTCGATAGCCAGGGCCGTCTCGATTTAGACCATTACCAATCGCTGCTTAGTGAAAATGTCGCACTGGTAAGCGTGATGTGGGCGAACAACGAAACTGGCACTGTGTTCCCGGTACAAACCATGGCGACCATGGCAAAAGAGAAAGGCGTATTGTTCCACACTGATGGTGTGCAGGCGGTGGGCAAGTTCCCAATCCATTTAGCCAGCAGTGACATCGATATGCTCTCTTTTTCCGGCCATAAAATTCACGCACCAAAAGGCGTAGGCGCGTTGTATGTCAAACGTGGCAGTCGTTTCCGCCCGTTACTGCGTGGCGGTCATCAGGAACGTGGCCGTCGTGCTGGCACTGAAAATGCCGCTGGTATCGTGGGCTTAGGCATGGCTTGTGAACTGGCCGAAGTGCATATGCCGATCATGTCGCATCTGGCGGAGCTGCGTGACGAACTGCAAGCCGGTTTACTGGAAAAAGTGCCTTGTTCTATCGTCACTGGTGATATTGAAAATCGCACCCCGAACACGCTGAATATCGCCTTTGAATATATCGAAGGGGAAGCGATTTTGTTGATGCTGAATCAACTTGGCATCGCCGCTTCCAGTGGCAGTGCTTGCACCTCTGGTTCGTTGGAACCATCACACGTGATGCGTGCAATGAGCATTCCTTATACTGCTGCGCATGGCAGCGTGCGCTTCTCGCTGTCGCGTTACACCCGTCAGAAAGAGATCGACTATGTGCTGGAAAAACTACCACCGGTGATCGAACGTCTGCGTTCACTGTCGCCTTACTGGGTGCAGAACAAACCGGACTTGGAAAAAATGGGCGAGTTTGCACCGGCTTACGGTTAACCAAATCCACACATTGGTTTTTATATCGTTGGGGCCTTCTGGCCCCTTATTTTTTGCGTGTTTTTATTCCGCAATTGCGTTATTTCACCTTACTATGAATGAGGTTGAGTTATAACTTTTGAAAACTCGCCTGTGCTAGCGATGAATACACTGAGTGAATCAACATCGCAGATCTTAGCGCAGCTGGTTAAAGCCGTTAATGGATTTAAGGTGTAACGCATGTTTTCAGTAAAAAAAATACTATTAGTCAGTATTGTCGTAGGGCAATTGCTGGTGGGTTGCCAGTCGGGTGTTGATAGTGAAAAAGAAAAGTCCCCATCGACCAAACAGGGTAAAGAGCCGTCACAACTGTTTCTGGCTGATTTAAAAAAGAACGGCGATCACTTGTTTTGCGATCAGCCGGCTTATCTGCATTGCTTCCGACAGACTAAAACCAAGTGTTTAAAAGATTTATCTGCGGTGAAAGAGCCTTGTTTGCAAAGTTCGCTGCAAAGTAATGGCGGTCAGGTCGCTGACAATAATTACAAGAAAGTCGGTAACGATTTTGCGTTATGTATGTTGGTCAAACATGCGCTGATGTATCCAAAGCGCGCGGATGCTATCGGGCATTGTTTAGACGATGCCAAATTCGACAATAAGCCTGTAACGAACTGATTTAAGATTCTTATGCAGCCACATCGTACTGGTGATGTGTGACGTGGCTGTTTATAAAACAAGCATTACGAATATACCTTCTGTTGGTGGCGACTTTTTGCCCAGCCAACTATGCTGATCCTATTAGCAAGGATCAGGAAGCCTGTCATTGGTATCTACTTCAAACGGTAATATCGCGGCCGTTGGTACAATCACGATTGATGGAATGGGCTGTATTACCGCTTTTGATGAAGTTGCGGTGCGTCTGTTTGGTTATGAATCGGCTGAAGTTGTGGGTCGAAATGTCTCCATGCTGATGCCAGAGCCTTATCATTCCCAGCATGACGGTTATTTAGCGCGCTATCATCAAACATCAACACCGCATGTTATCGGTAAAGGCCGGGAGGTTACTGGGCAGCGTAAAGATGGCTCGTTATTTCCGGTCTGGTTGGCGGTCAACGAAGTTACTTTTGGCGCTAATCGTCTTTTCGTCGGCTGTATTGTCGATTTATCTGATCTCAAAGCCACGAAAGCCGATCTGCTCAGCAGCACTGAAGTGACGCGCGCTATTCTCGAAACCGCGGTGAATCCGATTATTACCATCGACGCGAAAGGCCATATTTGTTCCTTTAACCCCGCCGCTGAACGCATGTTCCAATATACCACCAGTGAAGTTATCGGTCGTAACGTCAACTTACTCATGCCGTCCCCCTACCGGGAAGAGCATGATGGTTATCTGTCGCGTTACCTGCACGAAGGTAATCCCCGCATTATTGGTGTCGGACGTGAAGTGACAGCACAACGGAAAGATGGTTCTATCGTACCTATCCATCTGTCGGTCGGGGCGATGCAGATCGGTGGGGCGCCGATGTTTGTCGGCATCATTTCCGATATCAGTGAACAGAAACGCCATGAAGCCGAACTGCAAGCGAAAAAAGCCGCCGAAGCGGGTTCCCGTGCTAAATCCGCTTTTTTGGCGCATATGAGCCATGAAATTCGCACCCCGATGAATGCCATTCTTGGGTTTACCGAATTGGCTCTGCAAGATCACACGCTGTCACCCGAAACCGCCAAACATCTGGACACGATCTACGGATCAGCGCGTGCACTGTTGACCATCATCAACGATATTCTTGATGTCTCCAGACTGGAAGCAGGGAAATATAAGCTGGAGATCATCGGGTTTCATCTACCCAATATGATTGCCGAAACGGTAGAGCTGATGCATCAGCGTGCCGCGGAGAAAGATCTGATCATCAGCATTGAATATGACAGTCACTTACCACAACGCGTGATGGGCGATCCTACCCGCTTGCGTCAGGTCATCCTGAATTTACTCAGTAATGCAGTTAAATTCACCAATAAGGGTTCGATCAAAGTTGTGGCTTCGGCGACAAGCAGCGCAGACCGCATCCAGTTTGATGTCGTTGATACCGGCATTGGTATGTCGGAAGTGGAAATGGCGAAAGTATTTGAGCCTTTTATGCAGGCTGATAGTTCAATATCCCGCCGCTTTGGCGGCACCGGGCTGGGTACGACCATCTGTAAACAAATCATTGAACTGATGAGCGGCGATATTTGGCTTGAAAGCCAGTTAGGTGTTGGCACTACGGTGCATTTTGTCATCTCGTTACCGGAGACTGAACCGGATCAAATCTGTTTGTACGAAGAGATCCCAAATAAAAGTGAAGGCTTTATTCCGCCGCGATTATTTAATGTGTTGCTGGTGGAGGATCTCGAAAATAACGCTTATCTGGCCACCATCCGCCTGAAACAGATCGGGCATGAAGTGGAATGGGCCAAAAATGGGCTGGAAGCGCTCGAGGCATATCAAAAAGGCGGACACGATTTGATCTTGATGGATGTCATGATGCCGGTGATGGATGGATTACAAGCAACCCGCGAGATCCGCCAATTAGAGGTGCTGCAAGAGAAACATATTCCCATCATTGCACTCACAGCGAGTGTTATGAAAGAAGACGAGATGAAATATCTGGAAGCCGGCATGGATGCGATTGCCGGTAAACCGATCGACTTTGACCAGTTATTTTCGTTGATGGAAGCGATGGTGCCGCAGGGGATGGGGCGGATTAACCATGCCATCATGATTGAAATGCCGGTGAATAAAAATATTGATTTAACACCGTTGCACCCGGCTGCTGATTACCAGAAAGCGATGAAAAATTGGGTCGATGTTTATGCTTACATCAAAGCGCTAACTCAGTTTTCTCAGCAGCAAATTGATGATGCTGACGTGATTTTGCACTTGCTGGAACAACACCCGGATGATACCGAGCCTGCACGCACTGTTGCGCATGCACTTAAAGGTTTGGCCGGTAATCTTTCATTATCTCAAGTGGCTGATTTAGCTATTCATATCGATGGACATTTGAAATCAGGGCGACGTGATGACGCGGGCAAATTGCTGGCACCATTACGGCAGGCACTAACAGAAGCAGACCGCTGTATTCAGTCCTTATCGCTGCCTAATGACGCGGGTATTTTACTGAAAGACTTTGATCGGGTTGCGGTACAGCAGTTGTTTAAACAATTGTCACTCGCTTTAGACGAACTCAACCCCGACAGCACAGAACCGATCATGAAGCAGGTCAGTGAATACGTGCGCAGGAGCGATCTGGCGGAGATCTATCACCATATTGAGCGATTTGATTTTCACAGTGCGAAAAAAGAGTTGAAAAAATTAGCACAAAATCTGCTCGCCAATCGGAGGTCAGAATGAAGAAAAAGATCCTGCTGGTGGATGATGAGCCGAATAACCTGCAGTTACTCCGGCAGATATTGAGAACGTCATACCAACTTATCTTCGCACATAACGGGCAATCCGCGCTCGCCGCCGTCGCCGCGCATCATCCGGATCTGATCTTGCTGGATGTCATGATGCCGGATCTGGATGGCTATGAAGTCTGTCGCCGCTTAAAAGCGGATCCATTAACGCATGATATTCCGGTTATTTTCGTCACTGCGATGGGGGATGTTGATGATGAAGCTGCCGGATTTGATGTAGGGGCGGTCGATTACATTCATAAACCAGTTTCTCCCGCGATTGTGATCCGCCGGGTGCAGACCCATCTTTCCCTAGTGCACGTCAAAGAGCTGGAAGATAGTCAGCGCGAAGCGATTTATATGCTCGGTGCGGCGGGTCACTATAACGACAACGATACCGGCCTGCATATCTGGCGTATGGCCGCTTATGCCCGAGCCATTGCGGAAGCCATTGGTTGGCCTGAACATATGGCAGAACGCTTGGAACTCGCTGCGCCGTTGCACGATACCGGTAAGATTGGGATCCCGGATGGCATTTTGAAAGCCCCCCGCAAACTAACCGCAGAAGAGTGGGTGACCATGCGTCAGCACTCCCTTATCGGATATGAAATATTACAATGCAGCGATACCCCCATTTTCAAGATGGCGGCTGAAATCGCACTCTACCACCATGAAAAATGGGATGGCAGCGGTTATCCGAAAGGGCTGGCTGGTGACAATATCCCGCAGTCCGCCCAGATCGTTGCCATCGCCGATGTTTTTGATGCGTTAACCATGAAACGTTCTTACAAAGAAGCCTGGAGCGTTGAGGCTTCGCTCGAAGAAATGCGCTCCAACAGCGGCACGCATTTTAATCCGGCATTACTGACGGTATTTATGAATATCCTGCCTAAAATCCTGAATATCAAAAATGAGTGGGAAGAAAAGGAATAGTGTTCGTATTAATTTGCATAGCGTTGCTGCATTAACTGATTGTTTTGTAATCGAACAGTCTCAGTCTGGTTTGTATTGCTGACTTAAGCCAACTACGGTTAGAGTAACAAAGGAAGTTGTCATCCGTCTGTCATTTCGGTGTGTTGTAACTGACATTATGTTTTGCCTCGTTTCTCTATGTTCCTGCTTGTTTTGTTAACTACATGTATAATATGGTTAATTTAATATTTTTCTCCTGTTTTTGTTTCTCTTTGTTTCGTTAGTATTCATAATACACCACGCAATGTGTATCACATGGTGTATCACAAAGTTCAGAGGCAATAGGTGATGAGTGTTAATAAGCTGAATGACAACAAGCTAAAAGCGCTTCTAAAAAAGTCGGTAGAAAAAGAGTCATGGATAGCTGATGGTGACGGTTTGGCTATCCGAGCTCAGATCAGTGGTAATTTGACTTGGTATTACCGATATCGCCTTGGTGGACGTGATACCAAACTAGAAAGACTTCTACTAGGTAAATATCCTGATTTGTCATTATCTGCTGCCAGAAAGCTTAGGGACAAATGTCGCTCTTGGTTGGCTGAAAATAAAGATCCTCGTTTCATGCTAGACAGAGATATTCAAGAGACACTGAAGCCAATAACTGTTAAGGATGCTTTAGAATATTGGGTTAACAATTACGCTGCGCACAATCGAAAATACCCAGAGAAAGACCGTTCGCAGTTACAAGTTCATATTTATTCCAAGATCGGTTCAATACCACTTCATATGGCTGATCGTAGACATTGGCTTTCAGCTCTAGAACAAATAACTCGTAAAGGATCTCCAGTTGCTGCTGGTTGCGTCCTTCAAGTTTGTAAACAAGCACTTAGATATTGTGATCGCCGAGGATATGCCACCAGCACGGCATTAGAGCAACTGACTATTCCGGATGTTGGTAAAAAACATGGGAAACGAGATCGTGTTCTGACTGATGTTGAATTAGGTGGATTATGGCGATTACTTCATAGCAATGAAATACAGACATATTACCAAGACATGCTTTTTCTGATTACTGTCTTTTGCGCTAGAACCGGTGAGGTCAGACTTTCAACATGGGATGAATGGGATCTTAATGCCAAACTCTGGACTGTCCCGAAAGAAAACAGTAAGACTGGTGAGCGCATCACCAGACCTATTCCTGACCGAGTGATTCCTTGGCTGGAGGATATGCGTCAGCGAAATAAAGGGCCTTTTATTCTTGGCGAGGTTAGAGAACCGGATGCTGTTAGTCAGTTTGGTCGAAGATTATACAAGCATAGAACATTGAATCATGGTGAAGGCTGGTCTCTACACAGCTTACGGCACACGTTTATTACAAAAAATGCCGACTTGCGTGCACCTCCTCATATCGTGGAGTTACTAGCTGGGCATGAATTGGGTGGGGTCTTTAGCGTTTATAACAAAGGCGAATATTTAATGGAGAAAAAGCAGGTCTTGGATAGATATCTTGATCGGTTGGAATTGCTAGCTGGACTAGTGTGAGAGATACATTCGTAATGCAAAGGTCGTAGGTTCGATTCCTGTTGCCGGCACCAGTAAAATCAATTAATTATCCATCGCATTCATTCTTTTAACTCCTCAAACCTCATTTTGCGTACTTGTTGGCGTACTTGTTTGGCAAGACATAAATCCTGTCTATTGTTTTTACTTCGCTTATGATTCAGAGCTGATTTTTATAGATACATCAGTGATAGCTTGCGCGAAGGAGAAGAAATTGGGCTTATACGACAGAATCAATAGCCAGATAGAAAAATCTCAGAACATCCATTCTATGTTCATCAGTCTGAGGGATATTTATATACATCTAAAAAATCATAGACCAGAGGCAAGCAGCCAAGACATTCTCCAGGCTTTTGAGGCTGAATATCGAACGTTAGATCAGAAACCGGAACTTTATGCATGGCATGGAAATTATATGAACCCAGTTGCGGCCTACGTGCAATTTGGTTCAAAGCCTACTTCGTTTGAAGATCTTGGCAAAAATCTTCCAATAACCTTGGCTCGAGTGATTGCTCAAATTAAAGATGATCCTATTAACCATCAATCTGCAAAGAGTTATGGATTCGATAGATGTGAATTGAATATGTCTATGGACACTGATTTTCCTGAAACACCTTGTGAACTGCGTGATTATGAAGCTGAACTTGCTGATTTAAGAGCCGAAAATGAAAGGTTGAGAGCAAGAAAAAAAGAACCTCATCCGAATGCTGAAAAATATGCAGCAGTGAGAGAGGATGTTCTGAGTGCAATGATTGCTGTGCTTTTTCACCCCGATGTCTATATAGATGAAAAACAAGTACAACGCGTCAAATTTCCCGGTTTAACAATTTCTAAATTGGTCGAGATAGTAGAGGCTGCATTGCCAGAACAACGCCAGCTGGTCAGCATTGTGAATAAAAAAAGTCCGTTGTTTTGGTCTGATGATGGCGAACCGCCATTAGAAGATACGATTATGCTCAAGCACCTTTCTAAGGCAGTTAATCGAATTCCAGATTAAGTGGTGTCTAGACACCACTCAGGTGGTGTGATTTTTTTCGGGTATGTGTGTGCTTTAATCGCCTTGTATCGAATTGATGCAAATAATTTCAACTCATATACAGGAGCATTTATGCACGAAGACAACAATACACCTAAAGCTACCATGTCAGAGAAGATCACCTCGCTCTATCAACCTCAGCGTATGCTCCGTATTAAAATAATGCTGGAATTGTTAGGTTGCAGCAGAACTACTTTGTATCGCTGGGTAAATGATGGCAAATTTCCACAGCCAAAAATGAATGGCGGACGCACTTTAGGTTGGACATACAGTCAATATGAACAGTGGTTGACGGAACACTAAAAAATACACAAGGCTGGCATTGACCAGCCTTAATTTTTTATACGTTTCACCGAAACAAATTGAAACAAGAAAACATTAAATTCAGCCAAATAAGACATAATCATTTATGCCTCAAACCCAGTTCCAACAAGACTTTACGAGTGATTCACTCTCATTAAAAAATCTGGATATTAATAATATTATCCGTGCTAATTTCGATGCCAAAGAGATCAAACCTAAAGGGGATTTTCTCTACAACGATATTCTGTGGAAAGTGCTACCCGCAAACGATCATCAAAATCTAAAAATGATGAAACGTATCTTTGAGACTGTTGATCAAGTATCAGCACTGTCATCTCGTTTCTTGGCTGTACGTTATGATTTGCATTTGAGGGACTATCAACCGCATAACCAGGTGATTGATGTTTTCCATAAAAAACTATTTAGTCAATTACGAAAACGTTATCCCAAATCTTTTGTCAGTTATATATGGGTTAGAGAAAGAAACGAAGCGGATGTGCATCACTATCATTATGCTTTGATGATGGATGGTAATTGCATTCGTAGCCCAAACTATCTCAATGAAATTGTGAAAATGTGTTGGGAGGAAACTGTTGCTGGTGGAACGGTTTGGTTTCCTGACAATATGTCTTACCTTGTGAACAAAAATGATATTGATGTTTACAATAAACTAATGATTCGTCTGAGTTATTTTGGTAAGAAAGCGACTAAAGAATCAACGGAAATATGTAAAAAACGAATAGGTTTTGGAGTTCAGAAGGCGCGAAAGTCTAGTTATAAATCGAAAGAAGTAGATGAAGCAGATAAAGAAACACTGGAAACTCAAGAATCAACGATTGTTCAGATGCTCGAGTCAGAATCTGTAAATATTTCAATAAATGTAGAAGCTGAGTCAGTCTCAAGTTACTGTGGCGATTTAGATAAATATTTCTCACATGAATATTCACTGAAGATGTTAAAGCCACCAGCACAAAGTATCAAGTTTAGCTTATTTAAGCGATGGTCGTTTATTGAACGTCCTGATTGGAAATGGCACAGATTAAATTATGTTTATGAAGCTTTATCTGCTGGTATGCGCTTATCTGAATATGCTGAAAAATATGCATTAAGTCTTACTCGCACCTACGCAAACTTCCGACAAGTGGGCGGGCAGAGCCTTCGTATAATTTATTGGGCTTGGCATCGACGTTGTTTGTATTTTAGTGATATTTCACTGAGTGAATACATTGCTGAAAAAAAACTATATTCAAAAATGGCTGTTAGGCAATTACAACGCAGACCAATGTCAGAGTTTTGGAGTAGGAATTTTGATAATTATTACCGTAAATATTGGCTGCAGGGTTATACCGTTTCGTATTATTGCAGTGTTTACAATTTAAATGTCAGTACTGCAAGACGGTATCTGGTCGACTTCCCTAATGCTGTATTGATCGATCCGTTTGTTTTGAAACCCTGGTTGTGATCACTTCAGATTAATATTTCATAATTGATCGCTTTTTATCAGAACGAAAAAGAACGACGTACAAGTAATACATCATAAAATGAGGTGAATTCGTTGTGTTCTGCGTAATTGTGTATTGTTCTGATGCATAAAACTCGTAGTTTTGAGGTGATCACCAAGGATGTGATCACACTGATATGATCGCTTTAGTGATCGAATTATCTCAACTGAGGGTGATGGTTTTTAGATGTGTGAGCTGACAGAGAATAACGAACAATAAATGTATAGTTATTCTCTGTGGCGGGTATTCATGTAGCGCCTAACAGGTTAAGGTTTATTTTTGAGCATATAAGCAGAAAAACACACTAAACCCTGATTCGTGTTGAGAATGATGTTGCTGTGGGATGTGTGAAGGATTGAATGGGATGAAACAGTCGAAGAATTTTGAACATATAAAACAAAAGTGGCCTGATCTGCATCATTTGGCTGTGTTTGCTGAAGAATATGCCATATCCGACCCTCAGAGCTCGTTGGTTAAAATGCGCTGTTTTGCTGAGAAAGTGGTTGGTTATCTATACAGCGAGTTGAAGCTTCCAGTTCTTCCCAACGCCAACATCTATGACAAACTGATATCTGATGAGTTTAGTTCTGTAGTACCTCAACTGATTGTAGATAAGCTGCATGCTATTAGGAAAAGTGGCAACCAAGCTGCGCATGAAGGTAAAGTCGATCAACAACAAGCCATCTGGATTTTAAAAGAAGGTTACTTTGTTGCCTGCTATTTATTTATGGCGTATGCCAAAGGCAAACAGCAAGATTGTCCCGAATTCGTTCAGCCTTTACAGATGCAACCAGCATCACAAGATAGCGCCGAATATCAACGTAAAAATAAGCAATTAGAAAAGCAACTGGCTGAAAATGAAGCTCGCCTAAAACAAGCCCTAGATGAATTAGAGCAAGCTCAACAAGCGCAAACTGAAGCTCAACAGCAAGCTGCGCTTTTAAAGCAAGCTATTGACCAGGCCAAAGTTGATAGCGTTAAACAACAAAACTTAATCATTACCTCCAGCTTTGATTTCAAAGAGGCAGAAACACGCGCTCGAATTATCGATATGGATCTGCGAGCTGCTGGCTGGGATGTTTCGTTAGATGAAAGCTCTACCGATGAAGTTCGTAAAGAATTTGTGGTGCCTCATCAGCCGACGAATAGCGGTATGGGGCGCGTCGATTATGTTCTGTTCGATGATGATGAAAAGCCGCTTGCGGTGATAGAAGCAAAACGTACACGCGCGTCGGTGGAAAAGGGGCGGGAGCAAGCCAAAATCTATGCTGATGCGCTTGAGAAAGAATATGGACAACGTCCAGTTATCTTTTACACCAATGGCTACGACATTCGCATCCTTGATGATAAACAGGGTTATGTAGTGGTCAAGTAAAACTGGCCACGGTTTTAAGTTTTTCCCAGTATAGTCGCTCGGACTCATTGGGTGTTAAGCCGCCATTAT
>Ga0183099_1001414_pt1 | contig 14015 bp, 15 predicted proteins | sample Biomet1_FD_127788 | JGI IMG/M metagenome (GOLD analysis project Ga0183099, IMG submission 127788) | Microbial communities from bioreactor (seeded with anoxic lake sediment) at LBNL, California, USA - Biofuel metagenome 1 | ecosystem: Engineered > Bioreactor > Anaerobic > Unclassified ... | reverse complement strand
CTCTTTTGAATCAATGGTAGTGATTGACGGTCGCTGCACCTGTGGATGCTGCGAATGTTTGAATTCGTTTCCAAGATTTGTCCCCCCGGGCCCAAAAGGCGCACGTTGCCGCGCAAAGGGAACAATTTGGGGGTCCTCTTAGCTGCCTCAACGCCCCCTTCGCCGAAGTTCTAGGTGTAAGTATCTGCGGACCCGATCTGCCGTTTTGGCGGACAGAGGCATGAAGTCCCTCACCACCGAACAAGAGGCGACTATGTCGATTCCACCGGATACTCTTTTCCGAAGGAAATTGCTTTTCTTATTCCTAACGCTCTTTTGAATCAATGGTAGTGATTGACGGTCGCTGCACCTGTGGATGCTGCGAATGTTTGAATTCGTTTCCAAGATTTGTCCCCCCCGGGCCCAAAAGGCGCACGTTGCCGCGCAAAGGAAAAGGCAATGACCCCGTACATGACTCTAAAGATGTAAATTATTTGGTTGTTATGAGAATGCGGGGTAAAATCATCGTAATGATTTGGATCATACCCGCAAATGAACGATATTATGACCACGTCGGTAGTTTTAAGAAAAATGGAGCGGTTGATTGGGCTCAACAAGCAAACTATCAAGTGGGTGATATTGTTTATATGTATGTCACCGCGCCGACATCAAAGGTTTCTTACAAACTTCTCGTTAAAAAAATCAATATACCTTTGAATGAAGCGATTGATGATTCTGAATTTTGGAAAAATCCATCTTTTTTTCAAAAACGGAAAAATCATCTTCTTGTGAGACTGGTTCCCCTGTCATCAAATCCAAACAATGTTATTACTATGACGACATTGCTCCAATGTGGGGTTCGCGGTCAAATTCAAAGACCAAGGCAAATCGAAAGCAACCAAGTTCTTTTATCCATTCTTGGTAAAGCTTTTGATTCGAATTATCTGGTTGATTTTCCCGACGATGTTGTTCAAGAGTTTTTTACTGAGGGGAAAGCGATTGAGGTTTTTGTAAATAAATACGAGCGGAATCAAGACGCTAGAGAAGCTTGCATTGCTCAAAAAGGTTGCATATGTTCAATTTGCGGATTCGATTTCGAAAAAACTTACGGAACACTTGGCCGGAATTTTATTCACGTCCACCATATAGTTCCTCTCAACGAAATTAAAAATGATTATGTGGTCAATCCCGCAAAAGATTTGATTCCTGTCTGCCCGAACTGTCATGCAATGCTGCACCGAAAAAAAGAGGACGGGTCTTTCCCGAGCGTAGAAGAACTCAAGAAGCTTTTTGGTTCAAGATAGATTTTTGACTATAAGAATATCGTGAAAAACCAATACTTATCAGCCTTTGTTTTTTGCAATTTTCGACGCACAAAGTATCTCCAAAACATCTTTTTTTGATTTTTAAATAAGGATTTTTGCCATTTTGCGCGCTATCGGAATGAGTTTCGTGTAGCCAATGACCACGGAAAAAGGAATAATAGATTTGGCAAACATTCAAAATCTTTTAGATTTTTGGGGTAAAAAATGATAAGCAAACTCGATTTTGTCCATTATCGAAGGCTTATTGGTGTTTCGATACTTTTTTTCTCCACCGTTAATTCAATCGCCGGAACAAACGGAACATGCAAATCATCTATTTTGGACATTTTCGGAAATTCTTTTCAAAGTTTTCCGTGTGAAGGCCCTTTCTTGAATAACCTTGATTTCATCAAAGTCCCTCAAGCCACCCACGTTTGCCTAAAGCCCAAAATCGAAAGCCTCAGGCCAAATTTATGAAACCGACTTATTCCCCTTTACGGTATCCTGGCGGAAAATCCCAGTTTTATGATGATTTGGTTTCAATATTTGACAAAAATCAGATTCACGACGTTATCTATTGCGAGCCATTCGCCGGAGGCGCTGGAGTGGCTTTGCGTCTTTTGTTCGAGGGAAGGGCCCAAAAGATAGTCATAAACGATGCTGATTTTGCCATTTATTCTTTTTGGAACGAAGTCCTAACAGACACAGATTGGTTTGTGGAAAAGATTCGAAACACTTCGATAACCTTAGAAGAATGGAACAAGGAAAAAACGGTTTTAATCAGCGGAACAAAAGACTGCAGAAGTTTGGGCTTTGCCGCCTTTTTCCTTAACAGAACGAATCGGTCAGGAATTTTGCGTGCTGGTCCTATCGGCGGAAAAAAACAGGATGGAAAATATGAGCTCGGCTGTCGCTTCACTAAAGAAACACTAATTGGGAAAATCAAGAAAATTGCTTTATTTCGAAATCGTATTATTTTGGAAAACCTTGATGCTAGGCTTTTTATCAAAAAATATCATTCACTTGAAAATTCGTTTTGGTTCATTGATCCTCCGTATTATCAAAAGGGTGCTGCTTTGTATCAAAATTTTTTCCAAAAAGACGATCACTTTGAACTATGCGAAACAATCCGCCTTTTGCTTGGAGAAGAGAAGTGGATATTGACTTACGATGTTTGCGATCCTATTAAAAGAATGTACTCTTGGGCTCCGTCAACAAAATTTTCTTTAACGTATTCTGTACAATTGAAAAGAGTTGAATCTGAGTTTTTGTTTTGGAATAAACTGATAGTAAATAAAGGAGTGATACCCAATGGCTTTTTATGAATCAGTCGATTTGGATCAGTTACGAATTTGGTCTGATAATCCCCGGTATGGGTATACGAACGGGTTGCGTCAAATTATGGGCGAAAAAGATGCCATAAACGCTCTCATCGATGTTGTTTCGGAACCCAAAATGTACGCGCTTGCCGCGGATATTATTGAAAGGGGCGGGCTTCTTCCGAATACCATTCCGACGATTGTTGAGTCCAAAGGTTTGTTACTTGTCTATGACGGCAACAGGCGAATCAGCTGTTGCAAAATGCTTAGGAATCCCAAGATCATCGAGTTCGATACTCTTCGCGCTAAAATAATAAAACTAGTTAAAAACAAGAATTTAGATTTCTTAAAATCAGTTACGATTTTTAAAACCGACGAATCGGCAGCGTTGAAGATTATGGATGCGACCCATCTCGGCGAACGAGGCGGTGCCGGTTTGATTGCGTGGGATGCTTTTAATCGGGATATTTCCCTCAAAAAACGGGGGCTCATGCCTGCATACCCTGTTGCTTACCAGATTAGTGAAACGATGGGCTTTCAAAGAAAGAATGATTTCAAAATTCCTTATACGGATTTGCAGCGTCTTTTTTCAAGCAAACCCATCAAACAATTGTTTGGACTTGCACATTTTTCTTTCTCTGAAAGAGCCATGATTGATGGCGCAATAACGGCATTTTTATCTTATAAAGACTATTCACATTTCCAGAGTTTTTCCCGTCAATTTAATATTACGGCTCCGGAAAGCGATTCTGATGGTCCGATTCAAGCATTTTGTGATTGGTACCGAAATTCTCAACGAACCAATTCTCTTTACATCGTGAACGTTCCTCTTCTAAAACGTTTCGAAGATGACTCCAGCCCAGTTAGCCAGAATGATATCACCGTAATTGAAAAAGAGACCGAGTCCACTTTCACCCCAAGCGCGAAAGACTTGGACGTTCTATATGTCCGTCCAGATCAAAAAGCTGTGAAAGATTTTATCCCGACTGTTTGCGGTAAATGGCTTCGCAAAGCCACCTATAAAGGGTGCGAAGGGCACAACGAACTGAATGTGAGGCAATTGAATGATCCCGTCATTAATTTTGGCGAAACAAGGAAGCTTTTTGGCAATTCCGTAAATCTGCGCCATTGTGTCATTTCAGCTTTTTCTTCCCATTTAAATGACGTTACGAGCACTTTAACCTTTAAATATTGCGGGAATGGGCGACAACCGAAAGTGGTTGGGGATGTGTTGACTAACGAAAACGAACCTGGAAATTACAGTTTTTCATTCACCATAGATAACGAAGGCGTTCAATATAGCGTTGAAAAAGACATTATCATTTTGCCTTTAGACCGAGTTGTTGCGACCCCGGGCCTTTTTACTAATTATCCCTTTGTCACCACCTTTGGCGTTCAATTGACTTTTTCTCAAGATGTTTGGAGACTAGCTGATGAAATAAACCAAAGTTGGAAAAATCAATTGTATTTTGTTTGCGCATGCTCTGTTAGGGCTGTTTTGGAATTAGCTTTTGGAGCGATTGATAATGGCCATTTTTATCATTTTTCTTCAAAATTGGATGATATCAAGGGCTGTCTAGACGAACTCACCAATTATCTTGTGACGACAAATCCAGCCATATTAACCGGGGTTTGCGGACAATGCAATTCATCTTTCCGAACTGAATGCAACTTTTTGAGTCAGATTGATTCGAACCGTATTGCCGCATCTTTGCATTTAGGCGCCCACAAATCACTAACAATTCTCAACACGAGCGATTTATTTGAAATTTGTAACAAGACAATAAGCAGATTACTTCAAATTATCGAAGTGTGGATCCGCTGATTTACCGCTTTGGTTTTCAAATTTGGACTTGCATAATCTGAACCATATTTCGAAGCAAGAATCCAATTTTCCGGTTTGAAACGACAAAGCGTTTTCACCTCGGGTTTGGTTTTTGGCTCGATCCCCCATCGAATATGACACGGTCCCGCCAACAGCCGTATTCGACTTGTTAAAACATTTGAACCAAGATAAAAAGTTTTTTGTTACGACGTCATTGATTATTTGAAAGGGGAAAGTGGATTTTGACACTTTCTCAAAGGGTTGGCAAACCCACGAAACGTTACTGAAAAGAAAACGGGAGAAACAAACGAAAGAAAAGACGAAGAAGTGGGCTCTTCGCCTGGTTGAGATCAAACGTCGATTTGGGAGCAAGTTGGAAGACAAGTATCATCGAATAAACGATGCAACGGCAGACCCCAGCGGAAGAAAGGGTGATGACATTAGTCGGCGTGGCGAAGTCGATTTCGACATCGTAAGAAACGTCGAAAGTGTTCGAGACAAAACAGAGGGTTCTCGTCGTTGAGGCATTGCCCTTGACCCCCGGCATCTGGATATCAATGAGAATCGCTCAATAGCCACCTTCCTTTGAGACTTTGAAGAGATCAAGTGCTTTCAGCCCGTACTCGGCGATCATGACGAGCAGGCCGATGATTTGAGGATTCGTCTAACGATTTGGCAATTGATCTCGTTGTCTTCGGCGACGAGAGTCGTTCCGTGAAGTTCCTATAGAGAAAACCGGCCTCCCCCGTTTTTCCCAATTTTGGGGTGAGGCGAAAAAGACGCCGAGTAGAACTTGGCGAGATACGAAAAAGACTACGGGTCGAATGAGCGCCCTTTTCTTCTTCTCGCATAATAAGACCCTTTTACGGGCCTCATTTATTCGAAAGCGACTTTATTGAGGAAATCTTTGACCCGAGGAGAAGAGGGGTGATTGAAGACTTTCTCTGGCCGTCCATCTTCCACGATCCGCGTCTCATCCACGAAGATGACACGGGTAGCGATTTTCTTCGCAAAAGGTATTTCATGGGTCACGAGGACGATCGTCATCCCCACTTTGGCTAGCGCACTTTTGACATCCAAGACTTCTTTGACCATTTCGGGGTCGAGGGCCGAGGTGGGTTCATCAAAAAGCACCATGTCGGGATCCATCGCCAAGGCCCGGGCGATGGCCACCCGCTGCTTTTGCCCACCGCTTAAAGCATCCGGCATGGCATCGGCTTTTTCTTGAAGGCCGACTTGCTTGAGGAGAGCCATGGCTTTGAGGTTGGCTTCTTTTTTGCCTAGATGATGAAGGCGAACGGGCGCCAAGGTGATGTTTTCGAGAACACTCAAATGCGGGAAGAGCTCGAACTGCTGGAAAACCATCGTTTCTTTCGCCCGGATGGCTCCGGCGTTTTTCGAATTCATTTCCATACCTTCAAAGACGACTTTTCCTTCGTAGGGGGTGACCAATCCGTTCATGACTTTGATCAAAGTGCTCTTGCCTGCTCCCGAAGGGCCGATGATGGCAACTACCTCGCCTTTCTCAACAGTGAGATCAATGTCCTTGAGCACTTCTTTTTTTCCGAAGCGCACCGAAACGTGTTCAAGCGTTAGCATTTTTGAAGACCTTCCTTTCGAGGCGGCTCAAAAGGGCAGTCAGGCCCATCACAATCAAAAAATACGTCACGCCCATCACCAGATAGACGGTCGTGAAATCGTAGGTGACGTTGGCGAGTTGGCGGAATCCCTGAGTGAGGTCGAGAGCCCCAATAAAACCGGCCACGGAGGTCTCTTTAATGAGGGCTATTAATTCGTTTCCCAAACTCGGGAAGGCGTTTTTAAAGGCTTGGGGCAAAATGATCTTCGCCATGACAGTTCGATAAGGGAGCCCCAAAGAAAGGCCAGCCTCCATTTGCCCTTGGGGGACCGCGCCGATCCCGCCGCGAATGTATTCGGAGACATAAGCGCCACTATTTAGTGCGAAGGCCATGGTCGCGATGATGACCGCGGGTCCACTATATGAGGCGAAAAGGATGAAGTAGATGATCAAGAGCTGAACCACCACCGGGGTTCCCCGAAACAGCAAAACGTAGAATTTGGCGATTTGCTTCAGGATAAGGATGACAGTGTTTTGGCTCCGCGATTCATTGATGAGGCAAACCAGGGTTCCGAGCAATAAGCCCGTTATAAAGGCCACGAAAGTTATCAAGAAAGTGTTGCCGAGCCCTTGAAGCAACTTCCAATAATTGCCGCTTTGAAGAAAGTTCGCCGAGAGTGCACTCCAAACGCTCTCATGGTAGATAGTAGCCAAGATCACAAGGAGAAGAAGCGCACCCCCAATCAGGGAGGCGCGGATGATCTTCTCTTTTTTCGTGGTCTTAACCATCAATCGTTACTTCCAAAGTATTTCGCCAAAATCGTATCCAAGGTTCCATCGGCTGAGATCGTCGCGATGAAGGCATTGATCGATGCAAGGAGCGTGGTGTTGTTTTTGGCGAGGGCGATCGCATATTCCTCTTCGGTCAATACCGAGGAGAGGTAGGCGATTCCACTGATGTTCTTGCAATAGAGCTTGGCGGGCTCGAGGTCGATGATGACCGCATCCACCTGACCATTGCTGAGAGCTTTGCAAGCCAAAGCGCCATTATCGTATTGGACGTCCGTCGCATTCGTAAGGGTGCCCGAAATGTAGCCGTCTCCGGTCGTTCCCCGCTGGCAGCCGATTTTCGTCCCGCTCACGTTAAGAGCGGCATTGATGCTACTGGCATCGCCTAAAGAAGCGTAAGACGAGCCGCTTTTGACCACCGCTACTTGGTTGGCTTTGAAATAAGGGTTGGAGAAAGCCATCGTACGCTCACGCTCAGCGGTTTTGGTGATGCCGGCGATCGCACAATCGACCTTATAGGAAGGGACCGCCGTCAAAGCTGCATCGAAATCGTAATTGACGATGTTGGCGTTCACGCCAATCGAAGCGGCGAAGGCACTGATGACGTCCGCATCGACGCCGACGATCGTCGAGCCGTCGTAGTACTCAAAAGGAGCGAATTCGGCGTTGGTCGAAATGTTCAGGGTTCCTGAACTTTTTATGTTGTCGAGAGAGCGATAGCCCGTCGACGAGCACGAAGCAAGAACACCGACCATGACGAAAGCGGCGAAGGCAACTTTGTTCGATTTCATGATTTTTCCTCCCTATGAAATCTTGCTGGAGGTCTTTTATATAGAAAAACCCTCAGACTTTCTGTCTAAGGGCGTTGTTTCGACGCTGTGCCACCTTAGTTTGCGGATTATCTTACGGTAACCGCCTATGAGTACTTTTGGGGTACTCAGACGCGCTAACGGGCGAACCCGGCAAGCCTTACTGATCGTCTTTCGGGCCGCGGCTCCAGGAGGAGTTCCCTATGTTCTCATCACCGCCCTCGCATCAACTGGCAGCTCGCTTGGATGAGAAACAAAGGTACTAATTCCCTTCTTTTCTTTGGGGACATTTTAGGAAACTGGCCACCAATGAAAAAGTGTTATTTTCGGCTTTTTGGGGAAGTCTTTGATAAATCATCTTTTCAAAGGTTTCATTAAGCGCATTGATTGAGGCCTACCTAAAAGATGTAATGCTTGGTTTTTCAAAAAGAAAAAGCGCTTTCCGGGGGTGAGACACCTGCCTCGTTAAAAGAGAAAGACTATCAAAGTAACCCTTCCAATCGCCGAAAAGCCTTCCGATTATAGATGGATGGCAACCACGTACGGATTGATTCCGTTTCTTTCCCAATCTAAAGTTTGATTTCTTTAGCTAAGTCCTTAATCGAATAGGAGGTGATTCTCGTTTTCACGAGATTTGGTTTGAGGAATCCGTTTTTTGCCAAAGAAGCAGAATAGTTGGCAATTGTCCTGGCGGATTTTTTCAAAGGTTTAACTAGCTCAATTGGCTTGAACTTTTCGATATTGTGCTTGAGAATATGCGAAAGAAAATCCTTCTCTTTTCTCGAGAGATAGGAAAGGCTGGCCTCCCCGGTTTTCAAGGTCTCTCTGGTCACGCTCGAAACGATCTTTGACGAATAAAGTTCCATCATCCGAAGGAAATACATGGCCCAGATCTCCGGATGAGGTGGATCGTTCCGGCCATCGTAATAGGGGGCGGGTAATCCCATTTGAAGCGAGCGGTAATACTCGTCCACATCGAAGGCAAAGTATTCTTCGAGCGAGCCGAAATTTCCGAAATCATAACCGTAACAGGAAAGGACATAGTCCGAAAGAAGTCGGGCGGTTCGGCCATTGCCATCCTCGAAAGGGTGAATGGTCACTAGTTGATAATGAGCCACCGCCGCTTTGATAATTGGGTGATCGTCGGAGACGCCAAGATACGTAACGAGTTCATTGAGCAAAGGAAGGACATCCTTGCTCTCAGGGGGAATGTAATCGGGATTTCCCGTTTTCTCGTCGTAGACCGCGAAAAGGATTCCGGCCGGCATCGGACCTCGAAGGCCGATTTTTTCTTTGCTTGATCCAAAGACCACCATCTTCTGAATCTCCAAGATGAGGCCAAGCGAAACCAGTTCTTTCTTGGCCAACTTTTCTTCGATGAGTAACAAAGCCAGAAAATAGTTTTTTATTTCCTGTTCGGGACTCAAGAGATGTCGATGGGCGTCGATAACCTCTTCGACCTGTTCGTAACTAAGGGGATTACCTTCGATCTTATTGGAAGCGAAAGAGCTCTTCTTCTGGCTGTTCTTTCGGAGTTTGTTCCCGAGCGAAAGGGGAACGTGAATGCCGGAGAACCTCGTTCGGTTCGCCTCAATCCGGAGAAGAAGGTTCAAAATGTCGTTTGTTATCGTTATTTTTATCATCACCAATAGTATACAGGAAGAGGGCTCTTTCACCAAGGAAACTATCATTATTTTTTCCTTATTTCTTCCTTATTCTGAATGGATGGAACCAAGTTCATGGGCACAAAATGTTTTTTCTTTAATCAAACGTCCATCTCTTTTTCAAGATTCGGCATTTTCTTTTTCACCTATTTCGCTGGTAAAAATGAAAAGGATTTCGATTCGATTGCTGGTAATCGAGAATGCTTGAAGCACTCAACCTCAAAAACGTCATCAAAAACTGTCCAAAAAGCGCTTTTTCTGTAAAAGCAATGGCGGTTAAAGTTTTCTCCCGTCAATACCTGAAGCCAAGAGAACTGCCTTGGACTCCTCGTTTCGGGGAATGGGCATGTAATATAGCCTCCGGATCGTCAGGAAATACCACTGCTTGGTCTTGGCGATGGAATAGCCGCCTTCGCCCCCTATGACGTGTTCGAAGGCCGTATGGCCATCAACCTGAACTGTAAGGTGATTGGCGCTTGAGAGGAACACCGACGACGAATCCGGAGATCCGATTAGTGAGCGCTTTGCCATGCCCCGGTCGCGGAGCAGAAGCACGAAAAAGCAAATGAAGAAAACGGCTGAAAGAAGAAGAACGGAAACACCGGACGCCCAGGATTCATCTTCATAAGCAAAGCCAGTAACAAAATAAAGCCCGCCAATGACGGCAATGAGGGCGCCCACGATGAGAATGAAATAACGTCACTTTAAGAAGTAAAGCGGAAAAGCCTTGATGACATCCAGTTTCTTCGAAGCGTAAAGGTAATCAACTATTTGATTGTTCTCCATAATTGCAAAGCCTTATTGGGCTTCCCTTCACCCTTGTTGCCTTTAATTTTACTGACGCATTTCTTAAATGTAAATCCAATGAAGAAAGAAACCCGTTTTCCGTCTTGGTCCAGAATATGGTATAAGGCGAAGAAGGGGGTCTCCGCCTGGTTGGAATGAGCGTCGATTTGGGAGCGGATTAGAAGACAGGCATACCTAAAAAGCACATAGGTCCCTATCCGGCTTGTTTTTTGAAGGCCTCTTCTTTGTTCATTTGCATAAAGAAAATAATAGAATGGCCTGTCCCTCTTTGAAAACGAAAATGGGAAATTGATTCCCGATTATTTGATAAATAATTGATGGCTTTTCTGATATAGGAGTTCGCAGTTGTCCTGCATGAACCAAACCGAGCAAAGGTTGATGTGAGCTGATTTGCGGCGGACCACATATGAGGCGCCCTTCGGAAAAACCACTACCTCGGAGAAATGGTAGAACCTTCGGACACCGAAGAGATCGAAATGGGTGATCCCGTCGTCGGCCACGACGATCTTGTAATTGGCGTACATAAGGATGCAGATAACGCCAAGGGCCACGCCCTGAATGAGAAGTAAGAAATCAGCCCAGAAATCCGTGATCGAGAAGTAGATTTGAAAAGCAAGAAACTCAACGATGCACACAATGCCTAGCCAAAGAAGCAACCGCGGTTGTTTGATAACGTCCGTCCCGTCGGTTGGCTTAACGCGATGATTCTTCCGAAAAATCCACCAAAAGAAAGCAGAAAAGAGCATCGCTATGGGCACGGTTAGATACGTCATTGAACATCCCACAAGAAAAAGATACTACTTTCACGAAATTATTTAACAAAATAAGGGCTTGCCTGGAAAACCACGAGAACCCTTTCAGGTAAGAATCCGGTTCATGGTCGCTTACACACCGCCACAGAATGGTCTGATAGATTCCCGTAGACCAAACGCCAAGGAAGAGAGTCTGCTCATAAGAAAAAGAAACGCCCGATGGTGGTTACAAAATAGAACCGTCTCAAACTTTAGAGAAAAGCATCGTCAAATCGCAGACGCCTTTGATCGTGAAATGAAGCTTCAGGTTGGTGAGAACGTCGTTCTCTTGGTGCAAGGTGAAGTAAGCGCTGATTCCGTATGCGCTTGTGCCGTCCTCGTTTACGTAACAGCCCGGATAATCCGTCTCCCATTTTGTCTTGGTGTATCCGAGGGAGTTAGATCCTGCCATGTAGACAGGTTGGTACCATTGACCTTCCTCCAACCGAGCCACGTGGTAAAAAGCGGGCATCTCCGCGAAATAACAGTTGGACCACTCCAGCTTTGCTTCCTTTGTCGATGTTCCGTCTTCGTCGGCGCAAAACGCTTCCCATAGGCCGTTTGGGGCCTTCTCAGATACAAAATAGCGCAATTCCATGCCTTCCTGTTCCTCATTGTATCCGGAAAGTATGAAATGGGAGGAGGCGTCGAATTTAAGGAGTGGCGAACACTTTCCTTCGATGGAAGCCAGGTAGAAGGTACCCTCTTGGAATACGTTGGTATTCCACCAAGGGTCTCTTTGGTTGTGGCAAGAGGACAGAGCACAAATTGGTAGCCCGAGGGTAAGAACTGAAAAAAGCGAAATCAAGGAACGCTTTAACAAACTCCTAGAATCTGAACGTGCAAAGATCTCCTTAGGCTTCCTTCTAAACGAAGCATTGACGGTGGTTTTGTTCATATGGGTCTCCTTTGTTCACCAATGAATAAGTGCCTTTGACGTCAAGTTCCGTCGGACTTAATCGTAAAATAATTTTGCCGAATAGTTGGAACTAGTCGAGGTAAGTTGGACCTCAAAAAACGGGTCGGAGGTTGAACAAAAGTAAATATTGATGGCAAAACTCTCCCCATGATCAGAAAAGAAGGCGCTTATTGAGCCACCTGATGGGAATGACACATCCGTGAAGGTTACTGTGGAAAGGGGGCCGTCCTCAAAAACGAAACAACCGTCGTAACCGGAATCGTCTTGAGATAGAAGAAACACTCCGGGCCCGCCAACGGATTCGTGACTGACACTGGCTTTTTCGCCGGCGGAGAAGGAGAAATCAGCACCAAAATATGATTCAAAAGAAACCAAAGAGTAGGAACCTTCCGCAAAATGATTGGGGTCCGCAGCGCCGTACCCGGTGTTAAGCAGGACGATCGTCGCGGTTAAACCGACGGCAAAGACAAAAGAGGCCACCGCCCCAACCGGAATCAAAATCTTTTGCCAAAGGGTTAACTTTGATTTCTTTTCTTTTCCGTATTGTTCCCATTCCACTTTTTTAGAAATGTCCTCAAAGGAGAGATGGTCCGTAGGCATGACGGAAACCAAATCATTTTCGATTTGCTTTTCGATCCGTTTTTTCATGTGTTCCTCTCCTTTCTGACTTTGTCGAGAGCCCGTCGATACTTTGCACTGATGGAGTTTTCTGACACGCCTTTCTCCTTGGCTATCTCCCGGAACGTCTTTTCTTCGAGAAGGTGTTTAAGAACGATCGTGAGTTCTTCTTCGCTCAAAGCCTTCCGGAGATACGAGAGGCTTTCTAGCTCATCTAGGCGCCTCATAACGTCTTCTGACAGTCCTAATTCCTCTTCAGGGAATTCATCAGCGAACTTCGCCCGCTCTTTTTTGATCTTGTAAGAAATGAAACGGACCGAATTGAGCAGATAGTATTTGATGGACGAGAACTCAAAGTCCGGTTTGAGCCTGGAAAATAAAGCGATGAAGGCATCTTGGGTGGCGTCCTCGGCATCTTCTTGATTTTTGAGGATCTGATAGGCAAGGGAAAACATGAGTCTCTTATACTTGGCAAAGATTCCTGAGCAGACGATCCGAACTCTCTCGGCATCGCCTTTGCGCAGGGCCTTTTTCAGTTTTTCCTCGATGGCCATGTATGGACATTTTCCCACAACCATTTGATAAGTGCAGAAAAAGCGTGAATCTGTCGGAAAGCTAAAACTTTTGTGAATGGCCTTTGGGCGTGGCTTAACGGACTCTGCAAAATAATGCTTCAACTTAAAAACACGTTTGTCAGTAATTCATCGCAATGAACACTTACAGAGGTCTGTTCTAAATTTTTTTTTTTATTTATCGTTCTTCCGAAAAACAAAGCATCGGTCTTTGGGGCCGTTAGGGATTCTCTCGAAAGGATATGAATCCACGAGGTTTAGGGGTTTAAATTCGGAAATCCAACTATCATCGGTGCGGTTCACTGCCCTCAGGACCCCATTCATGTAGAGTTTTCCATCGGTAAGTTTCATTCCCCGTTTCTGAGCCATCTCGTCATCGATATAGAAATTGGTCTTGAGCAAAAAGACGCCTTTGGTGGCCAGGAGACGCTTCACGGCCTCGACAATCCGCTCGGTTTCTTCATCGGGGAGAACATCGATGACGTTGCTGATAACGATCAGGTCAAAGGAACCGTCTGGCATAGTGGAAAGCTCCGCCAAACCGCCCTTTTGGCAATGAAGCGTCGTCACCTTCGATGAATCGATGTAGCCTTGATGGAGTTTTGTGGCCGCTTCGCTCGGATCGAGGTTCAGCCCCTCGAAGGTTGCCCCTTCCAAAGCGGCTTCGAGGAAGAGCAAATCAACGCCTGCTCCAAAATCCAAGGCCTTATGGGCTTGCTTACCATATGAAAGGATATCTTGGTTGAGTTTTTGGGAAGGCTGGAAATCCCCCGCGGTGAGAGGACTCGGCTGACCTTCTTTGAAAGCACCATCCCAGAAAGTGGCGATGGTTTGCAGTTCTTTAGCCAGGCGCTTTTGCTCAGGAGTTGTTTCGATGAACGTTTTGATTTCTTGGGCCAAAAGTTTGTAGACAAGAGAAACGAGATAGCCATCCGCGATGGCGTGGTTCATGCGCACGCTCACGGGCATCAGGAACGACCGTTTTCTCGCGGTAACGGCCCCAATTAACGATTGGTGGAATAGAGGTAACCATCGGGCAA
>Ga0183099_1001412_pt1 | contig 14028 bp, 15 predicted proteins | sample Biomet1_FD_127788 | JGI IMG/M metagenome (GOLD analysis project Ga0183099, IMG submission 127788) | Microbial communities from bioreactor (seeded with anoxic lake sediment) at LBNL, California, USA - Biofuel metagenome 1 | ecosystem: Engineered > Bioreactor > Anaerobic > Unclassified ... | reverse complement strand
GCGCACGCGGCCTCGGCGGGTGGGGCGGTGTGTGTCGACGGGCCGGTGAAGGCCCACGGCGGCGAGCAGCGAGCCGGGGTCAATATCCGCACCGGCAAGCTCCAGCCGTCGGCTGTCAATCAGGAAGAAGTCGGCGCATTTGCCGATTTGGAGCGAACCGAGGTCGCTCCGGCCCAGCACGTCCGCGCCGCCCTGGCAGGCCGTTTTTAAAAGCGCATAGCCGTCAGGCGCGTCTGCGCCCCAGGTCAGCCGATGCACGAGATACGCACACCGCATCTCGTCCAGCAGGTCCGAGCCGTCGTTGGAAGCGCTGCCGTCCACGGCAAGGCTCACTTTCACGCCGGCTTTTCGCATCGCAGGAAGGTTCATTACCCCCGAGGAGAGCTTCATGTTGCTCACCGGGCAGTGGGCGACGCCGGTGCCGCTTTCCGCCATCCGGCGGATCTCCTCTTGGTTCACATAAATGCAATGAGCAAACCAGACATCCGGTCCGGTCCAGCCCAGGGATTCCATATAGTCGTAGGGCCGCATGCCGACCGTATCCAGACACCAGCGTTCCTCGTTGCGTGTCTCGCCCAGGTGGGTGTGCAGCCGCACACCGCTTGCACGCGCAAGCGCGGCCGATTGCCGCATGAGGTCGGAACTGACGGAAAACGGCGAACAGGGCGCCAGCGCCACGGTGCGCATGGAGCCATATCGGGGGTCGTGGTATTTTTCGATCAAGTTGCGGCTGTCGCGCAAAATCTCATCCACGGTCTGCACCACGCTGTCCGGCGGCAGGCCGCCGTCCTTGACGGAGCGGTCCATGCTGCCGCGGGACGCAGCAAAGCGCACGCCCAGAAGGGCGGCGGCATCGAACTGTGCGCCGATGAGGTCGCCGCAGTCCCGGGGGAACACATAATGGTGGTCGAATATGGTGGTGCAGCCGTACTTGAGCAGCTGCCCCGCTCCGCACAGGGTGGACAGGCGTACCACGTCCTCATCCAGACCTGCCCAGATTTTATAGAGATAGCGCAGCCAGTCGAACAGCTCCAGACCCTGCGCCTGAGGAATGTTGCGGGAAAACATCTGGTAGAGGTGGTGGTGGGTGTTCACAAGTCCGGGGTATACGAGCATCCCCGCGCCGTCGAGAACCTCGTCCGCGGTCTGCGGGCAGGCGTCGCCCAGTGCCGTGATGACGCCGCCTTCGCAGTACAGCGAGGCGTTTTTCAGGATGCGGTCGGCCCCGTCGCAGGTGACGACGGCCGCGGCGTTTTTGACAAGAAGGCTCATGGAACCGTACTTCCTTTCTCGTTTTGCACCAGCATACCGCTTTCCGTCGCATAGGCGATGTTCGTGCCGGCGCCGTCCGTCACGGAAATCTCAAACAGGCATGTGCGCCTGCCAAAGCGGATTTGCCGGGCCTCGGCGAAAAGAGTGTCCCCCGTGGCCGGAGCGAGAAAATGGATCTCCGAGGACGTTGTCACGAAGGTGTCCCGGCCGAAGTTGGAGGCCACGGCGTAAGCAAAATCCGCCAGCGTATAGATGACTCCGCCCATGGGCCGCCCCAGAAGGTTCAAATGCTGCGCGCCCAGGCGCAGGCTGCATCGGGCATAACCGGGCCCTACTTCGTCGATGACGCAGCCCACCAGCTCCGAAGCAAAGCGGTCGCCGGAAAATGCGGCTCTTGCTCTTTCCAAATCAGTCATATCGGTTCCCTTCCTTTTCCTCTGGGCCCATATTCAGCCTACCAATATCGTACCACAAATCCGTCGTTTGGTCAAAAGTGGCGCAAAACTTGCACTTAGTGCCCGATTGTGGTATGTTTGTGGGAAGAATTTCCCCAATCGACTCGGAGGATATACAATGTTCCGATTGCGGATCAACAAAATTTTCTCACCGCCCAGCCGAACCGCCGGGTACAGGTGGCGTCGGCTGAAGGTGTGGCAAAGGCTGTTTCTGGCCATTGCCATCGTGATCGCGCTTTGCCTGATTGGTACGGCATATTTGAATTTCTCCGAACTCAGCGAGAAGGAGAAGCCGACACTGGCCAGTTCCGACTGGAAAAACCCCGTTTACGGCTATGTCCTCGCCGACGAGGGCAAGGTCACCGCGCAGCTGTATACGGAGGGCTTGTCCGATATGAAAGCCTGCGGCCGCGGTTACGAACCTGGAACTGGAGAGCTGGACGCCGTACGTAGCGGAAGACGGTACGCAATACTACCACTTCTTTAAGGACGGCAAGTACGGCTATATCCACACGAAGAATATATCTCAGGACAAGTCGGACGTGCTGGATGAGACGACGGTGTATGTTAGGACCACCGTGAATCTTCTGAAGGACCCGAACGGCATCGAACTGGGGGAGCTGGCGGAAAAGGGAACGAGTCTGGCTGTCATTGGTTATGACAAAATCAAAGACGACGGATACGTAAATATGTACAAGGTAAAGCTGGGCTCGGAAGTTGGATGGATCAAATCCAACTATGTATGCCTGGACTTTGTCGGCGCCATGAAAAACTGGACGAACGACAACAACGTTTACGAGACCCACGTGGAGCGCGGCGACCCGTACGGCGGCGGCAACGCGGGGAATCTCGACTACTGGCCGCGGGAAAAAGGCGACTTTAGCGCCGAGGGCAACACCATGCCCGACTCCTGCTACTGCCTTTATATCCCGGTGTTCAGCAGCTGCATCAAGAATATCGACCAATACCTGGAGCTTGCCAAGGGCACCAAGATCAATACCTTCGTATTCACCGTTCAGGACGACGGCGACTTGGCCTATCCTTCCGAAATGCTCAAGCAGGACGGCCTTTTGGACTACTATAACGTCCAGTGCTCCCAGGAGGATTATGCCGCCGCCGTCCAGAAGGTGAAGGACGCAGGCTACTACACCGTCTGCCGCATCACCGCCTTTGAGGACAGTGCGCTATCCAAAGCCCACGCCGAATGGGCTTTCTGCAACCTTGACGGAACCCAGTTCGAGCTGTCCGGCAAATACTGGCCCAGCCCTTACAGCCGCGACGTGTGGCAGGTCAAGGTGGGCCTGGCCGTTGAGGCGGTCGAAAAATTCGGGTTCAACGAAGTCATGTTCGACGAAGTGCAGTTCCCCTACGGCATCGGAAACTATGAGGATCAGGGCACCGTCAACGTCCAGAACCAATATCATGAGGAAAAGGCACAGGCCCTGCAGCGCTTTCTTACCTACGCGGAGGATGTTCTGCATCAGCACAATACTTATCTGTCCACCGTAGTCTACGGCGAGACCGCGGAACCGTATGTGGACAGCTACGGCCATTACTGGCCCGCCATCAGCACGGTGGTGGACGTCATCTGCGGTACGCCGTACCCCGAGCTCTTTACGAACTACTGGTCAAGCACCGGGTATTACCGCGCCTATCAACACCCCTACAGCGTTTTGCACAGCTGGGGCGGAAAAGTCGCATGGCGGCAGAAGGAGTGCTCCAGCCCTGCCAAGGTGCGCACCTGGATTCAGACCTGGGATGACACCTACTATGAATACGATGCCCCCGCCATCCAGCGCGAGATCCTCGGCCTGTTCGACAACGACCTCACGGGCGGCTACATACCTTGGAACTATTACGGCGATCTGGACGAATACAAAAAGATGCTGGACGTATTCAATACGGATTATTATTCTCTCTGGCAGCAGGCCCAGGCCAAGAACGTCTTGCTGTCTAAGTATATGAAAGTACCCACCTCCGACGACAAGGGATAAACTGTGCATTTTGCAGCTTCAAAAGGCCGGGCGATGAAACGCCCGGTCTTATCTTATGCAGGCAGAATTGTCGAATGAAAGGAGCATCTGTCGAAACAACGCGAACGGAAAAGATTGACTATCCCCCGGTTCGCGTATTATTATAACAGCGTTGCAAGAAAGCTTTGCTGATTCTTGTCGAATCCGATTCCAAGAAGAAAAGGAACGGCGAAAATTGCAGCGCCGGTGATCACGGCTCTTGCAGCGAAACGGAAATTGGACAGACGTATCCTGCGGTTAACCAATCGTCTGCCGATCGGTACCTTTTTAAAGCGAAAATGCCCCTGCAAATCGGGTTGAAGACAATAGAGACTACATAATGGAAACGGATTGATCGAAAAATCCGGAATTTTTATCCTCGGCCCCGGACGCGCAAAGTATGGCTGAAACGGCGTAAAACACCCGGACACAAGACGCCTTGTGTCCGGGTGGCATTATTAACGCCTCAGCCCCACGATGACGGGCTATATTCCTTCTGCGGCGCCCAATTTGCAACTTCGTTCCATTTTCCGTCGTTCTTGTGAATAACCGACAGTGCCCACGATTCCGGGAACACTGCCATAGAAAGGATGGGTTTACTTTGGCAAATTATGAAACAATGTACGCAATCGTATGCAGCGCAGCTTCGGAGGCGATCGACGCCATTGACACGGGCAATATTGAGAAGGCTCGCCGGCTTTTAAAAACTGCGCTGCTCGTTGCCGAAGATCTGTATATCCAGACTGCGGGCGAAACAGCGTAATATTCCTGGCTTTTGTCCGGCGCGGAACAGCACGACGCCGAGACAGAAAAAATGAAAAAACTACTGGGGGAAGGCAAATGCCTTTCCCCTTTTTTTGCTGTCCGTAAACTCAAAGGCCGCTGTTTATAGTATTTACTTTTTTAAAATCCACCGTGCCAGTTCTTCGGGGCTGTCGAAGAGGGGAATCCTGCGGCCGTGGACGGGTTCCGGAGCGGAAATTCCGTCGGCCTGCGCCTCTTTGGCGCGGATGTCGCCCTCCGAGTAAAAGTGGCCGAGCCGGATGTGTTCCAGCTCGTGGTTCAAGGCCCTGCGCTGCTCTGCCTCGGGCAGGAGCGTGTTGACGTAAATATCGAAGGTGCCGTCGTCGTTGGGAAAGGTCGCGGCGTGAACGCTCCTGTTCGGGAAGGGCAGATAGCGGACAAAGTATTCGTCACTCATCGCTGCGCAACGCGGTCAGAAAGTTCACCACAGCCTGCACCTGACCGGGGTTTGCCCCTTTTGCGGTCTTCAGTAGGGAGCGGAGTTCCGGCCGCTCCTCCAGCAGGCGAAGGTAGTTCGTGATCTCCTCGTCCCCGTCGACCGGTTCCATGTCCGTGCTTTCGCCGGTGAGCCAGGCGTAGTTCACCGCCAGCGCACCCGCCATGGCCCGGATGACTGGCACCTTCGGAGTCTTGATGCTGCCTTTTTCATACCGCTGCACCGTGGACTTGTTCACGCCGATCTGCGCGGCGACTTCGTCCAGCGTCATCTGGCGCAGTTTGCGGGCGTTTCGGATGCGCACGCCCAACAATTTCAGATCCATCCCCATCACCTCGCAAAAAATATAGCACAGAGAGTTGCATTACGCAATATACGTGTTGCACAAAATTTCCAGGCCTGCCATAATACGTTTTGCATAGAGCGACTTAAAGAGGTGCGAAATGAAGGAGCAGTGCAAAAGATGTTGTTATTCCTGTCCTGTGGATGCGGGTGAAGACGGCCGGATGCTCACCGCCTGCGTTTATATTCTGCACACGGGCAAGCGCCGCCCCTGTAAGCCGGAAAAGGACTGCACCGTATATAAGCCGAGACTGCAGAAGGATTGAAGACGGCGGCATGTAGAAGGATACCTCCTGTATGCCGTAACAAACCCGAATGCTGTCGCATATACTACCTCCGGCGGCGCATGGACTCTAGGTGCGGCGCCGTGCAGCTTAAGGAGGTTCTCATGGCGACAGCAACGGAAGCATTATCGGCGTTTGCCTATTATATCGGCAGCGGCGGGTACTATGAGAAGGCAAACAGCACGTCCAAATACCTGACGCGGGACGTGTCAAATTTTTCGGCCAACAAGGGAAGCGCAAATTACACCTATATGGGGAATTTGTGCAGTCTCAACCCCGGCGCATGGTGCGCTATGATGGTGTCTACTGCCGTCTACGAGGCCTGCGGTTCCGATAAAACCAAGGCTAAGGCGGTGCTTTGGGGCCGCTGGCCCCACTATAACTGCGGCACGCTATTTGACGACGCAAATTCGGCGGGCCGGGCTTATTACAGCGCTTACCAGCGCAGCACAAAGGGGAAAGGCGGCTCTGCCTATATGCCGGTGCCGGGCGACGTAATCGTGTTTTCCGACGACGGTAAAACCCGCACCCACGCCGGAATGGCGTACGCCTGCGACGGCACGACGGTTTACACCTACGAGGGGAATTCCAGCAATATGGCCCGCAAGCGCAGCTACAAGCTGACCAGCTCGTACCTTTACGGCTTCTGCGTGCCGGTGTTCGACGGCGAAGCGCTGGGCTCTGTCGCACAGTTCCAGAAATGGCTTGGCGTCACGGCCGACAACGTATACGGTCCCGTTACGAAAAAGGCCGCCTGCAAGGAACACCAGCGGTACCAGAACAGTACCTTCAAAGCCGGGATTGAGGAAGACGGAATCTGGGGGCCGGAGACGTATTACGCCACCGAGCCGCTACGAAAAGGCGACGAAAACGACGATGTGATTGTCTGGCAGGGACTGCTGTACTGCAAAAAACTTCGACCCGGTGGGCCTTGACGGCGAATTCGGCCCGAACACGGAGGCTGCCACGGAAGCATTCCAGAAAAAAAGTCGGCCTCAATCCGACGGGCGTTGCAGACCCGTATACCTGGGCGAAGATTTTTGACAGCGCCCGCCCGGAACACACGACGCTCCAGAAGGGCAGCGAAGGTTCCGAAGTACGCTATTTGCAGAATTTGCTGACGAACGACGGCTATACGCTTGCCACGGACGGCGAGTACGGGCCCAAAACGGAGGCGGCCGTGAAGCGGTTCCAGGCCGACAACGGCCTTCAAGCGGACGGCATATGCGGCCCGCTGACCTGGGCCGCCATCGAATAGGCAATACCCGTCCTTGACTCCGGCAAATAAAAACGCCCCTCCCGAGGCAAAATAGCCCCGGGAGGGATTTTTTTGGAAGTGCTTAAGGTGGCGCTTACGTCCGTGCTTTCGTATCTTGTGCTGTTTGGGCTGGCGAAACTTATGGGCCGGCGGCAGATCTCACAGCTGGATATGTTTGACTACATCACCGGCATCACCATCGGCTCCATCGCCGCGGAATTGGCCACCGAATTGGAACAACCTCTGCAGCCGCTGACGGCGATGGTGGTCTTCGGTGTGCTGACGGCTTTGATGAACATCCTCACGGATAAATCCCGTGGAATTGCGAAATTCATCAACGGCTCGCCTCTGGTGCTGTTCGATGCGGGACAGTTTAAAAAGAAAAACATGAAAAGCGTCAAGCTGGAGCTGGGAGAGTTTTTGAACTTGTGCCGGAATCAGGGTTATTTTGATTTGTCCGCCATCCATACGGCGGTGTTCGAGCCGAACGGCAAACTGACCCTTTGGCCGGTTTCCACCCGGCGCCCTGTCACGCCGCAGGATATGGGCCTTGCCCCCGCGCAGGAGCCGGTGCTGACGGAATTTATCATGGACGGGAAGGTAATGAAAAAAAACCTGCAGGGTGCGGGCTTTGACGAGACCTGGCTGTCCGATCGGCTAAGAGAGCAGGGCTTTCAGTCTCCGGCGGAGGTGTTTCTGGCGCAGTGGAACCAGCAGGGAAACCTGTCCTTATACAGGATGAACGACAACTGAGAAATCAAATTGGTACAAAAAGCGGCACGCCGGCCCGGCGTGCCGCTTTTTCAATGCTGCAAGTCAAAAATCCTGATCGTACCGGGACAGAAACGCGGCGACCTCGGTGCGGCTGATGGTACTATTCGGGAAAAGGTTGCCGCCGGAACCAAGCTGCAGGCCGGTACCCACGCTCCACTTTTCCGCGGGAATGGCATAGTCCGGGACACTGCCGCTATCGGAGAAGGAGGACAGGCTGGTGTTTTCATAGCCGGTCACATCCACGTCGGACCAGGCGGCGTAGCGGTACAGAAGGCACAGAAAGTCTTGCCGGGTGATGTTCGCATAGGGGCGGAAACTATAAATCCCGTTGCCGTCGTCATCGGAACCCTTGGCAATGGTATTTGCCTTAGCCCAGGTGACCGCGTCGGCGTAGTATGCATCGGGGGAAACGTCGTCAAAAGTCGAGCTGCCCGTGACGGCGGGACTGCCGGCCAGCCGGTACAGAACCGTCACGACCTGGCCGCGGGTGGCGCTCTGTGTGGTGCCGAACAGCGTGTCCGTCAGGCCGATAAACAGGCTGTGCTGCCAGCAATATTTTACGTTGGGATAATACCAGTTGGTGGTGGAAACGTCCGTGAACTGGCCGTCGGTCCAGCTGCGCAGCCAGTGAGCATACAGGGTAAGGTCGCTCAAAGACTTGAGAACGGTGTCGGAAGTAATTTCCGTTCCGTCGGTTTCTTTGGTAAACCAACCCTGGAAGACGTAACCGTCGCGGGTGGGCGTGGGAAGATCGCCGCAGGCGATGCCGAAAGGAAGTTTGCCGGTGCTTATGTCCAGACTGCCGCCGCAGGCGTCATAGGTAACATTCACTTGCTCGATGTTGTCGGTATAGGCTTTGATGCGAACGTTCGCGGGATTGCTGGCGAGCGAGGTGGAGCTGTCCGACCAGGCGCTGCCGTCGGTTGAGGTGAAACTCTGCCCGGCCTGGACGTCGTTGACGCTATCCCAGTCGCTGGCGGTGGTGGTGTAGCAGGTGGGAACCCCCAGATTCCCGCTTGAGGACGCTTCCACTTTGAACACTACGGCAAAGGTCTCGCCCTCCCACAGGGCGACGGGGTCGATAGGAACGGTGTGGAAGCCGCTATAATCAAATGTACCTTCTCCGGTATAGGCAAGCGTGCCGCTGTCGGGGTCGGAGGCGTCCTTGAGGTCGGTGTAAACAGTGACCGTATATGGTACGCCGTTAAAATATGTATAAGTGGAAGCGGCCTCGAGCGCTTCGCCGCCCTCCGTGTTTGCCTTGGCGGTGAAGACGTTTGCGTAATAGACGCTGCCGCCTGAGGTGCCCAGCGTGCGCAGGCTGGGGATGGTGCAGCCGTCGTACTGATAGTTGTTGGTGTAGTTGTCGGCGGAGCCGAAGTCATAGACCGTGCATCCATTGGCCACGACGGAGGCATCATAATAGGAGATCCAGAAATAACCACCGTCGCCCCAGGTGTTGCCCCAGGAGTTCCGGCAGAGCCAGGCGCCGTCGGAACCGGGGGCCGCGCCGGAAGGAGATTTTGCGAAATTGGAGGCGGGATAATTGTCGTCCCAGCCAACGATGGTGACTTCGTGGTTGGTGCTTGTGTTGCAGCCCTGGTAATAGCATGCGGTGGCTTTATCTCCACTTATGTATAAATAGTTTACCTTATTAACATCACTACCGTCGTAAAGATAAAAACATAGCGTCGCAGCACCGTATTTACTTATCATATTTTTGATATTTTCGCGATCTGTGGACGTGGCGGCGGCTAGCCAGTATGCGTTTTCCAGATGCAGTTCGTCGTCGTAGGCATACTGATCTGCAAGCGTCGCGGTTTTGGAGATGCTTTCGTACTGCGAGGAGGTTTCGCTTTCATCGGCCGGGCCGCGCCAGCAGGCCATGGTCATGGTGGCGACGAAGGGATTGCCGCCAACGAGATAGGCTCCGGCGGCGTTGTAGTCGCCGGTGATAAAGCCCAGCGGATCGGTGCTGGGGTGGCGGGCAAAATAGTCCAGATGCCATTCGGACAGGTTCGTGTCCGCGGCGGAGGTGGTCAGAATATTGCTTTTCAGTCCGCAGATCTCCGCGTCGGCGATGGCGGAAAAGGCCCAGCAGGTGCCGTATGCGCCCTGTGAGCGTACGGGCGGCAGATAGGTTTCCGTGGTTCGCGGGTCAAAGCTGCTTGGCTCGGCACTGTCCAGCGAGGCCCTGAATAGGGAAAAGACACTTGTTGTACGTTGAGAGGACTCCGGCTCCCAGGCAATGTTTTCGTCGCCGTATTTCGAGCATTCGCCGGGACTGGCCGCCGTACTGTCGACGTTCTCGTCGTCCGCCAGAACGCGGGAGGCGCACATCAGCACCAGCGCCAGCGCCGTGATAAGAAAAAGAAGCAGCGGCTTTTTGTGCAGCAAGCTTCGAAGCATAAGGGAGATCCCCCCTTTTTCTCTAATTTGTAATAATTGTAACACTTCTTCGCGCTTGGGTCAATATAGAACCAGTCCGCCTCCGTCGGAGGCGGGCTGGGTGCTTTTGCTTATTAAGACGGGTCTTTTTTTGCGAGGTCGTTTGTGTCCAGCGTTTTGCGGAACACTACGAATCGCTGGTAGGGGAATTCGGTCGATACGTTCAGCAGCATGTTGAGGATTGTCACCAGATATTCGTTCCAGTGTAGGATGTCCGTCAAATAGTGTTCCAACAGGGTGGTGGCAGGCGTGAAAATGCAGTAGTAGGCGAACACAAGCGTCATGGCCTTGGAGATGTTGGAGGCGCTTTTAAAGGTATAGCGGCGGTTGAATGTGAAATTCCACAGCACGCTCAGTATCAGAGCGATCAGATAGCTCAGCCAGTAGCCCCAGCCGATCAGTTCGTTCATCAGCGCGAAGCTGCCGAGTTCGATAACACCCGCCGAGGTGGTAATCAGCAGATATTTAAAAGTTCGCCGCAGTTCTTTTTTCATCGGTTCCACGTCCTTCTGCTTAATTATATAAAATAATTTATATAATTTCAACTGTCATAAAGACGAATCTATGATATAATAAGGCACTATGTTATACGAATTTGAAAGAAGAAGACCGGTAATCGGCGAGGGCAGTTATGTCGCGCCCTCGGCGCAGGTCGTCGGAAACGTAAAAATCGGCCGTGGCTGTTATATCGGCCACGGCGCCATTATCCGCGGCGACTATGGGGACATTGAGATAGGCGACGGCACAGCGGTGGAGGAAGCTGTCGTCATCCACGTGCAGCTGGGGGAGAAGTCGGTCATCGGGGCGCATTGCACGCTGGGCCACGGCGCCGTTATCCACTCGTCGTTCATAGACGACTGGGCCGTGATCGGTATGAATGCCGTCGCCAGCATTCACACCCAAATAGGCCGGTGGGCGATCGTGGCGGAAGGGCGCGGTGGTGAAGCAGGGGGACAGCATCCCGGACGAGACCATGGCGGCCGGCATCCCGGCAAAACCTGTGCGGCCTGTCCTGCCCAGAGACAAGGAAGTCTGGATGGAACGGAAGCAGATCTACGTGGATCTGGCCGGGCGGTATCTTGCCGGCGGGATGAAGCCGATCGACTGATGGGAAATGAAAAAATCCGCGGCCTGTTTCTTGCCAGGCCCGTAAGCGCCGGGAATACCCGGGAAACGCTGCGTACGCTGACGGCCGCCGAGGGCTTTGGCTCGCCCGAAGACGACTTGACCATAACGCCCGGCGAGGCCGGCTGGGACGTTGTGACCGTGCGCACCGAGATGGGGGAAAACCTGCTGGCCTGCGCCCGTTGGCGCGGCGTTCTGGAGCTGCGCAAAGCGCCGAGACCGTGACGGACGGCATGCCGGCGGCATACAAACAATAACACCCGGTGGTTTTGGCCGCCGGGTGTAAATTATGTCAACCGCTTAATAGAACGTCGCGACCGGCTGCTCCGGTTCGTCGCAGTGCTCCACGTTGGTAACGGTGAGGACCGGGCCTTTGCGACCGTAGCCCTTGTGATAGCGGATGTCAATGTGGGCGGTGACGGCGATCCATTCGCCCTTGGCCAGCAATTTTGCCTGCGGCCAGAGGCAGACAAGGCCGGTGAACTGAATGTCGTTGACACAGCAGGTCATGAGCTGGCGGCCGAATACAAAGCAGTCATCCGGCAGCTTGGGCGATTTGACAACCATGGCCTTGTAGTGGACCATTTTGCCGTCGTACTTGGAGATGTCATCGGACAGGTCGCGGTAGAAAAGCGCATAGTCTCGATCACTTATGTCAACCACGGGCGCATCCAGATCGAACGGCAGGGGATCTTCGATTTCGTCGTAGTTTACACTGCCGTCGGGAGCCTCGTAGGCGATATCGGTGCGGCGGGAGACGCCCCGGACGATTTTGTGCAGAGCCACGCGGTCAACGGATTCGTCGCAGCGGTTAAAGACCACCAGTTCGCAGGTCTTGAGCTTGTCATACACCAGCTGGCGCATATTGGCGTTGTAACTTGCGAAACTCCGGGCGTCGGCAAACAGGAACTCCTGATAAATGGCCCAATTTTCCGGCATTTTCTGAAACAGCGTGTCCAGCATCCACATGCCGTTATACTCCACCAGCACACGCTCGGCCTTGTGGTCGTTCAAAAGTTTCTGGAGATTTTCGGCCGTGATGTCGCTTTCGGCATCCACAGGCTCGATAAAGACATTTTTACCACCGAAGGTGTCGGGATTGTACTCTTCCTCGCCTTCCTCGCACAGCAGCAGGAGGGTGCGCTCGCCCTTGTTGAAGCGCGTGTCCTCCAGCGTATCCTGCATAAAACGGGTCTTGCCGGCATCCAGAAAGCCGGTGAATACATATACAGGTATTTCTTTTGCTTCTTTAGCCATGACGAAGCGCTCCTTACAGTCCGAACAGCGCCTTGACAGCGACCTCGTTCAGAGCTGAGCCGATGACGCACACGCGGCCCGCCACATTTGCTGGGCCCTGACGCACGTTCTTTTCGCCAGGCGTGTAGTCGAAGTGGACCCAGGTGCCGTCCGGCGCCGGGACATAGCCCTTGGCGCGGATAATAAAGCCATATTTGTCTTCGGCCTGCAGCTCGTCCAGGATACGGGAGATTTCGTCGGAAGTGAATTTTTTTGCAGTCTCCGCGCCCCAAGACTGGAATATCTCGTCGGCATCGTGTTCGCCGTCGTGATGGTGATGATGGTGGTGGTGATGCGGATGATGACGATGATGAGTGTGGTTGTGGGTGTGGTTTGATTACAATGATGCAGATGGTGTTGGTGTTGAGGATGGGATGTTGATGTTGATGAGAGGTTGGGTGTGGTATGGGGTGGGGTGGTTGGAAACAAGTTTAAGAGGTTAAAAAGAGGTGAAAGAACGAATTCAAATTGTTGAATTCGAAAGAAATTGTTTAAAAAGGAAAGTTTGAATGTGAATGATGAATTCGATTTATGTAATTAAAAGCATTTGAATGAATGAATGGGTGATGAAAGGAAGAGGAAGGAATACTTGTCTCATGTATTCTTTTGTGGTCAAGACAAGTTCATGGTAGATAACCCAATCAGGGTTCTTCTGGAACAAAGTGCTTGATGGATGAACGTAAACAATTGTTCCTTCAGAAAGAGTCTTATATCTGAAAGAAGAAAAATGGTTTTTAAAGAGAAAAAGAGAAAAAAGCAAACCCTTCTTGGGGATCTTTTTTAGCAGCATGAGAGAAGAATCCAGAAACAATAGCTTTTCTGACTTGAATAAGGTTTCTTCCACATTGGACAACATCAAGCTTGTATCTATCCATAATGGCGAGCATTTGCTTTCTAACATCTTGTGCTCTTCTCATTGATCTTGCTTGAATGAAATTTTCGTGGCACCAAGGATTTGAAAAAGCAGTTGCAGTCCACGCTTGATATACAGCGAGAAGAGTGAGATGATCACCTTCTGGCTGATGGAATTTAGCTTTGGCTTGATCAGATTCGTTCTGTTTTTCTTTGGGACGATGGAACACAGTTTCAACAGAGAGCATAGCAACCACAGTGAGGATTTCATCACTGCAACCGAGTGATACACTACTCAGAAGCATTTTTGACAGAGGAGGCTCAAGAGGAAATTCAGCCATCTTCCTTCCAATCTTTGTCAGCAATCCTTCTTCATCAAGTGCATCAAGCGTATATAATTGATGCATTGCAGAAACGAGTGTCTGAGGTGATGGTGGGTCCATGAAATCAAATCCAATGAGATCATTAATTCCCATTGCCTTTAATGTCAACACTGTTGTGCCGAGGTTTGAACGAAGAATTTCAGGGACAGTTGTTGGGAGCATTTCATTTTTGAATGCGCCTTCTGTGTACAGTCTAAAGCACTTTCCTGGTCCTGTTCTACCTGCTCTTCCTGAGCGTTGTTTTGCACAAGCTTGTGAGATTGGGCAAATAACAAGAGAATCCATTC
>Ga0183099_1001411_pt1 | contig 14030 bp, 12 predicted proteins | sample Biomet1_FD_127788 | JGI IMG/M metagenome (GOLD analysis project Ga0183099, IMG submission 127788) | Microbial communities from bioreactor (seeded with anoxic lake sediment) at LBNL, California, USA - Biofuel metagenome 1 | ecosystem: Engineered > Bioreactor > Anaerobic > Unclassified ... | reverse complement strand
AATCTAAGGAGGAAATATGAAAAAACCTCAGCTTCATATTCGCACTTATACTAACAGCGAATACTTATTCTGATGGACTAAACTCTTATTTAATGGATGTTACTACAGAATATAATCTAAATACCAAAAATACTAAAACTACATGGAATGCTGGAGAAGGAACTTATCAGCTTAACGACAAATACTCTTTTGGATTTGATGTAGACAGAATTTATACTGATAGTAAGGCTTATTCGGACTCAGAAGAAATTTTCGCTGAATTTAGTCTTTATGGAAGTCAAAAATTAAATGAGAATTGGAGCTTATACACAGCATATCAATTTACACATGTTTCTGCTTGGACAGAGGGAACAGAAGTAAAAGGTGGTTGGGATTACCAAAATGATTATAGATATTGGGAAAATCTTTATGCAAGTGCTTATTTTGGAAGAAACTACACTATAAAAGATAAAAACTACTAATGTTGGAATCAAATTAGACCAACAATTGGGTGGAAATAAAGAAGATTCTCTGACACAATCTCTTCAACAAGGTTTTGCTTCAGGTATAAACTTCTTTACTGGAACTACCCTTGTAAAAAACTTAACAATTGATTTAAGTCAATATAATCTTGCACTATACAACGAAAAAGGAAAGGATTTGAAATATCAAGTAAAATATGACGCAACATTAAAACATACTATTCCTTTAAAACATGGATTTAGTATTTTTACTGAGGCATATCTAGAATCATCAAAATATTTCACATCTACTGAAGATGATTATGTTTATTCTACAGGATATATTATTCCTAAAATTAAATATGATAACAAAATAAATAACAAGTTAACTCTAACTTCATCTATTGGATACGAAATTTTGAGCTATGATTATAATAAAGGTCTTGAAGAATGGGATAATAATCAAGTTGAGCTAATTGCCGCATTTAACTATGTACCTTAATTTTATCTAATTACTTTGAAAATCAAAATAAAAGATAAAGAAATGAGTTGAAATATGAATAATTTTTATACTAAAAATCTTTCTATTGATTATAACCAAATATCAATAATAGAAAATTTGAATATTGATATTCCTATTAATAAAATAACTGTGATTATTGGTTCCAATGGTTGTGGTAAATCAACATTATTAAAGGCTTTAACTAGAGTTATTTCTGATTATAAAGGAGCTATTATATTAGATGATATTGAGATACTCAAAGAAAAAACAAAAGATTTAGCCAAAAAAATTTCATTTTTACCTCAAAGTCCAGACTCCAATTTGGGATTAACTGTTTCAGAATTAATGGCTTATGGAAGGTTTCCCTATCAAAAAGGATTTGGAATTTTGAATGAAAATGACTTTAAAATTATTGACTGGGCTCTAGAAGTTACTGGAACTAAAGAATTTAAACATAAGCGTATTGATAACTTATCTGGCGGACAAAAACAACGTATTTGGATTGCCATGTCCTTAGTTCAAGAAACTCCTATTATCCTCTTAGATGAACCTACTACATATCTTGATTTAGCTCATCAACTGGAGATTTTGGAACTCTTAAAAGAGCTAAATAATAAACAAAAAAGAACAATTGTTATGGTATTACATGACCTGAATCAGGCATCCAAATTTGCTGATTATATTATTGCTCTTAAGGATGGTAAGGTAATCAAATCTGGTGAACCAATAGATGTAATAACTAACGAAACGTTAAAAGAAGTATACAATATTGATGCAAAAATTGAAATTGATTTTGATACAAAAAAACCAATGTGTACAACATATAATCTGATTAAGAAAGTGAGTGAAAATGAAAAAACTATTAATAATATTTAACCTCCTACTTTTAGTAATTATTAGTGGATGCAGTAGCAAAAATTCTGACACAAAAAAAGAAAGTGAAACTTTCATATATAAATCTGAAAGTGGAGATGTAACTGTTCCTACCAATCCACAAAGAATAATTGTACTAAACTCTGCTTTATCAGGGCATGTTTTGGCCCTAAAGGGAAAAATTGTAGGAATCGATAAATGGTCAAAAAATAATCCAACATTCTTAAATTTAATAAAAGATATTCCTGAAGTATCAGATGAAAATTTAGAGCAAATAATTGAATTGAATCCTGATTTAATTATTACTGCTTCTACTGATAAAAATATTGAAAAATTAAAAAGTATCGCACCTACAGTATCATATACTTATGGAAAAGTAGATTATTTAACACAATTTATAGAAATCGGTAAACTTTTGAACAAAGAAGAGGAAGCTAAAAATTGGGTAAAAGATTTTACTACTAGGGCTCAGGAGATTGGTAAACAAATTAAAAGTAAAATAGGAGAAACTGCCACTGTTGCTGTAATTGAAAGTTATGACAAACAACTTTATGTTTTTGGAAGAAATTTTGCTAGAGGAACTGAAATTCTTTACAATGAAATGAAATTAAAAATGCCTCCTAAGGTAGAAGCTGATGCTGATAAAACAGGTTACTATGCTATTTCATCAGAAGTTCTTCCAGAGTTTGTTGGAGATTACATTGTGTTTAGCAAAAATCAAAGTGCAGATAATTCATTTCAAAATACTGAAACATATAAAAATCTTGATGCTGTAAAGAATAATAGAGTATTTGAAGCTGATGGAAGAACTTTCTTTTTTAATGACCCTATAACTTTGGAAAATCAACTTGAATTTTTTAAAAAAAGTTTTTTAAACAACTAAAATAAACGACCCAATTTTACAATGTCATTAACTTAACAAGAAAATTTACTTCAAATTGGGCCAACAGATAGGTTTAATTTTATCAACTTAGAGATTCTTTCTTCAATAAATTACAATAGCATACAATTCGTTTATTTAACCGAAGGTGCCGAAGGCGGATAAAGAAGGGGTTGTTTTTTCAATAATTTGTCATTTCGAGGTACGAGAAATCTCAAGATACCTCCCTTGTCGGTATGACAACAGTTAGGTCATAATAGAATAAAAATGCCTTAAGTTGATAATATTGAATTTTTGTATTTACCCTTAAGTTAATAATATTGCCCAACTTTGGGTCAATTTTATTTTAAAAGATTGGAGATTTATGAAAAATAGAAAATTTTTACTGATACTTACTTCATTTATTTTTATATTATTTATCTCATTTTTAGTGTCAATTAAACTAGGTGCTGCAACTATTTCTCTAAAAGAAATGTTCTCAATATTTTTAGACACTTCAAATAATAAAAATCTATCAATACTTAAAGAAATTAGAATTCCTAGAGTTTTGGGAGCAGCTTTAGTTGGCGCAGCTTTAGCTACCTCTGGCGCAATTATGCAAGGAGTAACTAAAAATCCTTTGGCTGACCCTAGTTTATTAGGGGTATCTTCTGGTTCATCTTTAGCTCTTGTCCTTTCTGTAGTTCTTTATCCAGATTTAGAATATTTAGGAAGAACTATTTTTTGCTTTATTGGAGCAACTCTTGGAACTATTATTGTAATAAATATAAGCCAAGTTAAATACGGAAAACTGAGCACTTTTCGGCTTGTCCTTGCAGGCTCATCTATTTCAGCATTATTTTACGCAATTTCAGAAGCAATTGGACTGTATTTTAGAATATCTAAAGATACTTCCATGTGGAACAATGCTGGATTAATTGGTACTTCTTGGAGTCAGATAATTTTTATATGTCCTTTTATTTTTATAGGATGTCTTATTGCTCTTAGTTATTCAAAACAATTGACTATTTTAAGCTTGAATGAGGAATTATCCATAGCACTTGGACAAAAAACTAAAAAAATTCGATTCATTCTTTTAGGAACAAATATAATTCTTGCAGGAAGTTCTGTTGCATTAGCAGGGAATTTGACTTTTATTGGTTTGATTATTCCACATATTGTAAGAAAATTTATAGGTAGTGATTATAAATTTATAATTCCTATCTCTATTTTAGCTGGTGCTTCTCTTGTATTGCTGTCTGATACTTTAGCTCGAACTATTAGTATTCCTTATGAAACTCCTATTTCTGCAATTACTTCTATTATGGGATTACCATTTTTTTTATTCATAATCTTTAAGGAGGGGAAATTACATTCATGATTAACCTAATTTTTAAAAACAGACAAAATAAACTCTTGTTTTGTCTATTAGTTTCTATTTTTACATTAATCATATTAAGTTTAGGAATCGGATACTCTTCTGTATCCTTTGACAGACTAATTCCTACTTTATTGGGAAATGGTACATTTAAAGAAACTTTTGTTATTTTTTCAATTAGATTTCCTAAAATAATAATATTGATTTTAACAGGTGCAGCCTTATCTCTCTCAGGTGCGATTCTTCAGACTATTACTAAAAATGATTTAGCTGACCCTGGGATTATTGGTATTAATTCGGGAGCTGGTGTTGCAATTACTATTTTATTTTTATTTATTCCAGTTAACTCTCAAAGTTTTATATATATTCTTCCATTAATTGCATTTTTGGGTGCATTAGTCACTGCTTTATTAATTTATTTATTTTCTTATGAAAAACACTACGGTATTAATCCTCAAAAAATGTTACTTGTAGGAATTGGATTTTCTATGGCTCTTTCTGGTTTAATGATACTACTTGTTACATCTTCAGAAAGAAGTAAATTGGAGTTTATTACTAAATGGTTAAATGGCAGTATTTGGGGAAACGATTGGTCTTTTGTTTGGGCAATTCTTCCTTGGATAATAATTTTAATTCCATATTCAATTTACAAATCTAATTGTTTAAATATCCTTACACTAAAAAAAGAGACTGCTATAAGTCTTGGAATAAACTTAAACAAAGAAAGAACTATTTTATTCTTAATAGCAATATCTCTAGCTTCTATTTCTGTTGCTGTGACAGGAGCTCTGGCTTTTATTGGTCTTATTGCTCCTCATTTGGCCAAAATATTGACTAGTTCTAGAGCACAATCTTATATTCCAGTTACTATACTTATTGGAATATTACTTTTATTAACTTCTGATTTTATTGGCAGAAATATCCTTAAACCTCAAGGAATTCCTACTGGAATAATTCTCTCAATAATAGGAGCTCCTTATTTTATATATCTGATTTATAAAAACAATATTTAGTTTACATTTGAATTCTATACAAATAAAAAAGTCATAAATTCTTATGACTTTTTTACTTCTTATTCCAATAAAATCTATATATCAACTTTTTAGAACTGTGCTATCTTTTTCATAATTATTTGCATAGACAAACAACAAATTACCATCTTTTAGCTTCTCTATTACATCTTTACTTATTGTTGGACTTAATGCTGGACATCCCCAAGAACGACCTATTCTATTCATTTCTGCTATGCTACTCTCGCTAACATAAGGTGCTCCGTGTATAACTATATCTCTTTTTCTTGCATTATCATTTAATCCTTTATCCAATCCATCTAGTCTCAGAGAATATCCATTGGACCCATAATATGCTTCTCCTGTAACATAAAATCCTAAGGATGACATATGAGAGTCTTCTTCGTTAGAAAAAACTTCTGCTTCCTTTTCACCTGTATTCATCCCATGGGCTACCAAATCATTATATACTATGCTTTTATTAAAAATATCAATTAAAAAAAATCTTTTTTTGGTAGAATTTTGAGTAAAGTCTACTATAGCTATATATTTTTTCTGTTTTGGAGATATAATCTCAAAACCTTTCATAGCCATTTGAAAAATTCTATATTCCAATTTTCCATTTAATTCCAATTTTTTATAAAGCTCTTTTACATCAGATTCTTCTTTGGTGGTATTTATAATTTTTTTCACCTCTGAACTATTTCTCTTTATATTTTTCCTAACAATATTTTCTTTTTTACTTTCAACACATCCATTAACAAACAATACAAATAAAATCATAATTAAAACTATTTTTTTTCTTTTCATAATTCATTTCCTTTAAATCAATTTAAGTTAAACATAACTTAAAATACTTTATTTTTTTATTAAAACTATAGTAAGTATTTTATCATGATTTAAAAAATCTGCATAGAGTTTTTATTTTAATAAATTATAAAATTCTTTAATATATTCTATTATTTGTTATATTTATTACTTTGCTTTAGATTTTATTATATTCATTTCATTCTTCCACTCTTTTTTCGTAAACATATATCTTGGGAGTTCAAACATATCACTGTTCTTTTCTATTGGTACTACCAATGTACCCCAATTTATAGTAAATGCCATTGTATAACCAAACTTTTTTAAATACTCTTTTGTAATCTTTGACCTTATCCCATAAGGATATATAAATGTATCTATTTTTTTACCTGTCTTTTCTTCCAAGATTTTTTTTGACTTAATAATTTCATCTTCAAAAGCGCTCTTATCTTTTGAATATAACTTTTCATTTACCTTAAGATGATTATATCCATGTGAAGCAATATAAACTCCTTCTTTTACTAAACTATTTATTTCATCCCATGTCATAAAAGACTTCGATAATCCAACTATTCCTGGATAAATTGCTAATACGGGTTTAATATTCATAGGCTTTAGTACTTCATTATATGCTTTTATAACAGTTTTATGTCCGTCATCAATAGTTATCAATACATTTTTATTTCCAATAATTTTATTTTTCTTAACATCTTCCATCGTAACAAATTTGAATCCTTGATTTTTTAAACTTTCAAGTTCTTGCCGTAGTTCTTTTGTTCCTATATCCAAATCTATTTTTTCTTTGTCTAAAAATGTATGAAATGCAAGTACAAATACTTTTCCTTCTGCCATTGTTGAGGAAATTATAAAAGTAAACATCAGTAAAATTAATATTTTTCTCATTTTACACTCCTTACAGCTTTTTCTGAATATCTATTTGAAGCATTCCACAACAAATATTCGTCAATACCATTTTCTTTTAAAGCCCTTATTTGTTCAGCTACCTGAGTATCTCCATATTTTATATGCCCTTTTACCCATGAAGCTGTAAAATCTTGAATCCAAGGTCTTATTGTTGCAGGGGTACTTATAATATTATTCCTTCTTATAGCATCTCTACCACTATTAAAAACAGTTTCATAAGGAAAAGCATCTGGTATTGATAAACCATATGTTCCATTCCCATAATGGCTAGGATAAACCATTGGTGAAATATAGTCTACTACATTACTTATTCCTTCCCAATACTGCCCCAAAGCCATATCATCTTCTACTGAACTTACTAACCCGTATACATCTGCAGATATATAAGCTTGTAATGGCGAGAGTTCTTTTCTTGCATATTTCAAATATTCTTGTAATACTTGAGCTTTTGATTCATTTTTCAAATTCCTATAATCAAGTATCTTATCTAACTTACCTCCATTTGAAGCTGGAAATCTTACATAATCAAATTGGACTTCATTAAATCCAGCAGCTATTGCTTCTTTTGCAACTGATATATTATATTCCCATAATTGTCTATCATATGCTGTTGCCCAAGTCAAATTATCTGAATTTGTAAAAGGCTTCTTTGTATCTTTATAAACTATAGCTCTTTCAGGATATGTTTCAGTATAAATCGGATCTTTGAAAGATACTATTCTTGCTATTGTATAAATATTATTATCTTTCAACTTTTTCATAAGAACATTAATATCTTTTATAGTATTTTTTTGATTTGCTTTTGGAGCAAATTTTTCTCCTGCTTTCATTGGAAATAACAAATAACCATTGTCATCTTTTACGTCAATTACAAAAGCATTTATCTCTGTATGTTTGGTCATTTCTATTAAAGAATCTAATTTTTTCCCACCTGCTGAATATATTGTAAGATATATCCCTTTTACTTTTACCTTTGGATTTTTAGGATATTCTTTTTTTTCATAAGATGAATAATCTAAATTTCTATACTTTGGATTGATAAGCTCTTCTCTCTTTTTTGTAGTAAATTCCTTCTTTATCCAAGCATTTTTTTTATCTGATTTGTCATGGTATTCAACATTTAACCATTCTACTCCTGCTTCGTCCTTAATTTCCTTAATAACCTTTAACTCAGTTCCTTTTGTAAGTAGCGCTACTTTAACTCCACTTTTCCCCATATTATCCCTAAGATTGGCTGTTCCTACTTTTACAAATGTTGTATTGTCATCTACTTTCTCTTCTACTTTTTTATTAATTGTAACTACTCTTGATATTTTGTCAGAAATATTCCCTGACGAATCTTCTACCACATATTTCACCAGATATTTACCAGATATATTGACATCAATTTTTTCTACAGCTTTGTCATCCTTTAAAAAAGATATTTTTACGTTTTTTGAAATATCACCATCTACATTATCTGTTGCAATTACTCCAAGCTCCTTATATTGTTCACCATCATATATTGTTATCTCTTTATTGCCTTTTAATGTTATTATTGGTTTGACTTCATCCTTTTTTTTACAGCTGACAATTACCATTAAAGCAATTATCAAAAACATTATCTCTATTAAATTTTTCAAGTTTTTCCTTTTTATTTTTTTCATTAGTAAGCCTTTCTTGTACTATAAAATATTTTTTTTAACTACTCAAGTATGATAAAATTAAAGTTTTAAAAGAATAACTTGGAATAATACTCGATAATATAGGCTACATCCCATGAATCGAAATCTCACAGCCTAATGGCTTATGAAACCTTTATATTTAAGTTATTAAATGTCTAAATCATCATTATTTTTGATATAAAAATAAAAAGCCTAACGGCTTTTCTAATCTTGTTAAGATAGTTTTCGCCTTGGGCGAAAACCAACTTAATTATTTTTGATTTTTTCTAAGGTTTTATATATAGATTTTATTGTATTCAATTGTTTAGAGTTTCCCCCATTTATTTTCAACTCTGAATCGATACTGTGAAGCATCTTTGCTATGTTTTGTAGCTCAAGCTCAAAGTCAACGTATTCAAGCAATTCAATTTCTTCTTCTTTTTTAACCTTGTTCGAAAACTTTTTCAACTCTTCTAGGGTTTTTATTTTACCTTCTATAACTTGCTCTTTTATTTCTTCTGAGTAGCTATCTTTAGAAATTTCATAAGCTATTTTCAAAGACAAAGTTTCTATTTTTTCTTTTTGAATATCATTTGAATTTGCTAATAGATTATATCTTCCTATATATCTATAAACAGTATCTCTTTTAAATCCTAAAGTTTCAAACCATTTTACAAAAACACCATCTTTATGGTCTGCTAATTTTTCTTGTGTTTCTCTAAAAATTTTACCAAGTTCAGTATACATCTTATTCGCACTAAAATGTAATTTGAAAGTTTGTTCTTTTAGATAATCCATTGTTTCTTCATCTATTTCAAATGAAAAATCATATTTAGAAAGTATTTCATTTTTATTTAACTCTGATGTCTCTACTTGTAACTCTTCTTTGCTTAAGAGTTTTTCATTTTGCTTCCCTACTTTTTTAAACAAACTATCCATTAATGATCTCCTCAACCAAGTTTTTATAATCTTCTGTACATCTTATTCCTTTACCTTCGAAGATTGTTTTGCTATCATTTTGTGTTGTTCTTACGTTATTATCAATCCTAATTTTTGTTTTTAGAATTGAACTGTCTAAGTTTCCTCTTAATTTTTCTTCTATAACTTTATAACTGCTATTTCTTCCGTCAAATTTAGTTATAAAAAATTTGTATTCTATAGATTCATTCATGCTTTTTATATTGTCAATTGTTTCCATTAAAGATGAAATCCCTTTTACAGAAAATATGTGTGGCTCAATGGGTATTAAAGCTAAATCTGTAGTTACAAGAGCATTTATTGTCATTAAATTTAGGCTAGGCGAGCAATCTAATATAATATAATCGTAATCAAGATGTTTCAGCTTCGTTTTTAATAAATTTTCTCTATTAAACTTTGATACCATATTCAACTCAGTATCTGCCACTTCTATATTAGACCCAATTAAATCAAAGCCCTTTTGTGTTTCTATTATGCATTCAGAAGCTGCAAGTTTATCATTTAAAATTAAGTCTTTTATTGTTTTATTCAGATTTTCTTCAGCTATTCCACAATTAGATGTCGCATTTCCTTGGGGATCTAAATCTATCAATAATACTTTATTTGTTCTTCCTAAATAACTAGCTATAGAAATTGCTGAAGTTGTTTTTCCTACTCCACCTTTTTGATTTATCAAACTAAATACTTTCATGCTTTTTTATTCCTCCAATCTGTATTTTCAATATTCATAATACCATTTTTTTTTAGTAATTAAAAGAATATAAAATTATTTTTTCACTAAATTTTAGTTTCTGATTATTTCCGAATTATTTCACCTATTTTTGTTTCTTCAGAATATTTTAATATGACTTTTTCATCTTCATATTCTTTCATAAAAGAAAACAGTGTCATAAAATCTTGTGTATTTATTTGAATATTATTTTCTCTGAAATATTTCAAACATTCCAAAATAAACATAGAAGTTGTTGCATACATATTTGAATTAGAGTTTATCATTTCTGATTTTCTTTGATTCTTTTGAGATTCTTTTATTGATTCCTCTTTTTTAAAACTCAAGTTATTTTCTTTTGCTTTATCTAAAGTTTCCAGAGAATCTTTAGACTGTCTATCAAATACTTTTAATACAAGAGGTTTTTTAGACTTTTCAAATATTCCTCTCATCATTTTATTATCAGTACCTTCTGATTCTTCTAAAAATTCTTTATAAGCTATTTCAATTATTTCATTCTTTTTATTTATCTCTAATCTTTCAAATTCTTCCCAAGTTACTGATAATAAATTCTTTTTAGGTTTCTCAACTAATATTGCTTCTTCTATATTCTCTATCTTTTGATTTTTTTTAAGGTTTTTCAGCTCTTTTTTTGCAATATATTCATCAGCCCAATTATGAGTTATAGCTTCTTTAAAATATTTTATATATGATGTTTTACAATTTAAAGCTGTGTATTCAGCAGTAAATTTTACATATTCATACTCATTATTTTTTAAAGCTTCTCTTATAACCATTGGCAAAGTCTTATATCTTTTTGCAACTTCTGGGAAAATATTGTAGATTGCTATGAACTGCGGATCATTGAAAAGACTAGGTGTATTAACATCAATTTCTGTTAATCTATCTTCAATCTTGTGAACCATTTTGTCAAATATTGACTTCTCATCAAAAAAATTATCTCTTTTAATTTTATTGTGAACTTCATCAAAAAATAATTCGAATTCTGCGGTTTCCCATTTACCAGATTTTTTCATATTATAATGTGTTATATAGTTGTTTTCTTTCAAAAATTTGAAACTTTCTTCTATTCTTAATACTGTTCTTCGAGGATTTTTGTCCCACGAAAGAGGTATTCTTCTTGCTATAAAATATGCTGGTTTAATCAAATAAAGCTTATTATTTCTCCATTTTGTTATCATTGTATAGATTGAACGAGTAACCGCATCTTTTATATTCAAAAGTTCATCTGCATCAAATGCTAAATAACCTTTACGAATTATATTTTCATAAAAATGCTGACTTATAGTTATTTTGTAAATTTCTCTTACTCTTTTATCTGAAAAAAAATAACTTTCTGTGTCGGTTGCATCTTTTAGTGTCACTTGGCGAAATGTTAATATATTGGTTTCTATCAAATCATCAATTGGTTTATTTAGTTCATTAGAATAAAAAAGATTCTTAAACCTAAAGGTAGTACTTGCCATTTTTGAAATTGCCTGTCTAATTTTAGGATAAAGACTGTTTCTTGTTCCTCTATTATAAATTTTCATATTATCTAAAATATCGTTTAGTGTACAATAAAATGTTTGTTTAAATCCATTATTTCTAAGGATTTTTGTTAATGCAATAAAAACTCTCTCTTCTATTTCTCCGGGAATTTGAGTATTAAGTGCAGGGAGAATCTCTAAATAAGAGTTCATATCTGTAGAAAAATAATACTTTCTAATTTGGTTTATTTTTACTAAAGTATTTTTTGAAAAAATAGGAAATTCTACTATATTCATTTCCATTCTAATTAAATCTTTATTTTTTTCCATTTCAATTAATGAAGAATCTATATTCAAAAATTCTTCAACAATATTTAATTCACCATCAAAATCAATTATTTCTTCAAAACTCTTTTTTTTCATATTTATCCCTTCAAACATGAGTCTTATTAATGCTATGTACAAGTGTCACTCTTATAATCTCTAATAAATCTATTATTAAGTGTCAGCCTGAATAACAAAACTATGCTCTAGTGTCTATTAGCTGTTTTCATTAGGCTATCAATGCTATGTTTTAATGTCAACTTTAATAGTATAGCTGATTAATAATCAAAAATCAATAATATATTTAAGTGTTTTTCTTGATATTGCTATGGACTAGTGTCTGTTTCTATATATAAATTTTTATTATTAAATAAAAATTTACAGAATTTTCTAATTTATTCGCTGAAGTTAAGCACTCCACAGCAAGTATTCCTTGCCAATTATTTTACGGATACTATGTAACACCAGTTATTTACTCGACTTGTGCGTTTTTGATAAAAGTACTTAAAAACCGTGCTTGTGCAGCACACCGCACCAACCTTACGTTGGGTTGAATTAGAAAAAACAATAATTATGTTTTCTTAATTTATAAAGGGTTAAGCGTCACGCTTATGCAATGCAACTGCAAAAGTTGCGGTTCTATTAATTATTTATTCAAAAAAACGCACAAGTAGAGTTATTTAAATATAAATATGAATTTCTAAAACTATAACCTTTATTTTTAGCAAAATTAGGTTCTTTTCTACTATTATTAAAAGCTTTTTCAACATGCTATGCTCTTGTGTCAATTAATTCCAATTTAATCTAAGTGCTATGCTTTTATGTCATTTTTATCTTTTATTTGCCTCGTAAACCCTATATATTCAATCAAATAGTTGATTTTCATAAAAAAGAAATAGTCCTTAAAAAAAATCTAAAATGCTATGTTCTTGTGTCATTTCTTTTGTTTTAAAGCAAAAAATGATATGCTTTTGTGTCATTTCTACTAAAAAATATGCTATTTTTTCCCATACTAAATTTTTTTTTTAAAATTTCTTTTTATAGAATACTGATTTTATTGAGTTTTATTTTAAAAATGATATGCTCTTATGTCATCTTTATATAATTTAATCTGATAAACTGCTATGTTTTTGTGTCAAAATCATTATGAATTTTATGAAAAATACTAATAAAATATCTAAAATAAGCTATTTTCATTAGAAAAAATAAATGATATGCTCTTGTGTCAAAATCATTAATATCGTTGATTTTATTAGAAAATTATATATAAATTGTAATGCTATTGCTTAGTGTCAATTATGCTATTATTTGGTGTTGAAAATTGCTATTACTTAGTGTTATAAAAAGCTATTGCTAAGTGTCAAAAATTGCTATTATTTAGTGTCAACTTTGTCAGCTGTACACCTTGAAATAAAAGGCTTACAAGACTGCTATAATAGTATTATAAATAGTATATAAATACTAACAACAAGAATAAGCTTATATTTGTGGTTGTTTTTTTATAAAAAATGACACAAATTAGACATAAAATATAACTATACTTAAAAGAAAATATTAAAAGGAGTATTATGATTATTTCAAAGAAAACATTAGGAGTAATGTGCTTATTATCAATATGCATGAATTTGTCAGCAGAGGAAGTAAAAGAAACTAATAAAGTAATGCAATTAGAGAAAAAAGAAAACATGCCAGTTCCACCTCAAATGGAAAACAATAAAAAAATCACCAAAACATCAATTACTGAAGGAGTATGGTCATTTGACTTAATTACGACTACTGAAGGAGATAAAGAAACAAAAACAAGCTCTATAACTTATTATTCTGGAAAAAAAGAAAGTATAGTTATTGTCCCTAGTATTTTGGGTGGAGCTAGAGTAACAAAAATTTCTGCTCAAGCCTTTGGTCATCATTCAGAAATAAATGCAGTATATGTTCCTAAAAGTGTAGAAGAGGTAGCAGATTGGGCTTTTTATGACCTTAATACAGCAGCATTAATATCTTTTGCCAATCCAGATGTAAAAATTGATGATTCAGCTTTTCAAAGCAGTGGAAATGCAATTATATATTAACCAAAGAACAAACAGAGTAGTGCT
>Ga0183099_1001410_pt1 | contig 14035 bp, 12 predicted proteins | sample Biomet1_FD_127788 | JGI IMG/M metagenome (GOLD analysis project Ga0183099, IMG submission 127788) | Microbial communities from bioreactor (seeded with anoxic lake sediment) at LBNL, California, USA - Biofuel metagenome 1 | ecosystem: Engineered > Bioreactor > Anaerobic > Unclassified ... | reverse complement strand
ATCCCCAATGTATGAAAAGAGCAGGTTCCCAAAGCCTGTTCTTTTTATTTGAGAAAATATAAAAAGTACAAATTTGTGATGATATAATAGTTGGATAAAGAGGAAATAAACTTTATTATGGTAATAATATTTAGATTGAAAAATAAGCAATCGTGAAATAATCATTTTAGGAGGAATCATTATGAAAATTAAAGCCAAATTGCAATCAGGTTTTGGAATTGTAGGATTTTTATTTGCCATAACTATTTTATTTATTCTATATTCCTTTAATAAATTTAATAACAGTTTGAAGTTTATTACAGATGTAAAGATGAAAGGGTCAATGAGTATCGCTAATATGAATACTCAAACATCAAACCATATGATACAAGCTTTTATGCATTCTACGACAAGTAGTGAGTCAGAAATGGCAAAGGTAGAAGGAGAAATAAAAAGGTTAAATGGAATAATTGAAGCTGAAATGAAGGTGTATGAACCTTTAATGACTAATGATATTGAAAAAGATTTATTTAGTAAATTTAAAGTAGATTATGCAGAGTATCAAAATATTTTTAATGAATTTTTAAACTTATCTAAAGCTAATAAAAATGAAGAAGCTCAAAATTTAATAAAAAATAAATTAACACCTATTTTTAATAAATATAGTAGCGAATTAGATGCAATAGTTGCAGATACAAAGTTTACATCAGAACAAACTAAAAAGGAAATAGCAAATGAATATAAAAAAATAATCATTGAAATTACTGTAGTAAGCCTAATTATTATAGTTTCTTTTGTGGTAATAATAATTTTAATTACAAAGTCTATAGTAGGTCCTGTCAACGTTGTAACTAATTCTTTGAAGGACATTTCAGAAGGAGAAGGAGATTTAACGAGACGTCTTGATATTAAATCAAAAGATGAAATAGAAGTGCTAGCTAAGTATTTTAATGCTTTTGTTTCTAATTTGGATAAAATATTTGGAGATATAAAAAAATCTAGTGAAAGTGTAGCAAGTGCAAGTACAGAAATTTCTGCACAAATGACTTTAGTAGCTAACGGAGTAATAGTACAAGCTGAAAAAAAACATAGTTTAGAAGAAGATTTCAATAAAATGAGAGATCAAATGAGCAATATTATAGATAGTGTAAGAAATCAAGTAGCAGGAACTGAAGAAATGTCGAGTACAATTACAGAGATGTCAGGAACAATAAATAGTGTTTCAAATAATACAGATGCTACAATGAAGCTATCAGAAGTATCAGCTGAATCTGCAAAAGAAGGTGTAAAAATTGTTACTGAAATAATAGAAAGCATGAATAAGATGGAACAAATAACAGGACATATGGATAAAATGATTGAAGGTGTTCAAGGAATAGCACAACAAACCAATCTTTTAGCACTAAATGCAGCAATAGAAGCAGCTAGAGCTGGAGAAGCAGGGAAAGGCTTCGCAGTAGTTGCTGATGAAATAAGAAAGCTAGCAGAAACATCTAATAAGTTTACAGATAGCATTGCAAAAATGGTTCAAGAAATAAGAACGGCAGGAAAAGTAAATATGAGTTTATCTACTAATGCAGGTGATAAATTAAAAGAAATAGATGAAAAAGTTTCAAGAACAAATTTTGAAATAACAGATATAGGAAAAGCAATGGAAGAGCAGGCTGTCGCAGTAAGTGAAGTAGCAACTGTAGTCCATAATCTTTCAGATGCAAGTGCTGAAATTGAAGTTAAGTCTGCTGATCAAATTGAATTATTAGAATTAGGAAATGAGAGTTTAGAGGAAATATCAAGATTAATAGATGAAACAACAGCTTCAACACAAGAAACAGCAGCGGCTTCAGAAGAATTATCAGGTTTAGCAGAAAAACTTAATGATTTAGTTGGAAGTTTTAGAACAAGTAGTATATAGAATTTATATATGAGTTTAATTGATTTATTCTAACTATTTAGGAATAATAATCTAATAATTTGGATAAATGGCGGAAAAATCCAATTTTCCGCCTTATAAATATTTTTGATATAACAGAAATTTTATTTAGCAAGGTTGAGGTGAACATATGATAATAGATATGCATTTTTTAGTATTTTTTTCAGTATTAATTTCATTTATAATAGCTATTGTATTTTCACTGCAATATTTCTTAATAAAAAGTTCATATAAAATTGGATTTGGTTATTTGGCATTGGGTTCAATTTTTAACTTGTTTGGTATGATATTCGTTTTAATTAGAGATATCCCTAATTTATGGATTATATCTATAATAGGGAACAATTTTTCTTTTATTTTAGGGGCATTATTAATTTATATAGGAATTAGAAAAAATTATGGACAATATAGTTTTAAAAGATGGCATTATATATATGTATCTGTTTTTATTGGAATAATAATTTACTTTACATTGGTTAACAATTATTTGAATGTAAGAATGACTATTAATTCTGTAGCATTAGGAATTTTACATTTAATAATAGTATTGGAACTTTATAAGGCTAGACATGAATTTACTAAAATAACTTCCTTGTTCTTAGCTTTCTTATTTACATTTTATACTGCTTTTGATTTTACAAGAGCAATTCATTATTTAATAAAAGAAGAAGTACAGATATTTTCTACTTCAAATATGCAAATTACAACATATTTTATTTATATAATTTCTAATATATTATCAACTTTTGGGTTTATATTGAATTTGAATCAAAGATTAAATGAAGAAAACAATGAAACTAAAAATAATTTAGAAATTATCTTTAATACTACTCCAGATGCAGTTGCTGTAACAACTTTAGAAAATGGTACTTTTATTGCAGCGAATGAAGGGTTTAGCAGTGAAACTGGATATAAATCAAGCGAATTGATAGGAAGTTCAATACTTGAATTAGGAATTTGGAAGAATAATGAAGATAGAGAAAAGTTTATAAAAAACATATTGGATAATGGATTCATAGAAAATATGGAAATGGAATTTAGACGTAAAAATGCTACAACATTAACTGGACTCATGTCCGCAAAAGTAATAAAGTTAAGTGGGAAACCACACATTGTAAGTATTACAAGAAATATAAGCTATCGAAAAGTAATAGAAAATAAACTTAAAGAAAATGAAAATTTTCTAGCTGGAGTAATAGAAAATAATGGAGCTATAATATATGTTAAAGATTATGAAGGAAGATATAAACTTGTCAATAAGAAGTGGGAAGAAGTTACAGGGTTTAAACGAGAAGAAATAATAGGGAAAAAGGATGTAGAGTTATTTAAAAATGGATTGGGAGAAGAGTTTCACACTACAGATCTTTCAGTTATGAATTCTGGAAATGTTGAAGAAAGAGAAGAAGAGTTAATAAATGAGTCAGGGAGAAGATACTTTCTTTCTATAAAGTTTCCTATTAAAAATGGAGCTAATAATATAATAGGGGTATGCGGACTTTCTACAGATATTACAGAAAGAAAAAGACATGAAGTTGAGATTAAGGAAATGGCTGAACAACTTGAAATAGAAAGAAATTATGCTCAAGCAGAGGCAATAACAGATGGATTAACAGGACTTTATAACAGAAGATATTTTGATAATATATTAAGGAAAGAATTTTATAGATTAAAAAGGACAGGAGAACCTTTATCTCTTATAATGATTGACATAGACTATTTCAAGAACTATAATGATACATATGGTCATTTGGAAGGAGATAATTGCTTAAAACTTGTGTCTACTAGTATAAGAAAAAAAGTAACAAGAACAACAGATATTGTTGCAAGATACGGAGGAGAAGAATTTGTAGTTGTTTTACCCATGACTAATGAAACAGGAGCATTAAAAATTGCAGAAAATATTAGACAAGAAGTTGAAAATCTGAATTTGCCTAATAGTAGTTCAAAGATAAGTGATGTGTTAACCATAAGTTTAGGTGTCACAACAGCCCTTAGAATGATAGTAGAATCTCCAAATCAAATTATTCATCTTGCAGATGATGCGTTATACAAAGCAAAGGAAAATGGAAGAAACAGAGTAGAAAAATCAGTATTAAAATATATTAAAGATAGTGATAAGTTGAATTTTTCGGAACTTATATGGAATAAATCAGATGAAAGTGGAAATGAAAAAGTTGATAGCCAACACAAAAGTTTAATAAATGGAGCAAATAAGTTAATAAATGCTATTAATTTGAAATTGGGAAAAGAGAAATATTTAAGTATAGTAGAGGAATTGTTAAAAGAAATAGCAATTCATTTTGAAGATGAGGAAGATATCGTAAAGAATACAAAATTTCCTTATTTAGATAATCATAAGTTATCACACATTAATTTGGTAGAAAAAGCAAAAAGAATAGTAGAAAAAGTGGAAAATGATGAAATGAACCCAGATGAAATTATTGCATATTTAACTTATGATGTAGTAGCTCAACATATGGAGATTGAAGATAAACTTTATTTTCCATATTTAGTAGATTAGATTTTTTTAAAATTAAAGTAACTACTTTTATAATAAATATCTTAAAATCAAAGCTTTAGAGGAGTCGCGAGGAGTAATCCTTGCGGTGGGTACGGGCTACATCCCGCGAAATCCCCCACCTTACGCGACGAAGGCGCGCATAAAAAATTATAATTAAAGAGTTTTAGATGGCTGAGTAGTTACAATTAAAAATATAAAAGAGAGGGAGATGTAAATTGAAAAAAATATTTTTTTTATTTGTGTTAATGATAGTACAAGTGTTCTCTAAGGAGTATAAAGCTCCATCAGAAAGTTATTCGTTAGATTCATGGAAGTTTGAATCGCCAACAGGAGCAAATATTAAGGAGTTAAATGGATTTAGTTCTAAATATTTTTATTTGACAGATGATAATTTAATGTGTTTTGATATTGATAGTAATAATACAAGTACCAAATCTTTAAATAATGAAATTCGTCATTTGAGTAACTGGACTGTGAATAGTAGTCACTATTTGGAAGCTACTATGAAAGTAACTGCCAGTCCAAAACTATATAAATTAGTGGTAGCACAAATTTATGGAATAAATGAAAATAATGGCGATGTTGCGCCTCTATTAAGAGTTATGATTGAAAATGGTAATTTATATGCTCATATAAAAAAGGATAAACAAAATAATGAAGTTATTTTATTAAAAGAAAACGTTATTGATACTTTCTTTACTATGAAATTAAAAGTTGAAGACAAAAAATTAAGTATTGATATTAATGGTCAAAAAACAATTAATAAAAATATTGGATTTTGGGATTATAAGAATTATTTTAAATTAGGAGCTTTTCCACAAGCAAAAATAGGAGATTTTACAGTTTCAGTTAAAAATTTATCAGTTTATTAGAGAGGGAAGAAATGCTTAATAAAGTACATCATATTGCAATAATATGTTCAAATTATGAAATTTCTAAAAAGTTTTATTTGGAAGTTTTGGGGCTAGAGATTATACAAGAAGTTTATAGGGAAGAAAGAGATTCGTATAAACTTGATTTGGCTTTGAATGGTGAATATATAATTGAACTTTTTTCTTTTCCAAATCCACCGAAAAGAGTTTCAAGACCAGAAGCAGCAGGTCTTAGACATTTATGCTTTGAGGTAGAAGATATTGAAAAAGAGGTAGAAATAGTTAGAAGAAAAGAAGTAAATACGGAAGAAATAAGGATAGATGAATATACAGGGAAAAGATTTTGTTTTTTCTCTGACCCAGACGGGCTTCCTATAGAATTTTATGAAAAATAAACAAAAAGCATTCTCAATATTTATTGTGGATGCTTTTTTTGTTTTAAAAATCTTAAAAAAATGATAAAATAGATTTTAGATTATTCGTAAAAGAGGAGAAATATGAACTATATAGATATTATAAAAGAATTGTTGGTAAAAAATGAATTGATTGAGATAATAATAAGTGGTAAGGAAGAGAAAACGACTGAATATAATAAAATTTCAATAAAACCATTTTTGAAAGATGAAATTATATATTTTCAATTTGCATATATTTATGATAAGAAAACTACTCATGAAAATATAGAGGCTGTGGAAACTATTGATAAATTGGTAGAAGATTTTGTAAATTTCAAACAGATGGTTATTTTTGCTAAATCAAATGACTATCAAGTTTTAAAAAATAAAAAAGGTGTAAAAGTTATAAAAAATAAAGCATCAAAAAAACAAGGAGAATTATTACATAATCGTAAAAAAAATTATATAATTCCTGAAGATGAACCATGTAAATTTCTTGAAATATTAGGTGTAATGAATGAAAAAGGTAAAGTATTTAAAGATAAATATGATAAATTTAGACAAATAAATAAATATTTGGAATTTATAAGAGATATAAAAGATGAACTTAACAAGAAAAAGAAAATAAGAATAGTGGATTTTGGGTCAGGAAAGGCTTATTTAACATTTGCGTTGTATTATTATATAAATGAGGTGTTAGGGGTAGAAGCGGAAATTACAGGAATAGACTTGAAAAAAGATGTAGTAGAATTTTGTAATGACACAGCTAAAAAATTAGAGTATAAAAATCTTAAATTTTTATGGGGAGATATAAAAACATTTACAGAGTTTGAAGGAATTGATATGATTGTTACTCTCCATGCTTGTGATATAGCTACAGATATGGCTATAGCTCACGGAATTAAATGGAAAAGTAGAATAATAATGGTAGTTCCATGTTGTCAGCATGAGATTTTTACTCAAATTAAAAATGAGTCAATGTCCCCATTATTGAAGCATGGAATTTTGAAAGAGAGAATTTCAAGTTTAGTAACTGATGCAGCTCGTGGAAACTTATTAGAAGTAGTAGGATATAATGTTCAATTTGTTGAATTTATAGACATGGAGCATACACCAAAAAATATAATGATAAGGGCAATTTATAATGGTCAAAAAAATGAAAAAGCATTAGTAGATTACATGAGATATAAAGAATTTTGGAGTATAGAACCTTACTTAGAAAAAAGTATAAAAGAATATTTGTAATACTAAGATTATCAGAGTATAATTTATTGATTGAATTATTCTTATATATTAAAGGGGAATTATGAAAAAAATATTTGTACTATTAATAATGATATTAAGTTTAGTAAGTTGTGCGGAGAAAAAAAGACTGATTCAAAAAACTCAAATTGGAAGAGCCCCAGCGAAATTAGCAATTTTGCCAAGCACAAATATTTCTAATGATATATTAGGAGGATTTGTAATAAGAAATCTTACATATAAAAAATTCCAAGAAAATTATAAGGGATATGAAGTGCAAGATATTGCTACTACAGATAGCATATTGATTTCAGAAGGAGTATCTGATGGAGGATTACTTAATCTTTTTACTCCTTTAGAGCTGTGTCAAATGTTAGGAGTAGATGGACTACTTTATATAGATATTTATGATATGGGAATGAAAATAACACCGTTTTATCATTCAAGATATATAGACGCCCAGTATAGGGAGTTTAATTTTTCAAAATTAGTATGGCAAAGACCAATAAAGATTGCTAATAGAGTTATGGATATTAAGGGAGCTTTTAATGCAATAAGTAATATAGCTAGTGGAAATTTGGGTGATGCTTTTACGGATATGGCAGGGAATATGGCTATTCAAGGTTTAGTAAAATTGGGAACTGCAACTCTGTTTGAACATGAATTAAAACCAGAAATGCTTATGGTGACAGATGAAATGATTGTTAATATGCCTTATGGTAGCGTAAATGATATGGAGTATCTAGAATCTGTTCACAATAACCTTATAAAGTTAGATAAACAAAAAGAAAAGAAAGAAGTTTTGACTTTTGGAGATGAAGAGAAGGTAGAAGAAGAGGAAATAACGATTACATCAAAGGGAATTAATGTTTTTTAAGCAGCTAATAGCTGCTTATTTTTTTGTCTTGAATAGTCACATAGAATAAGATATTATATAAATGGTTAAGGAGATGATTAACATGAGTATAGTACAGAAATTTCCAGCATTGGGATATAAAAATTTCAGATATTTTATTGCTGGACAGGGAGTTTCTCTTATAGGAACATGGATGCAGAGAATAGCTCAACAATGGGTTATTTATAAAATGACAGGTTCAGCAGTAAGTCTAGGGATGATAGGAGTATTCCAGTATACACCAATGCTTATTTTTTCACTTTTTGCAGGTTCATTAATAGAAAGATTTCCTAAAAAGAAATTCTTAATCTCTATGCAAATTTTTCAAACTATTCAGGCACTTATTCTTACAATTCTAATTTGGCAAAATTTAGCAAAACCTTGGCATATTATGATAATGGCGGGGATTCTTGGATTTATAAATGCATTTGATATGCCTGCAAGACAATCATTTTTTATGGATTTAGTAGGGAAAGATGCGATTCATAGTGCCATTGGGCTAAACTCTACTATTGTAAATATAGGAAAAATACTAGGCCCTGCAATAGGAGGATATTTTTTATCTAAATTTGGAGAAACAGTATGTTTTTTATTTAATACACTTAGTTTCTTAGCGGTTATTTATGGACTGATAAAAATAGATGGATTTGAAGAAAAGAGGGTTCCAAGAAAAATTAATATTTTAAAGGATAGTTATGAAGGGCTTCTCTATGTAATGAAAAATAAAAAAATATTAGGTGCATTATGTGCGTTATTTGTCGTTTCAACAATTGCAATGAATAATGAAGTCATAATACCAGTATTTGCAAGGGAAGTATTAGGGCTAGATTCTAGAGGGTTTAGTTTTATGTATAGTGCATTAGGATTAGGGTCTTTAGTGGGAGCCTTAAAAAATAGCCAGTAGAAAAAAAGCAGTTTTGGATTTAAAAATAATATATTTTGCAGGGGGAATAATTGGCTTAGGATTATTTACACTTTCTTTTGTAAGTATTTATTTTTTAGTTTTAGCAATCTTATTTATTATGGGATACGCTACGGTTATTTTTATGAATTTTTGTAATACAACAGTTCAGCTAAATTCTAATGAAGAGTATAGAATGAGAGCAATTAGCGTTTATACCCTTATATTTACAGGAACAACACCCTTAGGAAATTTCTTGATTGGACATATTACAGAGTTATTTGGAGTAAAAATAAGTTTGATGATAGCAGGACTTTTAACTATGATTCTATTATTAATGTTTAAGAAATATTTTAAGAATATAAAATAAATAAAAGCCTTATTTACTATGCTATAGATAAATAAGGCTTTTATATTTTAAGGTTATTCTTTAGGAGTGGTATTAGATTTTGATATATATTTTTCTAAAACAGAAACTTTTTTATAAATCTCATTAATTCTATACTCCAAAGAAGTCAAAATCCAAAATTGAAAATGATTTACTTTTTGTTGTTCATGAATCATCCAAGCTATTTTTAATGATACTAGTAGTACACCAATTTCTACAGAAATTATAAATCCAATTTTTTTGAGCATACCTAGAATAAAAATACATAAAACTACAAAGAGAAATCCAATGTTAATTGAAAAATGAAACTTCTCATTTTTATGTCCACCTATTTTACCTAAAATTCTTCTAACTCTTTCTTTTTCTTTTTTAAACTCTTCAATTTCTTTCTCTAATTCTTCAATAGTTAATTTATCATCTGTATTATTACTCATAGAATCACAACCTTATATCTAAAATATTATTTTGAAATTAAAACAATGGCACTTCTATCCATTACTTTATATTTTTTTCCATGAACTTCAAGAGGTATATCTAAAAAATCATGACCATGAATCATATGTGTATCAATAACTCTATACCATTTTTTCCCGTTCAATTTTGGTAATTCAAATTCTAAAGCTTTGTCATAAGAGTTAAAAACAACGTAAATATCATTATCTGGCGGAGTATCTTCATCAATAAAGTCATTACCACTTATCATGAATGCTAAAGTCCTTGAATGGGAAGCCCAATCAGGATTAAAAGAATCAATACCGTGCCATGTAATATCAGCTATTCCGTCTCCACTTAAATCTTTATCTGCAAAAAAATGTTCTCTTTTTAAAGAATGATGTTTTTTTCTAAATTCAATAACTTTTTTTGTAAAATAAAAAATATCAGAATGTTTTTCTTTTCTAGACCAGTCTACCCAGTTAATTTCATTATCTTGACAATAGGCATTATTATTTCCTTTTTGAGTTCTAGCAAATTCGTCACCCATGAGAAGCATAGGTACTCCTTGAGACAACATTAATAAAAGAATAAAATTCTTCATTTGTCTTTTTCTTAGAGAATTAATTTGTAAATCTCTTGTCTCCCCTTCTACCCCATGATTCCAAGAATGATTATCATTAGCTCCGTCGCGACTATCTTCACCATTTTCATAATTATGTTTATCATTGTAAGAGACTAAATCCCATAAAGTGAAACCATCGTGAGCCGTTATAAAATTTATTGAATGATAAGGCTTTCTTCCATATTTAGAAAATAAATCAGGACTTCCTACAATTCTTGTTGCAAGGTCTTTAACTTGCCCTTCATCTCCTTTTATAAATCTTCTAACTGTATCACGAAATTTACCGTTCCATTCAGCCCATCCAACAGGAAATTCTCCTACAAAATATCCACCTGCAGCGTCCCAACCTTCAGCAATAAGTTTTGTACCAGAAAGTATAGGGTCGTCAGCAATATCTTTTAAGAGAGATAAATCCCCTATCCATTTACCATCATTAGCACGGCCAAGAATGGCAGCTAAATCAAAACGGAATCCATCAACATGCATTTCAGTAACCCAGTAACGGAGTGAATCGATAACAAGTTCTTTGACTACAGAATGACTACAATTAAGAGTATTACCAGTTCCAGAATAGTTAGCATAAAATCTTTTGTTTTTTTCTAGAATATAGTAAATAGAATTATCAAAGCCTTTAAAAGAAAGAGTAGGGCCATTTTCATTACCTTCACCAGTATGATTATAAACGACATCTAAAATAACTTCAATTCCTTCTTTGTGAAGAGCTTTAATAAAATCTTTAAATTCAAAAACTTGATTACCAAGACTCATACCTAAAGATTGATTGCCAGAAATATAGTTACCAGAAGGCGCAAAAAATCCTAATGGATTATAGCCCCAAACATTACGAAGGAGCTCTCCAGTAACAGGATTGGTATTTATGAGTTCATTTTTATTAAACTCAAAAATAGGTAGAAGCTCTAAAGCAGTTACTCCAAGTTCTTTTAAGTGAGAAATTTTTTCTAAAACCCCTTTATAAGTTCCCTTATTTTCTATATTAGAATTGGAGTTCATTGTAAAAAGACTTATATGCATTTCGTAAATAATACTGTCTTGTAAAGAGATTCTAGGATGAATGTCATCTTCCCAGTCATAATCAGAATCATCAATAATTATACCTTTTACAGAATCAGCAGAATTCGCTTTTGAAAAACTTAAATCATCATCAGAATTTTTTTCATAACTATAGATTTCATTTTTTTCAAAATTAAAAAATCCAGAAATTGCTTTGGCATAAGGGTCAATCAACAATTTATTCTCATTAAATCTGTGACCATTTTCAGGTTTATATGCTCCTTCTACCCTATAACCATAATAAGTATGAGCTTTCGCACCTTCCAGATATATATGCCAAACATCACCTGTTTTATTTTTTAATGGAGAGAGAACGAAAGAAGCTATGGGTTTATTATCATAATAATTTTTAAATAGTTCTAAGGTAACAGATTTTGCATTTTTTGAAAAAATTCCAAAATTTACACCGAACTTATCTACAGTAGCCCCGTATATAGGTTTTCCACGGGAGCTTTTAAAGTTTGAAATCATAGTAACCTCCTATTGTTTTTCTATAATCAAAGTATTGTCTTTTCTATCAATTATTTTACAAATATCTCCCTTTACTAAAATTTCATCAGAAGTAGCTGTCCAAATTTCAGAAAAAACTTTTATTCTGTAAGTGTTATTTGGTAAGACGTCTTCTATAGTGCATGTTTTCCCTATATAGTTAGAAATATTACTTTTATATTCTGTATTTTGTCTAAAAATATTTGATTTTTTAAAATAATAAAAAATAATAAGTGTAGTTAATCCAGTAGTAAAAAGTGATAGTGCAAGATTATTGGTAAATCTATAGACTATACTATTTAATATAAAAGCAATTCCAAAAGCTAAAAAGAAAAAAATGCTAGGTGTTAAAATTTCAACAATTATTAATATGACACCTACAAATAAAAACCAAATCATATAAATCCCTCCTTAATTTTATATACAAGAAAAAAACTTAAGTTCCTTTTAGAGTATAATACCATATTTGAAAAAAATTATTAATAAAAAAATAATATTGTCAATTAAAATTTATATTGAAACATATAATTATTTTTGTTTTATTGACAAATAAAGGATTTCGTTATAAATTTAATATAGAAAATAAAGCTAGGAGAATAATATGGAAATGAGAGAGAGCATGCTTTTAGATACTCTAAAGCATGATTTGGTTTCGGCACTTATAGTTTTGGATAAAGATACAAATGTAGTATTTATTAATGATTCTGCATTAAATTATTTATATAAAATAGATGTAGAAGCAAGAATATTTTGTGATTATGTAATAAAAATAGGTATGGAAAGTCACAATGATAGAAAAGAACTAAAAATTAAAGATAGGCTTGTTGGGTTTTCATTAAAAAAAGTATATGAAGGAGAAAATCTAAATAGAATAGTAATAATTTTTAAGGATATAACAGAGATTAAAAAAAATGAAGCTGATGAAAAAAGAAGAGAAGCCATGGAAGTTATTGGAGAACTGGCGCTCTATGTTGCTCATGAAATTAAGAATACATTAAATGTGGTCAAAGGATTTGCACAATTAATGAGGGAATCTAAAAGTATTAAAACAATAAAAAATCAATTAGAAATTTTTATTGAAGAAACAGATAGACTTAATAAATTAACAAATAATATGCTTGATTATACAAAAGGCAACAATTTAAACTTTGAAGAAACAGACATGGTTGAGTTTGTAGGAGATTTACTTGCTAGAACTTATCCTAATGAAAAAATTTCTTTTATTTCAATGGTTAAAGAAGCAAAAGTGAGAATTGATAGAGATAGAATAAAGCAAGTTTTTATGAATATTATACAAAATGGAATAGAAGCCATTGATGAAGAAACAGGAATTTTTAATATTTATATTGAAAATGAAGAAAATCTAGAGATAAGTTTTGAGACAAATAAAGAGGTAGAAGAGGAGTTTGAAGTAGAAAAAGTGTTTAGTCCTTATTTTACCACAAAGAAAAATGGGAATGGATTAGGGCTTGCTCTGTGCAAAAAGATTATAGAAGAACACAATGGTATTATTTCTGTACAGAAAAATTTCTACAATGGACTGACTTTTACTGTAGTATTAGTAAAATAGTTGTTTTTTAAGTCTTGAAAAAAATAATAAATTATGTTATCCTTGTGATAGCTAAATAACTAAGGAGGCATAAAAATTGGTTAGAAAATTAAAAAGTAAAACTGGTGGACAAGGAAACATATTAAAACAAGCTCAAGAGATGCAAGCTAGAATGATAGCAGTTCAAGAAGAACTTAAAAATAAAACAGTAGAAGCATCAGTAGGTGGGGGAGCAGTTTTAGTAAAAGTTAACGGTCAAAAAGAAGTGCTTTCTGTTAACTTATCAGAAGATATAGTTAAAGAAGCTCAAGAAGATAAAGAAATGTTAGAAGATTTAATACTTTCTGCAGTTAGCGAAGCTATGAGACAAGCTGAAGAACTTGCTGAAAAAGAAATGGGTTCAGTAACTGGTGGAATTAATATACCAGGACTTATCTAGTATTTATAATTTCTAAGTATAAATTAAGGACACAGTTTGTGTCCTTTTACTATTTTTTGGTAAGAGAATAAGCTTTATATTTTAAAGGCTCTATTCTGTAAAGAGAATTTACTTTGAAATTTTATATTCTATGTGATATAATTTTTTACAAATAGTAAGATTGGGAGTATCTAATGAGTAAAAGAAATAGAGAAATATAGAGAAATGGGAATAAGATTTATTATCTTATAAAAATGATAACAGTACTATAAGATGGAAAAAGTAGTACATAGAAGATATAAATTACTGTAAGATACTAATATTTATG
>Ga0183099_1001409_pt1 | contig 14038 bp, 14 predicted proteins | sample Biomet1_FD_127788 | JGI IMG/M metagenome (GOLD analysis project Ga0183099, IMG submission 127788) | Microbial communities from bioreactor (seeded with anoxic lake sediment) at LBNL, California, USA - Biofuel metagenome 1 | ecosystem: Engineered > Bioreactor > Anaerobic > Unclassified ... | reverse complement strand
ATACCGTCGCTGATATTCATGCCATTTCAGCTGCAGTCAGCGAAGCGGCGGAAGAATTACATAATCTGGAAAACCAAAACCGGACGATAGCTTCCGTTATAAATGTCATCAGCGATGTTGCTGCGCAGACCAATTTGTTAGCACTTAATGCGGCCATTGAAGCAGCACGAGCTGGCGAAATGGGGCGTGGATTTGCAGTCGTGGCAGATGAAGTGCGGAATTTGGCAGCACGGACGGCATCGGCAACGCAGGAGATCAGCAGCATCATTAATAACGTGCAAAATCTGTCTGCCAGTGCCGTTCACCTGATGCAAGAAGCCGTTAACAAGGTGGAAGCCGGTGTCAGTAGTGCCGGTGAAGCCAGTCAGAAGATGAATGATATCTGTAGTGTGGCGGGCGACAGCGAAGCATTAGTACAGGACATTTCTCATGCCATTCGTGAACAGGGGCAAGCAACGGATGTTATTGCGCAACAGGTCGAAACAGTGGCGCAGCAAGCGAATGAGAATAGCAGTTCGGCCGCATCCTGCCAGAAGCTGGCCAATGAACTGACCGGTATTGCGCACAGCATGGATGATGTTTTGCGGTCATATCACTTATGAAATGGCCAGACTGGCAAAATGATAACGTTTACACAGCTGTAATTGATAAGTGTGATGGAACTCAATTACCTGATGGAATTTTCCCCGATCTACGCAGCAAATTAGTGGTGGCTGAATACAATGCATAAAGCTGATTTTTTTACCGAGAAGCTCTTCTCTGCGATGTCCACCATGCAAAAAGACAAACCTAAACAACTGAATCCGTTGCTGCCGGGTTATGCATTTGACGTGTTTTTGGTGTCAGGTATGACGCCGATTGAAAAAGGCAGCGTACTCGATTTCATCATCGATCGTCCGAATGGCATGAAAGGTTACATCATGAACCTGACCGTCAAAGGGCGGGGTAAGATCTTTTCCGGTGAGCATGAATTTATCGTTGAACCGGGCGATCTGTTGTTGTTTCCACCGGAAGCGGTGCATTACTACGGTCGTGCCGATGACAGTAACGAATGGTATCACCGCTGGGTTTATTTCCGTCCGCGCGCCTATTGGGCTGACTGGCTGCGTTGGCCGCATGAGGTGGAACGTGTCGGGCACATCAAACTGGCCGATGAGCAATTAGCCAATGAGTTCGATAGCCTGTTTTTGAACATCGAAGAGACGCACAAAGAGATCCGCCCGATGTCGGAACAGTTGGCCATGAACCTGCTGGAACGCTTGTTGATCCGATGCTATGAAGTGTCGTCATTAGCCGATCATGCACCGATGGATCATCGCATTCTTGAAGCGTGTCAGATCTTAAGTGCGTCGCTTTCGGCGGAAGTATCGATAGAAGAATTAGCCGAGCAGGTGTTTTTATCGCCGTCGCGATTAGCGCATCTGTTCCGCGAACAGGTCGGGGTCAGCATTGTGCGTTGGCGCGAAGATCAGCGGATCATTCGCGCCAAACTGCTGCTGCAAACCACGCCATTGCCGGTTGCTGTCATCGGTCAACAAACCGGTTATGACGATCAGCTCTACTTTTCCCGCGTCTTTAAGAAGCGCGTCGGGGTTAGCCCGAGTGAATATCGTAAGAGCAGCAGCCCATTATAATGTCAGCGATCAGCCGTCAATCGGTTGTAGCGGAGTCGGCAGCAGTAGCTGGTAAAAGGCCAGATCGAGCCAGTCGCCAAACTTAAATCCGGCATGCCGAATCGTGCCGGCATGCACAAAGCCCAGTTTTTCGTGCAACGCAATACTGCCCTGATTACTGGCATCAATGCTGCCAATCAGCGTGTGGTAGTTTTGCGCTTGTGCCAGTTCAATCAGACGTTGCATCAGTGTTTGCGCAATACCTTTACCGCGAAATGGTGCCGCCACATACACCGAATGTTCCAGCGTGTATTTGTTGGCCGGATAGGCGCGGAAGCTGCCGTAACTGGCAAAACCCATCAGTTCACCCGATTCATTTTCGACCCCAATCACCGGATATTGGCCGAGTTCCTTGTTTTTAAACCATGAAACCATGTTGTCCATGCTGCGTGCCTGATAATCATACAGCGCGGTGGAATGCAAAATGGCATCGTTAAAGATGGCGAGGATAGCAGCCGCATGCCGCTCATAACTACATTGAATAATTTGCATGATGAAGTGGGTTATGCCAAGTGGGTTATGTCGAAGTTTAAGTCGATGATAGCATAAGTACATTCTTGTTCAGGAAGCTGACTTATTCAGGAAGCTAAAAATATAATGTCTTATTCAAAATGGAATTTATTTCGTAAGGGCTGGATTGATACTCTGCCGCTGGTGGTCGCTGCAGCGCCGTTTGGGGTGTTGTATGGTGCGCTGGCGATTGATAATGGCTTGAGCCTGTGGTCGGTCATGGGTATGTCATTGTTGGTCTATGCCGGCGCCTCACAATTTATTGCGGTCACTTTGCTGGCCTCGGCGACCGCGTTACCGATCATCTGTCTGACAGTGTTTATCGTCAACCTGCGGCACATGTTATATGCCGCGACATTAATGCCGCATGTGCGAGATATTTCGCTGCCGCGCCGAACCTTAATGGCGTTCTGGTTAACCGATGAAACCTTTGCTGTGGTCAGCCAACGTCTACAAAGCGAAGTGCAAAAAGGAGAGCTGGTTTGGTATTACTTGGGTTCAGCTCTGTTTATGTATTCCAACTGGGCGTTGTGTACGTTCGTGGGCGTTACTCTTGGTAAACAACTGCCCAATATGACCTCGTGGGGACTGGATGTCGCCATGGTGGTGGCATTGATCAGCATCGTGGTGCCCGCGCTGAAAAAGTTTCCGCAATGGGCTTGTGCTGTGGTTGCGGTGGTGTGCAGCATATTGATGCGTGACTGGCCGAACCAAAGCGGGCTAATGATTTCATCGTTGCTGGCGGTAGTCACCGGTATGGTGCTGGAAAAAGGGATGAAGAAATGAATCACTGGACTCTGATCATTGGCATGATGCTAGTGACCTTTTTGCCACGCTATTTGCCTTTGTTACTGGCGGGGAAAATGGTATTTCCGGAATGGTTGGAACGCGCGTTTAACTATGTGCCGATTGCGGTATTAAGTGCCATTATCGCGCAAACTACGCTGATTCATGACGGCGCAGTGCAGTTGAATGTGCAAAATCCGTATCTGATTGCCGCCTTGGTGGCTTTTGTCGTCGCACTAAAATGCCGTCAGCAATTGGTGGTGATCTGCTGTGGCTTATTAGCGTTTGGCTTGATGCGCTGGTGGCTGTAAATACATCTGACAAAAAGAAAAAGGCGTCATTACGACGCCTTTTTAATTCAAGCAGGAAAACTTATTTTCCCAGCCAGCTTATTTTCCCAGTAGACGTTGATGCAGTTTCTGCACAACCAATGAGGCATCCGATTCCGGTACCAGGAAGCAGAGGTTGTGGGTGCTGGCACCGTAGCAGATCATGCGCACGTTATGTTCGCTAACTGCGTCGAAAACTTGCGTACCCACGCCATTCACTTCGCTCATGCGGTTACCAATCAGCGCAACCAGTGCCAGATCGGTTTCCACTTTCACTTTACAGAACGCATTGAGTTCATCTAATACGCCGTCATTCAATACAGAACGACCAGTGGATGAGCTGCCAGTTTGATCCAGCGTGATAGCAACACTAACTTCAGAAGTAGTGATCAGGTCAACCGAAATGCCGTGCTTGGCCAGAATAGTGAACACTTGGGCTAGGAAGCCGCAGGCATGCAACATGTTTGGGCTGTGCAGCGTTAACAAGATCTGGTTACGGCGCAGTGCTACAGCACGGAACAGCGGGTTTGATTCGGTGGTATCACGTACCCAGGTGCCGCCAGCTGCAGGTTCTTTACTCGAGCCAACAAATACCGGAATACCTTTACGCACCGCAGGTTGTAAGGTTGCTGGATGCAGCACTTTAGCCCCGAACGTTGCCATTTCAGCTGCTTCAGAGAAAGAGATCTCTGGGATTGGGTGCGCTTCTTTCACCAAACGAGGGTCAGTGGTGTAGATGCCCGGCACGTCAGTCCAGATCTCCAGTTCATCAACACCCAGCGCTTCTGCCAGCAATGCGGCGCTGAAATCGCTACCGCCACGGCCTAGCGTAGTGGTTTGACCATCAGCATTGGCACCGATGAAACCCTGTGTGATCACGATATGATCTTTCAGCAACCCAGCCATTTCCTGCTGTGCCAGATTATGGATCGCTTCAATCGCTGGCGTTGCACGGCCAAAACGGCTGTCAGTACGCATGACTTTACGCACATCAAACCACACTGCTTTGTGACCAAGATGGTTCATCATATCGGTGAACAGGCGGGTCGACATCAGCTCGCCTTGCGCTACTAAACGATCTTCCAGAGCAGCATCGCTGTTCTGCGTTGCTTGACGCGCCATATCGGCGATCTCTTTTAAGATCCCATCAATGGTTTGACGCAGTGGGGCAGGGTTACCCAATTCATTCAGAATGTTGTCCTGAATAGATTTGAGTTTTTTAAGATGAATTTCCTGCTCGGCAGCAGATAAGGTTCCGCGTGCCAGATCAACCAGCAGGTTGGTTACACCAGAGCTGGCGCTCAACACCACAACACGGGTGTTAGCAGTTTGGGTAACGATGGCTGCGCAACGGCGCATGGCTTCGGCATCGGCGACACTTGTGCCACCAAATTTAGCAACAGTAACCTTGCTCACGGGCTCTCCTTGAATAAGCAGGTATAACAAACTGATACAACGAAGGTGCAACTTGTGCGGCAGGAAGGGAATTCTTTCCAGCCAGAAGCGCTCCACCCTCAGGTGACAGCCCGGAGGATTCAGCCTCCGCAGCCGACAACCACCATCGCCAAAGATGATGCTTATCTCGGCGTTACTCCCCCTGACTGACCTTCAACGGCTTTTGGCACCTGTTGTCAGCGACCTGGGTAACGCTCCTCTTCTGGCCCCATTTAACGAAGCAGTCGATTGCAAAACTATGCGTATCGATGCTGTGTTGGATGGGGTGCAAATTTATGCATTTGCGCGCTTATTGTAACAGGCGATCACCAAAAAGGGGAATAGTTACCGCACGATCCGAGGTAAACAAAACTAAATATTGAATGATTTCAGTGCTTTTTGCGGTGATGAAATGTGATGAAGGTTTAACTTTATGTTAATCGCTGGTAACGAATGCAACAAAATGTGACGACTGACACGAACCACTATGGGGCAAGTTGGTAGATTGCGCTCCGTGGAAACCAGAAATCTCCATTGCCAAACCGGGGCCGACCATTTTGCGGCCCCGTCTTTTTTTGCTTCTTTTACTTTCTTACAGATCTTTCATCAGAATTTTAGAACGACGCTGGTAGTTATACAGGCGCTGTTTTTCCATCGGTAATGCACTCACTTCAACCGGCTCAAAACCACGTTCACGGAACCAGTGGATAGAACGCGTCGTCAGCACAAACAGCTTTTTGATATTCTTCGAGCGGGCCAAATCTTCGATCTGTGACACCATGCGATCACCACGGTTAGAGCTGCGGTATTCCGGATGTACGGCCACACACGCCATCTCCGCCATCGCTTCTTCTTTAAAGGGATATAACGCCGCGCAAGAGATGATCATGCCATCGCGTTCAATGATGAAGAAGTTGTCGATCTGCATTTCCAGCTGTTCGCGGGAACGCCTAACCAGAATACCCTCTGCTTCCAACGGACGGATCAGATCCAGTATGCCACCGATATCATCAATGGTGGCCTGACGGGCTTGTTCCGCACTGTGGCGTACAATCTGCGTACCGATACCATCGCGGGTAAACAGTTCCTGCACCAGTGCACCATCTTCCCGGTAACTGACTAAGTGGCTGCGAGGCACACCACCACGACAAGCGGCAATCGCAGAGCGGAAATAACGCGCAGTGCCTGAGCTGTCATCGCCAAGTTCTTCCAGACGAGTTAAATACTCTTCTGCTTGTTCTGGGAACAATTCAGGTACCACTTCGCCTTTTTCGTTGATAACACCCTGATGAGAACAGAATGAAATCAGTTTATTGGCATTAAGGGCAATCGCGACTTTCGAGGCCACTTCTTCTGAGCTGACACTGAAGCTTTCGCCGGTCACAGAAAAACCGAGTGGAGAGATCAAGACAATATTTTGCATGTCTAACTGACGTTTAATGCCATCAGCATCCACACGGCGCACACGGCCACCATGGAAATAGTCAACGCCTTCATCGACACCCAGCGGTTGCGAGGTCACGAAGTTACCACTGACCACGTTCAGATGGGCACCGGCCATCGGGGTATTGATCAGACCCATCGACATTTTTGCCATGATATCCATCTGCATGCCGCCGCAGACTTGTTTGATTACGCTGAATGTTTCATCATCAGTTACGCGAACATGTTTATGAAAGCGCAGAGGAATATTATCCTGAATCAGGGCTGCATCAATTTGCGGACGAGCACCAAAAACCAATACCAGCCTGATCCCCAGACTTTGCAGCAGCGCGATATCTGCGATCAGCGAGGAAAAGTTTTCATCAGCAACCGTTTCACCACTCAACATGATCACGAAGGTAGAACCACGGTGGTGGTTTACATACGGTGTTGAATGACGGAACGCATGCACCAGCATTGCATCTCTTTCACGTACCATAGTCGGTAATGTCCTAACTACAAAAGTAGCGCTATGATGGTGAAAAACCCCACTCGCATCAAGTATAAATAAGCAGAAATTGTGATTTTTTATGTATTTTGGTGCAGTGTGAAATAAAGGGTGAAATAAATAGCGGGAAATAAATAATAAATAGAGAGGAGAGTGGAATGGTCAGGGCAATTTGTTTTGATTTTGATGGCACGCTCGTGGACTCAGAGCATTTACATTATGCCGCATGGCAAGCGGAATTGCAGCCTTTTGGTTGTTCACTGGAAAAGAGCCGTTATATGGCGCAATTTTCCGGTGTCTCAACGTTTGCGACAGCTAAAACATTGATTCAGGATTACCAATTACCCATTGCGACAGAGCAATTGATGGCGCAGAAAACCGCGCGTTTTCTTTCTTTATTAGAAACTGAATTACCGACGCCTATGCCGGGTGCCTATGAGTTACTTCGTGATATGCAACAAAGTGAACTGGCGGTTGCCTTAGTCACTGGTTCATATCGGAAAGAAATCGAACCGGTGTTGGATAGTCTGGGCTGGCGTAATTTCTTCCCGCTGATCATTACCCGTGATGACGTGCAAAATGCCAAACCGCATCCTGAGCCTTATTTAACCGCACTTAAGCGATTGAATCTTTCTGCTGGAGAGTGTCTGGCATTGGAAGATTCGGCAACCGGTATTCGCAGTGCACACGATGCCGGGTTAACCGTGTTAGCCGTCACGACGCCACATACAACTCTGGCGCCCGATGTGGGTTACAGCGCCTTGTTTTATTCATTGCCAGAGGTGGGGGCGCATGTCAGACAATTGCTTTTGTCGCCAAGCTGTCACTAATGATGCGTCAGCGTTATCTGATTTATTAACGCAACTGGGTTATCCCGGTACCGCCGATTTTATGGCCAGCAAACTCAACGCCATCGCCAACGACGCAGCGGCTGTTTGTTGGGTCGCCGAAATAAATCAACACGTGGTTGGTTTTTTATCGCTGCATATTATTCCACAGCTTGCGTTAGCCGGGGATTTTGCCCGTATCAGCTATTTTTGTATTGATGAAACAGTGCGCAGTAATGGCGTTGGTAATGCGTTGTTACAGCAGGCAGAAGAGTATGCCAGAGAGCAGCGCTGTGATCGGATGGAAGTGCATTGCCATCAGCGCCGAGTTGATGCCCATCGTTTTTATGTGCGCGAAGGGTTCGCAGAATCACCCAAATATTTCATTAAAATGTTGTAGTTCATGCCAAAAAACAGGTATTAGATCAGCAGGATAACAATAGAAAACAGGGGGAGTCACGGATGTTGAACAAACAGGTCAATTTTATCGTCGATAGTCAGGGCCATCGTGTTGCGGCTGTGGTGCCGATCGATATTTTTGATGAATTAATGACCCTGCAAAAAGCGTTGATGAGCAACAAACCCGGCGAGCGGGAAATGTATCGCTTTCTGGTCAAAGATGCCGAAGCCAGCGGCTATCCGGTGGGGCAGCGTTATAAGCCTGGTTTTATGATTGCTCAAGGCTCTACTGCAACCTTGGAGCAGGCTGGCTCATTACGGCAGGCAGTGATTGATCTGCGTAATAACTTATTAGTGAAAGGTGTGTTGGTGCGCACCAATAACTGCTATTTATTTACTGATGATTATCTGTTTAACAGCCCGAGTCTGGCTGCCAGCCTGATTGCCGGTAATAACCGCAGTGGTCTGGATGCCTGGAGCAACGACACGGGGTTTACCCTGAAACAATCCGGTTATGGGAAAAAATAATCACTGATGTTTATCGCCCGCCAGATGGGGTTTCTGCTGACCCGGCAAAGCCGGGATGTGGCAGATCAAGCTCAAGTTGAATACTGGCTGGCGACGGAAGATGGCCCGGTTCGCTTAATTCTGGCTGGTGAACAGCTGAGTTTCTACCTACCTTTGCGCGATAAAGAGCGCGCTTTAGAACTATTCCGTCAGCATCATTTGCATGGTCGTCTGCGCACCACAACCTTAAACACCTTTCAGCAAGAACCGGTATTAGCCTGCTGTTTTCCCACGTTATCGGCTTATCACCGCGCGGTTGAGTTACTGCATTTGCATCAACTGACCATCTATGAAAGCGATCTGCGCTTTGCGGATGTTTGTCTGATGCAGCGATTTATTACGGCAGGTATGCGCTTTAGTGGTCATTACCGGCAACGGGCTGGCTATCGGGAGGTAAAACTCACTGAACTTGAACCGGCCGAAGTCACGCCGCATTTTCGCGTGTTATCACTCGATGTCGAGTGCGCGATGGATGGCGAACTCTATTCTGTTGCTTTATTGCTGCGTGAACCGGATGGCCGTGAGATTTCAACGGTGATCATGGTCGGCACCGCCGAACCATCCGAGATGAACATCGAATGGGTGAATAACGAATACTCGCTGCTGCTGGCGCTGGAGCGTTGGTTGTTGCGTCATGATCCCGATATCATCATTGGCTGGAATGTGGTGAATTTCGATTTCCGGCTGTTGTTACGTCGGGCCGAATTTCATAAATACCCTCTGCGTTGGGGGCGTGGGCAAAGTCTGATGCGTTGGCGTCCGTCACGCATGGATGATCAGCAAGGCCAGTTGATCTTACCGGGCCGAATGGTGATTGATGGTATTGATGCCCTGAAATCAGCGACGTTCCGCTTTGATCGGTTTGGGCTGGAGTATGTTGCGCAGGAACTGCTGGGGCGCGGGAAAGCGATCCATGACCCTGATGATCGTATCGCTGAAATCTCACGTCTGTTTCATCACGATAAACCGGCTCTGGCACATTACAATCTGGAAGATTGCCGGTTGGTGATCGAGATTTTTGATAAGTGTCATCTACTCTCGTTTCTCTGTTTACGCAGCCAGTTAACCGGGTTGGAACTCGATCGTTACGGTGGTTCGGTTGCTGCGTTTACTAATCTGTATATCCCTCGTTTACATCAGGCTGGTTTTGTCGCACCCAATTTACCGCACGGCGCAATCGCGACGTCACCTGGCGGTTATGTGATGAATTCACTACCCGGTTTTTACCATGATGTATTAGTGCTCGATTTTAAGAGTCTGTATCCCAGCATCATTCGCACATTTCATATTGATCCGCTGGCGTTGGTGCATGGTTTACAAGAGCCAGAAGCAGACACTATTCCCGGTTATGTGGGTGGGCGTTTTTCCCGAAAGCACCATATTCTGCCGGGATTAATCGATCATCTGTGGCAAGCGCGGGAACAAGCGAAAACCGAGCATGATCAGCCGCGCTCGCAAGCGATCAAGATCCTGATGAATGCCTTTTATGGCGTGATGGGGTCGGTCGGCTGCCGGTTCTTTGATCCCCGTTTAGCATCGGGTATTACCATGCGCGGGCATTGGATCATGCAGGAATCACGCATTTTTATTGAATCACACGGCTATACCGTCATTTATGGCGATACCGACTCTATTTTTGTCTGGCTGAAAAACCGGGTCAGCGCAGAAAAAGCGCAACAAATGGGGAAAGAGTTAGTACAGAAGATCAATCTGTGGTGGAAAGAAAAGCTACTGCAGGAGTTTCAGCTTGAGTCGTGTCTCGAACTGCAATTTGAACGGCATTACCAACGCTTTCTGATGCCGACCTTACGCGGCACTGAATTGGGCAGCAAAAAACGTTATGCCGGTCTTTGCCATGAAAACGGCGAAGATAAGCTCATCTTTAAAGGTATGGAAACCGTGCGATCCGATTGGACGGAACTGGCGAAAATATTCCAGACCGGATTGTACGAGCGTATTTTTCAAGAGCAAGATCCGCGCGAATTTATCCGTGACACGATTGAGAAAACCCAGCGTGGTGAATTGGACGAATGTCTGGTTTATCGCAAACGGTTACGTCGCAAACTCAACGATTACGACAAAACACAACCCCCGCATGTGAAAGCGGCGCGTCTGGCGGATGAGATCCGCCGTCAACGCGGTTTACCTCCCCGCTACCAGCACAAAGGCTGGATCGAATATGTGATCACCACGCAAGGCCCCGAGCCGGTGGCGTATCAGCAGCATCCGCTCGATTATCAGCACTATATTGATAAACAACTCAAGCCAGTGGCTGATGCCATCCTGCCGCACATCCATCTGCAGTTCGATCAAATCGTCAATACGCAGCTTTCCCTGTTTTAATTTACTTATACTGTTTTAATTCCCTTACTTTTGTTATGCAATTGTTGCTGTGCTGTTTAAGCATTGTAATGGCACATTTTTTGAAGAATTTATTTCACTGGGAAAGTGTGTTTTCCTCACAAAACCACTTTATTTTGGCGGGATTATCATTAAACTGAATCTTAGTGATAACGATTATCAATAACTGGTGGTGCAGAATGCTAATGTCAGAATTAAAGCCGGGTGAAACGGCTCGCATCGTGAGTCTGGCGCAACTCGACCCTGCGGTGAAACGCAAACTAATGGCGATGGGGTTATTACCATCTTCAGAGATCCGTTTTATTCGTCAGGCACCACTGGGTGATCCATTACAAATTGCGACATCCAGCATCACACTTTCCATTCAGACCGCCTTAGCGCGCTTAATCGAGGTGCAAGCCGTATGAGTCATCATATCGTCACCGTGGGTAACCCGAATAGCGGGAAAACATCACTGTTTAATGCACTAACCGGTGCTAATCAGCAGGTTGGTAACTGGAGTGGAGTGACGGTCGATAAGAAAACCGGCCAATTCCAGTTTGAAGATTATGCCTATGAACTAGTCGATTTACCCGGCATCTACGCGCTGGAAAGCCGTGACAGCTCGATTGATGAGCAGATTGCCTTTCGTTATGTGATGAACAACAAACCCGATCTGGTGATCAACGTGGTTGATTCCAGCAGTCTGGAGCGTTCCCTGTTGCTGACATTGCAGCTGCGGGAATTAGGTTTACCGGTGCTGGTAGTGCTGAATAAATACGATGTATTGAAACGCCGTAACCAGTCGATTGATACGAACCTGTTAAGCGAAAAACTGGGTTGTCCGGTGGTGGCATTGTCGGCGCATAACCGCAATGAAGTGCTTTCGTTTAAAGCGATTTTACCTGCCTTAATTGAGCAGACTCATGCTACTGAAGCGCTAAGTCTGAGTTATGGCGAAGACATTGACGCACTGATAAACCAGATTGAGCCGAAATTGTCACACCCGCATTTGTCTAGCCGGGGCTGTGCTTTACGCCTGCTGGAACAAGATCCGGTGGTGGAAGAGTCCATGGCGGGGCAACTTGCTGTCTCGGCTAAGCAGCAAATTGCACAACTGCAAAAAGAGCACGATTTGGATTTGTTACTGGCCGATGCGCGTTTCAGCTATGTGTATAGCGAATGTCGTCCGGCATTGCGTCAACATGGCAAACTGAGCCAGAAACGCAGTGAACAATTGGATAATTTGTTACTGAATCGCTGGTTAGGTTTGCCGGTGTTCCTTGGCATGATGTATCTGATGTTCCTGTTTGCGATCAACCTCGGTAGTGCGTTTATCGACTTTTTCGACATTCTGGCGGGCGGCATTTTTGTCGAAGGTTCGCGTGTCTTATTTGAACATATCGGTCTACCAGAATGGGTGATAGCGCTGGTGTCTGATGGTTTTGGTACCGGTATTCAAACCGTTGCGACTTTCATTCCGGTGATTGGTTTCCTGTATATGTTTTTGGCGGCACTGGAAGCGTCGGGTTATCTGGCGCGGGCGGCGTTCGTGGTCGATCGGTTAATGCGTTATCTGGGCTTACCCGGTAAAGCGTTTGTGCCGATGCTGATGGGCTTTGGTTGTTCAGTGCCGGCGTTCATGGCGACCCGTACATTAAATTCAGAACGTGAACGTATGCTGACTAATGCGATGGCACCGTTTATGTCTTGTGGGGCGCGTTTACCGGTGTATGCGCTGTTTGCGGTGGCGTTCTTCCCGCAATCCGGCCAGAACGTAGTGTTTGCGCTCTATATCTTAGGTATTGTTGCTGCGGTGTTCACCGGGCTGGTGTTACGTCACACCATTCTACCGGGTAAAAGCGAGTCTTCCATTATGGAGATGCCCGATTATGAGTTAGGTTAATGCGTTATCTGGGCTTACCCGGTAAAGCGTTTGTGCCGATGCTGATGGGCTTTGGTTGTTCAGTACCAGCGTTCATGGCGACCCGTACATTAAATTCAGAACGTGAACGTATGCTGACTAATGCGATGGCACCGTTTATGTCTTGTGGAGCGCGTTTACCGGTGTATGCGCTGTTTGCGGTGGCGTTCTTCCCGCAATCAGGTCAGAACGTGGTATTTGCACTCTATTTGCTGGGTATTTTGGCTGCGATATTTACCGGATTGGTATTGCGTAACACGATCCTGCCGGGTAAAAGCGAATCGTCCATTATGGAGATGCCGGATTATGAGTTACCGCGCTTAAACTACATCTTCCTGAAAACCTGGCAAAAATTGAAAATATTCATGCTGGGTGCGGGCAAGGTCATTGTCGTAGTGGTCGCTATATTGAGTGTCTTTAACTCGATGGGCACTGACGGTTCATTCGGTAACCAGAATAACGGTAAATCCCTGTTGGCTGTCGCAGCACAGCAAATTACGCCAGTGCTGTCACCGCTGGGAGTTAAAGCAGATAACTGGCAGGCAACGGTAGGCATTATTACCGGTATTTTTGCGAAAGAAGCGGTCGTTGGTACACTTAATACCCTGTATCAGTCAGACGCAGGTAGCGAAGACGGTGCAACTGAATTTAGCTTGTGGGACAAAGTGACGGAAGCGGCAGCAACCATACCGGAGAATATTGCAGGTATTAACGTCACTGACCCTGCAGGTTTGGATATCGGTGATGTGACTGATCAGCAGTCAGCAGCGGAAAGTCAGGAAGTGGATGTTTCTATCTACGCCAATATGCAGCTGCATTTTGCCGGCGCGGCAGGCGCATTTGCTTACCTGTTATTCGTGCTGCTCTATATGCCATGTTCTGCGGCGATGGGCGCTTTGTTCCGCGAATCTGGTCGTAACTGGGCTATCTTTGTGGCGATGTGGTGTAACTTGCTGGCCTTTGCAGCGTCGACACTTTATTTCCAGGTCGCGACATTCAACAGTCACCCGACCACCAGTCTGTTCTGGATTGTGTTCTACGTCGGCGGTTTCTTGTTACTGACGTTAGGTCTACGCCGTCGCGGAGATATTCTGCTGAACAAGAGGGTATTGATATGATCCTGCGTGATATCGCCGATTGTCTGCAACAACAGCAACGAATGACCGGGCGCGAGCTGGCCCGGCAGTTCCAAACCTCCGAAGATGCTATCGATGCCATGATTGGTGTCTGGATGCGCAAGGGGCGGGTTCGTAAAGTCTCTGCCGGTGGTTGTAGTGGTAGTTGTTGCGGCCAGCGCAGTGAGATTTACTACGAATGGC
>Ga0183099_1001408_pt1 | contig 14040 bp, 10 predicted proteins | sample Biomet1_FD_127788 | JGI IMG/M metagenome (GOLD analysis project Ga0183099, IMG submission 127788) | Microbial communities from bioreactor (seeded with anoxic lake sediment) at LBNL, California, USA - Biofuel metagenome 1 | ecosystem: Engineered > Bioreactor > Anaerobic > Unclassified ... | reverse complement strand
CGGGTGTGGCTGGCAACATCAGCTTGGGTAATGATAGCCAAGACCGGAGTTCCTTCTTCGATCAAGGCGATCGTGCCGTGCTTCAATTCTCCGGCAGCAAAACCTTCTGTTTGGATGTAAGAAATTTCTTTCAGTTTCAAAGCAGCTTCCATCGATACGAAGTAATCCAAACCGCGGCCGATGTAGAAAGCATTGCGGGTGTTCGGCAAGTAGATGTCAGCCAATGCAGCGATGCGCTCTTTGTCATCGATGACCGCTTCCATCGCATTTGCGACGATCCCTAATTCATGGACCATGTCGATTCCCATATCATGACCCGTTCTCGCGCCTAACGCATCCGACAAGACAGCCAAGACAGCGATTTGTGCCGTGTAAGCTTTCGTTGAAGCGACTGCGATCTCTGGACCTGCATGCAACAGCAATGTGTAGTCCGCTTCACGCGACAAGGTTGAACCAGCCACGTTTGTGATCGTCAAAGCTGGGTATCCCCATTCTTTTACTTTCACCAATACTTGGCGGCTATCCGCAGTCTCTCCACTTTGGGTAAGGAAAATAAAGAATGGATTGCCTTTCAATAATGGCGGGTTGTAGGAGAATTCGCTGGCGACATGCACCTCTGTCGGAATCTGTGCAAATTTTTCCAGATAATGTTTCCCTACCCAACCGGAATGGTAGCTCGTTCCGCAAGCCACGATATGGATGCGGTCAGCCTCCAAAATAGCAGTGACCAATTCTTCAGGAACAGTCAGGCGACCTTCTGCATTTTGGTACTTTTGGATGATGTTACGCATAACAGCAGGCTGCTCATCGATTTCTTTCAACATGTAGTAAGGGTATGTTCCTTTTTCCAGGTCGCTGGCATCGATTTGGGCCGTATATGGATTACGGGTAATTGTTGTTCCGTCCAATTTTTCGATTGTGACGCCATCAGCCGTCAATGTGATCATTTCGCCATCATGGATTTCCACGTATTGGTTCGTGATCTGAATAGTAGCCATCGCATCGCTGGCAACGACGTTGAAGTCATCACCCAAACCGATCAACATTGGGCTTTTGTTTTTGGCTGCGTAAAAGACGTCCGGTGCTTGTGCATCCACTAAAGCGAAAGCGTAAGAGCCTCTTACGATCGACAACGCGCGGCGCAAAGCCTCTTTTCCGTCCAGGTTTTCTTCGGCAGCAATCTTTCCGATCAGCTGCACAACGATTTCCGTATCCGTTTGGCTGACGAAAGTAACATCCTGCAGATACTCATCTTTGATTTCTTTGAAGTTTTCGATGACCCCATTATGGACCAATGTGAAACGTCCATCCGCAGATTGGTGCGGGTGTGCATTCTCTGCGCTAGGAACGCCATGCGTTGCCCATCTTGTGTGTCCGATTCCTGTATGCGCATCTACCTGTCTGTCGACGATTGCACGCAGATCCGCGATACGGCCTTTTTCCTTGAACACATGTCCTTGGTTTTCAGCGTCTACTACAAAAATACCGGCTGAATCATAACCACGGTATTCCAATTTCTCTAATCCATGCAACAATACCTCTTGTACATTGCCTTGTCCTACATATCCAACTATTCCACACATAAGCGTAAAAATCCCCTTTGTTATCTCGATTTTTTCTGGGTGTGGGGATTGATCTCTGTAAGACCGTTCTGGGCTCTGCAGCCGCAAAAGGGTCTTTTTTACCTCAATCCTGTAGACTACACTTGCCTTGGGTCATCCGCCGAATCTTTCGATAAACCCAATCCTCGTCACTTCAGGGCCAATTTACCTGTGCTCCCTGAAGTCTGGCGCTATCCATTTGCTTCTTCCTCTATCCTCCTAGCTTTATATTTTCCAGAATACATGCATTTTATCCTACAAGCAGTGACCTTGTCAAAATGTTTCTTGTTCTGTTTCACTTGTAATGTTGATTTGAAGCATTATTTAAGAAAAACTTATACTCGTTGTGCCGTTTGATTTCATCAAGATGTCTCAAATGTCTCCTTGACCGGCACAACGCGTATAGTTGAAAGTTGCTGATTGAAAGGCAGTGATCAAGCCACCTTATAAGCGTACTTCTCGACGTTCTGTTTGATGCTGCCCAAGATTTTTTGATTGTCTATCCCGGTTATTTCCGGAATGATTTTGTCCAAGCCTTTTTGCAGGATCATTTCTTTCAGTTCTTGGCATTGTTCATCTTCCGGGTCGAAATAATTGAAGACCATGCCAATCGTCTCCAGCAAGTGGAAAGGCATCTCATCGATTTGGGTCAATTCAACCATCGGACGGATGAAGCGCTCATGGTTGCCCAATTTTCTTAAAGGTGTGCGCGCCACACGGGAAATCGCGTCGGAAATGTATTTGTTTTGGAAACGGCCGATGATTTTCTCGATATATTTCTCGTGTTCCGCCGCATCGAATCCCCATTTAGCGATCAACAATTTGCCTGTCTCATGCAATACGGAGCGCAGTTGGATGACGACCAGATTATCCTGCATCGCTTCATCGATTGTTTCATAGCCTTGCAGAGCGCCTGTATAGGCTACCGTAGCATGCCCTGTATTGACGCTGAACAATTTGCGTTCGATATAAGGCTCCAGGTCGTTCACATAGGCAACGCCTTCCAGTCGGATCGGGCTTTTGCAGGCTGTCCCTTGTACAACCCACTCGCTGAAGGGCTCCACTTGCACAAAGAGCGGATCAGCATGTTGTTGCATCGGAACGATCCGGTCCACCGCTGCATCAGGGAAGCCGACATACGCATCAAGGTAAGCCGTGTCCGTGAAATATTTCTTGACTTCACCCGCCAGGAAGGTCGATCCGCCGATCATGTTTTCACAGGCGATGATGTCGATGGGCTGTTGGATGTTCCGGACTGCACGTGCCTTGATCCCTTCTGCAATCAATTGCGCGATTCTGGGCAGAATATTCGGTCCGATGGCAGTCGTGAGGAGATCCGCTTCAACTATCGCTTCCACAACTTTTTCTGCTTCTTTGGCATTATTGAGACCAGTGACGTTCTCGATCTGGATCTGTTTGCGTGACTCGTCCGCCAGCTCGATCGTATAGCCGCCACGTGTTTTTAAAGCTTCGATGATTGTATCGTTCACATCCACAAAAGTGATTGCGTACCCGTTGTGATTCAAAATTTCCCCGATAAAGCCGCGGCCGATATTTCCGGCACCAAAGTGTACTGCTTTCATTTTCATCTCTCCCTATGCAATGGCTAAGCTGCCAGTGATTTCATCTTTTGTCAAAGCGTCCGCCAAAGTAACGACGTTATCCACATCGCTGCAATACAGCGCGATTTTCTAGATCAATTCCAAGTGGTCATCCCCGACTCCTGCGATGCCGAACAAAACGGTGGCCACTTTTTCTTCCTGCTCGTCGCCGAAATCGACCCCGTCAGGCACTTGCACCACACAAATGCCTGATTTTTTCACGTGCTCTTTGGCTGCATCGGTACCATGGGGAATCGCGATGAAATTCCCCATATACACTGACAACATCCGATCGCGTTGCACCATAGCCTCCACATAATCCGAATCCACACAGCCTGCGTCCACTAATTTTTGGCCGCAGAAACGAATAGCTTCTTCTTTTGAAGCGAACGCTTTATTCAAAACGATCATTTCTTTATCTAAATTATTCATCTTATTCTTCCTCTCTTTACGCTATTTGCTTCAAGTTGGCGACGACGCTCTCGTATTTCGATGTCGTGATCAAACTGTCTACTGACAGATGAACCGCTGCAGGAACTTTTTGCTGGGCCGCTTGCGTCAGACTGTTTTTGCTGATCACCAATGTTTGCGGAGATGCCTTCAGCTCGTCAATGTGCATTTTTCTTAAAGGTATATCCAGCGCTTCCCTCTCCAAAATCCGTTCCACTACTTTTTGTCCCATCGTGGCGGAGCCTTTGCGGTCATCATGGACCAAGACGATTTCATTGATGTTCGCCAAGTCAACGTCAAGGCGTGATGCTGCAGGTGCAACGACTGTTTCTTTCAGATCGGTTCCGGACAGCGTAGCTACGATTTCATCGTATTTTGGCGAGTTCAGGAAATTCTCGATCGCTACAAAAGTTGCATTCGGTGCTTTCTGTTGGGCCCGATTCTTCAGTTCTTCCTGGGTTACGATCAACGTGTTGGCTGCATCCGTCAGATTATTGATGGCGCGGTTGGTGACGTCTTGGGGTAACCCGGCTGCAGTTATTTTTTTGCGCAGGATAGAAGCGCCCATTGCGCTTGAACCCATCCCTGCATCGCAAGCAAAAATGATGTGTTGGATGCCCGACATATTTGTCAGACTTGTTTGTCCAGCTGAGCCTTTTGCGCTTAATTTTGCGGCTTGGGTCGCTTTGACGCTTTCTTCAAAATTATCGGCTGCTTCTTTGGAGTCTGCCTTCAAAATGACCGTTGCTACCGCAAATGATGCTGCCGCACCGGCGACGACCCCTAAAATGACTGGCAAGTAAGAACCCATCGGTGTCATAGCCAAAATCGCAATGATCGAACCAGGTGAAGCCGGAGCCCGCAAACCAGCGCCTAAAAGTTGGAACACAAAGCTGCCGGAAACGCCGCCCGAGATGACTGCCAGGAATAACAGCGGTTTCATCATGACGTAAGGGAAATAGATTTCGTGGATCCCACCCAAGAAGTGGATGATCATCGCGCCCGGTGCTGTTGATTTCGCTGAGCCTTTGCCGAATAGAGTGAAAGCCAACAACACGCCCAAACCAGGGCCAGGATTTGCTTCAAGCAGGAAGAGGATCGAACGTCCTGTTTCGCTGACTTGTTCCGTTCCTAACGGTGTCAAAATGCCGTGGTTGATTGCATTGTTCAGGAAAAGAATTTTTGCTGGTTCGATGAAGATATTTGTTAAGGGAATCAATTGTGCGTTCAGGATCGTTTCCACCCCGGCTGCCATCGCTTGCGTCAAACGGTCAACCACCGGGCCGATTGCCTGGAACCCGAGTAGTGCCAAAGCGAATCCGATCAAGCCTGCCGAGAAATTGTTGACCAGCATTTCAAAACCGGTCTTGATTTTGTTCTGAAACATCGCATCAAATTTCTTGATCGTGAAACCGCCCAACGGTCCCATGATCATGGCACCCATGATCATCGGGATCTCCGTCCCTACAATCACGCCCATTGTGGCGATGGCGCCGACAACCGCACCACGTTCGCCTGCAATCACTTTACCTCCTGTGTAACCTACCAACAAAGGGATTAAATACGTTAGCATCGGGCCGACCATCGAAGCGAAGGATTCATTCGGCAAATAGCCATCCGGGATGAATAATGCCGTCAAAACTCCCCAGGCGATCAGCGCCCCTATATTCGGCATCACCATGCTTGAGAGCGTACTGCCTAACTTTTGAACCTTTGCCTTCAGCGAGGCTTGTTGTGTCTGTTCCATCTTTTTGTTTCTCCCTTCAAACTGTTTCTTTTGATGTCTTTATTGTATGCGCTTCCTCAATTGGTTTATAGTCGTGCTTTGGCACGTTTATTTGTGCCAGGACTTGATACATGTATCCGGAGCACATCGTTGCTGAGATCTGTTTCACTCTTCTCTGGGAACGGACTCTTTACCGGAGCTGCGCCCTCATTCCTCATTCCTTCCTTCTTCTCCTGTCAGCAGGCGCACAAAAAAAGCAAGCAACATTCCACCGGAGGGGATGTTGCTTGCTTTTTGCACTGATATTTACTTGTTCCTGTTAACTGTTTTGGAGAATATTCTGGATCGCCCGCAGATCTTTGGCATCGCTCAACGCCATCACGTTTTCGATATCCGAGCAGAAAAAAGCGATGTCCTGCAAAGCTTCCAATTGTTTTTCCTTCAATGCCACCACAAATAGGATAGTCGCGATTTGCGGCTCCTTGCTACTGCCGAAGTTGACGCCGTCGGGCACCTGAATCAAGCAGATACCTTCTTTTTCAATATAGGGCTGTCCCTCGCCATCCCCGTGAGGCAAGGCGACAAAATTGCCGACATAGACACTCACTTTACGTTGGCGCGCCAGCATCGAATCGATGTAAGGCGGCGACACCAATCCGTGCCCCACCAGGAATTCACCGGCGGCAACGATTGCGGCTTCGGCGTTGTTGTAGGTTTGGTCCAACAATATATGCTCATCTTTGATTGTAATCATACGGATTCCTCAATTCTTTACTTCTTGACTTCTTCGATCAGGAGCGCCGACAACAATTGGTAGATGATTGCTTCATTACCGGAATTGAAAATCTCCATCCCTAAATCGTTCATGATGATCGCTCCACTGATTTTCCCCAGCATCTTAGCGACATTCTCTTCGATCGGATCTGGAGCCAGCATGACCAACATCCGCGTCAAGGTCATCGGTTCCTTGTCCATACCGACTATTTCCAGCGGCGTCTGAAGATCAAAGACACAAAAACTAGGCTGCAGGACAGCGGCATGGGAAGCGTGGAACAATGCAAAATGGGTATTGGGAATCCCGATCGGCGCTTGCTGGTAGCGATTCATCAATTTATCCCGGACTTTTTCCCGGTCCGCTACGATTTCAGTTGAAATATTGCTTACCGCCAAAGCGACTGTTTCAGAAATGTTGGCGCTGTTTTCCAACGGCTTGACGAAAAAGTGCTTCAGCAACTGGTTGATTTCATCGATGAATGTCATGACTTCCTGATAATCGTCATTTTCGGGCAGGCTTGGCTTCGCTGCGGGTGGAACATGCCGCTTCGTATGATCGATTGCGCGGAACGCCTCTTTGAGCTGCTTGATTTCGTCCTCCAAAAGCAACGGGGAGACCAATAAATATTTCCCGCTGTATCCCGGCAACAGAGAAGTGGAGATGGTCAAATCAAACTTTTCTTCCAGATTGAGTTTCCCGAGGTCGGCTATGCGGAAGAAGACGATTTCATTGATGAAAGGAAAATGTTTCCGCAAACGCATTTCCAGCATCCGCGTAGAGGCCAAGCCGCTCGGGGAAATGCCGGCAATATCCACCGCGATGACTTTCGGGCTGCGTTCGAGGGAATTGGCGAAATGCAGCACCATATAGGCAATCTCCTCTTCCGAAAATTCCTGCTGCGGGAACACCTTCGGCAAGGCCTTGCGGATCGCACCGGCAACTTCCGAGTATTGCGCCATGATCCGCTCCAGGATGGGATTATTGAGGTTTCCTTGATTCAGGATGGCGCGGCTCAACGCTGCGGAAAGATGCGTCAAGAGCATTTTGTAAAGATTGCTGTCCTCAAAGAAATTGACTTCGGCATCGCGGCTGACGTTTTCGATCAATTGCTTCACTTGATAAGCCAAGCGCGGATCAAAGCTTTCGTTAAAAAAATCGCTGTCCAAGTCACTGAAGAAATCACCCAACAGATTAGCGAAGAAGACGACTTCGCTGACCGCGTACAATTGCTTCGTGTGCGCCGCTATTTTGGCAAAAATTTGCTTCGCCAAATCCAAAAGTTCCTTATTGATTTGACCCGCATAGGAATCCTCCACCAGTTGGCAGCCTCGCGGGACGCGATCCATGGAAATCGTCAGCATCAAAATCAAAAACTCCAGCTTCCGATCACTCAAGTCGGAAAAGCGGGGCTCGACGATTTCCCGCACTAATTTTTGAGCAAAAAGCAGCTGCTCCTGATTGACGAATTGCATAAAGAAACTTTCTTTATCTTCCAATTCAGAAAAGTGAAAGAAGTGGTACTCATTGATCTCGATTCCCAGAATATTGGCCAACAGAAGTCGGCGATACTTTTCGCTGCCTACCAGTTCATAGCCGCGGTTTCTCGCGATCGTTAAGGGCAGACGCGCCAAACGTAGCTCCAACTGTTTGATATCGGCAAAAAACGTGGTGTTGCTGATCAAGTATTCGTCCAAAAACGTCTGCATGCTGATCGGCTCGTCACTGTTCAACAGCTGCAGCAAAATGGCATGCTGGCGCTCCGTGGCGGATAATTCGGAAGGTTCATCCTCAGACACAATGGAAAGGATTTTTGCTTTTGCGGCATCCTCCGCAAGCAAGCGAAAGCGGCCCCGGCTTTCTTTCTCCAGCTTTGCGCCGATGGATTCCAAAGAAAGCTCGAGATTTGCCAACTCACGGTAGACCGTTCGCTTGCTGACTTTCAGCAGGCTCATCAAGCGTTCCACGGTAACCGGTGAGGCGGAATGCAGCAATTCTTTTAGAATGAGGGTCTCTCTAGGAGTTAGAAACATCTGACAAATCTCCCCTTAATAGTTTCTCGTATTTATTCGTTGCGATAAGATGTTCGACGACCAGCAACGGCCCCTTTGGTAGCTCGTTCTCAGCAGCAAAGGCCTCCGTGACGATATACAAATTATGTTGGTCCGCAATCAACTGTTCCAATGGCTGCTTTTCGACATCAACTCCGATATTTTGCTTTTCCGCCAGATTCCGAAACGCTTGTACGGCCATCGTCTGTGAACCACGCACGCCATCCGCGTACAAAAAGATGACTTTCTGGTACGGCAGTTTTTTTCCAATTGCTTCCGGAATCATTTCATTTTCTTGTTCATCAGTCAGCATCGTGATAACTTTCGTGTACTCTTCCTGGTCCAAAAAATTTCCGATTGTAACAAGTTGTGCGTGTGGGGCTTGGATTTCGGCCAAGTGCTTCAACTCATTTTGGGTAATGAGCAAAAGATGGGGATCATCGTTCACGCGATAAATCGACGTGTAGTCCACCGGGATCGAAATCCCGCTCGCTTGCAATTGCTGGCGCATCAGGCTGGCTCCCATCGCACTTGAACCCATTCCTGCATCGCATGCGAATAAAATTGTCCGGATTTCTGTCACTTTCGTCACCTTTTCTGAAATTTCTTTTTTTGTCTGGTCTTTCCTGATCACGAGGGCAGCGATTATAAAACTTACCAGTGTGCTTCCTGCAATGCCACTCGCAACCCCCAGTAACATCTCTTGCGGTGCATTCGCCAAAATCACCACGATCGATCCCGGTGAAGCCGGAACTTTCAGTCCCACTTGAAACATTTCGAAAATCAAAGTGCCACTCATCCCGCCCAAAATGACGGCTGCAAACAGCAGCGGATTCAACAAAACAAACGGGAAATAAATCTCGTGGATCCCGCCGAACAGATGGATCATGAAAGCACCACTGGCTGTGGCCTTCAGTTCCTTTCGGCTGAACAGGATGAACGCCAACAAAACCCCCAGACCCGGTCCGGGATTGGTCTCGATCAAGAACAAAATCGAGGTCCCCGCATCCCCTGCCTGTTCAATCCCCAGCGGCGTAAGGATGCCATGGTTGAGCGTATTGTTCAAGAACAATACCTTCAACGGTTCTATAAAAAGATTCGTGAACAACAGCAGATTCCGCTGGATCAGCCAGCCTACAAAAAATCCAATCTGATTCGTGATGCCCGCAATGATTGGGCCGATAAATACAAGGCTCAAATAGCCGAACAGCATGCCTAGGATTCCCGCCGAAAAATTACGGACAAGCATTTCATAACCTGGCTTTACTTTAGGCAACACATATTTGTCGAACAGAAACACAATCCAGCCGATCAACGGGCCGATGACCATGGCCCCCAGTATTTGCGGATCTTCTGATTCCGTGAGCATTCCGATCACTGCGACAGCCGCCACTACTCCGGCGCGATTTTCGATTAATCGTCCCCCGGTATAAGCGATCAGCACAGGGAAGAGAAACTGAATCATGAGGCGATCCATTTCAAGAAAAGAGCTTTGGAGCGGTCCCCGAAGATATTGGATTAGTGTGGTAATGATTCCCCACGTGATGAAGACACTCACGTTCGGCATGATCATTCCGCTGAGATAATGACCGACCCGCCTTGTTTTCGGTAATTCGAAAAGATCTGCTTGCACATAGAATCGTTTTGGTTTTATCATGATTGCACCTACCTATCATTAACCTGTCGATTTCGTTACGCATTGGTTTCGCTTACATTATAACCATAAACTTATGATTGTGTATATTTGCAATCATTGTTCTGAAGGATGGCTTCAAACCACTCATGGGAGCTATACTTCACCACTGATCACTAAACAAAAAATGCCGTGGAACACCACCTCTGCAGTGTTCCACGACCATAAAATCGTTTACAGGCTCTATCTCTTAGATGCCGATTTCGGCTTTTACGACATTTACGATGCGCATAACGTAGTCATGGCATTTTTCATCCGTTTCAGCTTCAGCCATAACGCGCAACAACGGTTCTGTTCCGCTTGGGCGCACCAAAATGCGTCCTTTGCCTGCCATTTCGGATTCAACTTCTTCGATGACAGCTTTCACAGCCGGAATCTCCATTACGCCGTCTTTTTCGGAAACGCGTACGTTCACCAATTCTTGTGGGTAAAGCGTCACTTCATCAGCTAATTCAGAAAGTTTTTTACCGGTCTGTTTCATGACGTTCAACAATTGAATACCCGTCAAAAGACCATCCCCAGTCGTGTTCATATCCAGGAAGACAACGTGTCCGGATTGCTCGCCGCCCAAATTGTAACCATTTTTGCGCATCTCTTCCACAACATAACGGTCGCCGACTTGCGTCTTCAAGGCCGTCATGCCTTCAGCTTCCACAGCCAAATGGAAACCCAGGTTGCTCATGACTGTCGAGACGATTGTGTTTTGATTCAATTTGTTGCGCTCTTTCAAATATTTACCGCAGATGAACATGATGCGGTCGCCGTCGATAATGCGTCCATTCTCATCTACAGCGATACAGCGATCGGCGTCGCCATCAAATGCCAAGCCGACATCCGCTTTTTTCTCAACGACAAATTTACCTAGGACATCCGGATGAGTCGAACCGACGCCTTTGTTGATGTTGATGCCGTCCGGATTTGCACCCATTGTATAAAAGTCTGTTTCCAAGTCTGCGAACAGACGGTTGACGACAGGCGAAGCTGCCCCGTTTGCCGCATCCAAGCAGACTGTGATGCCGGAAAGATCATCCGGAATGGTCGTCTGCAGGTATTGTGCGTATTTCAGGACGCCTTCCGGATATTCATCCACCGTGCCCAATCCGTCTGCGGAAGGTCTCGGCAAATCATCTCCTTCTTGGTCCAAATAGGCTTCGATCTCGTATTCCTGTTCGTCCGACAGTTTGAAGCCATCCGATCCGAAGAATTTAATACCGTTATCGCCTGCAGGATTATGCGAAGCAGAAATCATGACCCCTGCAACGGCACCTTGAATGCGTGTCAGGTAAGCCACGCCCGGTGTCGGGATGACTCCCAATTGCAATACTTCGATACCGACTGACAACAAGCCGGAAACCAATGCATATTCCAACAATTGACCGGAAATTCTCGTATCACGCGCAACCAACACAAGCGGATGTGCGATATCTTTAGCGTGCTGTCTTAGAACATATCCTCCAAAACGGCCTAATTTGAAAGCTAATTCCGGCGTCAATTCGCTGTTCGCAACGCCTCTGACACCGTCTGTTCCAAAATATTTACCCATTACTTATAATCTCCTTTAGATTTTTCATTTATTTTCTTTGCATGGATTCGTTTGATTTTTAATTTATGAACTACTATTCGACTGATCCTCTTCGCTTTTCGGATTATCTGAAGCCGAAGATGCGACAGCACTGCTTTCGTCGGCGGAAGAGGAGGACTCTCCTTCATCAGCGGTCGTCTCCGAATCAGCTGGGGTCTCGGCAGCATTCGACACACGGATGTTTACCTTGATTGTTGTCGGTGTGGCCGTCAAAGTGTCATTCACTACCGGAATCGTGAGTGTTTGGGTGGTGTTGCTCTCTACGCCTGTGACACTGACCGGCAGAAATACCTCATCAATATCAGCAAGAATAGACTTATCGCCCGTCAAGGTCACACTGGCTTCTCCATCTACGTCAATCGTATAGACTTTACCTTCAAGCGGAACCCCGATCTGTTGGATGACCAACGGAACTTTTTTCCCGTACAGTGAAATCGGAATGCGGACGGAAATTTCCTGCGGATCGACGGAAACATTCAACTTATTCCCACTTGCATCCACTACTTGTACTACAGTATTCATATTCACGGTGTTTGTCAAGCCATTTTCAGCTGCGACTGTCACATAAACACTATCCACACGGCTGATGGTCGAAGCCGGACCAGTCAACATTACAGTATCCACACTCAGTTCCGGAACGCCTGCCAAATATTTAGGATCTACCAAAGATTCATCGAAGCGGACTTCCACCGGGCTCTCGATGGCAACCCGCTCTTCAATGACGACATTCACTCGTGATGGCGTAATCGCATAATCGATTTCATTCGATAGATTCTCGGCCGTCAATTGAATCGTATGCGTCCCTGGCCCCAATTCATCCAGATTCTCCGTCACGATGCGGTAATCCGCGGCCGAAATCGTCTGCACGAGCACGCTCTCCGGCCCATTCAATGTCAAAACCACCGTTTCCGGCAATCCTGAAATAAAATATTCGTCTGTATCGATATTCACCTGGATCGGGACATTCGAAATGGTTTCCCGCTTGCTGGTGCTGATGGAACTATTGCTGGTGCTCGTGGACCAGCCGTAGTTTTCTGAGTAGACATAGGTGAACAACAATAAGGAGATCAAGAAAGACAGGCCTCTGACGACCCACTTGTTTTCCAGAAACTTATCATCCTGCTGTTTTCTCATTCAGAACCACCCCATTTCGTATTGTCAAAGAAATCTTGTATGAAATTGGTAGTTTTTTCTTCCTCTTCCTCCACAACGAGTTGGTCTGTCAGATAGGCGACAAAATCATCTCGGCTCATTTCGCGCAGCAGGCTTGTCTTATGGGCTATACTGACACCACCTGTTTCTTCCGAAACGATGATGGTGATGGCATCACTGACTTCACCAAGTCCGATTGCGGCACGATGCCTTGTTCCCAACTCTTTCGGGATGAAAGAACTCTCCGACAAGGGCAGATAACTGGCTGCGGTTGCGATTTTGTAATCCTGAATAATGACTGCTCCGTCATGAAGAGGCGTATTGGGAATAAAAATATTGATGAGCAGCTGATTAGTCACTTCCCCACCGATTCTTATCCCCGTGGCAGCGTACTCGTCCAACAGGTCCTGCTGCTCGATGGAGATCAAAGCTCCAATTTTTCGCTTTGCCATGTATTGGACCGCTTTATCCAGTTCCATCACCAAACGTTCACTCGTATTGATTGAACGTTTGGCTTTCTTTCTGAATCCAGTCTTTCCCAAATGCTCCAATCCTTTTCGGATTTCCGGCTGAAAAACGACAATGACCGCCACGACACCCCACTGGATGACGCGATTCATGATCCAATCTATAGTCTGCAACTGAAGCGTGACCGCAGCCAGTTTGATCAGCACAATAATCCCGATTCCTTTCAGCAATTGAATGGAACGTGTACCTTTTAAAATCATGATCAACTTGTAGACCAGATACCATACCAACAGGATATCCACTATATCAAAGGCATTGCTCCAGGTGATCACTTCTCCCCAATCGATTGACACATGCGCACCTCCACGTTCAAAGTTATATCGTCAATTATATCACAAATAATCCGACCCAATGGCATTGATTCCTTGAGAAAGCGCTTCAGGAGCGTTACAATGGAAGCAGATGGGCAATCGATCACACAGGAAGCATATCGTTTGCAAATCAGGCTCACTTTGCTACACTTAGTTTATAGTTATTATAATAAGATAATTAATTTAAATTAGGAGGAATTCAAATGAGTATCGATTTTAAGGATCACGGCAAAAAACCTTACGTAGTCAACATCGAGGATGCAACCCTGCAGAACGAAAATTACCGCACAACAATCTGGACCGGCGAAAAATTACAGGTGACCGTGATGACGATCCAGCCGAACGATGATATCGGATTGGAAGTCCACCACGGCATCGACCAATTCATCCGCATCGAAAAAGGGGACGGCCTTTGCGTGATGGGCGACTCCGAGGACGATCTGTACTTCGAACAGAATGTCTCCGACGATGACGCTGTCTTTGTCCCTGCCGACAAATGGCACAACATCATCAACACAGGCGACAAACCACTCAAGCTTTATACGATCTATGCAGGCCCTGACCACGCGCCAG
>Ga0183099_1001406_pt1 | contig 14049 bp, 13 predicted proteins | sample Biomet1_FD_127788 | JGI IMG/M metagenome (GOLD analysis project Ga0183099, IMG submission 127788) | Microbial communities from bioreactor (seeded with anoxic lake sediment) at LBNL, California, USA - Biofuel metagenome 1 | ecosystem: Engineered > Bioreactor > Anaerobic > Unclassified ... | reverse complement strand
ATTTATATGAAAAAAGCTCTTCTGTTGGTTGTTGTTATATTGAGCTTATTCTTCGATATTCTGATACATAAATCGCTTAATACTTTTCTTTGCTGTTTTCTCAAACTCCTCAGGATGCAACTTGATCTTTGCTATCTGAGAGTAAGCGGGCAATTGTTGGTTTAATGAAAAACGATTAGTCTCCATTGCTTTTTCAATATCCTTATTGCTTAGTCCATTGGCAAAAGCATCATCAAAATCGGGATAGATTAATGCCACCAGTTTACTGTTTTGCATCACAATAATTGATTCAGCTACGTAAGGCATATTGTTGAGAATCGATTCAATCTCTTCAGGATATATGTTCTGTCCGGAAGCGTTCATCAATAGATTTTTGCATCTTCCCTTAATACTTACATTTCCATCTTTATCCATTACTGCCATATCTCCGGTGTGCAACCATCCATTTGCATCTATTACATCTTTAGTGGCCTCTTCGTTTTTGTAATAACCCACCATCATGTTTTGCCCTCTGCAAATAAGTTCTCCCGGAATAGTTTCCGGATCATCAGACACGATGGCTATTTCCATACGGGAAGCGGCTTTTCCGCAAGAAGCTTGTTTTAAATCAGACCAATGACTTGAAGCAATTATCGGGCCACACTCTGTCATACCATAGGCTATGGTATAAGGAAAATTAATCATTTTCAGGAGAGCTTCTATTCCACCATTTAAGGGAGCTCCCCCGATAATAATTTCATCAAAGTTTCCGCCAAAGGCATTCATAGCCTCCTGTCTTATTGATGCTTTCAGCTTTTCATTAACAATAGGTACCTGAAATAAAAACTTATTAATCTTATTATCTATCCTGGGCAGAATATTCTTCTTGATAATTTTCTCGACGATAAGAGGTACGCAGGATATTAATTTTGGTTTAATTTCCGAGAAAGACTGAGCTATAATTTTGGGTGAAGGCATCCGGGTAAGGAAATATACGTGTGCTCCGGCAGAGATTCCATAGAGAAAATCGTAAATCATCCCGAATATATGCCCCATTGGTAGTATGGCTACCATCTTGTCTCCCGGACCTACCGGATGTTTTTCCCAGCAGTAGGCCACGTTAGACCAAAGGCTGCGATAGGGAAGCATTACTCCCTTAGAAAATCCCGTTGTACCAGATGTATAGTTTATTACGGCCAGATCGTCTAGTTTTTCTTTCTGATATGAAATGTCACTTGGACGGAAGTTTTTGGGGTATTTCTTGCCATAGAGTGCGTTCAGGTGCTCATGAGCATAACTTAACTTTTCTGAACGGGAAACAATTAGATCAAAAGTGTTGAGCATGATAATTCCTTCCAGATTTGGCATTAACTCTTCATTGAGATTTTCCCAAACCTGATCTCCTACAAAAAGAAATCTGGCCTCTGAGTGATTAACGATGTTATGAATATTGTCTGCCTTAAATTCGTGAAGAACGGGAACAGCAACTGCGCCGTATGTTATTGTTGCCAGAACGGCTACAGCCCAAAATGAACTATTTCTTCCGCAAACAGCAACTTTGTCGCCTCTTTTTATACCACCATCTTCTAAGACAAGATGAATTTTAGCTATTTTTCTTGCTACGTCTTTATACTGTAATGTTGTTCCGTTATAGTCTGTCAGGGCATTTGAATCCCAATTCTTAATAATACTTTGTTCTAAATATTTTATAAAGCAGTCTTGTTGTTCCATAAATCTAGTTGCACAAATGATTGAATTTTGTGCAAATGTAAGCTGCTGAGCTTTTATAATAAAAAAAACTAAATAAGTTTTAGGGTAAATTAACTTGATAAGACATTTTAATGAAACTTACCGGAAATATGCTCAATGTCCACTCTTATCACCTGAATCCGTTTAAGAGCCTGATTAATGTATTTTTCCCCTAATTCGACATGCTCGGGAGAATATTTCTTCAGGAGCAATCTCATGGCATGAATAATTTCATCGTCTGTAAGGCTAAGATCAGCCTTACCAAATGCAATTATACTTTCATAATTGGTGGTGAACTCTTCTGCAATAACCTGTGCTTTTCCCACTACACAGAAGCTGACGCTATTATTCTTTTGTATACTTCGAAGCTTTTCTCCTTCAACAGCACAATGAAAATAAAGATGATTCTCTTCTAATACATAATTAAGTGGAATGCCATATCCATAGCCGTTCTGTCCACACATAGACAATATTCCGTATCCTCCTTTTTCAAGCACTTCTCTTGCTTGTTTAGGATCCATTGCACGTTCTTTTCTTCTTATTTCTGCAAACATATATTTTTTTATTTGTGGAACAAAGGTACATAAATACTATAATAAACAAATATCCCGATGCTTAAAAAACACCGGGATACATTGGTTGGTTGGGGAATAAAATTGTTTATATGATAAAAAGAATCTTTATGCAAGAAAGGCTGCGATATCTTTGTCTGCTGTACTGATTCCTCCAATTTCGAAGTTCTCAACCAATACCTTTGTTACGTTAGGTGAAAGGAATGCTGGAAGAGTTGGCCCCAGGTGAATCTTCTTCACACCTAAAGAGAGTAGTGCAAGTAAAACGATTACCGCTTTTTGTTCGTACCATGCAATGTTATACACGATAGGCAGATCATTGATGTCTTCCAGCTCGAAGACTTCTTTCAGCTTAAGTGCAATTAATGCAAGTGAGTAGCTATCATTACATTGTCCGGCATCAAGCACACGAGGAATACCGTTTATGTCTCCCAATGGAAGTTTGTTGTAGCGATATTTAGCACAACCGGCAGTTAGGATCACAGTGTCATTTGGTAGCTTTTCTGCAAACTCAGTGTAGTAGTTACGATCTTTCATTCGTCCGTCACATCCTGCCATTACGAAGAATTTGCTGATAGCTCCGCTCTTAACAGCTTCCACTACTTTATCTGCAACTGCAAATACCTGAGCGTGTGCAAATCCGCCTACAATCTTTCCGGTTTCAATCTGTGTAGGTGGCTGGCAAGTTTTGGCATGATTGATAATTGCCGAGAAATCTTTTGGTTTACCGTCTACACGTGCAGGGATATGAATAGCTCCATCCAGTCCGCTTGCTCCGGTTGTATAGATACGATCTTTGTAAGTGGCATTTTTAGTAGGAGGTACAATACAGTTTGTTGTAAACAGGATAGGACCGTTGAATGTTTCAAATTCTTCTTTCTGTCTCCACCATGCATTACCATAGTTACCCACTAAATGCTTGTGTTTTTTAAGTTCGGGATAGTAGTGAGCCGGAAGCATTTCACTATGAGTATATACATCAACGCCTGTCCCTTCTGTTTGTTGCAACAACTCTTCAAGATCTTTCAAATCGTGTCCGCTGATAAGAATACCAGGATTCTTTTCTACACCGATGTTTACTTCAGACAACTCAGGATTGCCATAATGACTAGTATTGGCAGCATCCAGCTGTGCCATTGCATCTACTCCGAATTTACCTGTTTCCAAAGTAAGGGCAACCAGTTCATTTACGGTAATATCATTTCTTGTTATCTCTGCAAGGGCATGTTGCATAAAGGCAAATAGATCTGCATTCTCATTATTCAGATTCCATGCATGTTCTACATAAGCCGCCATTCCTTTAATACCATAGTGTACCAATTCTTTCAGTGAACGTACATCTTCGTCCTTGGTACGAAGCACACCTACTGTGGCTGCTTTTTTCTCGAATTCACTTTCGTCTCCGTCCCATGTACATTCATCCGGAGGATTAGAAAGAGTTACTTGTTTACCTAATTCTCTTTTTAATTTAAGTCCGCCCTTGATCTTATCAATGATAGCCTGTTTGTCAAAGTTTGCGTTAGTGATAGTCATGAATAATCCATCGAACACAAACTTGTCTGCTTCAGAAGAAGCTTTTCCAGACTTGCGTAGTTCTTGGTTGTACACTGCAATTCCACGCACTACAAAGAGTAAAAGGTCTTGCATATTAGCCACTTCGGGAGTTTTCCCACATACACCACTTAAAGTACATCCAGTACCTTTAGAAGCTTCTTGACATTGAAAACAGAACATACTCATAATGTTATCTTTTAAAAGTTATTACTTATTTAATAAGTGCAAAGATAGAGGAGAGTAAAGAGTTATTTCTGTAACTAATGTTACAACAATGAAATTAATTTGTTTGTTTTTTCGCCTATTAAATAGGTTTATGGCTTATATGAAGACATTATCGAATCAGCTCTTTGAGCTTTTCTTTATTTAGGATACCAATATGCTTTCTATCTACAGATATAAGTCCTTCATCCTGCATATTTGCCAGCTCCCTAGCTAGCGAGGGACGGGATACTCCAAAGTAATCGGCCATTTCCTGTTGTGAACGGTCCATTATAATCTTATCTCCTGCAGTGGCTGAGAGACGGAGAATGTAAGACGCAAGTTTTTGTTTTATGTTCTTGAAAGAGAGGAAGAATAGTTTATCAGAAAGGGTTTTGGCATAATTGGCCGAAGTGTTCAGGTAGTTTTCAAGAAACCTTCTGTTACGCTGAAAGAGTAAAAGCACACTCTCTTTGGGTATGAACAATGCATTTACTTCCTCATTGGCTGTTACCTCCACCGGAAATTTATTTTCGGTTCCGAAGAGGAATAAAGGAGCCAGTGCCCGGGGAGCGTAAATATCTTCAATTTTTATTAACTTGCCAGAGTAGTCAATCATTTCGCCACGTACACTTCCTTTGAGAAGAATAATCAGTCGGTTGCAAACATCTCCCCGGAAGGCAAGAATATCTCCCTTCTTAAAGCTTTTAATCTGATAAGTAACTCCCTCAAAGTTTTGAGAAAGGTCCTTAGGGGTTGTTCCCCTAAAGAGTGGATTTTCTATTAGGATGCTGAGCATTTATTTTTTTATTAGGACTGTTTAAACAAATAACTACTGAGCAAATATACATAAAATTATTATGTGTTAACATTAAATAGGCCGTTAATTATCCTTTCTTTAAAGGCTTTCAGACTAAGGCTGGATTTTTTTTATTAATCTTTTTGAAATGGTTAATTAAAATAAGCATTGCAGTGATGAATGCCAGAGAGTCTGATACTACAGAACTCCACCATACGCCGTTTGTTCCAAACAAGGGAGGGAATATCAGCAAGCAAGGTAATAGGTAAAGTAACTGGCGAGAGAGAGAGAGAAAGATGCTTACCTTTGCTTTTCCTATGCTCTGAAAGAAATTGGATATTACAATCTGGCTACCAACAAACGGAAATGCAAGTATTGAAATTTTTAATCCCGTTGCGGCAAAATCTACAAGTGACTTTTCGTTTGTGAACATCATAGAAATGGCATGAGGAAAAAGCTCACATAAAATGAATCCTAAAGTATTGATGGTAACCCCCGCTATAATACCTGCTTTTAATGTCTGCTTTACTCTTTGCATCTGATTGGCTCCATAATTATATCCTATAATAGGCTGCATTCCCATGGTAAGCCCAAGTACAATCATTACGAATAGAGTTAGTACCCGATTGATGATGCCATAAGCGCCTATGGCCATGTCTCCGCCATGATTTTGCAGACTGTTATTTATGATAATTACAATTATGCATGCACAAACATTCATAAGAAAAGGAGCCATCCCAATGGAGAATATATTCATGACAATCCGTTTCCTTATTTTGTAGAATCCTTTTTCAAAGTGAACATAGCTTTCTTTATTGATGAAATGATGGAGTACCCACACCATACCAATAAACTGAGAGATTACAGTAGCTAAAGCTGCTCCCTTTATTCCCCAATGGAATTGAAAGATAAATATAGGGGCAATAATCACATTTGCTACAACTGTGATCATGGAAGATAACATGGCTTTCTTAGGATAGCCTGTAGCCCGCATTACGTTATTCAAACTGATCATGGTGTAAGATATCGGTGTACCAAACAAGATAACCTGCATAAAGTCGTGCGCGTAGGGCAGTGTTGTATCACTTGCTCCAAAGAAAGTCAGAATAGGATCCAGGAATATAAGGAAAAGACTGCCGAATATAATAGAATTGGCTAGGCAAAGCGTTAGCACGGTTCCTAGTACTTCAGTAGCTCCGGCAAGGTCTTTTTGTCCAAGTCTGATGGAAGAAATGGCAGAACCACCGACTCCTACAAGCGTAGAGATGGCAATAATCAGATTCATTAGAGGAAAGGAAATAGCCAATCCTGAGATGGCCATTGCACCCACACCATGACCAATGAATATACTGTCAATGATGTTATACATGGAAGTTACAGTCATTCCGATAATAGCGGGGATAGAGTATTGAAGTAGCAACTTTCCTATGCGCTCGGTGCCAAGGATATGGGGATTGTTTTTATCAGACATATAAATATTTTACATTTTTTTAAGTGCTGCAAAGGTATGAATAATTTGCCGCATTGAAGTATTATTCGGACCTTTGTACCGTAAAAAATATATAATAGATAATGAAAGAATCTAAAATAATCGCAGCTCTTTTTGACTTTGATGGCGTGGTAATGGACACTGAAACTCAATATAGTATTTTTTGGGGAGAACAAGGACGTAAATATCATCCGGAACTTCCAGGTTTTGATCGTCTCATTAAAGGTCAGACACTAGTTCAGATATATGATAAGTATTTTGAAGGAATGGATCAGGAGAAAGAACAGATTCGCAAGGACTTGGATCTTTTTGAGATGAATATGACTTATGATTACATTCCCGGAGTGCTCGGTTTTATTGATGATTTGAAGAAACACAACGTAAAAATGGCTGTTGTAACAAGTTCCAATACAAAGAAGATGGAGAATGTGTATCGCTCTCATCCCGAACTGCCGGAACTGTTTGATTCCATTGTAACTGCTAACCAGTTTAAGGAATCAAAGCCAAACCCTGAATGTTTTATTCTTGGTGCTGAAATACTAGGAGCTACTCCTGATAATAGCTTTGTATTTGAAGACTCTTTTCATGGCCTTAAGGCTGGTAATGCTGCCGGATCAACTGTTATCGGACTGGCTACAACAAATCCACGCGAAGCGATAGAAGGGAAAGCTCATTATATTATTGATGATTTTACTAGTTTTACCTTTGAAAAACTGATGTCAGTAAAAGGATAATTCAAAAGTAAAAATCTTATCATAGACCCCCATCTAACTACATGTTTGATATATATCTAAGCATACCTTTGATATATATCAAACATACTCTTCGATATATATCAAACGAGAAATCTCTCGGGATATATTATTTAATTTCCGCCCAACAAATTATTCTGCTCACTTACTCTTAGCAAAGCACCTTCTTTAAAGGATTATTAATATAATCTTAACTAGCACTGTTTAAATTCAACCCCCGGGATTAAATGAACTATTTATGTGATGAATGGTTTTATAAATGTAGTTCAAAGTATAGTCTATAGAGATCTTTTTATAGAATAGAATGGGTAAATTAAATAAATGATTTTCAAGACTATACATGATATGGCGATGCTCTAGATGTGTAATGCTAAAGGGATATGTGAAGGATGCAGGATCATCTTTTTAATAAAATTCTTTTCTCTCTTAACTTTTAGCAGTACATTTGCAGTCAATTTTTTATAACTTAACAATTTAATAATATATATTATGGCTGGATACATTTCTGATGATGTCAGGAAGGTGACTACTCACCGCCTAATTGAAATGAAACAAAGGGGAGAGAAAATTTCAATGCTTACCTCTTATGATTATACCATGGCTCAAATTGTCGATGGTGCTGGAATTGACGTAATATTGGTTGGAGACTCAGCATCAAATACCATGGCAGGTAATGTTACTACTTTACCTATTACGTTGGATCAGATGATTTATCATGGTAAATCTGTAGTTCGTGGTGTGAAACGTGCATTGGTAATAGTTGATATGCCTTTCGGATCTTATCAGGGCAATCCGTTGGAAGGATTAGCGTCAGCAGTCCGAATAATGAAAGAGTCTCATGCCGATGCATTGAAACTTGAAGGTGGTGAAGAGATTATTGATACAGTTAAAAAGATCCTTTCTGCAGGTATTCCTATCATGGGACACTTGGGATTGATGCCACAATCTATCAACAAATATGGTACATATACAGTTCGTGCCAAGGAAGATGATGAAGCAGAGAAACTAATTCGTGACGCGCACTTGCTTGAAGATGCCGGATGTTTTGCTATTACCCTGGAAAAGATTCCTGCTGCACTTGCAGAAAGAGTTGCAAAAGAACTGACTATTCCTATAATCGGTATTGGTGCTGGTGGACAGGTTGACGGTCAGGTGCTGGTTATTCAGGATATGCTGGGTATGAGCAAAGGATTCAGTCCTAAATTCCTTCGTCGCTATGCCGACCTTCACACAGTAATGACAGATGCTATTGGTCAGTATGTAGCAGACGTAAAAAGCTCTGATTTTCCTAACGAAAAAGAACAATATTAAATTCTTTTTCATATGAATACTAACTCTCCTGCAAAGTTGTGGACTACAAATTTTGTGTGGGCATACATCAGCAATTTTTTGCTTTTCGTATCACTTTATATGTTTCTGCCGATACTTCCTATGTACTTGGTAGATAAGTTTCCTTCCACAACATTGGGACAGGCTGGAATAGTGCTGGCTCTCTTTGCAGGAGCTATGTTTCTTGTAGGCCCTTTTTATAGCTATATAATCGATTCATACAAACGCAAGAATGTTTGCATGTTTTCTTTCCTTGCTGTTATTGCCATAGTAGCAGGCTATTCCGTAATAGGAAGCCTGATGTGGATGGCTGTACTAAGGATAATTCAGGGTGCTTTGTTTGGTATAACAACTGCTACTAGCAGTACTGTTGCCATAGACATTACCCCAACTACTCGTAGAAGCCAGGGAAATATCAACTTCAACTGGGCAGGACGTCTGGGAATGGCTTTTGGTCCTATGATAGGATTGTTACTTTATAGCTATTCTGATTTGAATACCGTACTTTATGCATCCATATTCTCCGGCGTAGCCGGTTTCCTTTGTATGGCGATGATAAATGTTCCATTCCGTGCTCCAATAGGAGCCAAAGCATTTTCAACAGATCGTTTCCTACTTTCCCGAGGGTGGGTTGCTGCAGGAAATCTTGTACTGATTTCTATCATATTTGGTATGTTGATATCAACGATCAATGTGTATGCAGCTACAGTTAATTTGCAGCATGAAACTATCCGTTTCTTCGGAACCGTTGGCATAGGGTTTATTCTGGCAATGATAGCCAATAGGATTGTCTTTGTTGAGGCTGATTTTCGTGCACGTATAGTGAGTGGACTGATTCTTATAATCGTAGCTCTATTGTTGCTGAACACTCATTACCAAGAGACTTCTTTGCTTACTTCAGGTGTGCTGATAGGTCTTGGATTTGGATTGGCAGCATCTGACTTTCTGGTTATGTTTGTAAACCTGTCTGAGCATTGTCAGCGTGGAACGGCAAATACAACTTACTTGCTGGCTTGGGAAGTAGGAGTAGGAATAGGTGTTGCTTTAGGATGTAACCTAGTTGAAATAGGTTCTTTTATTGCCGTTTTTCAGGCTGGTATAATATTTGCCGTGGTTGCCTTGCTGTATTTTTTGTTATTTACAACAAGGCACTTAATTCGGCATAAAATGAGATAACTATTTAAAATAGTCAGAAGAGATTCTAGTGAAACGAAAACCGCAAAGTTAATTCTTTGCGGTTTTTGTTGTTTTGGGAGTCATTTCTCCTGTAATGTAAAGTCTTATCAACTCTACTTTAGCGTTGCTACGTACTGAGATACTTTTCTTAAAAGCACCTGGATATTTACCGGTTCCATTGTAAGTAACCTCGATAGTTCCCTTCTTTCCGGGCATAATCGGTTCTTTCGTGTAGTCTGGAATTGTGCATCCGCAAGAAGCTACAGCTTGGTTAATGACTAGGGGGGCATTTCCTGTGTTGGTAAAAGTGAATACACATTTTACTTTAGGACTATCTTCAGAGAATGTACCAAAGTTGTGAGTTGTTTTTTCAAACGTAATTTCCGCTTGCTTTTCAGCGGAGGCATACGTAACTCCCAAGAAGAGGAGCATCAATAGAAATAATGTCTTTTTCATCTTAAAATTTCATTTTTATGACATGCAAAGTTAATAGTTATTCATTAATAATTACTATGTTTGCAAATGAATTAACATACTTAAAAACAATATAGTAGTGGTATACAAAAAAATGATTCTTTCGTTGCTTGCAGCTGTTGCTCTTCTCACAGCTTGTGAATACCATCAGGACTCTACTCTTTCTGGACTCCGGACTAAAGATTTTGAGGCAAATGTGAACGGACAGATTACCCGTCTTTATGTTTTAAAGAACTCTCACGGAATGGAAGTTTGCATTACTAATTATGGTGCAAGGGTCGTTTCCATCATGGCACCCGACCGCAACGGTAAAATGGATGATGTGGTATGTGGTTTTTCAAATATAAAAGACTATATGTCTCAGAAACAAAACTTCGGAGCCACTGTTGGACGTTATGCCGGACGTATACTTAATTCAACCTTTACGCTTGATTCTGTGAAGTATCATCTGCAACCTAATACTGGCGTTCATTGCGCTCACGGCGGTGACCCCGGTTTCGCTGCTAAAATATGGCAACCTGAACAAATTGACAAGAATATATTACGCCTTAGTTATCTCTCTATCGCTGGGGAAAATGGTTTCCCAGGAAATCTGGCTGTGACACAGATCTATACCCTGACAGAAAAGAATGAGCTTGATCTCCGTTATGAGGCTACAGTTACAGGTAGTCCAACGGTAGTTAATCTCACTCATCATTCTTTCTTTAATATATCCGGCAATCTCGGAACTAATGTAGAAAAACAACAGCTTTATGTAAACGCAGACGCATTTACTCCATATGATTCATTGAAGTGTGTTACAGGGAAAATAGTTCCCGTTAAAGATACTCCGTTGGATTTTTCCTCTCCGCATTTTATTGGTGAACGTATTGATGCTGATTTTTCTCAGCTAAAGGTAACAGGTGGATATGATCACTCTTTTGTACTCAATACAATAGGTAATGATACCCGATTGGCTGCCAAATTAAAAGATCCCCAAAGTGGGCGGGCTCTTGAGGTTTATACCAATGAACCGGGGCTGCATGTTTATACGGCCAATGGTCAGAAAGGAAAGCTTATTGGTAAAAAAGGTATAGCCTATCCTCGCAGAGGAGCCATTTGTCTTGAAACACTTCACTTTGCTGATAGTCCTAACAAGCCTCAGTTTCCAACTACCACACTTCGTCCAGGTAAGAGATATCACAGTCATTGTGTCTATCGTTTTATTGTGGAATAAAAAAATATTCTGTTAATAATTGCAAATTAAAGCTTTGACGTTATCAGATTTTAAGAAGTAAGACATCTATTTGTTTGGTTTTGTTGTTATATAAAGTAGCCAGTGAGCATTGTATGATAACAATGATTTTCAAATTCAGTAGTTTCATATATTATTTATATATCTGGAATTGCCGTATATCTACTTATTATTCATATAATCCGTTTATAAATAAAAGCCCGAGCTTTTTTTTGTATTTTAAAAAATAATGAAAATAAGATGAAACCTACAGAAGATTTAATGCGTGACCATCAAACCATAGAGGTTATGCTTGGGATTTTGACAAAAATAGCAGAAAATATCAGAAAAAATCGTGAGCCTGAATTGGAGGAAATTGATAAAATTATAGATTTTCTGAGAATATTTGCCGATAAATTTCATCATGGCAAAGAAGAAACCATTTATTTTCCGGAACTGATTGAGGCAGGTATGTCAAATGAGAATAGTCCTGTTGCCGTAATGTTATTTGAGCATGAGGTTGGCAGAGGACATATTAAAAGTATGGTTTCGGCTGTTGAAGCTATAAAGAGTGGTGACAAGTTTGCAACAGAACATTTAGTAGAGTCTATAGAAAGCTATGTGGACTTAATGATAAATCACATTCAGAAAGAAAATAACATATTATTCCCGATGGGCGATAAGTTATTATCTCCATTAAAACGGGATGCCATATATAAACACTTTAAAGTAGTGGAAGATAATATTATTGGGCAAGATATTCAAAAACATTATCACGAGCTTTTGCGTCAATTAGAAAAGAAATATCTTGTTTGAATTAACCAAATAAATTATTTCATCTGACCTTAAATTTTTTATAATGAAGAAAAATATTAAAAATAATGTCTACTGGGTGGGCAAGAATGATTGGGAGATAAGAAGTTATCAGGCTTACGAATATTCCACTCACAGAGGATCTAGTTATAATTCTTTTTTGATAAAAGAAGATAAAATAGTTTTAATTGATACTGTACTAAGGCCATTTAGCGCTGAATTTGTTAAAAATCTGGCAAGAGAGATTGATTTGTTGTCTATTGATTTTATTGTTTGTACACATTCTGAACCTGATCACAGTGGCGCATTACCCGATTTGATGAACATAATTCCTAATACTCCTATTTATTGCACAGAAAATGGGAAGAAAGCTATTAAGGGTAACTATCACCAGGATTGGAATTTTAAAATTGTCAAGAATGGTGAGAAGATACCTATTGGTAATGGGAAAGAATTAGTTTTTTATGAAGTGCCTATGCTTTACTGGCCCGACACTATGTTTTGTTATTTGACCAAGGATAATATTTTGTTTAGTAATGCTATATTCGGACAACATATAAGTACAGAACTATTGTTTAACGACCTGATAGATCAATCTGAGCTAAACCTTGAATCTATAAAGTATTATGCTAATATACTAATGCCATTTAGCAAATTGATTACTAAGAAAATTGATGATTTTTTAAAGAAAAACCTCCCGATTGATATAATCTGTCCCAGCCATGGCGTTATTTGGCGAGATAACCCTTTGCAAATAGTTACAAAATATTTAATGTGGGGAAATACCTATTATGAAAATCAGATAACGATTATTTATGACACAATGTATAGCGGTACCTACACAATTGCTCAAAATATTGCAAAAGGAATATATTCTGCAGATAGCCGCGTGAATATTAAATTATTCAATGCTTCTAAAAATGACAGGAATGATATGATAACAGAAGTTTTTCGTTCCAAAGGAATTCTTGTCGGTTCTCCTTGCCTTAATCAAGGCATTTTTCCATCAGTTTCCGGATTTCTGGAAATGGTAAAAGGACTTAAATTTTCGAATAAAAAGGCTGCTGTTTTTGGCTGCTATGGGTGGAAAGATACATCAATAAAAATAATAGAAACTAAATTAAAAGATGCGGGATTTGATATTATAATGGAACCAATCAGTTTTAATTGGTTTCTTACCGATGAAGCTTTAGATACGAGTATAAACTATGGATGGCTCTTTTGGGATTTATTGAGTAGAACTGATAGTTAATCATGTAAAAAGAACGAGGTCGTTTTAAAAATAAAAGTACTATTACTCTCTCTGATAGCAACTTCTTCTTGAGATGACCTTGTTCTGTAAGGCGGAAAAGATATCAATAATGTTTTGATTTCTTTTCCGCCTTGTATTATTGCTAGAATAAAAAAGAGCAATTATCGCTTAGAGAAGTCTGCGTTGTCTTTTTTACCGCTTTTTGATATCAGAAGAACAGGAAATACATATTCTACCATCCAATTTTCAGAATAGCCTAATTTCTCTCTGTACTTTCTTACGTCCTTACATGTTTTGCGCAATTCATCTTTTTTCCAATCGTCCTTAGTCAGAATTTTATGAATAGTTTTTGCTGTTAATTCATAAAGAGCTTTTCTGAAAATACTCGGCAAAGCTATTTTAAATTTCATTTGATCACTGATAAGCATTAGCAAGTCATTTGAAAAACCTTGGAAAAGGAATAGGTAAGATTGTGCATCATTTTGTTTCTTGCAGTTGCTCTTTAAGGATGAATCTAATTCCTTAAAGAATTGTTCGCTGAGACCATATCCCTGCATCAACATTTTGCGGGATTGTGCTCTCTCTGCTACTCCCAGTCTTCCACCTTGAGTCTGAATTTTAAGTGTACGTTTAAACACGGCCATATCCGGCATTGCATTGATATTGGTTATGCCAAGGTTGATAGCCATTGTTGACT
>Ga0183099_1001405_pt1 | contig 14051 bp, 12 predicted proteins | sample Biomet1_FD_127788 | JGI IMG/M metagenome (GOLD analysis project Ga0183099, IMG submission 127788) | Microbial communities from bioreactor (seeded with anoxic lake sediment) at LBNL, California, USA - Biofuel metagenome 1 | ecosystem: Engineered > Bioreactor > Anaerobic > Unclassified ... | reverse complement strand
GAAGAGAAACTTATTTCACTTAAAACAATTCAAATTCAAAATAAGGAAATACAATATCTTCAAAAAGCAAAATGATCTTTGTGTTATGTCGTATTTCTTATGGAATAAAGATGTGGAATTTTTAAACAAACAGGTAGTGTCTGATCTCTATCTGTTTGTTTTGGTTAATTATAGTTTGGTTTATAATCGGTTAACGTTATTTCCGATTAATTGTACTGTAACTTCCGTTTTTTAGTGTTAATTTTGTAGACTTAAATGTAGATGATGGATAAATTGCGATTTCAAAGTTTCGGAAGTGGTAGTAGTGGAAACTGTTATTTTATCGGTAATGCCTCAAGTGGATTGCTAATTGATGCTGGTATTGGCGTTCGCTCCATTCGTAAATGCTTGAGAAATATAGGGCTGGATTTTGAAAATATTTGGGGCGTTTTTGTAACTCACGATCATGCTGATCATATTAAAGCTGTTGGTTCAATTGGAGAAAAGCATCGGGTTCCAATTTATTCAACCCACAAAGTTCACGAAGGAATTCAACGTAGCTATTGTGTTACTGAGAAATTATATTCAAGCACGAAATATATTGAAAAAGGAGAAACCATTCAGGTTGGTGATTTTAAAATAACAGCATTCCCGGTTTCTCATGATGCAACTGATAACGTTGGTTATACGGTTGAGTACAAAGAAAAAAGATTCACTTTTGCAACAGATTTAGGCTTTATAGATGCTGATGTGGCAGAACATTTAGGGTCAGCCGACTATTTGGTGTTAGAGGCCAATTATGACGATCAAATGCTGAAACAGGGATCATATCCTGCGTATTTGAAAAATCGTATTATTGCAAATACAGGTCATTTGAGTAACGATCAGGCTGGCACTTTTTTGGCGGAAAATTACAAAGAGAAACTAAAAAATATTTTTTTGTGTCACCTGAGTCGGGAAAATAATTTACCCGATCTTGCTTATACCACTATTCAGAATCATTTGGAAGATAAACAAATAGTAGTTGGTGTTGACGTTCAACTTGTTACTTTAGATAGACTAAATCCATCTGAATTATATGTTTTTTAATTTGAACATTATATTCTTTTAAAACGTAAAATGCTAAAAGCAAACTATTCAAACTGAAAAAGTATGTCATTAAATTTGGTCATAATTCCTACTTATAATGAGAAGGAAAACGTTGAAAACATAATTCGGGCTGTTTTTAGTCAGCCGCTTTCATATCATATTCTCATAATTGATGATGGCTCTCCGGATGGTACAGCTGAAATTGTCAAGACATTGCAAGCTGAGTTTTCGACGAGTTTGTTTATGATTGAACGAAAAGGTAAACTTGGACTCGGAACAGCATATATCACCGGATTTAAATGGGCGTTGGAGCATGGCTATGAATACATCTTCGAGATGGATGCTGATTTTTCGCACAATCCGGCTGATTTGAATCGCTTGTACGATGCTTGTGCAAATCAAGATGCTGATGTGGCAATTGGTTCGCGGTATGTTACCGGTGTGAATGTGGTAAATTGGCCGATTGGTCGGGTTTTGATGTCCTATTTTGCTTCAAAGTATGTTCGGTTTGTACTTGGAGTGCAGATTGCTGATACAACGGCAGGATTCAAATGTTATCGTCGAGAAGTGCTGGAAACAATTGAATTGGATAAAATCCGTTTTAAAGGTTATGCATTTCAGGTAGAAATGAAGTACACAGCTTTCGAATGTGGGTTTAATCTGAAAGAGGTTCCTGTGATTTTCATTAATCGGGTTTTGGGTACATCTAAAATGAGCAGTGGAATTTTTGGGGAAGCATTTTTGGGCGTAATACAATTGAAAATAGACAGTTGGTTTCGCAAATTTCCCCAAAAAAAATAAAAAAAACTAATTCAGAATAGATAAAATGAATTCACTACAGCTTATACGAAACGCAACTATTGTTAATGAAGGTCGAACCTTTGTTGGATCAGTGTTGATAGAAGATAAGCTAATTAAGGCGGTTTACGAAGGCAGCCAAGTGGTGGAAATTACTCAGCCCTATACTGAAATAGATGCGACAGGGTTGCTTCTTTTGCCTGGTGTAATTGACGATCAGGTTCATTTTCGTGATCCGGGATTGACTCACAAAGGTGATATGTATACCGAGAGTAAAGCTGCGGTGGCAGGAGGTGTAACTTCTTATTTTGAAATGCCTAATACTCGCCCTCAGGCAACAACTCTCGAAATTTTAGAAGAAAAGTATACTTTGGCTTCTCAAAAATCGTTTGCTAATTATTCTTTTCTGATGGGCGTTACAAACGATAATCTTGATGAGCTGAAGAAGATAGATCCTCGTAATGTAGCTGGAGTAAAGATGTTCATGGGTTCATCTACCGGAAATATGTTGGTTGATAATGAAGAAACATTAAACCGGGTTTTTTCGGAAGTAGAATCGTTAATTGTTACGCATTGTGAAGACGAGCAGACTATTCAGAATAATATTCAGCATTACAGAGATTTATTTGGCGAAGACATTCCTGTTAAATGCCATCCTTTGATACGAAGTGCTGAGGCCTGCTACAAATCAACATCTTATGCAGTAGAGTTGGCTACAAAACACAATGCGCGATTGCATGTGTTTCATTTGTCTACAGCTAAAGAAATGTCTTTGTTTTCGTCAGATGTTCCGCTGAAAGAGAAACGAATAACCGCTGAGGTTTGCGTACATCATTTGTGGTTCTCGGATGCTGATTATGCAAAATATGGAAACAGGATAAAATGGAATCCGGCAATTAAATCAGAATCTGACCGGTTGGCGTTGATTGATGCTGTGAATTCAAACAAAATTGATGTAATTGCAACCGATCATGCACCGCACTTATTGTCCGAAAAAGAAGGCTCTTGTTTAAAAGCTGCTTCAGGTGGTCCGTTGGTTCAACATTCGCTGGTAGCTATGTTACAACTGGTAAAACAAGGTGTTTTTACGCTTGAAAAGATTGTTGACAAAATGTGCCATGCACCAGCAGAACTTTTCAGAATAGAAAAACGCGGTTATATCCGTCCCGGATATTTTGCTGATTTAGTGCTTGTTGATACAGATCGTCCTTGGATTGTTAATGCAGACAATATTCTGTACAAATGTGGTTGGTCGCCTTTTGAAGGAACTAAATTTGATGCTTCGGTTTTACAAACCTGGGTTAATGGAAGTCTGGTTTATGACAATGGGCAATTCGATGAATCAGTTCGGGGACAAAGGTTGCTTTTTAATTTTTAATGTGATAGTTTTATTTTTTGCAATATGAAAAACAAAAAGATAGTTGTAACAGCAATAGGATTAGTAGTTCTAGTTTTATCTTTGTTTGTTTATTTTTTGCAAAGAACAAAGATAAAGAAAGAGCAAAATACTTCATATGTTCATAACGAAGGTGCAGCTCAGGGAACAACTTACTCTGCAACATATCAACAACCTCAGGGAATTGATTTACAGAAGAAAATTGAAGATCGTCTTCATGAGTTTGATATGTCACTTTCAACTTATGCTCCTCAATCTATCATTTCTCGTATAAACAGAAACGATACAACCGTTCAAACGGATGCCGACTTTGAATTTATGTTTAAGGTGGCCAATGATGTTTCTGAGCATACAAATGGTGCTTTTGACATAACTGTCGGACCATTGGTAAAAGCTTGGGGATTTGGACTCGGAAATTCGGATCATAGCAAAATACCTAATGTAAAAGAATTCTTGCCTTATATTGGATATCATAAGGTCCGAATTGAAAATCATAAGCTTATAAAAGATAATCCTAAAATTTTGGTTGATGCCAATGCCCTGGCTCAGGGGCAATCTGCAGATGTTATTGGAAAGCTTTTGGAAAACAATGGTTGTCAAAATTATATGATTGAAATTGGTGGAGAAGTAGTTTGTCGGGGGGTGAATCCGGAAGGTGAAAAATGGAAAATAGGAATTGATAAGCCAATTGATGATTCGACAAGTACAAAGAATGAAATACAATCTGTGGTTTCAATTAGCAATATGGCTATCACGACTTCAGGCAATTATCATAAATATTATTACCTGAATGGAAAGAAGTATGCTCATGAGATTGATCCAAGAACCGGCTATCCGGTTGTACATAACTTATTAAGTGCAACTGTTATAGCTCCAACGTGTATAATGGCTGATGCATATGCCACTGCTTTTATGGTGCTGGGCGTAGATCGTAGCTTGCAAGTATGCAAAAGAATACCAAATTTAGATTGTTATTTGATTTATACAGATAAGTCCGGGAAGAATCAAGTGATTTATACCAAGGGCTTCAAAAAATACTTAACTCAATAATTTTCAACAAAAAAACTAATTGTCAATTCTTTTGTTAAAACAAATCATTATATTTTTTTATTCCTGATTAAATAACTATTTTTGCACTCCAATTTTTTATATGAAAAAGACCCATTTTTTTCTTTTAACTGTAGTTTTATCTCTGGTCTCTTGTAGTAAATACCAACAACTACTTAAATCAGATGATGCAGAGCTTAAATATACCAAAGCTGTCGAATATTTCGATAAAGGTGATTTTATGCGTGCTTCAACATTGTTTGATGCTATTGCAACTTACTACAAGGGTACTGATCGCTCTGAAACTGTTCTGAACTATATGGCAAAATCATATATGGGTCAGAAAGATTATTTTTCGGCAAGTGAATATTATAAAACATATGTAAAAACTTATCCAAAAGGTAAATACGTTGTTGAATCAAAATATATGATTGGCTATTGTTATTACCTCGATTCTCCAGATGCGCGGCTTGATCAGTCTTCAACAATCAAAGCTGTTGCTGCTTTTCAGGAATTCGTAGATGTTTATCCAGATAGTGAATTGGTTAAAGATGCCAATAAATTGTTGGACGAATTGAATAATAAACTAGCTTACAAAGCCTATTTGAGTGCAAAATTATATTATAATTTAGGCAATTATATGGGCAATAATTATGAATCGGCTGTGATTACGGCTCAGAATACAATGAAAAAGTACCCTTCAACTTCGTATCGCGAAGAGTTGATGATGCTTATTCTTGATTCGAAATATGAACAGGCTCAACAAAGTGTTGATGAGAAAAAAGCTGATCGCTATCGGAGTGCAATTGATGAAAGTTATAATTATATCAATGAGTTTCCTACCGGCAAATACCGGAAGCATGCAGATAAGATATTGAGTGAATCGAAAAAAATCGTGAAAGAATAAAATAATAGTATTATGGACTATAAAAAAGTAAATGCACCAACGAATACAATTTCCAGAGACATGAACTCTATGAGTGCAAATGTTGGAAATGTTTACGAAACAGTTAAAATTATTGGTAAGCGAGCTAATCAAATCAGTGTCGAAATTAAATCTGAACTTGATAAAAAGTTACTTGAATTTGCTTCGTTTAATGAAAATATCGAAGAAGTTTTTGAAAACAGAGAACAGATAGAAATCTCTCGTTATTACGAAAAACTTCCAAAAGCAGTGTTGATTGCAACTCAGGAGTTCCTGGAAGAAAAGGTGTACTACCGTAATCCAATTAAAGATAAATTGAAATAATACTTTTTCAATTTCTTTTTTACATTTAGATAAAAGAATGTTGTGTCTATTTTTAACACAATGTTCTTTTATCTTTTTTTGTTTGTGTTTTGTTCAATTCATTTTTGTATTTTTGTAAACGGAAGGGGTATTTGAGAACTTGAAAAGTTCAAAGTTGATTTACGGGAATACAACCTTTTATTTAAATTGTAAATTAAGGAATATGTTGCAAGGGAAAAAGATAATATTAGGAGTAACAGGCAGTATTGCGGCCTATAAATCAGCTTCGTTGATTCGTTTACTCGTAAAAGAAGGAGCTGAAGTAAAGGTAATCATGACTGCTTTGTCCAAGGAGTTTATTACGCCTCTTACATTAGCAACACTGGCAAAAAATCCCATTCTAGTTGATTTCTTCGACCCAACAAATGGAAACTGGAACAGTCATGTTAGTTTAGGCTTGTGGGCTGATGCTTATCTTATCGCTCCAGCAACGGCAAATACAATTGGAAAAATGGCAAATGGCATTGCTGATAATTTATTGTTAACGACATACATGTCTGCAAAATGTCCTGTTTTTATAGCACCTGCTATGGATTTGGATATGTTTGCGCATCCGGCTATGCAGCAAAATCTGGAAACATTAAAGTCATTTGGTAATCATATCATTGAACCAGGAAGTGGTGAATTGGCTAGTGGTTTGGAAGGCAAAGGGCGTATGGAAGAGCCTGAAAATATATTTCAATATTTAAATGATTATTTTACTCCGAAGCCATTACTTGGAAAAAAATACTGATTACGGCGGGACCAACATACGAAAAGATAGATCCGGTACGTTTTGTAGGCAATTATTCTACAGGCAAAATGGGTTTTGCGTTGGCGGAAGTATGTGCTTCGCAGGGAGCTGATGTCTGTTTGGTTGCAGGTCCGGTTCAATTGAAAACAAAGCATCCGAATATTGAGAGAATTGACGTCGAATCGGCGCAAAATATGTACGAAACAGTTATGAGTCGTTATTATGGCATGGATGGAGCAATCTTGTGCGCTGCTGTAGCTGATTTTACTCCAGTAGAAGAGTCAGATAAAAAGCTTAAACGCGAAAAAGAAAATTTGCTCTTAGAATTGAAGCCTACTAAAGATATTGCAGCTTCGGTAGGCGAAATGAAAACTGAGTCACAATTTTTAGTGGGATTTGCGTTGGAAACAAACGATGAAGAAGCAAATGCAATCAACAAAATGAAACGAAAGAATTTTGATTTTATCGTATTGAATTCGTTGCAGGATGCCCAAGCTGGTTTTGGATATGATACAAATAAAATCAACATAATCTTCCGATCTGGAGAAAAGAAACAGTTTGATTTGAAAGATAAAAAATCTGTTGCTGAAGATATTGTGTCTGAAATATATCAGATCCTGTAGGTCTGGAATTAACTCTGATAATTGAAATGAAACATTGGTTGCTATTATTGAGTATTTTGCTGCTTGCCGGATCTGTACGTGCTCAGGAACTGAATTGCAAGGTGCAAATAAATTCAGAACAGATTCCAGGAACAAACAAGTCGACTATCGATGCGCTTCAGAAGGCAATTTCGGAATTTGTGAATAACCGGAAATGGACCGAAACGACTTATGCCAATACGGAGCGAATAGACTGTGCTATGAATATCATTATTAAAAAGTTGGATGCAGATGCTTTCACTTCTGAAATTCAGGTTCAGTCCCGTCGTCCGGTATTTAATTCCACATATAATACTACGCTTTTTAACTTTAAAGATATTTCTTTTGTCTTTAATTATAAGGAATTTGATCAGTTGGAGATGAATGAAAATGCGATTACTTCTAATTTGACTGCTGTTTTAGCTTATTATGCTTATATCATTATTGGATATGACATGGATTCATATTCCCGCTTGGGAGGAACGCCTTATTTTCAAGCTGCTGAAAATATAGTAAATTCTGCACAAGGTGCTGATTTGGTCGGTTGGAAGGCATTTGAAAGTACACGAAATCGCTACGCCTTGGTCAATAATTTGATGGATGAAGCCTTCAAAAAGTTTCGAAACTATTTTTATGAATATCATCGTCTTGGACTGGACGAAATGAGTTCAAACACGGCGAATGGAAGAGCTCGGATTGCAGAAGGACTGCCAATATTACGTGAGGCTAATCGTGCAAGACCATCGGCCATTATTATTTCGACATTCTTGGATGCAAAGAACGATGAACTTGTTAATATATTCTCAAAAGCAACTACACAAGAGAAAATCGATGCTATTCAAATTTTATCAGATGTAAATCCTACTCAATCCGTTAAGTACGAGGCTATCGGAAAGTAGTTATGTGTTTTAGATGAAAATAGACAGTTTAATAAAATAATGGTTCACAATAAACTATGCTGAAATCGCTATACATTTCTAATTACGCATTAATTTCAGAATTGAATATAGATTTTCAATCCGGGTTTTCTGTAATTACCGGAGAAACCGGTGCTGGAAAATCAATAATTTTGGGTGCGCTTTCACTTATTTTAGGCCAGCGTGCGGATTCAAAATCTATTAAAACTGATGCCGACAAATGCGTGATAGAAGCCGAATTTGATATTTCGACTTATTCACATCTGTCTGATTTTTTTCTCCAAAATGATTTGGATAACGAGGAAAATCATTGTTTAATTCGGCGGGAACTGACAAATTCGGGAAAGTCTCGTGCGTTTATCAATGATACTCCGGTTGCGTTGAATGTGATTCGCGATTTGAGTAACCGATTAATTGATATTCATTCCCAGCATGAAAATTTATTGCTTTCTAATATCGGTTATCAATTGGATGTTGTTGATACAATAGCTCAGAACTCAAAACAATTGGGGGTTTATCGTCAGGTTTATCAGGAATGGTGCAACTTGCAGGCAGAGTTGAAGCAGTTACAAAAAACAGCAGAAAAGCAAGCTTCAGACATTGATTATATTCAATTTCAATATCAGCAATTAGCTGATGCAAACTTGATTGAGAATGAACAAGCTGATTTGGAGGCAGAGCAGGAAACATTGAGTCATGCCGAAGAAATTAAGTCGGAGCTGTTGAAATCCAATCAATTGTTGACAGACGAAAATATGTCGCTTTCTTTGCTCAAAGAAAGTATTTCTGCATTGTCACACATAAAAAATTATATTGCAGACGGAGACAACTGGTATGAACGACTGCAGTCAACTTTAATAGAACTAAAGGATGTTTCAGCTGAAATGAATTCGTTTGAAGAGCGTGTTGAATTTAATCCAGCGCGATTGGAACTGGTCGAAAATAGACTGAGTGAATTGTTTACCCTTCAAAAAAAATACAAAGTAACTTCCGTTGCAGATTTAATTCAGATACGCAATAGCTTTGAACAACAGTTGCAACGAATAGAATCATTTGAAGACGATCTGAAAACTTTGGAGATTCGATTAAACCAAATGTTTGAACAAGTACAAATTAATGCCTTACAACTGACCGAAAGCCGTAAAAAAGCCTGTGAACCGATTGAATTGTATTTGATTGATCAGCTGGTTAAACTAGGAATGCCCAATATTCAATTTAAGGTAGAATTAATTTCCGAGGCTGATTTCAATGAAAATGGAAAAGATGAAGTCCAATTCCTTTTTTCAGCCAATAAAAATCGAGCACTACAGCCTGTCACCCAGATTGCATCGGGTGGGGAAGTGTCTAGATTAATGCTGTCTATCAAATCGTTAGTTGCACATAAAGCAGACTTACCCACTATTATTTTTGATGAAATAGATACGGGTGTTTCAGGAGAGATTGCCAATAGAATGGGTGATATTATGCAATCAATGAGTGCTGATATGCAAGTAATAACGATAACGCATCTCCCTCAAATTGCAGCAAAGGGAGCTCAACATTACCGTGTTTATAAAGATGAAACAGGTTTGCAAACCCAAACTCACATTCGCCGATTGGATTCGGAAGAGAGATTGGTTGAACTAGCTCAGATGCTTAGTGGTAAAAATATTACTGAAGCAGCAATGCAAAATGCGCAGGAACTGCTTATGAATTAGATTATTGTATGTAAAAAAGACTCCGGTAGAATTTCTATCGGAGTCTCTTTTTTGTAATTTTTTTATCTGGCTTTCCGTTTGGCTTTCTCGTTCTTTTTCGCTTCTTTTTCAGCTCGTTTCAGCTCGCGCGCAGCTTTCTTCGCCATTTTACGCTCTTCCAATACTTTTCTTAGATATTCGACATAAGAATCGATATACCTTTTACGCTTTGTTTCAAGTAAATCTGCCATGGTAACCATAATCCCCGTTTCGTATACATTGCCAAAGCTGGGGTCAAAGATAGATCCGAAAAAACGCATGGTGTCTGACAATCCGATATATGCATTAAACATAGGTGGAATAGTCTCTCCTTCTTTTCGAATTTCTTTTTGCAGAGATTTATAATCCGAGGAAGAATCATTTCCAACATATAATTCTTTTGCCATCTGAATGGTTTCTTCTCTTACGTGTATCGGACTCTTAGGTAGGATCATCTTATCAGGATCGGGAAAATAGCGATACATGTATTCGTAGATTAATTCGCGCGCCAACAGCGGGTAATGCTCATATATAGTAACTTTACCTATGAAGTAGCGTGCATCTTCCACGGTATGTGTTAGAGCTCCAAGTCCATCCCATAAATTATCAAGGGCAAACAGGCTTTTAGTGCCCATTTTTGATGTTTGATAGTCTGGTTGAACAAATGCCCGACCTAACTCAACGGTATAGGGTAAATAATCTTTTATGAATTTGTCTGTGAAGAAAAACAGGTGGGACATAACAAATTTAGGCTGACCATCTTCATCGAAGTCAACGTCGCGCCCCGGTAGATAACGATAACCACCAATTATTTCAAGTGCGATAGGATCCCAGACAATAAGTTGAGAGTATGGTTTTTCCATGTAATCGTACTCATCAGTATCAATTTCCTCGCCTGTGCCACCACCGCCTGTCCGAAAAGAGAGTTCCCGCAAACGACCAATTTCAAGCATGACATTCGGTGCATTGTGAGCTGTAATAACATATATTTCGTTATGTGCTTTGTTGGTCGGACGTAGAAACCTGTCTTCTGAAAGTTCTTTCTTTAGTATTTCCCTATCAATAGGTGGTATAATTGGTTTCATTCTAAAAAATCAGTAAATATTATTGCTTTTCGCGGTAAAGAACACAAAAGTAATGAATTTTTGAGGTTTAATTTCCTTATAAAATAACTTTTTGTTTATAAAATGTAATATAATTGGATCTGTAATTTTGATTTGTTTCAATTTTCGCACATTTCTGTTTCAAATGTGCGAAAATGACCTCTATCTTTATTTTGTTTGCAGAAAAATATTCTCAATTCAAGACATTATATCAGATAGAATTTTTAATTTTTGAAAATTATCTTTGAAGTTTGATTAGCCTTGTAGCAGGGTATTTAAGCAAATAATTCTGGTCGGAAAATAAAAAGCAATTTCAAAATTAGCTTCAAGATTACTCTTTTTTCTTTTCCTGCTTCATCTTTCCTGCAGATTTTCTTAAAATGGCAGCTTAAGAAAATATAATAATTATTTCGTTAACTGAAAAATTGTATTTATCTTTACGGATGATCGTTTTGTCGCAGAAGCAAGTAAGAAGAATGTAATTGAAAACTCCCTAAAATAAGTCTAAAATGAGAAGCAGACCATCGTTTTTTACGATCAATATATTATTCGTTATGGTTTTATTTCTACCGATGATACTTATTCCGGTAGAAGCTAGCGATGCTGTTCTTCTTAATCAACAAACTAATATTCAGGTTAGGAATAATAAGCTTTATAAGACGGAAAGTTTTGAATTACAGATTAATAATAAGTCTGGCGAAAAATATGCTGAGATCAGCATTCCTTATTCAAAATTGAACAAGGTTTCGAAAGTTGAAGCTATAATAAAAGACAAAAACGGAATAGTTGTCCGTAAGCTAAAGTCGAGTGATATTGTAGATCGGAGTGCAATGGCTGATTTCTCATTTTATGAAGATAATTATGTGAAAGAATTTACACTTATTCATAATGTATATCCCTATACAATTTGCTATAGTTACCAGAAACAGGAGGATGCATTTTTTTATATCGATTTCTGGACTCCAATCATTAATTGCGAGATACCGTCATTAAAAGCCTCGTTGACTCTTGAAGTTCCGCTGGACTATAAGGTTGCTTATACGTCTCAACTTGTTGATAGTTTCAAAACTGATACAGTTTTAAATCAAATTAAGTATCAATGGAAAGCTTCGTATACAAAACAAGTTTTGCCAGAGTTATATTCTCCTGACCTGAGTAACTTCATTCCTGAAGTAAAAATTGTTCCGTCTAAATTTAAATATGATAAAGAAGGTTTGCAAAATACCTGGATTTCTTATGGAAATTGGGAATATAGCCTGATTGATGGACTGAATGATTTACCAGAAACAGAGATAGAAAGAATAAAACAAATCTGTAGTTGTGCCAAAAATGATAAAGAAAAGGTTAAGTTGCTGTATCATTATCTTCAGGATGAAACTCGTTATGTCAATATTTCAATCAAAACGGGAGGAATGAAACCGTATCCGGCTTCGTATGTTGCTGCTAATAAATATGGTGATTGTAAAGCTTTAGCCAATTATTTTAAATCGGTGTTGAACTGTATAGGTATTCAATCTTTTTATACTAACGTTAATGCAGGAGATGAGATAAAAAAAAGTAATCTGAATTTTCCGTCCATGCAGTTCAATCACGTCATTTTGTGTGTTCCTTTGCAAAAAGATACTGTTTGGTTGGATTGCACAAGCCATTGTGCTTTTAATTATTTAGGTACATTTACTCAAAATAGAGAAGCCTTTTTGATAGATAAAAATAATAGTCATTTCACAAAGACGCCTGCCTTGTCGAAACAAGATGTACTCGTTACGCGGACTATTCAAATTAATTCAGATCTGTCTCAAAGTATAATATCCAGCTTTCATAATACATACAAAGGATCTGCTTATGAAAGTCTGTTTGATTTGTATCGTTCTGTAAGTGAATCGAGAAGAGCTCAGATTATTCGTAATAATTTTGTAGAATCAAATATGGAACTAATTGATTTTAAATTAATTCCTGCAGATCGGGATTCTGCTTTTATCATGTTTGATTATACAGCCAAAGCTGATAAACTATTTAAAAATTACGGAAATGATCAGTTAATAGGCTTAGTACCTTTTGCAGTTCCGGCTTTTAAAGAGCCCAAAAGCAGAAAATATCCGGTTCAGATAGATTTTCCAATGTATAAGATTGATACACTGAATTATCAGATTCCAGCTCGTTGTGTTGTTGTTAATTTGCCTAAAAATCAAAATGTTGATACTAAATATGGAACTTATAATATCTCGTTCCAACAAAACAAAAATTCAATAGAAGTAATTAAAAGCTTCGTGCTTAATGTGGGAAACTATCCGCTCGAGCAATATAAAGAATTTTATAATTTTGTTTGTAAAGTTTTTGATCTTGAAAATAATACCTATATTGTAACAAAAAAACAAATTTAAATACAATGAAAAGACTCATAACATTCGGAATGCTTTTGATTGGCATTCAGTTTTTTCTTCCGGCACAAAATTTCATGAATGAGTATGGAAAAGTAGCGAAAGAAGATGTTGATTTAAACTGTTATGCCAAAGATAAATCGGCAGATGCTGTTGTGATTTATGACATTGGAAACTCCTATTTTTCACAAACTACCAATTCGTATGAATTGATTTATGAGAGGACTACACGCATTAAAATTTTTAAAGAAGCCGGAATAAAATGGGCAAACATAGAAATCCCATATTATCAGCAAGGTGATGTTTATGAACAAATAGAAGATGTGGAGGCATGTACGTATAATTATGAGAATGGAAGCTTAACGAAAACTCCGCTCAAAGTTGGTAATTCGAACGACGAACAAATGAATGAATTCTGGAAAGTCAGAAAATTTGCATTGCCAAATGTGAAAGAAGGGTCCATTATTGAATATCATTATAAGATTAATTCGCAATATCTGTTTAACCTGCGAAATTGGGAATTTCAATGGAAAATTCCAGTTATTTATAGTAAATACATTGTTAAAATGATACCTTTCTACGAATACACTTATTTATTGCAAGGTGCAACTAAATTTGATGAACAGAAATCTTATCAGGACAATGGGATTGACCGGCAGTTTGGATCGGTGAAATATCAGGATATGATTCATGAATATGTTATGAAGGATGTTCCGGCATTTAAAGATGAGGAATATATTTCAACGATTGATGATTATATTATCAAGCTTGATTTTCAGTTATCTAAAGTTACGCAAATAACAGGATATGTTCAAAAAGTGATGACAACCTGGCCGGATATGATTAAAGACCTTGTTAAGAATGATGATTTTGGGAAATATGTGGAAAAAAGCGAGAAACAATATGCTAAAATCTGGGGAGCGAAAGCTTTCCTCAGCAAGACGCCTTCTGAAAGGTATGATTCAAT
>Ga0183099_1001404_pt1 | contig 14052 bp, 12 predicted proteins | sample Biomet1_FD_127788 | JGI IMG/M metagenome (GOLD analysis project Ga0183099, IMG submission 127788) | Microbial communities from bioreactor (seeded with anoxic lake sediment) at LBNL, California, USA - Biofuel metagenome 1 | ecosystem: Engineered > Bioreactor > Anaerobic > Unclassified ... | reverse complement strand
TGTTGTTCCTCAAATCATCGGGCTTTCAGAGTGTACAACACTCTATTTTCGGGTGAAAGATTGTGATGAAAATGTTACAATCCGGTTGAAAGACGGAGAAACGGTTATAGCAGAACGCAAAAAGCGAAAAACAACACCCGGTGAAATGGAACGTATTGCGTTAACGAAAGAAATGCTTTCTATAATAAAAAGCGCACAAGTTACATTGGAACTGGCAAAGGAGGATGCTTCATGCGAAAGGAACTAATCTGTATCGGTTGCCCTATGGGTTGTCCTCTTGTGGTTGATTTTGAAGGTAAAAATCTGATCCATGTCAGCGGAAACACTTGCCCAGGTGGAGAAAAGTATGCAAAGGAAGAAATCTCAAATCCCAAAAGAATATTAACTACCACTGTAAAAGTGGAAAATAGAGAGGAAATGTTGTCGGTGAAATCATCCGCAACTCTGCCAAAAGAAAAATTATTGAACTATATGAAAATAATCAATGGGATAACTTGCAAAGCACCTATAAAAATCGGTACTATTATCATAAAAAATATCGATAATACCGGAGTGAATATCCTTGCGACAAAAAATTGTTAGCGCAGTGAATATGAATATATTTCGACCGGATCGATTCTTAAAATCTATGCAAAACAAAAAGGAGTGTAATAAAATGATAAAGATTCAAGCACATAGAGGCGCAAGCTGTGAGCGTCCCGAAAACACCCTTGCAGCATTTCAAAGGGCAATTGAATTAAAAGCGGATGGCATTGAACTCGATGTCTATTTGCTTTCCGACGGCACACTTGCGGTACATCATGACAACAAGCTTGGCAGATGTGAATCCCCCGACAACAACCTAACCGATTATACCGCAAAGAATATAAAGTCTTTCAGTATCGGAGAGAAGTTTTCCTCCCAATATAAATCGGAAAAAGTTCCTTTTCTTTCGGAAGTTTTAGAGTTGATAAAAGATACTGATATGTTTTTAAATGTGGAACTCAAACACGCAGATGGATTTCTGTCACAGGTTGGGGACAAAACGGTAGAACTGTTGGATAAATACAATATGAAAAACAGATGTATCCTTTCATCCTTCCATCACTATTTTCTACGGGATTTGAAACAAAAATATCCGGAGTATAAAGTAGGCATTCTCTATGGCGATTTACCACTTGGAATTGATCTTATCCCATACTGTATCGAGAACCATTTTGATGCGATTCACCCGAATTTTAAGAATTTGAAAAAGGAAACAGTACAGAAGTGTCACCAAAACGGAATTGCCGTCAATATATGGACTGCAGATTCCCGTGCCGATATCGAAAAGATGGTGAAAATGGGCGTTGATTCTGTCATTACTAACAACGTTGTAAACGCAATCGATGTGATTAGAAAATGAGGGAAAAAATTAATCTTGGGGAAACGCCAGTAATCTCCGCAGTTCTTACCGACAAAGAATTTGAAGAAGCATTGCTTTGCCCATCAGACTATATCTTTTTGCTCAATTCAAGCATATTAAATATCAAAGAACGTGTGGAAAAAGCAAAACAGGTGAATAAGAAAATATTTGTACATGTTGATATGGCGGAAGGGATTGGAAAGGATAGTGCCGGAATTAAATTTCTTGCCATGCAAAATGTGTTTGGAATAATCAGTACACGAACTCATATGATTAAAATGGCAAAAGAATGCGAGCTTTCCACAGTACAGCGATTTTTTATTGTTGATTCCCGTTCGTTCGATACAGCACTTGATACAATCAGAACAGCAAACCCCGATATGATTGAACTGATGCCTGGTGTGATACCGAAAATCATTGCTTCCTTCACTGCACAGACAAGGATACCGACCATTGCAGGCGGTCTTATTAAAACAAAGCAAGACATCATTGAGGCGATTACAGCAGGGGCAAGCGCTGTTTCAACAACAAAGAAAGAACTTTGGTATTTGTAAAAAATTAATTTGGGCTTTGAAAGGCGGAACTGCATCAAAGCCCAAATTAATTTTATTTTAAAACAGATAAATTCAAAAAGAGTAACTTTTTGGTGTTGACAAGGAAGCTATTTTGTGATAAAATAGTTTGCATGCGGAAAGAACCGCAAATAAATTGATATTCCTCGAGATGTAGCGCAGTTGGTAGCGCGCTTGGTTTGGGACCAAGATGCCGCAGGTTCGAATCCTGTCATCTCGACCACAGAAAGAACTGCTAGTGATAGCGGTTCTTTCTTATTTATAGCCATTCGTAGGCGTTTTTTACTACAAAACATGAAGGCAAATTATAGCAATCTTAGTGATATGTTGCAAAAATATAGTGCCTTGCAACACGATTTTCAACATGATAATAGACAAAAACAATGCCCTAAAAATAAGTTCAATCACAACAATAAATGCATTAGACATATCAACCATTCTTGATACATATAGTATAAAGAATATTATTTGGAGGTTCTTTATATGAATGGATACAATACGGATGAAGAATTTATTGATTCTCCGGATACAGTAGATTTTGTCATTCAAAAAAGCGAAACTTTATATAATTACATAAAAGAGAACCCATATATCCTACTTACACGGGAGCTGACAGGTGGATATGTTGTCGCGTATATCGACAAAAAAGATATTGATAGAGCAATCGAAGATCTAGGTTCAGTTTTTCGAGGAGCGGAATCTAAAGTTCTCGGCTTACTTGATCAAGCGAGTCTTGAAGCATCAGGAATTACCCAGATTCAAAATTATCCCAATTTAAATGCCACTGGTAAAGGAGTTTTAATCGGTATTATTGATACAGGGATTGATTATACAAATGAAGTATTCAGATATCCCGACGGGACAAGTAAAATTGTTAGTATTTTCGATCAAACAGTACGTGGTCTTCTGCAACAGGAGCTTGTCATCGGAACGGAATATACTCGGGAACAGATCAATCTGGCTTTGGCGTCTGATGATCCATTTTCTATTGTCCCAGAAAATGATACGGTAGGTCATGGAACATTCTTAGCTTCAATTGCCGCAGGGCGCCAAATTGATGACTTTATTGGAGCTGCACCTGATGCTGAACTAATTGTTGTAAAACTGAAGAAAGCAAGGCAATTCTATCTTGATAAATATTGCATACCTAATAATCAAGAAAATGCATTTTCATCATCAGCTGTAATGGGTGGAATTGAATATATTATAAAAAGATCAGAAGAACTTCGTAGACCTGTTGTTATTTGCCTTGGAGTGGGGACGAGTTTTGGCTCTCATGATGGTCTGTCTGTAATTGAACAGTATTTAACTCTTGTCGGACAACAAATTGGAGTATGTATTTGTGTGGCAACCGGAAATGAAAGTCAGGCAGGACATCATTTTTCCGGAAAATTTACCTTTAACAATGAAATTCAACCTATTCAAGTTAGTGTTGGTGAAAATGTTGACTGTATTTATTTATCTATATGGAATAATGTATCAGATAAGATATCGATATCAATCATGTCTCCATCAGGTGATAAAGCAGAAAAAATTCTTGCTAAGCCTAATACAAATTTCACATCTATATTCAACTTCAAATCAAGTGCTTTAGTGGAATATTATTTTCCCGTCAGAGTTACCGGGGGACAGAACACTGAAATAAAAATATATGACCCGTCCCCGGGAATATGGACTGTATTTGTACATGGCGACATAGTACAGGAAGGTGATTATCATGTTTACTTACCAATAACAGGGTTTGTAGATCCAAGTGTGAAATTTGTTTCTCCTGACCCATATTTTACGACAACGATACCGGCAACGGCGATAGGTATCATAAACTGTGGGGCTTATAATACAAAGAATAACAATTTTATATTTTTGAATCTTCCTGGGGGCCAAGTCGTTTATTTTTAATTAAACCAGATTTTTGTTGCACCTGGTGTTGATGTAGGTGGTATGTATCCTGATGGGTTTGGTGTGATGAGCGGCACAAGTGTTGCCGCTGCAATTACTGCGGGAGCCTGCGCTTTGATATTTCAATGGGGTATTGTTGAAAAAAATGATATTTCACTCAGTACGTATCAGATACGCACTTTTCTGATTCAAGGGGCAACACAATCGCCAAACATAATGTATCCGAACTTTCAATGGGGCTATGGCTCTTTGGACCTGCTAAAGTCTTATGAAAATAATAAAGGATTAGACAATACTTTACAATAGGTAATAAAGCTGTTTCCGTACTCGGAACCGTTCTTCTATCTAGTATTAGTTAACTGGTATAAAAAGGCTCACCCGGTAAAGGTGAGCCTAACTTAGTGTGCCCAAAAGTGGTTGATCACTCGGCGGTGAAAGTCCGTGATACGCTCGAATAGTAGGAAGTGTTAGCCAAATGCAAGAGTGTTCACCTTCGGGTGTTCACCTTCAGGTGCTCACCTTTGGGTGAGCATCGTGAGGTGGAATCTAAAAGAAGCAAGAGGCAACCTCCCGGTTTGACCAACAGAAATTACATATAAGGCATTTACAGAAAGAACGAGCTTGCTAATGAAAGCAAAGTCCAATACCATCCGAATTCTATGGTGTAAATGTGGCAGATAGATGAGAGGAAAGTTTTTTATCATAAAAATGTTTCGTCGGGATTTTAATTGTCAATAATATTTATGCAAATAACTTTTATATTGGGTGGTTAAAAATGAGTAGACACGATAGAATTATTATAAATACTTTTTGAATGATTTAAGAGTATTCTAAAATGTAGTTATCCTGAAAGGTATGATCATCTGATTATTCTCATCCAGTGTTTGACAAAATTATTGAATTAAGTTAAACTAACAGTATGTTAAAGAGTAGGGTGAATCTTCAAGGTTGATGAATATTCAGATAAAATTAAAAAGTATAGAATGGATTGGATAAATTAACATTATCATTTTTGACTTATCACTAATCAAAAAATAGAAGAGGGGTGTTCTTTGATGACAGATAGCAATTTGAATTCTAATGTCGATGAATATTTAAGTAAATCCAAAAAGTGGAAAGAAGAATTTGAGAAATTGAGAAGGATCATTCTTGACTGTCAGTTGACCGAAGAATTGAAGTGGGGTGTCCCTTGTTATACGTTTCAGAAAAAAAACATTGTTTTAATACATGGATTTAAAGAATATTGTGCGCTTCTGTTTATGAAAGGTTCCTTGTTACAGGATGCTCATGGCATTCTAATCAAACAAACGGAGAATGTACAGGCGGGACGCCAGATTCGGTTCACCAATGTTCAAGAAATAATTGCAAAAGAGACCATCTTGAAAGATTATATTTTTGAAGCGATTGCAGTCGAAAAATCTGGGTTGGAAGTGAATTTTGTAAAAAATACAGAATTCTTAATTCCTGAAGAATTACAAAATAAATTTGATGAAATCCCTACTTTGAAAACTGCTTTTGAAGCATTGACACCGGGACGGCAAAGAGCATACATTCTTTATTTTTCCGAACCCAAACAATCCAAAACCCGAGAGGCAAGGGTTGAAAAATGTATGCAACAAATTCTTGGAGGAAAGGGGTTAAATGATTCGCATTCTTAATATCATTGTTTTCACCAAAATAGCGAAAATATTAAAATAAATGTAAAAAAAGAGATTCCTAAAAACGAGAATTCGAAAATTCTGCTCTATGATTTTACAAAAATATAGTGTTGTACATTACAAGAATTGATACGAATCATATGTTGATGTATAACAAAAATACGGGCGTATTGCAACATTCTGCAACACGCCCGATGTTTATATGATATGATACGATGAATTTGCATTTATCTTTGATTCATGTCAACCGTCCTCGGCAAATTTAGCAAAATAGCATTTGCAATTTTCCAAAGTCAGCTTTTTGATAATATATCACAATATAGCGAAAACAAATTACTTTGTCAACAAATTATAAAGCACTTGCGCCATCTCTGCTCTTGTTGTTGTACTTGCAGGTAAGAGTTCTCCATTGTTCCCTTTTATCACTCCAGTTGTAATGAAAAGCCACATTGCGTCCTTCGCCCATGTGTTGATTTGTGCGGCATCGGTGAAATCGGAGAAATTTTTACCGGAATTTCCGTCTGGAAGTTTTTCGATTTTCTTTAGGGCGTTATACAGAAACGTGAACAGTTCTTCACGGGTGATTTCTTTTTCCGGTGCAAACAGATTGTTTCCGATTCCGTTTGTGATTCCAAGCCGCTTTGCTGCCGAAAGATAACCGGTATAATAGGTGTTGCCTGCATCGGAAAAGTTATTCGTTGGCTTTTCATCTGCGGCAATGTGATAGGATTTCATCAACAATACAAGACAATCGCCCCGTTTGAGTGTAGCATTTGGACTGAAATTTCCTCCCCCAGTTCCTCCTGTGATGCTTTTGGTTGCGACATAACTCACCGCATTAAAATACCAAGAACCGGCTGCCACATCATTGAAGGCAACTTTTGGGCTTAGCTTTTTAATTGCATCATTCAATGCATTGAGTGCATCGACATTCTGCTTCTCCGCTGCAAACGCATTGTCGCACACATCGACAGATGCGATGAGCGCTTGTTGAAATTGTTCCCAGCTTTCGGCTGAGTAACTGTCTTCATTGTAAGAGGTACTTGAATCGATCAGTGCAATCAAATCCGGTTTTACAGTGGGCGGTACAATGAAATCCATATTGTCCACTGTTTTTGCATATTCCGGCCATTCTTGCCCGTTGAAAGGTGCATAAAACCTTGTACTGATGGTGTTTTCCTTTGCATTGATTTCCAACAGCTGTACCGGGTTTGTGGTATTACTATGAAAACATCCTAAAATCGTCACGATTTTATTGCCGTTGACACCGGTATCGATTCTGCTGCTGGCAACACCGGCATGACCACAAAACACCATTTTAATATTGGAATAAACTTTCACCAGATTATCGTATAGATATTGCGGTGAAGTTTCACCGTAATCCGACTTCTGAAAAATATCGCTACCACCGTTCAAATAGGAATGTGTGGCAATCAATACATTATAATCAGGGTGGCTTTCCACTACTTCTTTTGCCCAATCTATCACTACCGCACGTGGCCAAAGCTCAAATGTTAAAACAAGCCAATTCTTTCCTCCCGCTGTAAAGGTTTGATAAGCATTATCCACCTTGCCGGGTTCAAACGTCACCATGCCGGGATGATTTTCTACGGGATAATAGGTGTTGAATGTGCTTGTATCGCGAACGAGGATTCTTGTACGGGAAGGATCTGCCGCAGAGCCACCTGGACCGACTGCTGCTGTATCATGATTGCCAAGGCACAACTGGCTTGGAATATTGGCATCTACCAATACATTCATTGCCTCAGAACCGATTTTGTATTGTGCGTGGTCCGGTGTATCCCAGTTTTCCACGTCGCCTGTATGGATCACAAAGCGCAGATCAAGTGCATCCTTGTTGTCAACCAACCACTGCGTGCGATTTTTGAATACCCCATCGGTAATTGCTTTTGGGATAACCACTTCCTGCTGTGAATCAGGGATGATGGCTATTGTGAATTTTCCGTCTGCATCGGGATTGCTGACCGGTGCTGTGGTAGATGGTGTCGTAGAAGTGTCCTGTGCCGCTGTTACAGGCAATGTCCCAAGTAAAATTCCAAAAATTAACGCAAAGACTGTCAACAGTGGAAGAAGTCTACGGCAATGCGCTGTTTGCAAATGGGTTTGATGATTGAAACGCATGAATTTCTTACCTCCTGAAAATTTATTGTGGGTGTACGAATTAATTGTTGACTTTGAGAAATTGCAAAACGCAATTTCGTCAAATTCGTCGGAGTGTCTTCCTGTTCCATCGTAAAATGAAAAAGCGTGACAACGCCGGTTTATGGAGAGAGAAAGTAGTTGCAAACGCAACCATAAGAATGCTTTTCTATCATTATACCACTTTGCTTCATCAAAATCTATAAAAATATTATGAAAGCAACCTGAAAAATGTGAAAAATCACATAGTTCGGGTTGCTTTTTTGACTGATTGAGATAAAAATGTTCAGGATAGAAAAAAGGTTCCTAAAACGTAATCAGTTCGTTGAATACTTTTATGATATAATTATCCGTCATCCCCGATATGTAATCCAAGATTGCTTGTATATAGAGTTCTTCTGTTTCAAGTGTTCCATAGATTTTGCAATTTTCGAACTGCCCGATGGTTTCTGAGGACCATGCAAAGGAAGAAAGATCAATTTTGCAATATCTTGACAACCACTGCGCAAACGACCCCATCAATTCTGGATAGTGCGTTTTGTTTTTTTCCAATTCTAAAAGGGTATATTCACCTTTATAAACACTGATCAACGCTTCAAAAATTTGTGTGATCACCAATTCGGAATATTTTTTAACGGTTTCAAATTTGGGATTCAAATAGATATACGTATAATTGAATATTTTTATTCTATCCAGCTGTTCTTTATATTTTGGGCTTAAATAAATGCCGTTTTCCAAAGAACTGTTTTTACAAATATCAAGGATCATATTATGCATGATGACGGTTGTATTAATCGCTCTCGCTTCAGTTTCACGGGCTATTTTTTCAAGGATACTAAGACTGCTTTTCGTCAGAAATCCCAAACGAATCGCATCTTCAATATCTCTGCCCAAATAAGCAATTTTATCTGCAATTTTTACCACACAACCTTCCCATGTGGCGGGTTGAAACAAGCCGGGACCGGTTAAATGTTCAAGGTCAAACAGAGTATCTCTTGGAATAAGCCCGTTTTCATCTACCTCACCGCAATGAGAAATAATACCATCCCTTACGGCATAAGTGAGATTTAAATTCCGAAAGATCCGATAATCATCTTCCAACAATTCGACGTTGTCAACAAAATGCAATCCGTTCTTTTCGTGCCAGAAATTGCGGTGAAGATGCTTTTCGGAAAGACTTTTGATGACAGATTCCCCTTGATGCCCAAAGGGGGCATGTCCAAGGTCGTGTCCCATTGCAATGGCTTTTGTCAGCTCAACATTTAATCCTAAAAAATCCGCAATGGTATTGCTGACCGACTCCACATGTGATACATGCTCCATTCGGGTACAAACATGGTCATTGCTGATGTTGAAGAAGACTTGTGTTTTATGCTTTAATCTCCTATATGCGAGCGAGTGAAGGATTCTTGTATAATCTCTTCCAAACTCACTTCGTACATCATCAACTCTTTCGTAGATTCCTGTTTGCCTTTTTGAGAATTCATTCCAATTGCGGTTGTTTGAATTTGTTGCCACTGATTGAAAGCGATGTCTTTCCATCATAACTTCCTTTCACATCCTGTTATATCCATCTTTATGCATAAACCAATCCAAACATATCATACCATAGATTCCGCTTCGTTGCAATCATGGAATCAAGATAATTCCTCTGTTTTTATCTGCAAGAGACTGTTTGAAAGTGAGTTTGATTACAAGGTTGAAAGAATCGGAAGAATGGCAATCCACACGACATGAGAAACATTCACAAGGACATAAAAGAAAAGTACAATATTCAACAGGAAATTGGATGTTTTCCGCTGCTTTTCGGTGGCTTTTTTCATTCGGAAATTGAGATAACATAATAATACCGCAGGCAAAATGAGTTTTAAGAAAAAACCGATCGTCGGATTTTGCACGGCATTTGCCATTAAGCTGTTTGCTTCGGTAAAATATCCCGTTCGCAAAAGGACAAGGGTGAAAAGAATATCTGTTACATTCAATAGATACAAAAAAACCAACTTTTTTTTCAAAGAATTCGTTTTGATAAAAACTGTCATTTTTATGACTATCCTTTCGCTGACATGGGACATTTTGTCCGTCCCAATCAAGTTTCGCATCTTTGGAGTGCTTTAAAAGGACAAAATTCCCCTTTGAAAGATTTATCTTTCAAATTTACACCTCTTTTTAAGAAGTATTGACAATCTTGTATCAGATTAAACAGAAAAGAGAAAAGCTTTGTCATAAAACAAAATAGCGTTTTATTATTTTATTAATTTATCCTCCATTATTTCCTTTTGGTGCTATAATAAAGGCAGACGAAGACACAAAAACCAAAGGTCTTGTTAAATAATGAAATTAGAAAAGGAGAAGAGCAGATGAAAAAGGCAATCTCTTTCTTTGTAACAATGGTTCTTTTTTTATCCATTATTGAAGTTTATGCAGTTCCTGCAATTGCAACAGAAACAGCGAACCAGAATTCAGAAAACGGAAAGGATGGCAATACTCCACTAATTGACGTCAATGATTATCAACAAAATACGTTTACCGACATTGATCCCACGAAATGGTATTATAACGATGTCGTAAGTGCCTATCAACTTGGATTGCTCAACGGAAAAGGAAATCATATTTTTGACCCGGATGGACAGATGACAGTTGCGGAAGCAATTGTGCTTGCGCTCAGATTAAATGAAATGGTTCAGGGTAAAACCGATGAATTTTCAGCGGAAGAAACCGATAAAAATTGGTATGACGGGTATGTCAGAGCTGCTGTGAAACGAAAAATCGTGGGGGAAAACAGGTTGAATGAGTTGAATTCGTTTAGCACAAGAGCGCAACTGTGTCAGTTCTTTGCAAATGCGTTCCCTGAAGATTATTTTACGAAAATCAATTATTTTACTGAAATTGACGATGTAAAAGCGGATGACGCATCTTTCAAATCAATTTTGTTATTCTACAATGCAGGAATCTTAACAGGCGCGGATGATAAATTTAATTTTAAGCCCAATGAAACCATCAAGCGTTGTGAGGTGGCTGTTATTTTAACAAGAATTGCAAAGAAAGAAAAAAGAGTGTTTCAATATGTTCCTGTAAGAGGCATCAGCATAAAACCATCAAATATAAAATCAGAAGAAGATTTAAACCGCATTTTTGGATGGGGTTGTAATACAGTCAGAATTGTAATGAGTATGAATCCTTTGTTTGAAAAGGAAGCACCATATGACTTGAATGAACAGAATATTACGTTATTGAAAAAGCTTGTTTATCAATGCCGTGACAAAGGCTTTCGGGTGATGATAGACCCACATTCCTTCCCAGGACAGTCCAACCGCTTTACCATGTCACCGAATGATGAATTTTGGAAGAACCCAAACGAACAGGATGCAGTTGTTAAGCTGTGGAACCGTCTTTCTACTGAGTTTAAAAATGAAGGAGATTATCTCGAATATGATCTGATGAATGAGCCGGTGATGTTTGAAGGTGCAGAAAAAAATTCTACAAAGGATTACCCTGCACTGATCAACCGAATCATTGGGGCAATTCGTGAAAATGGCGATACCCATTCGATTCACGTGGAAGCAGCATATGTGGTTACAAAAGAGGGGAAGAATTTAGATAGAATCAGTTCGTTTCAATATCTTACGCCTTTTCCTTATCAAAAAATTGTATATAATTTTCACATGTATACCCCGCTTGGGTTTACGAACAATGGCATCAATGACACATACAAGCTGACGAAGTATCCGAACAATGATCAAGGTTCGGTTTGGAATAAGGATTCGATGCGGAATTTATTTGAAACCGCACGAAAATTCGGTGTGGAAAACAACGTACCTATCATAATTGGAGAATGCGGAGTTGCACGCTGGCAGGGGGATGCGGGACACCGTTGGTTGAGAGATGTCCTCGATTTTTGTCGGGAATATAATTGGGGATTTATCTTCCACTCATACCGTGATGGAGAAACTGCATTTGATGCGGAAATGGGCGTGGTGCGATCAGATAAAACACGTTATGAAACGACAACGGAGTTGGAACTGTTAAAATCCTTTTGGCAGAATAAGCCGGAAATTGCACCGGTGATTCCAGAATCTGATTAAGATATTATGGCTAAAAAAGTAGTGACAAAATCAGGGGAAAATGCTTGGTTGCAATATCTTATAATAACCACAACAAAATAAAACAAGGGACTGAACAAAAGGATAACATTCCAATTGTTTCAGTCCCTGTATTAATTGTGTGCTAATAATTTAAAAAATCTCCTGTTTAAATTTCGATGGACTTTTCAGGGTATAAAGATGAAATGCATTTGAAAAGTGTGAACTGTCGAAAAAGGAAAGATATTGAGCAATTTCAGCTATCGACATATCAGTTTCACGAAGCAAAACAATCGCTTTTTTTATTTTCACTTCAGTAACGTATTTATGAAGTGATATTCCTGTTGCTTCTTTGATCAGCTTGTTTATATAATAGGGATGATAATGAAATTGTTTTCCCAAGGTTGCCGCAGTTAGTTTTTCAGTGTTGTTTTCATTTATAAATTCAATGATGTTTGAAATCTGTATCTTTTTTACTTTTGCATTATTATGTTCTATTAAAAATCGATAAAACAATATAAGAAGCTGATATAAAAGCAAATCAACATATATTTGGGAATAGTCCTTATTGAGCTGTGCATCGATATAAATCGTTCGAATAAGAGAATCGCCATCTATGAAATTTGTTGTATGGATTGTATTGTTAAGTTCCTTTGTATCTGAAAATATATCATTCCCTAGATTAATATGGTGATTAAAATTGCAGTCGAAAAGGGTTTGTATCAGGGAGGTTTCGTCTCGAAAATGGGTATAATCGAAAAAAAGATTAATAACCGAAAAATCACCATAATCATTCAAAATTCTGTATGGTGAATTTGGTCGGAAATATATTATATCTCCTTTTCTGATTTGTGTTTTTCTATCGTTTCGTACAAGCGTGGCACTTCCACTTTCTAAAAGCATAAATTTATGGGTATATTGGTTTTTAATTCCTGCTGTTTGGTGTTTTACTTGTTGCAGAGAATTGTATTGCACCAATTAGGTGGGGGGATATGTTTTTAAAAAGAATATCAGTATTCATCATATTATCACCTAAATATTTGTTTTTTCCATGAAACTATTTGCTTTTTACTATTCAATCCTACTTTTTTATTATAACATAAAATAAAAAGGAAGGAAATATATTTATGAATAATTACACGTTTAGTTCTAAAATATCAAAAATAAAGCAATATGATGTTGTTATTGTTGGAGGCGGCGTTGCTGGGTGTGCTAGCGCAGCAATTGCAGCGAGAAAAGGACTTAAAACACTTTTAATTGAACAGGAAGGTACATTAGGAGGACAGGCAGGTCCGGGAATTGTAACGCCATTGTCTTCCACTCACAGTTCGGACAATATAAACTTTGGCGGTATTTTAAAAGAAATTACCGACCAAACAACAACGCTTGCAATAAAGTATTGTATTCCAAATAAGGAAAGAATCGGCGAGGCTTTATGCGCACCCCATATATTAAAATATGTTTTGTTAAACTTGATAATAGATAGCGGTGCCGAGATTATGTTTCATACAACTTTAACTGATGTTGTTAGAAATGATCGAAAATTAGAGTCGATCATTGCATTTACAAAATCGGGGTATTGGAAAATAGATGCTAAATATTTCATTGATGCAAGCGGGGATGGTGATTTGGTTGCACTTTCTAATGAGGAATTTGTTGTCGGGAGTGAACCGAATGTTTTCAATTATTTAAAAGAAACGGGTATGGATACCATCCATAGCGAACAAAATGATATGGCAAACTATAAAACCTACGATACAAACGGTAAATTACAGCCGGTTTCTATTTTCTTTACCATGGGTGGCGTTGATTATGAAAAGGCGCAAAACTTTAACAATCAAACGATTCATTATTTGACTCTCGGAATTTCGAAAGAAGAGTTTGAGAAGTTGCCTTATGCGGGAAGTTGTGGTTTTGAAGAAAATGGTGAAAAGTTACCGTTGCCTCAGGGCAGAATTTTAATATCAAGAGGTGTTCGCGATGATGTTGCGGTGATAAATATGTCAAGAGTAATCGGGATCAACGGTATTGAGAGTGAAAGTTTAAACGACGGAGAAATAAAAGCACAAAAGCAGGTACTCTATCTTGTTGATTTTTTAAAAAGATTTGTTCCTGGATTTAATCACAGTTATTTTTTAGAGTCCGCTTCCACTTTAGGGATTCGGGAAACGCGTCGTCTGGTCGGAAGATATGTATTAAGTGGGAAAGATGTTATCCTATGCAGAAAATTTGATGATGCGATTGCAAGAGGCTCGTACATGATTGATATACACGACCCGAACGGAAAAACAAAGCCATAG
>Ga0183099_1001403_pt1 | contig 14055 bp, 8 predicted proteins | sample Biomet1_FD_127788 | JGI IMG/M metagenome (GOLD analysis project Ga0183099, IMG submission 127788) | Microbial communities from bioreactor (seeded with anoxic lake sediment) at LBNL, California, USA - Biofuel metagenome 1 | ecosystem: Engineered > Bioreactor > Anaerobic > Unclassified ... | reverse complement strand
GAGTGATCTGAGCTAATGACCAAAGGATCTTACGTGGTATCGGATCGGTTATTACTTACTATAAAGGAAGAGCAATCGTCGGACTTGATGATGTCGTCCTCGTCCACGACTCCGTCACTGTTGCGGTCCGGGATGGACGCCATGTTGTAGCGGTAAGTTCGTAAGCCCGTATCGACGGCGGCCGCGAGCGGCTCCGAAAAGTGGATGCCGGTGGCCCCAGTCACTGTTTGCTCGATGTTATTGGCGTCGTAGTACTTGTAGGTGACGGCGGTGTTTTTGCTGGCGGTCGGGTAGATACGCATGTACTTGTAGGTGTCCTCATCAGTGTAGCCAGTGGGCAGCTTCAGGTACTTTTTCGTCAGGGTGCTCGAATAGGCGATTTGCTTAGCCATGTTTCCGCTCGAGGTTCCGGTGGAGTTGTAGCGGTAGTAATAGGTGCCGTTATAAGGTTTGGCGCAAGCGGCATAGGAATAGGTCGTGACGTTCTTCGAAAAATCGAACGTGTGGCCATATTGGCTGCTGCCGGTGCCGTCGCGGACATCGTCCCCGCGCGAGCGGCCAATGAGGGAACTGCTCGATTCGGCGACCCGTCCCGAGACGACGATTTTGGCGTTCGTCGCCGCGCCGTAATCGTTGCCTCCGACGAGGCCAAGATAGACCGCATACCCATCCAGGTGACCGCAGAAAAATCCAACGTAGGAACTATGGAACTCGCTCGTTCCGTTATCGGCGTCGAGGGGCCATAAGGTTTTGTAAACGCCGGTTTGAACCTCGACCGAGGTGCCCGTGGTGGTATTGGACAAGGTGGCCATCGTGGAGGTGATAAGGCCGTTTCCGAGAATATTGATTTGGTAACGCTCCAAGGTGTAGGCGGAAATTTTCCCGCCCGTTTCGCCGTAGACCCGCCCCGTCAGCATGACCGGGTAAAGGTCGGTCGTCGGGTTGGGGCTTGACGCGGTGGCGTGGGTCGTCCAGACTCCCGCATCGTAGCTGAGGAGAGCGGCATCGCTCGATTCCCAGGAAATCTCATAGGCCGAGCCGTTGCTTCCGGTCACGGCCGAAGGGAAGCCAGTGAGAGTGGCGCTGCTCGTGCCGTTGGTCCAGTTGATGTAGCCCGTTCCGGTGCTCGTCGTGCTCGGGACCGGCATATTCTGGCCAGCCGTTTTGAGGATGGAGTGAAGAGGGTTGGTGCTGTCGGCGTTGCCCCCATCAGTATTGGCGCCCACGTAGACGCTCGGGGCGTCGAGGATGAAATTGCGGACGATGCCGGTGATGGAGACATAGCCGAACATCCCGATGTCCCAGGTTTGGTCGCCGTCGACGATGAGGCCGGTGATTTTATGGCCCATTCCGTCGAAGACGCCATCGAAAGGCATGTCGTCGCTCCCGATAGGGAGCAAAGGCGTGGTGTCCCAGGTGATGTCGGCATTCAGGTGAAAGTTCGTGGAAACGTTAAAGAGCCCGAGGGAATTGAGCCTCTGGAGGTTCCGTAAATGGGTGGGGGAACTGAGCGAGAAAGGAGAAACGGACGTTCCGACCCCACCCCCGAAATATGTCGTTCCGATGTCCTCCGTGGTGTAGTTCACGGAGTTATTGAAGACGGTGATGTCGAGGTAAGCCGCGAGAGAAGCCGCCGAAGAAAGGGCGACCAAACACGCGCTGGCGCAGGCCGCGATGATCTCGAGCTTCCTTCTGGTTTTTGCGATGAGTCCGGTCTTCATAACTATCCTTGCTTGTAGAGGTAGACGCTCGTCTGAGCGGAGGTGTAGGTGGTGAAGCGCGGGCTGAGGGCGTTGTACTGGAGGGTTCCATACGAAATGGTCGAATAGGTGATAGTGGCCACGTAGGTGGTCGGATTGATGGAGACTGTCCACGTGTTAGCGACCGCGCCGAACTTGATCGATTTGGCCGCCGAGGCGTAGATGTAGCCATTGTTAACCGTATCGCGGAGAGTCCAAGCGCCAGAGGATCCGCCGAGGGTAATCGGCAACATTCCGGTCGCGAAGGTGATGACGTTGTTCGAAGGGACGGCCGTTACGTAGCCGTAGTAGGTAGTGGACCATGTCGAGTTCATGACCACGTGAGCGGTGCCGTTCGTGGCGTAGATAAGGTAGGTCGCATTCGCTACCAAGCCGCTATCGCTCGTCACCAAGGTGTAGTTATTGGGGTTGCCACCATTAACCGTGATGTTGAAAGTGGTGGAAAGAGACCCGTAAGTGACGGTAACGGTAATAGTTCCAGAGGAACTGAGGGTGTCACCATTAGCCGGTGAAGTGGTGTAGTTGGTGATGACCTCCGGGTTACCGGAACTGTAGTTGGCTTGTACAACCATGCCCGAAGTGCTGAAAGCATCACCCACGTTGTAGGTCGTGGTGGTCGGCAAAGTGGTCACGGAAATCGAGATCGGGGCGGCGGTCACCGTGATGGTAAAGTTCGTGGTAAGAGTCCCGTAAGTGACAGTGACCGTGACGGTTCCGGAAGTGGTCAAAGTGGCCCCATTCGCCGGCGAAGTCGTGTAACTGGTGATGATCTCGGGGTCTCCTGAACTGTAATTGGCCTTCACGACCATGCCGGCCGTGCTGAAAGCTTCGCCCGCGCTATAGGTCGTGGTGGTCGGGAGGGTGGTCACGGAAATGGAGGTCGGAGCCGGGTTGACGTTGATGCTGAAGAGCGTCGTTTTGGTGACGGTGCCTTCCGTGTAAGAAACGGTGACGAGTTGCTCGCCTTCGGTCGAGAGGACGGTTCCGTTCACGGGTGATGTCGTGAAATTCGTCGGGGTGGTCGTCGTGCCATCGCTATAGTTGGCCGTGATGGCTAATCCGCTGGTGTTGAGGGTCTGCCCCACGACGTAAATCGTGTTGGTCGGTTCGTTTTTAAGCGAAATCGAGGTCAGGGTCTTCGTCGTGGTCACGACCTCTTTATAGAGATAGACATCGTACTGGCTGTTTCCCACGGCGTAGCAGGAGAAAAGGGTGCTTGAGCCGTTGTAACGCAGGATGTTGTGGGTGTTCGCGCCTTGCGCCACAATCGTCGCAATGCCGGAAGACGCCACGCCAATCGACCAAAGGGCATTGGTGTCGCTACCGATCTCGGGTTCGGTTTTGAGGTAGTTGGAAGTGGAGGAGGCGGCGTAGAGATATCCCGTCGTCGTGCCATCGTTGGAGTACATCGTCCAATTGGTTCCGGATGATTCCAGCGTCAGAATATCGGTGGTTTCGGTGGTCGTCAAAGTCCCATCCCCGGCGATGGTGACTGGCATGGCCGTGCGGTTGTTGTAGCCGGTGTTGCCGCTTGTGGTTCCGAGGGCGTAATTATAGACCGGGGTCGCGACGACATAATGGGTCCCGCTCACAAGGTCACTATCGGAGGTAATAAGTTGGAAAGTCGTGCCGAAGCCGGCTTCGGTGACGACGACGGAGAAACTGGTGGTTTGGCCGCCATAGCTGACGGTGATGGTTTGGGTTCCCACCGTATCGAGGTCGGTCGGGGCGAAAGAGCAGGAGGAGGAAACGAGAGTGGTGCTCGTGTCGCTCCAAGTGGCTGTGATGACGCAGCCGGTGGTATCGAGAACGCTTCCGATCACATACGAGGTGGTGTCTGGAAGACTCGTGACGGCGATACTGACGAGGGTCTTGTCGGGCGAGGTGATGATAATGGAACATTCAGCCGTTTTGGTCGTTGTGCCATCCGTGGCCGAGACGGTCATGGAGGTGCTTCCGACGGCTACTGGGGTAATGGTGACGGAAGTGCCAGACATCGCGACGGTGGCGACGTTCGTGTCGTGCGATTCGGCCCCGATGGTCACGGGTCCGCTAAAGTTGTAAGTGGTGGCGACGACCGATCCGACTCCGCCCATTTTGATGGAAATGCTACTAACGGAAAGCGACAAGGTCGGCCCGCTTATCCGCACGGTCACGAGGGCGGACGCCGTTTCGGTGCCGTAAGTTCCCGTGATGGTTACGGTCGTGGTTCCGGTGAGAGAAGTCGAAGATAGATGCAAAGTACCACCGACGATCGTCCCCGAAACGAGGGAGTCGTTGGCGGCGTTGACGGTATAGGTTGGAGCACTTGTGAAGTTGTAATTACTCACGGTAATGGAATCGTTGGTCGTCAAAGGCTTCATATTGACCAAAGACGAACTGACCGCTAGACGCGGAGACGTCGAGGCGGCGGTGTCGTAATAGGGGGTGTTGGAAAAGGAGAGTTCCAGGTCGAAGCTGACTCCGAAATTGAGCGCTCCGAGGCTGTAGGCGGCCGAACTGCTGGAGTTGCTGGTGGTGTGGTTTTTGAAATAGTCCATCCAGCTGAGGGGGTTGACGCGGAACTCCAAGAAGGTCGCTTTGGAGTAATAGTATTCGTCCGTGGCGTATTGGTAGGGGAAGCTCGGGACGAAGCACTGTTTCTCCATGACATAGCTCGCCCCGTAGCTGTAGCCCGAGATGTCGCTTGAGGCGTCATACAAAGAAAAATCGGGCGTCGAATCGGTGATCGACGTCCATGGGGAGGTGGGGTAATCGGCGTCGGCGTAGGCGGCGGTGAAACCGCTGATACGTTTCGACGTGCTGGTGTTTTGCTGGGTGATCGTTCGGTATTCGTATCCGAGGTAGCTCGTGATGTTGGTGTAGCCGGCGATGTCCGCGGCGTAGTCGATGTTTGCCACCGTGGCCTTGACGAAACCATTGAGCAAAGGCTTCACGTAGCGGAGTTCGATGTAGACGTGGGGGAAGGCTTTCTCGTCCTGATAGAGCTCATCGCCGTAGAGCGAGCCATACGAAAAGGTTGAGAGGGTGTCGCTATTGAACGTCACGGTATAGGTGGCGCTGCCGGCTCCGTTCGTCTTCGTGGCGGCGAGCAAAGGGGTGGAGCTGTGGTCGCTGTGGGCGGCCTCGACGGGGTCTCCGTTGCCATCGGTCGCGTAACCGGGTTTGTAGGCATAGGCGTCGACGAGGACGGAATTCTCGTCCGAAGTGAGGGTTACCTTGTCGGTGCCGGGCTGAAACTGGGTGAACCAGGCGAACGAAGCGATCGACATCGTGATGATTGACAAAAGAAGGCACGACCCAATGGTCGCGACCTTAGCTTTTCTATGATTTTTTTCAGACGGATTTTTATGCATGAGGGGTCGTCACTATCCGAAGGGAACTGGTTTCCATTAGCACTTGGCCATATCGTTTCAGGTCGCCGAGGTCGGAAACAACCTGCTCATTTTAATAAATGAGCGACGGTTGTCAACGCGCATGCTTAGGCGCGTGAGAGGCAAAATAAAAGCGGGAACTTAACAAAGAGATTTTTATCTCGATGAATTGGGGTCGAAATGTCAGTCGAAAAACTTACTTAATCGGAGACTCGACAATTGTAAAAAAGACAAGTTGACGTTAACCGAAGGGTAGAGGTGGATGTCCGAATGGTTTTAGGAAGTGCTATTATTCGCCAGTTCCTTCAAAGCAGTCGAAGGAATTGTAGAGGGGTTATTCTTAGTTAAACCTTGCTAAGAACCTCATTCAAAACGAAGCTCAAAACATAGACTCCGGTGACGGTGTAGAGAATCCACGAAATTTCTTTTCCCTTGCCTCGAGCGAGCATGATCGCGCAGTAGACGAATAAGCCGAATCCAATGCCGTTGGTGAGGGAGTTTGTGAGGACGATCATGAGGATGGTAATGAAGGAAGAGAAACCGATTTCTGCCTCGGTCCATTTCAGGGTTTTCAGGTTACCGGCGAAGATCATGCCGCCGACCGCCACGAGGGCGGCGCAGCTGACGCAACTATAGGTGAAAAGTTCGAAGACCGGGTAGACGAAAGCCGAGAGCAAAAAGAGGGCGGCCGTGACCACGGAAGCCATGCCCGTTCGAGCCCCGATTTTGACCCCGATGGCTGACTCGACGAACGAAGTGACGGTGGCAGTGCCTAGAGGCGCGCAGATGAGGGCGCCGGTCGCATCGGCCATAATGGCCTTATTATCTTTCATTTTGCCATCTTCGCCAAAGAGTTTGGTTTCGCGGCCAACCGCCATTAAAGTGGCGCTGGTGTCGAATAGATTGACGAAGATGAGGGAGAAGATGACGACATAGGAAGCCGGTTTGGCAAAAACGTATCCGACCATGCCCCAGAAATCCGGGGTGGCCGGATTATCAAGCAAGCCATAGGCGAAGACCTTTTGGAAGTTGTTCATGCCCCAATGGCTGGTGAAGTCCACGGAAGGGAGGTCGGTGCTTTGAACGCCCGCGGCCTTGATGATCACGCCAACTAGAGCCACGGAGAGCATACCGATGGGGACGGCCAAAGAGGAGAGAATCCCTTTTTTGGTTTTGATGTTCATGAGGACCAGGACGAGGATAATGCCGAAGAGCGAAAGGAGAACGGCTGGGTCACTCAATGAGCCTAGGGTGACGAGGGTCGCGGTCGGTTCGGAAACGATGATTTTCGATCCGCGCAAACCGACGAAAGCGATAAAGGCGCCGAGGCCGGCGGAGATGATGGACTTGAGGTCTTCCGGAAAGGATTCGATGATCTTGCGGCGCACCGGAGTCAATGAGAACACGAAGAACAAGACGCCGGTGACTGTCAACAGGATCATGCCTTCTTGCCAGCTATAGCCGAGGCCAATGCAGACGGTGTAAGCCAAATAGGCGTTGAGGCCCATTCCAGCCGAGAGGGCGACCGGGCAATTGGCGACGAGGGCCATCACGAGAGTCACGAGAGCCGACACGAGGGCGGTGCTGCCAAAAACTCCGAGCGCGTCCATTCCCGTAGCGCCCAGGATGTTGGCGTTGACCGGGAGGATGTAGGACATGGCGAGGAAGGTCACGAGACCTCCAAGCACCTCGGTGCGGACGTGGCCGCCTTTCTCGCGGAGGTGGAAAAACTTGGAGATTCGTCCCTCTGGTTTGGCGATCCCGATTTCATCATTCATAATGCTTCCCCTTTATAGTTTGGACGAGCGAACTAGATATTTTGCTCTTTTCTTTTCAAAAAATGAAAGATTTTAAGGCTTTTAGGTCGTTTGAGGTGGTTTCTTCCTACTTGTCGTCCTTGGGGTTCTCTATGGTTTTCGGGCCGGAGATAATCGTGGGTTCGGAGGTGGGGGTCACGCAAGGAATCGTGGGCTTTTTGATGCCATAACGCTCTAAGAGCCGCCGTTTGGTGGTGGCGGAGAGGGTAAGAGGGTCGAAGCCATTGCCATGGATCGTCTTGGCGGTCACGAAGCTCACGAAGGCCTTGGGGTCGACCGTGGCGATGTAGCTTTTGAGCTCGGACATCTCAAGCTGGTAGATGACGACCCTGACCATGTCCCGTTCTTCGCCGGAGAAGCCGCCCTTCGTCCGCACCAAGGTGGTGCCGTGGCCCATCTCTTTCTGGATGAACTGCTGGATGTCTTTGTTCTTCGCGGAGATGATGTCCACGATGATGTAGCTATTCACGTAAACGAAGACGAACTGGATCCCAAGGGCGTTGCAGAAGGCCGAGAGAATCCCCACTAGTGCCAACTGCCAACTCTGCAAGCAGAAGAACCCGACGATGATCATGCCCGAATCGAGGAAAAACCCCGAAAGGTCCTGCTTCATTTCCGTGTATTTGGCGATCAGGAAACTGACGACGTCGAATCCGCCCATCGAGCCGTTGCCGAGATACGTGAGGGCGACCCCGATGCCGGAGATGGCCCCGCCGAAGATGCCGGCGAGCATCAAAACGGCGAGGTTAAGCGTTCCGTCGATGTTGCGGTTGTCGGGTCCAAAAAGAGTATCGATATGAATGAGTTGATCGAGATGGGTCCGGAGCATGAAGGAAAAGAAAAGCGGGAAGGCGACGGAACCCAAAAGGGTGTAGAGCGAGAACTTCTTGCCTAAGAGCCATAAGCCCAAAAGCCAAAGGGTCACCTGAAGGGCTGCCACGACGATGTCCGAGAGGTTGATCCAGCCGTTTTTGATGGCGAAATAATTGGTGAGGACGGCGATCGAATCAACGCCGCCATTCACGATGTTGCATGGGACGATGAAGGCTACGTCGGAGAAAGCCACGAGGGCACAACCCAAGATCACGAGGAAAGAGTCTTTGCAGACGTTTCCGATCTTGTCCTTCTTTAGTACGGCTTCTTCGCTTTCTTGTTTGACCATAAAGCTGCCTCGAGACGAAAAAAATGGCCCTTGAACCGATAAGTTCTGACCATTGAATGATGGTACCATCATTTGCCTTCCTCGCCGCCGAAAGATGATAACCTTGGCCGATTTAGGCCATCGGGCCTCGCTTTTATCGAATGAGCGATTAACGGGAAACGCCATTTCTTTCTTTGGTTTCTGTCTTTACCTTAGGAAACCCTCAACGCGAGAAAAGTGGTTTTATTGACGGAACTCGTCCGATGAAAACTGGGATAACTCGATATTCCGGTAATGAATTATGTATTATTTGCGAAAGCGCTTCCAAGGCGTAAGATTAACCCAGAGGTTAACTACATGGATACTAGCAAGTACGTGCAACCATTCGAAGAGGCCCTCTCTTTGAAAACGCTCAACGAGGAAGTTGATCGTTGCCTTCTCTGCCTTGACGCCCCCTGCAGCGCGGATTGCCCCGCCGGGACCGATCCAGGCAAATTTATCCGCAGCGCCCGCTTTCTCAACTATGTTGGTGGAGCGGAGACGATTCGGGAGAACAACCCCCTCGGCGCCATCTGCGCTCGGGTGTGCCCGACGGAGCGTTATTGCCAAAAAGGCTGCTCCCGCAGTGGCATCGATCGTCCGATTGATATCGGAAAGATCCAGCAATTCCTGACTGATTACGAAGAGGCCCATGGCTTCAAGTTCTTGCCCAAAGGCAAAAGTAACGGGAAGAAAATCGCCATCGTTGGCTCCGGCCCGGCTGGGCTTACTGCCGCGGCCACTTTGGTCAAACTCGGATACGGAGTCGAGGTTTTCGAAGAAAAGAAAGAAGCCGGCGGATATCTCCGTTACGGCATCCCCGAATACCGTCTTCCTAACGCCGTGGTCGATAAGGAAATCGCCCGGATCAAGGATCTTGGGGTTAAGTTCACCCTTAATCAAAAGGTTGGGCAAAAAGAGCTCGAAGTCCTGAAGAAAAAATTCGACGCCGTCGTGTTGGCCCTCGGGGCCAGCGAAGGCAAGAGGCTCCCGATGTTTGAGGGAGCCAAGAACGTCGTGACGGCGGTGGATTTCCTCGCCGAGGTCAAGAGTAAGGCTGGGAAGGTCGAGTTGCCGAAGAATGTTCTCGTCATCGGCGGTGGCGACGTGGCCATGGATACCGTGACCTCGCTGAAACTTCTTGGCGTCGAGCAAATCACCGACGTGGTCTACGAGACCTTCGCCGAATTCAAAGCCAGCAAGAAAGAGCTGCAAGGCGCCCAGAAACTCGGCGTCTCGATTCTCGACGGCTACATTCCGACCAAGTTCGAAAACGGGGTGGTGGAGTTCTCTCACCGTTTCAAGGAAAGCCATGTTTCTGTTAAAGCCGATCTCATCATCTTGGCGGTTGGCCAGTTTACGGATCTAGGCGATATCAAGGACATCACCCTCGTCAAAGGCGAGGGCACGAATAACGGTAGGGTTTTCGTCGCTGGCGACATCGCCAAAGGCGAGAAGACCGTTGTCTATGGCGTCAGGACGGGTAAGGACGTCGCCTACCGGATCGATGCCATTTTGGGGGATTAATCACATGACCAAAAAAGATCTTTCGATTACGTTCCTTGGGGTTAAGTTCCCCAATCCGTTCTGCCTCAGCGCTTCGCCGGTTGGCAACTGTTACGACATGTGCGCCAAGGCCTACGACGTCGGCTGGGGCGGCGTGGTCTTCAAGACCATCGGCTTCTTCATCGCCGATGAGGTTTCGCCCCGTTTCGACAAGCTAGAAAAGGAAACGACTCCTTTCGTCGGCTTCAAGAACATGGAACAAATCGCCGAGCACCCTCTTGAGGATAACCTCCGCGACATCCGTCGCTTAAAGACGAAATACCCGACCAAAGTCCTTATCGCGTCCATCATGGGCGCGAGCGAGAAGGAATGGGAAGACCTCGCCCGCCTCGCCACCGAAGCCGGAGCCGACATGCTCGAGCTCAACTTCTCCTGCCCCCAGATGACTTCGCACGCCATGGGCAGCGACGTCGGCAGCAATCCGGAATTATGCAAGAAGTACTGCGCCGCCGTGCGGCGGGGCAGCAAGCTTCCTTTTATGGCCAAGATGACGCCGAACATCACTGATATGGTGCCAGTCGTCAAAGCCTGCCTCGAAGGCGGGGCCGACGGCATCGCCGCCATCAACACCGTCAAATCGATTTGCAACGTCGATCTCGATAAGAAGATCGGCATGCCGATCGTGAACGGCAAGTCCAGCATCTCGGGCTATAGCGGCAAGGCGGTTAAGCCGATTGCCTTACGTTTCGTCCAGCAAATGAAGACCGCCATCCCCGACGTCCAGATTTCCGGCATCGGCGGCATTGAGACGTGGATCGATGCGGCAGAGTTCATACTATTAGGTGCTAAGACCCTCCAGGTCACCACGAGCATCATGGAGTATGGCTATCGCGTTGTCGAAGATATGAAGAACGGCCTCCAGCACTACATGGAAGAACAGGGTGTCGATCACCTTGAGGACCTTGTGGGGCTCGCCAATAAGAACATCATCCCGGCCGAGTCACTCGACCGCGACTACAAGGTCTATCCCGCCATCGACGAAGAGAAGTGCGTCGGCTGCGGCCGTTGCGTCATCTCCTGCTACGACGGGGCCCATCAGGCCATGGAGTGGAACAAGGAAACCCGCAAACCGAAATGCAACCACGACAAGTGCGTGGGCTGCCATCTCTGCTCGCTCGTGTGCCCGGTCGGCGCCATCTCCAAAGGCGAGATCGAGTTCAAAAAAGGCCGTCAAGGCAAGCGGAAAACTGAAGATATTATTTTATAGAATGATACACTGACGACAGAAACGCCTTTCCGGCAGGGAGGAAGGACCAGTGAGTAAGAACAAAGCATCGATTGCTGTTCTCGCTGGTTTCTCCTCCCTGTTTTTATTGGGTTGCTATTCGCCTACATCATCTTCTTCAGAAGAACTTTCTTCAACGAGCGAACAAGGATCTACCTCGGAGCCTGTCTCCTTATCCGCGCCATCGACCATCTCCGAAGGCTTTTCCCTTATTGGAATGGAGAGAGTTCCGTTTTATGACTCTTATGGCTCGAAGAAATACGCCTACCTTTTTCGTTATTCGATTTCCCAGCATTTGTCATCTTTCTTTGTTGAATTCGAATTCAACGGGGGTTCCAAGAGAACTGTTGAAGGCGAAGTATGGAACATAGAAAACGGATCCTCAGATTGTTGGGCTTCTTTAGTTCCAGATGATTATTATGGCCAAACCTACCACAGCATGACCAAAGCCACGCCGTATGGCTTCCTCGCCTAAGCGGGTTTATTGCTTGAAGACCAGCGTAAGAACCAACACGAGAATAATCGCAAAAAGAAGCCCCCATAAGGCATATGTGGACGAGACATAGTCTCGTTTTTCTTTATTCGTGAAGTTCTCGTAGTGCTTCTTGTTTTTTCCGCCTCCGCCATAGGTGAAGCGGTCGGGGTTACGAAGGCCAATTATGGTGAAGACGAAAGCCACGATTTCAACGGCCAAGGCTAGAAGGCTCAGGGTTTGGCTAAGAGAGTCGCCCTGACTGAAAGCGAAATAGGCGTAAACGGTTCCTAAACCAAGGCACAAGGCGAAGCCGAGAATGTTCCCGCCAAGATGGAAGCGGAAGTGGTCGACGTGGGTCAAGTTCGGCTTTGTATTCATAATGTCTTATCATAAACCCCTTATTAAAGCGGACAACAAGAAAGCCCCTTCGGCGGTGAAGGGGCGGGCTCTCAAATCGGTTTCGTTTATTCTTGTTTTACTGCTTGATCGACGGATGCACCCTTCGTCTCTTTGACTTTCGTCATGAGGAAGAAAAGCGAGGCGATGAAGCAGGGGATGGCGAGGACGATGCAATACAGCCCGAGAAAGCCATTTGGCAGCAATTTCACGATAGTACCACTTAAGAATTGGCTAAGAACCATGCCGACGCCGTAGAACAGCGTTTGGGCAGACATGATGGATGCCCGGAGGTTCGTCGGGGCGGATTCCCCGGTCATGAGGATGAGGGTATCGCCGTTGCTCCAGTAGGCCCCCAGGAAGAGTCCGATAATGAGTCCGAGAATGTACTCGTTCCAGCCCAGGTAAGAACCGAGGACGAAGAGACCCAGAGTGACGATCGTGATAGAAAGCAACGCGATCGAAGTGATCTTGCGTCCGACTTTGTCGCTCAGGAAGCCATAAAGGAATACGATGAGGGCTGCAGTTATCGGGTACATTAGGAGGGCGTTGGTCCGCTGATCAGCCGTGTAGTTATAGGTCTGGAGAATAGTGGTGTAGTAGCTCGTGATGGCCCGCGAGAAGGTGAAGATAAGGGTGACGATGAAAATCCAACGCAGTTGCTTGCCGCTCCAACCATATCTGATGGCGGCGAAGAAACCACCTTGCTTCTTCGACTGGTCTTTTCTTTCTTTGGCGATTTTGAGGCGCTCTTCGGGAGTCAGCTTGAGATAAGCCAAACGGGAATCGATGTAAGGATCGGTCTCCCGGGCGAGGAAGCAGAGGCAGAAGCTCACAACGGCGCCGATGATGGCGGGCACTAAGAAAACCATGCGCCAGATCGTGTTGCCACCGGCATCAACGAAAAGCCTTCGTCCGAGGGGGATTAACAAGAGGCCGAGTTCGGAAATGCCTTTGACGGCGCTATAGATCGAACCGCGTTTGTCTTTCGGGGCCGATTCGAATATGTAGACGATCTGCTCATCGGGAGTGACGAAGAAGCGGATAACGCAAAAGCCCAAAATGTAGACGACGAGGTTCTGACTCCAAAGGCAGAGGATCAAGCCGCCAACCATGCCGATGGTGTTGGCAATGAGGAAGGGCTTGCGGCCGAAGCGGTCGGCGAGAGCCTTGTAGAAAAAGCCGATGACGAGGAAAACATTGGCCGCCGTTTCCATCAAGGAGAAGTTTCCCTGTCCTTGCTGGATGGTGAGACCGAGACCGTTGACAAAGAACTCTTCGTTGGCTAAATCGACGATGCCGTTATGGACGCCGGTGGCCACCTCGTCGACAATGTAGACGAGGCAAAGGAAAAACACCATGTACCAAAGGTAGGATTTGCTTTTGGGTTTGGCCTTTTCCTTTTCTAATCGCTTCATCTCGCGGGCTTCGCTCGCTAGACGGCGTTGCTCACGGGCAGAACGAAGCCGTTCGAGCTCTTCGGGAGTGCGCATATGTTAAACCTCTTTGTTATTAAATATACGTCCGGGAAAAACGATAAGGAAGGTTTTCCGAACGAGAGGAAGTCTGAAGGTTAAGCCAAAACATGCGGTAAAGAAATACCAATATACTGGTTTCCTTGGGAACGCTTTCAGGAAACATATCGGTATTTTTACTGATATTTATCCAGCTTTGTTCGCACTTTTATGTGGTATCGGTAAAAGTGTACCGAAAGCCTTGATTTCGTTCCGTTCCTCCCGTACAATTGGCTTCGGTAAATAAATACCGATTAAGAGGAGAGAACCCATGAGTGAAAAACTAGAAGGCGTTGTTGACAAGGCTGCCCAAGCCAAAGTAGAAGTGGACGATCTCGTTTCTAAGGGCCTAAAAGCACTAGACGAGTTCATGTCCTTCAACCAAGAGCAAATCGACTTCATCGTCGCGAAGATGTCCGTGGCCGGACTTGATAAGCACGGCGAACTCGCCCGCAAAGCCATCGAGGAGACCAAGCGCGGTGTTTTCGAAGACAAAGCCACGAAGAACCTCTTCGCTTGCGAGTATGTCGTGAACAATATGCGGCACACCAAAACCGTCGGGATCATCTCTGAAGACCCGGTGACCGGAATCACCGAGATCGCCGAACCGGTGGGCGTCATCTGTGGGGTCACCCCGGTCACGAACCCCACCTCGACCGTCATTTTCAAATCACTCATCGCCATCAAAACGCGAAACCCGATTATCTTCGGTTTCCATCCGAAAGCCCAGGAATGCTCTAAGGCGGCC
>Ga0183099_1001400_pt1 | contig 14066 bp, 10 predicted proteins | sample Biomet1_FD_127788 | JGI IMG/M metagenome (GOLD analysis project Ga0183099, IMG submission 127788) | Microbial communities from bioreactor (seeded with anoxic lake sediment) at LBNL, California, USA - Biofuel metagenome 1 | ecosystem: Engineered > Bioreactor > Anaerobic > Unclassified ... | reverse complement strand
AGGCAGAGAAATCATAGTATCTCTCCCCCAGTCAGAGTACCAGTGATATCCTGCAATTACGGTATTTTCACCTGAAGAAGGATTCTTTGCTATAAAAGTATCAGTTGCCCTGAGAAGCTTGAGGGCGAAGGGTTCGGCAAGCCTGGAATTGAGAGCAATGAGATTCTGCCGATTTATTTCCCGTCTATAGAGTTCATCAACTTTCTCGAGAGTAAGAGAAGAAATATCGTCTGTTGAAACAGCAATAAAGAAGTGAGAAGTTCCCGGTTTGAGTTTGCTTTCGAAATAACCGGGATTAAAATTATCTTCCTGAGAGTTGCATCCCCGTTGCTTTTCCGCATCATACTCCATGTCGTAGTACCACTTGGGGTCAGAATGATACTGGAGATTGGATGAAAGCGAGAAGGTAAAGCCATTAGAACTCTCCAGTTTTACTCCCGCAGGATCAGCTTTCTGGGAAAAGGAAAGGTATTCGGATCGGGCAGTATAATGGAAGTCTCTTGAGTTTACCAGAGGGAAGATCCTTAGCAAAGCTTCCTCTTTTCTGGATTCGATATCATAGAGAATGCAGGTCGTGTTACTGTTATGAAGCATGAAGACTTTTTTCTTTATGATAAAATCATCTGGCTGGTAAACCCAGAGAGGAAATGGATCCTGAATGAATTCGGATAGGTAGTCAAAGCCCGTAGGAGAAACAGTATCCGGATATTTATGGGTTGCAAGTTTATAAATTTCTTCATTAGTATGAATTTCTTCATCAAGGGAAGAAAGCAATACAAACCTTCCTGGAGAATTCTCTGGAACTGCTACAAGCAGTCCATGGTAAGTCCTTGTTCCTGCCCCGATAACTGTAGAGGAAGCATAGCCTCCAAGTCCGTTTCCTGTAATCCACTCTCTTTTAATTCCTTCTTCGTATGTTGAAAGAAAATCTGCCCCAAGCCTGCTCCCACTCATATATATTCGATTAGGCTTGATTTATTAAATACCTGTACGTTTGGAAAAAAAGTAATTACTACTGAAGTTAGTGACTCATTTTAGATATTTAAAAAATCTCTGTCTGGAACTAGTAGTCCACATTATACAGTGAGCTGATCCCGAAACTCAAAATTGCTTCCTGAATTTGTTATTATGAATAACCAGTAGAGTTTTTGATCCTGAAAAATAGTCCTGAGAATCTGACTGAGTGAAAATAAAGTTTGTTTTGGAATGAGCTCTCGAAATATCAAAAGATCGTAATCCGGTAAATAAAAACGATATTCTGAAGGGAAGGCGATGGAGAAGGTTATAGAACTGGAGGATGTCTGGGTTCGTTACGGAAATCAGACAATTCTTGAGGCAATAAATCTGGAATTAAAAGAGCCCAATGGACTGCTTGGAATAATCGGACCTAATGGGGGAGGAAAGACTACATTCCTCAAAGTGCTCCTTGGGCTTTTGAAACCTTACAGAGGCAGTGTAAAACTCTTTGGGAAACCACCCGAAAAGAGCAGAGAGTTTGTAGGCTATGTTCCTCAATACAGAGGTTTTGATTTTGATTTTCCTATCAGTGTTTGGGAAGTGGTGCTCACAGGCAGGATGAGCCATACGGGTTTTCTGAAAAAATACAGAGAAGAAGACAAAAAGGCTGCAGAAGAAGCCCTGAAGACCGTAGAAATGTTCCAGTATAGGGATCGACAGATTGGGCAGCTTTCGGGCGGGCAGCGGCAGAGGGTCTTTATTGCACGAGCTCTTGCCACAAACCCCAAACTTCTGCTTTTGGACGAACCGAATTCCGGGCTTGATCCGCATATGCAGGATGAACTCTACCGCCTCCTGAACAGGCTCAAGCAGGAAATGGCAGTTATCATGGTTACTCACGACCTTAGTGCGGTTTCTGTTTATGTCGACAAAATAGCCTGTTTAAATCGAACTCTCCATTATCACGACTCCAGAGAAATCCCTATTGAAGATCTGGAAGCTACCTACCAGTGTCCTGTAGAACTGATTGCTCATGGAATACCTCACAGGGTGCTGGAAAACCATAAGGGGAACTCCTGAATCTCAAGATTGGTTCGAAAAAACAGATGGAGAAATAAGAATGTTTGATTTTCTGCAATACAGCTTTATCCAGAACGCCCTTGTAGCCGCAGTTCTCGCAAGCGTAGCCTGCGGGATTATAGGGGTCTATGTTGTCGTCAAAAAAATAGTATTCATAAGTGGCGGGATAGCCCATGCTTCCTTTGGAGGTATTGGGCTGGGTTATTACCTCGGAGTCAATCCTATGTTTGGCGTTCTTCCCTTCAGCCTGGTTTCGGCTATTGTCATGGGAACCGTGAGCAAGAAGTCTAAAATCCCGGAAGACAGTGCTATAGGCATACTCTGGTCTCTTGGAATGGCGCTTGGGATAATTTTTGTCTACCTGACCCCTGGATATGCCCCTGATCTTATGACCTACCTCTTCGGAAATATTCTGACAGTGCCTCGCTTCGACCTTTACTTTATGCTGGCTCTTGACATCGTGATAGTGGGTGCAGTTTACTTACTTTATAAGGAATTCCTCGCCCTCTGTTTTGACGAAGAATTCACAACCGTACAGGGCCTTCCTACAGAGAAGCTTTACATTTTCCTGCTCTGCATCATTGCTCTGACAATTGTGGTTCTTATTAAGGTCGTGGGTATTATCCTTGTAATCGCCCTTCTTACCATTCCTGCTTCCCTGAGTCGCAAATTAACTCATAACCTGAAGCAGATGATGCTGATTTCCATAGCCTTCGGAACTGTGATCAGCGTCACTGGAATAGGCCTTTCATATGCTCTGGATGTCCCATCCGGTGCAACGATAATTCTCGTATTAAGCCTTGTATACGGACTTGCGACCTTTGGGATGGAAATACTCGAGAATAGAAGAAGCTCAGGGGCTTGAGGGAATCCTGAGCTCCATTTTATAGGTTTTAAAATGGTTATTGCGATCCTATTCAGGACTTATTCAGAACTCATTCAGGTTTATTTGAATAGCTATTCAAAGATTTTTTTACGGAATCGAGTAAAGATTCTATTTTAATTATATTTATCCAGTTTTATTAAGACAAAATTTTATATATGGTGAAATGCAAGAGCCTAAACGTTTAATTGATTTCATTTTATAGAATTCCAGGACTAAACCTCTCAGGCTGGGTTCGTAAAGAAAAAACGGAGTCTGAAGCATCTAACCCGTATGCGTACAACCGCTTCGAGTGGGGAAGCGACGGATACGCCGGCATAGACACAATGGATTTATTTGGAGCCACCCTAAGACAATCCAGTAAGTGTATCTGAAAGCCACCTCAAAGCAAGTGACTGAACCCGTTATATGAAACGGGAACCACCAGACTGTTTACTAAAACAAAATGTCACACCAGGTGATAAAATGGACCATGATACAACCCGGGATCAAAATATAAAAGAAAACGAAACTTTCGATGGAGAGTACCTAGATCTTCCGGATATCCCCCTTCCGGAGACCGATAACGTGCTTTATTCAATCCTGAACTCCTTAAATCAAAATATAGCAGATTTTCACACCTTTGTGAAATTTAATTCCTATCTGTCTGAGGACCACCTGAATGTTGAACTGCTTAAAAGAAGCATGGGTATTCACAGGGACTTTGCAGCCTTGTTCCTGCACACCAAAGAAGAGCTGTTATTCACCTACCCCGAATTTGTTGAGAAAACCGAAAAGGTGGTGTTCAAGGGGAACGTTGGTACCGACTGTATAAAATATACTAATAAATTGTGCAGAGCAATAAGTGATTATAAAATAGCCCTGCACAGAGAAGGATATTTGCCTGACCTTAGAAGGCAGTTACCGTTAGTTGATCTGTAATTATTCGGTAACTTACTTTTTTCCATAAATTTCTTTTTTATTAAGATGTAGAGCAGGCCTCAACTCTTATATTTTAAAAATGCTCTGAAATCGTAAAAGATCCTGAGAATTCTATTAATTCTAAAAATTCTATAATTCTATAATTCTATAATTCTAAGAATTAAAGATTCTTCCAGGTCCCCCAGTTTTAACCGAATACAAAAAGAATTTCTTTCATGTTCATTCTTTGACTCTTTCTATATTTTACAGTACTTCCGGAATTTTATATTTGATTTTCAGTACATCCGTAGCTTTATATTACTAAAAGATATTTGACGTGCAAGGCATCTGTGAAAAACGGTGTCCTTAAAAAACGGTACATAAAAAACGGTATGCAAAAACAAAGCTTTAAAAACGGTATATAAAAAACGGCATGCGAAAAACGAAAGCTTTAAAAACGGTCTTCGAAAAACGATATTTTTTAAAGTGGCAGTTAAAAAACGGATTCTCTAAAAACGGTACTAAAAAACGGCATTTTAAAAACAGATGCCTAAATAAACTTAATGTGAAACTATTCTAATCTCATTCTTTTTAATTCTTTATGCATTGCTCTTTTCGAAAATTTAAGTCAAAACTGACTATATAATCTTCACATTAAAACTCTTATTTATCCTGAATAAAGGACTTCAAAAAAGAAAGGAGACTCAAGGTATCCTGAGTCTTCTTTAAAGTCTTACTTCGAATTTGTTCACATTTTAGGTACCACGTCAATACTGGCTTTGCTCGAAGAGATGAGCGCATCGCCAATATACGTAACGAAAGTGTACGTCGTGGTCGGAGTTGTTGGTTTAATGCCCTGCAAGCTACTCAGGGTATACTTAATGCCCAAGTAGTAAGTTTCCTGCAGGCAGCTTAGTCTTCGTAGTGAGTGTGACCTTAGACCCCAAGACTTCAACCTTCGTACCAGAGATCTTGGTGCAGCTGGAATCATATAGAATTACCTGTTTTGTGTCCTGGATTGCTATGGCAGGCCAGCCGCCGCTGTTCGACTGATCTACTGATATTGTCGTCAATGTACCATCGGAGACGATAGTACTGTAGTAGAACATTACACCCGGGGAGACGCTTTTGATGGTCCCGGTCTTACTGTTGAAATTATAGCTCGCCTGTGTGAGAGTTACAGCAGTGCCAGACATATACTGGTCGCAGGTGGTCTGAGTCGGGCATATCTGGCCAGTTGGCCCTTGTCCATAGTAGTGGCTTGGATCCTGATCAGTATATTGCATTCCGTTGTAGTTTCCTGTTACAGTACCCATATTAGAGTACTGTCCTACTACTGCAGTTCCTGTTGTCCGGTAAATCCAAACTTCTCCTGGCTGGAGTATGTTATCTCCATCGTCTCCACTGACGAGTAATGGGATAACTCCCTGGTCATCAGTTATAACAATGTCAGTCAATGGTACATTTCCTGTGTTGGTTACAACGTACTCCCAAGTTACCTTGTCACCTACATTGAGAACTGGTCCAGTAGGCTCGTCTGCGTCTTCTCCATTTGTTGATTTCTCAATGTCGATTGCCGGATTCGGCACAAATGCCGATAAAACATTTGTCGGCTGGTAGTAAGTATTGTTATTAGGGTTGTTGTCGCTAGTGATAGCAGTCACTGATACACTATTGAGCAGGTCATACGATATAGTAGGCGAAGTTGCTGAACCTTGCTCCGGATCCGTAGACGTGTCATTATTGGTAGGCGCTGTACTGGAAACCATAGTGTTTATAGTGAGAGTCACCGTTTGACCGGGGCTTAATGCACCAACATTGAAGGTGATAGTGTTCCCACTAATTGTGTACGAGGCGCCAGAAGCTGAAACAAAGGTTGTGTTGGGATCGAGCGTATCTGTGACTACAATCCCGTTTGCAACAGTAGCAAGATCATTGTTTGTCACCACGAGACTATATGTAAGCTGCTGCCCCTGGGTCACAGGATCAGGGCTGTCTTCCTTTATCACGGAGACATCGGCCTTTTCGGTGAAGAACGATCCTATCTGAAGAAGAGGAACGGTCTGCGACGCACCACCTATCAACTCGGTCTGTACGTTGCCCGTGGACTTAGGGGGAATCGTTGGCTTGAGGACAACCCATATCTCAACGATCACATTATCGCCCTTTTCGAGACCCGATACCTGGAATGTTCCCTGGATTTGCTCGGTGGAACCTCCACCTGGATTGATGAGTGTGGAAGTGAAAGAATCCACTTTAGCATTGTTTCCTGGATCGATATTACCGGGATCTGCGGTATCAACGAAGGCGCAGTACACCATGTAAGATGGATCGAAGCCGAAATCGTCACCGGAAGTTGTGTGGGTGTTGAAACCAGTTGTGAACTGGACGATCCCGTTAGCTGGAGAGCCACTAACTTCTATCTCCATCTCAAACGGCACGACCTGGCCAAGAGCCATATCTTTGGGAGCAAGAGATGTCACAGCGTCAAGGTTTTTGGAACTAAAAGGATAAGCATACGCCACAGAATCCTTAAGCGGGTCTGCATACCTTCCAGCAGTTCCTGGACAGGCGAGCTGGTCTGGCGTTAGCTTATCATATGTCGTAAATATGGGCCTCGGTTCACTGCAGGGTCTGCAGCGTACCACTTTAATGTATAATCACTGCCTGCAGCTTGCGCATCGAAAGGTACTACACTTATTAAAACGCTTGCGCTCAAGATTACTATCAGCAGTACTGAGATTATAGACCGGTATTTAGGTCTACTGAGTTGTAAATTGGTGTTAATCCGTTTATTCCTTATAGTTGTGGCACTGCCCATTCCTGGCATCAAAGCCAATAATAGCATAGCCACCGCTATAAGATTTGCAATGTTCTTATTCATTTATTCACTCCCAAGTTTTCTTCATACATTTTTTTATCTGTATAATTTATAGTGAAAGATGAGTTCCAAAAATCAGAATTTGTCCAAAGGATTCCCTAAGCTGGACAAATACTAATTTTTAATCCCTCCCCACTAAGGATTAAATTTTAAAACAAATCTCTATCATAATGAATTTGAAAACTCATCTTTTTACAACAAAATCTGAGCTAAACGAAATTTAAATTTTAATCTTTCCCCCACTCACTAAAATTTTAATCGTCTGATCCTCCATTTAATTGAAAAGCAGACGATAATACTTATAATATTTTTAGATATATAGTTTGTGATTAATAATATTTTGAAACAGTTTGTTTTTAAATTCCGCTTTTAAGCTTCATTTTAGGATTTTTCAGGCTTTTAAAGCCTTTTTTAAATTTTATTTTTTTCTCTCTATTTTTTGTCATTCCGGACGCTTATTATTTTAATCATTACTATTTATTGAAAAAAACCTACCTCCTTTTTATAAAACTTTTAGGACTTTACTTATATATCTCTGGCACATTTCAAAAAAGCTCATATTTACGAAGTTCCTGCTTGGGAAACTTTGAGGAGACAGATGTTACAAGGAAGACGAACGTATGTTAATTGAGCAACGACTTACCTAAAAACCGAAATCTTAAAGAGAATAAAACCAAAAAAGTAACATCATAATCTCTTGAACGAAAAGAATCGAAGGATAATCCAGTAAAAATCTAACGCTTCAACCAGGGAAAATAATATCAATAGCCTTCTTTATTGAAATTCAATAGGCAAATTCCAGTGAGATAATCTTCTTTAATTATTGGTTATTAAAAAAGTAGAACTTCAGTTTTCACTGAAGTCCGAAATGTTTTATATTCCAGTCTGCAGTAGCCTGGATTTTCTTTATTTCTTCGTCTCCGCCTTTCATGGTGAAGAGGTGTTTAAACCTTTTCTGGGCTCTCAGGTACTCCTCAACTGGCCTGGGGTCCTTCACCTTTCTGACCTGGGTAATTTCCCCGTTTTCCATCTCATACATGGGCCAGAGGCAGGTTTCGACCGCGAGCTTGGCGATCTCCAGGGTCTTGGATGTATCAAAACCCCAGCCTGTTGTACAGGGCGCGTGGGCATGGATGTAGGTCGGGCCCACGATTTCGGTGGCCTTCTTGACCTTGCGCATCATGTCTCTTGGGAAACCTATAGAGGTTGTGGCAACATATGGAGAGCCATGGGCTGCCATGATAGCAGGCATGTTCTTTTTGGGGCGTGGGTTTCCGAAGGAGAATTTTCCAGCGGGTGTGGTCGTGGTGCTCGCGTCGAAGGGAGTTCCACTGCTGCGCTGAATTCCAGTGTTCATATAGGCTTCGTTGTCCATGCAGACATAGGTAAAGTCGTGGCCGCGCTCAAAAGCGCCTGAAAGGGCACCTATTCCGATGTCCATAGTTGAGCCATCGCCTCCGATTGCTACAATCTTGGTGTCGTTCTTTTTGCCAAGGGCTTTTAAGGCAGCTTCCACACCAGAGGCGACTGCTCCTGCATTTTCAAAGAGGGAGTGGATCCACGGAACCTGCCAGGAAGAATTTGGGAAAGGCGTGGACATTACTTCAAGGCAACCTGTCGGGTTAACTACAATTGTATTTGGGCCTGCGCCCATGAGCGTGAATTTTGCAACAAAGGCATCACAGCAGCCTGCACATCCGCTATGTCCGGATGTGATATATGTTTTCGGTGCAGTTTTACTCATAGCAACTCCTCATTAAGGTCCAGGAACTGGCTTTCAACCGTGACTCCGGACTTTGCAGCTTTCTTGGTTTCTTCTATAACCTTTGCAATACTTTCCACGCGAATATCACGGCCTCCGTGCCCTACAGTATAGCCTATCACAGGTACGCGGACTTTACTGTTGTAGAGGCAGGATTTGGTTTCTGTAAAGAGAGCTCCTTCATTTGTACCTATAGAGATATTCTTGTCAAGTACAACAACTGCGTGCGCATTCTTAATAGCTTCTCTAACCTGCTCTTTCGGGAAAGGTCTAAAGGACCTAACTTTTAAGACCCCTATCTTTTCTCCTCTTGCCCTATACTCGTCAACAACATCCTTAACAGTCCCGAGAATAGAGCCCATAGACATGACAATAATTTCGGCATCATCAAGCATGTATCCGACAATAAGCCCTCCGTGGTATCTGCCAAAGACTTCCTCAAACTCCTTTGCCACGGCTTCGATCTTCGGAAGAGCTTTCTGCATTGCCTGTTCCTGGAGATACCTGAACTCTTCATAAGTATCCGGGGCTGCAAAGGCTCCGAAGGTCTTGGGGTTTTCAGGATCAAGAATATCTTCTGGCTGGAAAGGTGGAAGGAAATCGTCGGTCAGTTCCTGTTCAAGCAGGATAACAGGCTCGTAAACATGAGACAGGATAAAACCATCCATGCAGACCATACCTGGAAGCATGATCTCATTGTCTTCTGCGATCTTGTAGAGCTGGGGCAGGGTGTCAGATGCTTCCTGGACATCTTCTACATAGAGCTGGATCCAGCCTGTGTCCCTCTGCGCAATTGCGTCCTGGTGATCATTCCAGATATTGATTGGAGCGCCAACTGCTCTGTTTGCCACTGTCATTATAACCGGCAGCCTCATACCTGAAGTGTTAAAAAGTGCCTCATGCATGAGCAGAAGCCCCTGAGAAGTTGTGGCTGAATAGGTTCTTGCGCCTACTGCTGATGCTCCTATGAGGGCAGAGATTGCCGAAAACTCAGCCTCCACATTAATATACTCACAATTAGGGATTTCCCCATCTGCTATGAACTGGGACAAGTCTTCAACGATATGCGTCTGGGGAGTAATCGGGTAGGCTGAAATAACGTTTGGACGGCAGATCTTTGCGGAATGGGCCACAGCATAGGAACCTTCCACAACTACCATTTTTTTCTTGTAAGCTGGATTAATCATTATTTCTCCTCCAGAATCATTTCAATTGCATCTGCAGGGCACTCATTTGCACAGATCCCACAACCTTTGCAGTAATCATAATCGTATTCAAAAAAGCCGTCTTCCCGAGGTTTGACAGACATATCAGGGCAGACAATCTCGCAGATTCCGCACTTGGTACATTTTTCGTAAATATAAACAGGACGGAAGTTTCTCCAGCCTCCGGTTTTGTTTTTAAGGGTAGAACCAGGTTTACAGACTCTGCAGCGTGAAATGTTTAAACCTTCTTCTTCCTTCTCGGTCTTCAGAACTTCGGGACGTATCTTGCGGTCTTGTTCAGATCCGTTACTCACGCTTCTTCCCCCTTGATAAGTTTGTAGGCCTTCTGGATTGCATTTGCATTCTTTTCTCCGACCTTTCCTGGAAAACGAGCCTTTATTGCATGCTGGATTGATTCAACATTGATTTCTCCGGTTGCACCCGCAAAAGCACCGAGGAGGACGGTGTTAACAATGGGAACACCTATAATGTCCATTGCCACCTTCGTAGCATCCACGGTCATGACCCTGGCTTTTGTATTGAGTTTCAGGCTTTCCGGCTTTTCGGTTGTATTAACAATAATTATCCCGTCATCTTTTATCCCGCTTGCAACGTCAACGGTTTCAAGCAGGGTAGCATCCTGGACAATAACATAATCCGGGGTGTAAATCTGGCTTCGAAGCCTGATAGGACTATTACCAATTCTTGTGAATGCCTGCACTGGGGCACCTCTACGCTCTACCCCAAAAGCGGGGAAGGCCTGGCTGAACTTTCCATCTTCAAAAGCTGCAACAGAAAGCATTTCAGCCGCGGTAACAGAACCCTGGCCTCCTCGACCGTGTATTCTGATTTCCTTCATCTGGATTCTCCTTTTTAATGCGGTTTTATCTATCGTTTTTCTAATGTTTTTCTATCTTTTTGCTGTTCTAGGCAGTCTGTTTGGCAAGTCTTAATTAGCTGTCTGGCACACTGCTATTAATCGGATATTAATCGAATTAGCCTAATGTTATTCAATTTATTAATTTTGTTAGACGTAAATTAGCATCTGACTCTTTCTTCAGGCACTACCGTAATATACTACTGTGATATGCACATGCAGGTTCAGGAATCCAAGTCTTGGATGGCTAATTGTTAACCTGGATATCTTTCATACTATTGAGTTATAGTTAATATTGAAAGCATTTATTTTCAATTCTAGGTTCACGCTGTTTTGTGCCTGATATTTCATGGATAATAATGTAGAATATTATTAGTTTTTCGGTGAAAATCAAGAGATTCTTTATACATATTTCTAATCTACAATTATTTTTTAGGCGTATTATATTTATGGTTTTCAAGTTAACCTGCCTTACGCTCATGGTTTGTCGCATTCAGGTTGTAAACGAATAGCCCTTTAAAAATATAGATCATTTTAATATTTTTCCTTTGAGAAATTCTTTATTAGCTCGATCATGGCTTTTCCATCTTTCAGATTATTAATCTTTTCCCTCATCTGCCGCGAGCCGCGTAACCCTTTTGTAAACCAGTGGGCATGCATTCTTAGATTTGTGGATGTATAGAGATTATTTTCTTCAAGTAGGGCGATATAGTTCTCAAAGTCCTCCAATTGTCGAGCCTGCCTGTCAACTTCCAACCTTTCCCCGGTTTCCAGATAGTGCCTTATCCTTTTAAAGATAAAGGGATTTCCCATTGCTGCGCGCCCTATCATAAGCCCGTCACAGCCTGTAAACTCAAGGGTGTCTTTAGCAGACCTTTCATCCCTTATATCCCCGTTTGCAATCACTGGAATGGAAAGTTCACGTTTGACCGCTCTGACCGCTCCAAGGTCCGAACTTCCGGAGTACATCTGCTCTGCCCTCCTGCCATGCACGGTCAGGGCCGAAGCTCCAGCCTTTTCGATCAGGCGCGCAATCTCAAGGGTCTTTTCGTCCGTTTTCAGAACGCGGATCTTTGCAGTTACAGGAGTTCTCAGAACGTCTGTCATCTCGGAGACTATTTCATATACAAGCTTCTGGGAGTTAAGAAGAGCCGAGCCGCACCCTGCTCCTGTAATGCGCTGTACAGGACAGCCCATATTAACGTCGATAATTTCAGGCCTGTATTCATCCTCAATAAAGAGCGCAGCTTCCCTCAGTTTCCAAGGGGAACTCCCTACAAGCTGAACCCCAAAAGGCCGGTCTTCAGGGGAACTCAGTCCTTTGAGAAGTGATTTTCGGTTTTCGTTGAGCAAGGCATCTGCACTGATCATTTCAGTGTAAGTAAGGTCAGCTCCATTCTGCCTGCAGAGCAGCCTGAAAGCCAGATTTGTCACGTCTGCCATAGGCGCAAGAAGAAGGTTTCCAGGCGTTTCGGTCTTGCCAATTTTTAATTTATTAAGTCTCATTTTTCTGACTGTTGTTGACTGTTTTTTATTGTTTTTCTAATTATTATTCTGACTTTTTTCTCATTCCTTTCCTTTATTTATCTGTTTTGGAATTACTTCCTTTTTCAAAGATTGCTGCCTCTAATTTTTCCTGTAATTTATGAGACCCTTTTGCGATTATTAAGCTTCTTTTGATTTACTGAGACTCTTTGTGATTTATTCAGAGTCCTACTCTAATCTACTGAAATCAAAAAGTTCACACAATTTTCTGGCAAAAAATCGAATAATTAATTAAAGCATGATTATTTAAATTTTATTCTAATAATAAAAATAGAAACCAAGAACCTAAAAGTGAAAAGAAAATGAAAAATAAAGAGCAAGATGCTCGAACAGATTAATTAAGAAAAGTGGTTCAGGTACTTAAAAAGAGAAGCTGAGAGGTCATAGAGACCTTACTCATGAGAACAAAAGCCTGACATACCCCAGATAAGGAATCCTGTATTGTGCAGTCCCTATAATCCATTCGTCTTTTACAGGCATTTCATAGCTTATCTGTCCTTCTTGATCAAAATGTGTGTTGGTTACAACATTGTCTCCTTTGGTAATATAGCCGGAATACGGAGCAATGGGGCCGTCCTTCCACATAGGCTCTCCAGCTTCCACTCTGTACATAGCTCTATGAATTATCGGAGTTACTCCCTCTTCCCCATACGGGTGGTAGAGAATCACATCCCCATAATTTTGAAAAGACTTATAATCTGTCTTTTTTCCTTCCTCATTCGTGGTAATATTCACTCTATCGATACTTTTTATAAAAATAATATCTCCTATCTGCATATGCGGTTCCATACTCCCTGACTCCACCGCAACCATAGGAGTCCAGAGTCCGAATACCAGCTTGGAAAGAACCATGAAAATGATCAGGACAGCTACAACAGACAGCAAGTCCTTTCCAAGGGAAACCCAGGCGTTTTCCTGTTCCTGAACACTGTTTTCCTTATTAATTTCGCTCATAATCAGCCTTTATTCTTTTGATCTTATTCTTTTAGGGTGCTGCGTTATACTTCATCCGGTCTTCTCCGGCTCGAAATTTTATTTGATTGAATTTATTGCGATCTCAGGATTATAATACGATTCTTGGAGTTATAATGCAGCCTCAGGACTATTTACAGCTCTACATTCTACTGTTCTGACTTATATAAAGTTAGTCAAAGATTAGTTTATTGAGCCTTCTAAGTTTACTGAGGATTTGTTTTTATTCTATATTAATTTTCAATTGAATCATTCATTATTCAATATTCATTATTCAATACTCATTGTTTATATAATATTTTTGTAATTCCTTAATGGATCATACGCAAATTCATTCTACAATGAAATAGGAACTAAAATCCCCCTCTATAATAGCTTGACTTTGTCAGATTAGACAGTTACTCCAATCACTGTTATCGATTTCACTACGAACGATATCTTTGGCATACGAGATCTAATGATGACGCTTTACCTTGTAATGTGACATAGTCAAGATAGATAGGAATTAATAACTATAAGTATTCTATCGGAACACGTAAAAGTTTCATAAGATTCTTCTTTATGATAACAAATTAAATTTTGCACGTTAATTTCGTATCTTATTAGTTTTTATATTTTAAGCAGGCTCTTGCTTTAGCCTTTCCAGGTCCGGAGTGAAATCGGTTATGATGCCAGATCAGGCACGAAAGAGCTGGAATATCTCAGGTCAGTTCAGAAATGTCAGGTTGGAATTATGGAAAAAAAGGATATTATAAGAGCTGTTATGGAAAAAGAGTACCAGATCAGCCCTGAAGCCGTGGAACTTATCCATTCCAGTAACTTTCCCGAAGACCTGCTCAAATATGTCCTTTCAACTGTAAATGACTCTGTTATTGTCATAGGGATCGAAAATATAGATCTTGAAGGCTTTGCAGCCTCCGGAAAAGCTTCAAAGCTGATTTATTCTGGATCAGACAATTTATCTCCAGAGTCTGGTTCCTTTTTAGTGCCCAATCGCCTTTCAA
>Ga0183099_1001399_pt1 | contig 14075 bp, 10 predicted proteins | sample Biomet1_FD_127788 | JGI IMG/M metagenome (GOLD analysis project Ga0183099, IMG submission 127788) | Microbial communities from bioreactor (seeded with anoxic lake sediment) at LBNL, California, USA - Biofuel metagenome 1 | ecosystem: Engineered > Bioreactor > Anaerobic > Unclassified ... | reverse complement strand
GGAAGCTGGCCTTTATTCCGCTCTCATTACTGCTTAAGCAAAAAACCACCCAAACCATTACATCACTAACCGATGATGTGGACAGCGGGTTTCTTGAGAGGCATGACGTGCCAAGCTTTTACAGTACAGATGCTGATGGAGCGGTCATTTCTGGCAACAAGGCAAAACTGCGAGCGTTGAGATATCAGCCGGGAACCAGCGAGATGGCGCTGAGGAATATGACGTCCTGTTTGGTGCACGCTCGAACTGCAAAAATTAAATACAACATCAACACCGCCGCGGGCGACCTTGTTAATATCCGGGGGTCTCAAACTCCGTTAGCTGTCATTACGTCGGCAACAGTCTTTTCTGCCGGAACAGATGGTGATCCGCAGCAACAATTTACGAAGGTGTGGCTGGGGAGGTTAGAGCGATGAGCGCTATCGGTAGCGGGCTGTTGGCTGGTAAGTTCCCGGCGGTTGTCTCTTCTTACAGCTCCGCAACCAGGACGTGCGAAATCACTATTGCCGGACAAACAGATGGGGCTGAATCAAAGCTGATAGCTGAAATTGAATACCCGATAGGCGACAAGTCACGGCATGCCACAAAAACAGAAATAGAAATACTTCCCGGTGATTTGGTGTGGATTGAATTTATTCAGGGAGATCCACGTTACCCGCTCATCACTGGATGGCGAAATCCAACCAAAGGCAATTCTAGCGGCTGGCGCCGCTGGCATCATGCCAATATCGAACTACTGGCCGATGAGCAGGTACGAATAGAGTCTGGCGGGTCTATACACATCGGCGCGACCGAAAAGATAACCTTGGAGGTTGGCGGGACAACACTGACGCTAACAGCAGATCAAATAAAAGCAATTGCCAGTGCAATCCACATTAATTAAACGAAGGGGTGATCATGCCAAACTTACAGTTCTCTTTTGAAGACTTGAGCGCAAAAGATAAAGCAGCTCAAAAGGTGATCAAGTTATTTAAAAAGTCAGACGCCAATGTGGCTCAGATTGATATTAATCCAACCATCAAAAAGACCAGTGGGATCGCTTATCGCGAAATGAGCCTGACATTTGTCGATAGTCAGGTTGTAGTTATGCGGATCAAGGAGACGGGCGATATCTACCAAGTGCTGATTAACCGCAAGGAGATCCCCATTAAAAACCAAAGCGATCAGGATAAGGCGGTTATTGAGATTGCACAGGCGATGAACCGAGGTCGTGCTGCATTTCAAAAGAAAATGGCACAAACCAAAGCGATACTCCCATCCAGCATGAAGACGGCTGCGCCAAAGATTGAATCAGCGCTGACAGAATACCGGGATTCATTGAAAGCAGAAATTGAATTAGTAAAAGCTGATCTGAGTGAGCTTGGTGTCAAGTAAGAGCTACACCATCACATGGTTGCCACTGCCTGGCCCGCTGTTTTCAAAACCAGAAACAGCTACTGGAATAGATTACATCATTCTATGCCAGATAGTGGCGTTACCGCCAGATCCATTGTCGCTAACACCAGTCGAACCGGTACCGGTGGTAGAATCGTATTCCATAGCCACATCACCTGAGCCTCCATCGGGGATATTAACGATAATGGCCAGTGCCGCTACTGGCGTGCATGTTTCAGCGGAAAAGCTGTCAGGATTGTTTGGTATTGAGTTTATAGACTATCTGCAGAATAAGGTGATAGCGCGAATAGCTGACTGGAATGATCTTCCTGCCGAGGCAGAAGAAATTGTTGAGTTTAGACCTAGTAGTGAGCAATTCAAGCAGTACACCATGACTATAACAGCCGAGCTTTCCAATAAAACGACGGAGAGTGCAGGTTACACCATGACCATTACCCAGGAATGGACAGCCGGGAGAGACCGGTTAAGGAAGGAGATTAATGCCCGCAGCAGCAAGATTGGGGGATAGCTGTACTGGTCACGGCTCATGGCCGCCACGCAGCAACACGTCAGGATCTGGCGATGTGTTTATTAATAACAAGCCAGCGCATAGACAAGGAGATGGTTGGGCTGTGCACTGCAATGATACGCCGGTTTGTCACGCTGGAACGCTTGCCTCTGGATCTGGAACGGTATTCATAAATGGCAAGCAGGCAGGCCGCGTTGGTGATCCGGTTGATTGTGGCTCAGCGGTAGCTTCTGGCTCTCCAAACGTGTTTATTGGCGGATAAAATGCGATTTTCCGTTGGCTTATGCGGCGATAAGCAGATCGGATTTATTATTCCAGCACTGTGCCTGGGTAGCTACCTTTGTGCCGGGAAATCAATGGCTGCCGGACTTGCTAGCTGTATTGAGCTTGAGATCGGTCAAGCCATGCTATCTATGGCAGAACTTGAGATCGCCGGCCTAGTTGACTTTGGTGTTAATACCTATCAAGGCAGCGAGGATTATCTTGGCTACAAAAAATGGATATCAGTAGAAATCGACATATAAAGTCATTAATTCAAAAGGAAAACCACGCGAATTAACCTTTGTTTTGGACCGTAAGATGACTGCTACAGCGGTGTTTTACCCCAAATAAAGGATGTTTACATGAACAAGCCCGTATCCTGGACAAAACAGGACACACCTGTCGGGTTAAGCCTAGACCAGTTGCTATACCGAATTCGTCAACGAGACGGGGCGGAAGGCTTAATTTTTGATAGCGTCACCATGGATGACTTATTGAATGAAGACGGCGTTCAGCTGTTTGCTTTTGATGCATTAGTCACCCCATTCTCCTCTCTTGGGCGAAAAATATCCGCCATGCAGCGAGTTATGGATATTGCCACCGGTGGCTTAAATGTCATTAGCTCTCAAATATCCGATCCATTCAAGCGCAATGGTGTGGCACAGGTGGTGGCCTTATTTGAGATTAGTGATGGTCAAACTGTATCTGTTTATTTTCATAACCCAGATTCAAGCCCAGAGCGACTAGCTCCAACAGATGAGATGATCAGTTGGAAATGGCTGCTCAATAAAAAAGATATCACGATTGTTGTGGCGCCCGAACGCGGCAGTGACCTTGCCATCCGAGAGGTGGCGCGCCGAATCATGAAGTTGGCCGAAAGAAATAGCGCCGCATTCTCCAGAGCCAATGCTAAGCGCGCAGAGCGAATGAGTGCAATTAGCAACCTAAAGGCGGAAATAGCAACGCTTGAGCATGATCTTGGTGCGCTAAAGGATAAGCGAGATATCGCAAAAATGGAGGCAGAAAGTCGCGCGCTCCAGAAGGCCAATGAATTAACGCCAGAGCAGGGGCTGATTGAGCTGGCAAAAATAAGAAAATTCCTAAGTCGAAGCCAGTATCGAGCAATGTCTCTAGCCATGAAAGGTGAAGACGGTTCATTTTTTATTGATAAAGCCAAGGCGCTAGCAGCGCTTATCAATGGTATGGCTGTTACCTACGAGCAAGATGGCAAGGGTGATGATGCTGTTGCCTATCTTCATTACTTTCAAGGCGCTGGTGACTGGTTTATTACCGAAAAAGATATTGATGGCGGTACACCCCAAGCATTTGGATTTGCCAATCTTGGTCATGGTGGTGAGCTTGGCTATATCAGTATCGATGAACTTGTGAAAAACAATGTCGAACTTGATCTGCATTTTATGCCAACGAGACTTGGCGACGTTTCCGGCAGTGATCGGGGAGGAGCTGCAACAGAAGAGAAATCCGATGTAAGCAATGACGCCAATCAGGGGCCGGCTACTCAGTCAGAACTTGAGCAGGCGAGAGAGCTTACGGATACCAATCCAACAGAGCAGCAAAAGTCAGATGGTAATTACCAGACTGGTGAAATCAGTATGTTTGGTCTTAATTTGGCGATTGAAAACCCTAAAGGCTCAGTGAGATCAGGGAAGGATAATCTTGGCGAAGAATGGTCAATCACCATGTTGAATGACTACGGACACATCAAAGGAACAACCGGCGCTGACGGCGATGAAGTGGACATCTTTATTGGCCCAAACCTGAGTAGCGAGCTGGTGTTCGTTATCAACCAAATGTCAGTCGATGGCTCGTTTGATGAGCACAAGGTAATGCTTGGTTTCGATGACGCTGAGTCAGCAAAGATGGGTTATCTATCTAATTATAAAGCGGGCTGGAGTGGGATGGGCGACGTTCAGGAGATGAGCGTGGATGAATTCAAGCTCTTTCTTGATAAGCAAGCGTCACAATCGATAGCGGGGCCGGAGGTGTCTAATGGCGAAACCGACATCATTGGCGCTGAATTTGACCCAACAACTGAATCCGGCTACGCCCAGGTCGGTGATGATGAAGAAATGCAGCTGAAATATCAGGATCGCTTGGATTCTTTTTTTCAGTCTCGCGTTATTTCTGTCAGGAATGCTTTGCGTGATCTCGGGTGGGATGGCGATCAGCATGGCGAGTTATCGAAGAATGGCCATGCGCTGATCGTTAAGCCAAAGATGGTTGGGGCTGGCGCAAATATGGTTGGCGCCTCATATGAAGTTAAGGGGGAGAAATATTTGTTTATGTCGGACAGATTAACAATGACTCCAGAAGCACTGGCTCAGCGGATCGACTCGTCACTACCAGAGAAAACCACGGAAGAATTACCAGCTGACAGCGGTGCGGTATTGATGCCGAAAAGCGAAACTGATCAGCATAATCAAAATAATTCACGCTCATCTGATCTCGCATTTCTTAGTGAAATCATCGCTGGAACTGTTGATGACATTCTGTCGCCGGAGCTGGGCGACGAGATGGCGGCAATTTTTGAGCGCAATGTCGATGACGCAGAGATTGAGTCATTGCTTGAGCAGGCAATTGCCGCTTATCAGAAAGCAATGGAACAAGCCACCGCAGCGCTGTAATGGGGATAAATGTAATGAAAATTTTGTTTGATGACGCAACCAGCGCTAGCGCAAAAGGTATGTTGGCAAAGTTAAGGCTTGTCAGTTCATTGGCTCGGGTAAGAAAAGAATTGATATCGTTGCCGGGCGGCCCGGCATCAATGATGCTGCGACTCAATCTTGTAAAAAGAGCTAACCAGATCCGCATTGACTTAAAGCGTCAGCGATAGCGGTGCAGGGTATGTCGCCACTGCAGATCAATGACGCACCAAGCGAACCCATTATTGGCGCAAGAGTCAATACAGCTAAACACTATCAATTTCACGAAACGCGTACCAAAGGGCAACGGAAGAAAGCCAATGATGCTGCTGTGTCCTTACTTAACCAGGTTAAATCGGGTCAGCTATCACGCAATCAGCTGTCTGATGAGGATTTAACTGTTCTGGCTGGATATAGCGGGAATGGTGGCTCGCTGGTTGGTGTTGATGGAAAGAAAGGCTCTGCATACGAGTATTACACGCCAAAACCAATTGCCGAGGGTGTGTGGGCTGCCTTGGCGGAGATGGGCTTTTCTGGCGGAAAAGTATTAGATCCTTGCTCTGGTACCGGTGTTTTTAGCGCCACAGCACCAAAGAACTCAGTTATTGATGCTGTTGAACTGGACGAGACATCTGGCTCAATAAACTCATTGATCAATGATGGCGATTGTTACTCCACGACCATTTCACCATTCGAGGCGGTAGCGGCATCGACACCGGATGAGGTGTTTGATGCGGTAGTGACTAATGTCCCGTTCGGTAGTTTAGCGGATCGTGGTGGGAATCAGCTGCTCGATGGTAAGTACCAGAAGGAAACACTGGAAAGCTACTTCATTCTTCGCTCACTGGATAAGCTAAAGCCAGGCGGGTTGGCGGCGTTTGTTGTCCCTCCTCGCTGCACTTCTGGTCGCGGTGCCGCAGAAATGAAATTAAGACAGCGGGCCAGCCTTAAAGCTGATTTTGTCGGAGCGTACAGACTGCCGAATTCCGTTTTTGGCGCGGCAGATGCAGATACCATTACTGATGTTATTTTCTTCAGAAAATACTCTCATGATGCCGCTGAAAAAATAGCCGAATTGAAAGAGCAGTCACCGGAAACACTAAGTGATGCTTTGGTGTTATGGGATACATTTATTGATGGTCGTTACTTCAGTGAGGATGGGAAGCGGTTTGTTCTTGGTGAGTTTGTACCTAAAGATCCGGACAAATTTCGCGATGTAGATCGGGTAAAAAATCCAGCTAGCATTCAAGACGTCGCCAAATTACTGCGTAAGCTGCCGGATAGTCGTGTTAACTGGAAGTTGCTTGATGCAAAAGAGACGGACATCATTTTATATGGCGAAGGCGATACGATAACCAAGGATGGCCAGACTCTGCAAATGCACAGCGGAAGCTGGGTTGTTATGGCTAAGAATGATAATGATCGCAGTGCCATGCAGTTGCTTGCCAAATGTAAGGATGCCTACACCGCTTTTTATTCCGGCGTGCCGTATGAGGATGCTAAGTCCCTGGTCGATTATATGCGCGGCACATCTCAAGCAATGAATATTCCAGCCTGGCTTTCATCGGCAATGACAGAACTCAACAAGTTAAATACTAATGAGGATCGCCTAAAAGCATGGCGTGCCGGTATTGTTGGCTTGGCGATGGTTCAGGTGCTTGATGAGAATGGCCGCTCCAGCGGGACTAACTTCTTGGGTGAGTATGGATCGCTGAGCGACGCGATAAAGAAAGTATCGCCATCAGCCAAGCGGCTGCCTAGTGGGATTGGATCTGAATTCAAGCGTGGGTTGGGTGAAATGGCGTCTCACTACGACAGAAAGCGTGGATTTAGTGCGGTGTGGCGCGGTGACGTGCAGGCAAGCCATACTATCGATATATCAGTAACGGGGGGTTTTGAAGGCTTAATTTACCAAGAAAAATCAAATTGGATTGCTATGCCAAAGGCCAAGGAGGTGCTTGGCGTCGAATTTGATCCGATCAGCTCTGATGAGTGGTGCATTTCCGCTGATGGTTCAATGGTCTCCCGCGCAGATGATTACTACGTTGGCAGCTATGGCGCCTATCTATTGACGATTGATAGCCAGATCGCTAGTGCAACCAATGACCAGATCAAACAAAAGTTGATGCGACAGCGCATGGTTGCTAGTCAGCGAGTGGATAAAGTAGATGTATCTAAAATTAGCTTCAACTTGTTCAGCCCATACGTCACCATCGAGCAGAAGGCTGAATTCCTACGTCGATTTGTTCACCCTAGTGCCGTCGTGGCCTTCGATGAAAAGACCAGTGACCAGCAAATTGAATTTGATATTCCTGGCAGCAAGCTGACTGACAAAGAAAAACTGATCAAGCGAGTCGGTGTTTACCTAAAAAATGGCACTATTACCTTGGGTGGTGCAAAGTTATCTACTACCGATGAAGCGGCAATAAAAGAGCTTCGAAATATTATCAACCAGGCGAACGAGCAATTTAATAGCTGGGCTCGTGGCAATAAGGCTGTTACTGATCTGCTTGAAGCAAAAACAAGCGATCCGGCGCGACTTCGCTTTACGCAGGTGGAAGACGAGAGCCCACTCCCAATACCGGGTATGAACCCAGCACTGATATTGCACGGATATCAAAACTCATATGTTCGCCAGAAAGGACGGGATTTTTCTGGCATCAACGGGTTTGATGTTGGTCTCGGTAAGACGTTCACGGCCCTTGCCTGTGTGCAATACGTTCAATCTATCGGCGTTAAGAAAAAGACGCTATTTGTGGTGCCAAACTCCGTACTGTCAAATTGGCTAAATGAATGTAAAAAAGCCTACCAATCGATAGATGATTGCTTGTTTGTTGGGTTGCGCGAGGATGGTGATGGCGGTTACGGCGTAAGTTCATCAAACTATGATGAAGACCTTGTCCGCTCCATGGAAAATCGGCACGCTAAAATATTCGTTACTATGGAGGCATTTGAGCGTATCAGGCTAAAGGACGATACCATTTCATCCTATGAGTCATTTATGCGGAGTGTCGATGCGTCATTTGCCGAAAGTGAAGATAAAAAGGCAGATGAACGTAAAAAAGGAAAGGCAAGGACCTTGCTATCAGTTCTGGGAGATAAGACAGGATCAGCGCCATACCTTGAGGATATGGGGATTGATTCAATCGTGATCGATGAAGGCCATTGCTTTAAAAACTCAGCTGAGACGGTAGATTTTAGCGGCGGAAAATACCTGTCTCTTAGTCAGTCTTCACGACGCGGTGTCGATGCTCAGGCAAAAGCATGGTATGTGCGTGGGCAGTCAGCGCTATCCGATGGCGTTCTACTACTGACTGCAACGCCAATAACGAATAGCCCGCTAGAAATTTACGCCATGATGTCCCTGGCTTCAGGTCATGATCGCGTAAACGACATGTTTGCCGGTACATCCGGTTCAGATGGCTTCATGAATGCAATCTGCCAGATTGAGAATGAGGATGACGAAACTATTGATGGAGAATCACGCTCAATCAATGTGTTTAAAGGTCTTAATAACGTTGAAATGCTCCGTAGCTCATTGCGCACGGTAGCGACAATCAAGAGTGCAAAGGATGTCGGCGGGCAAATAAGAATCCCCGAATCACCAGAAGTGTCATCGCCGATTGTGCTGCCGAGTGATACGCGGCAACAACTGGAAGATTACAAGCAGGCGTATCGCTTTGCCGCCGATACCGTAGCGGAAAGATCGCAGATACGGGGTGATGCGGAAGCCTACGAGCGGGTAATGGCAAAATTTGGTGAACCAATGCAGCTGATGGCGCACCCATTTAACTTGATCAACAAAATGACCATGCTCATCGCGGATCCAGATCTTGATAATCGAGTGTCACGCTATCGCGTAAGTGACATGGGGAAATCCAGCGAGTTAGTTTCCCTGTGGAATGAAAAAAAATACAGCGAAGAGAGAACAAGACCAGGTCCAAACTGCACTGAGTCTCAAGCCATCAGCAAAAAGACGCGGTACGATGCGTCTGGTGAAGTGATTGGTTATACCTACAAAATGCCGGTAAAGGCTTGGATAGAAGGGGAGTTCATAACCATTGACTCAGTATCTCCGGATATTCAGGATAAATTTGAAGCGCTGGCAGAAAAAACAGGTCTCGATTTAGATGTTGATGTACCACCGAAGCTAGCTGCAATGCTGGAGAACTTCCAGGCAGAAGCAGCAACACCAAGGGGCATTGATGACAAGGGAAATAAGATACCTTATGCCAAGCAGATCATATTCTGTGACCTGATTAGCTCTCATAACAAAATCAAGCGGCTGCTTGCTAAGCGAGCCGGCGTTCCATCGTCATCAATTGCCATTATTACAGGTCAGCGTAACAGTGCGCCGGATGAGATACAGGGTATTCAGGATGGATTTAATGCCTTTGGCGAAGATAACAAATACCGCGTGATCATTGCCAACGAAAAAGGCGAGGTTGGTCTTAACCTACAAAAAGGGACGCAGGCAATACATCACCTTACCATTGGGTGGACCCCGGATAGCCTTACCCAGCGAAATGGTCGCAGTGTTCGACAGGGCAATAAGACGGGCTCAGTTACCGTTTATCACTATGATGCCGACGGCACATTTGACTCAGCAAAGCGATCGCTGGTTAACAGTAAAGCTGACTGGATCAGCTCACTAATGAGCAATGACGTTGGCAGTACACTGGCTATCACCGGTGGGATGAGTCGCGAACAGATGGAGGCACTGATTGACGCAATTGGTGACTCTGACGCCATTTCTAAGTTGCAGGAGTCAATGGCAAACAAAGAGGCTTCACGTAGAGCCGCCAGTAATCGTGAGCGTCAGCTTATCAATCTGAATACCATTGAGCGACAGAATGCATTTCTGTCTGAGAATGATTCATCAGCTGCGTGGATAGCCTCAAGATTTGGGCCATTAATGGCTGTTATGGGTCAGGTGCAGCAGCTAAGAGGCCGACTAGCCAATCCAAAGATGTCAGAAACGGCAAGAGTCAAAAATGAGGCTGTACTTTCTGAGCTTGAGGCAAAACTTCGCGGCATTGAAAGTCAAATCAATGAAGCGGCCACGATAAAGCTGGCGAATGGAGATGTGATTGAACCGCAATCTGTCGTGCGGAGCTTTATCGAAAAAGCAAAACGAGGCGAAAACAGAGCCGCAGATCTAATCAAGTCACTCCGCAGCAATCGCCTCGGATGGAGCAGCATAGGTATTGATGTCAACGAAGGGTCTGATCTTGTCACTGAATGGCAGTCAGAAACAGAGATGGCTGAATCAATGCGCAAGCAGGCGGTGGATAATTACCAGAGACAATCAGTGGTTGCTGGCTCCATGCCAGAACCAATCGCTGCGGCATTTGCATCTGGAGATGGAGCCATGATCGGTGAAGTAGCCATCATGAAGGGGTGCTTCATTAGCGGAAGGAATGATCTTTACATTGTATCTAGTGCATTAACAGCGAGATGCCTATCTGGTTTTGTAGAAAAAGAGGTCGCGCTGTCACGAATAGTCCCACTGCAGAACGAGGTAGTGTATCCAGGTACGGCAGAGTATGAGTCGGCACTTACACAATCCGCCGCCGCGGAGGACGCCTGCGAGCGGAATGGTCAGGCCACGAAATGGTATAGCGAGGTTTGCCCTGATGTTGCTACGCGACGAGAAACGGAAGTAATGGTCTCATATCATGCATACAGCCATGAATTGCCATCACCATACTTCCCTATTGCCATAATGCCATCGTCTGTTACCGATGATACACCTGTTCTATCGCGCATTATGACCGAGCAATCCGCTGTTGTTGTGCGGTGGGAGGGAAGTAAATTTGTTGTTTCTTCTCATCTTGATGTTATTGCCGGAAAGCAAGACCGCTATCAAGCCATCAAAGATTATGCAGTTGCACACAATATGAAGGCGACGCTTGCTGATTTTGGCGGATTGAAGTTTTATGCTGAGAAGCTGATACAGGAAGATATGCCATCAGGAGCGCTATTTAGTGCCGCACTAATCGGTAATTCTGCGGATGAGATCAATAATTCTGTTGCCGATTTAATTCAAGAATCAGTCCCATGGTTTGATTTTCGTGGGACCGAAATCGGATATATTGACTTCGGTAAGCGCCGTGAAATGAACATGGCTATTGAGAATGTCACGCCAAAGACGGAAGAGCTGGATATTGGAAGCGAGGTAATGATAAGCAAATCAATAGAGAGCAATGCCATTATTTATGTTGGTGGGGATACTTATCAGTGGAAGGGGCGCATTAAGGAATACGGCAAAAAATATGGTGATTATGCCAAATGGGATGGCCACAACGAAGCTTGGAAAATTCAGCACCAGGCGTGGGTGCAATTAGTTACAGACTTTCCAAAATTAGCTGAATCACTGCACCTGAAGGATGCATAAATGTTTACTGAATTTAAGTTTGATAAAGAGATGATTAAGGAGGTGGTCTTGGTAAAGGCCGCCACCCTGAAAGCTAACAAGGGGTTCTCTGATCTTGCTGGGTACGCTGTCGGTGTTATTGCGCGAAGAATTGAAAAAGACCCGCTTCGATATCGCGATTATGGGCCTTACTGGTGGGCGGTTAAGTTAGCGCTTAAAAGTTATGGAAAGGATGACTACGGCGATAGCTCTGACCCAGCGATTGCCGCTGAATATACTGGGTCTGACATTGCCGAGACGCTGGTTATGGCTGATCTGTTCAGGGATTGGCATTTAAAAACACACGCAGTTGGTAATAATCAATTTATGCTTGATTCAGATAGCGGAGATACCTATACGCTTGATGATCCTGACATGGAAGCGATCGCTTAAATAGGAAAACAGCAACATCTCAATGCCATGCCGTGACATAAAGTCATGGCATGAGTACCAATACCCCCCAAAAGCAGCGTCGCGGGTTCTTTTCTCGCTTTGGCTTATCAGCTAAAAAGTGGGAGAGTGAAAATACCCCGGCAGCGAGCGAGATAACGCAATCTGACTCCATTATGTATGGGGCCGGAACAACCACTGTTGCCAGCCTGATGTCATCGGGAAGCCGAAAAGCGCGAACCAGGCAAGCCATTTATGATCAATGGTCAATGATGGAGTCTGACCCAATTGTATCTTCATCCGTATCGCTGCTTGTTACTGCCGCTCTTGGTGGTCACGAAACAAACGGCGAGCTAGTGTTTATCGAAAAAAGCCCAAGCATTATTGATGATAAGCAGCTGTCCTACTTGGTTGATGAGATCAAGGCTGATTTGTCGGGGATATTTAACCGCATCGCCTTTCCAACCGCATACCTTGGCGCCACGTTTGGTGATGCCTATGCCAGGATTTATTCTGACGGCAATGGAGTGATTGACGTTTATAACGGCGAGTTGATTCGCCCGCCACTCGTACAGCCATTTGAGCGAGGAAGTCGAACGGTTGGTTATGCCATTTACACCGGGGAAAAAAACTTTCAACGCCTTGATGTAAAGCAAATGGCGAGAATGAAAATGCCGAGAACACAATGGGTTCCTCAGCATGGCGTATTTGAAAAATCACTTAAGTTCGCTCTTGAAGCGGACGATATCGATACATTGCCATTAATGCCATCAATGGCAGGCGGATCGCTAATTTACTCCGCTGAAGAACCGTATAACAACTTAGTTTCAAGTCTGCTTGGCTTGGTTGGCCAGCGCTGGATGGATTCTATTGATGAGCAGATGCTCACAGTCAACCTGAGTGACATGTCAACGAACCATCAGGAAAAATTCCTAGATTCTGTTGTTGCCATGTTAAAGAGATCGAAAGAGGTGGCAGAAAAGGCGGTAACGGAAGGTAAGCCAGTGATGGAGCGTATCCGCCATATTGTACCGGTGTTCAATGAAAAACAGCTGGCCACAGTGCAATCTTCCAATGGCGGACAACCGGGGCGCAGCGGCAGCATTGGTATTGAAGATGTAATGTTACACGCGAGACTTTTAGCTGGTGCGATTGGCGTTGATCTGTCTATGATTGGTTTTGCTGATCAAATGGCGGGCGGCCTTGGTGATGGAGGGTGGTTTCGCACATCCGCGCAAGTTGCCGAACGTGCTCGTATTATTCGCGTCGCGTTAGCTGATTTCTACAATCAAATTATTGATATCCACACTCTCCAGCGCTATGGCGTGGTATTTCCGCCATCGATGAGACCATGGAATATCAATTTTTATGGCTCTATATCAGCGCTTGAATCGGAACGGCAGCGCACCAGAAGTGAATCGATGAGCGTTGGATTGATGCTTGTGCAAGCCATTCAGCAAATGAAAGATCTTGGCGCAACTAAACCAGTGCTGATTAATTTCCTAACGGAAATCATGACGCTGGATGAGAAACAAGCCGAGCTTTACGCCGAGATACTGACCGCCTCGCCACCAAATGGAGGTGTCGATGAGCCTGTATAACAACATTGCAAATAGCGGATTGGCGAGCAGCTTTCTTGGTATGGTTGATTCAACCTTGAAGGGTGGTTTAGCTAGTGTCGGCAGTGAAGCGGCAAAGGCATTTGGTGGTGGTGAACTGTCCAATCGCATAGCGGATCGTGTAACTACTATAGGCGGAGCCATCGCCAGTAATGCCGTTAATAGCCATATCCCATCAAGCATGAGAAATGTAATCAATGGCGGGGCTGATGCGCTTGGCCATGTTCTCGATGGTGATATTGAAGGTGCGGCAGTTAGTTTATTTGATTCAGGATTGGCGGATGAGTTGATCGGCGGAATCATGCAATGGGCTGGCTCTCAGACCCGATATTGGTCGAAATCATCACCGTTGTATGGGGGGATTACGCCAACTGAGGCTAAAAACATCTATAGCGAGGTGATCAACACAAAGCGATCAAAGAAGAACCTGTTTCTTGTTGAGGTTAGTAGCCCATTAATGGGCGACTTTTCCAGTACGTTCAATTTGTTTTGTACCGATATTGAGCATAGCCCAATTTCGATATCAGGCGAAAAAGCCAAAGTTGGCTCTGCATTTGTGGACATCGTAAACGGTAGTGATCCTGATGAACTTAGAATTACTACTCTGGATGATAAAAAGGGCACGCTGAAGAAATGGTTTGAGCAACACGCTGCTGCTGCCGCCGCAAGGGATGGCACGGTAGGTGTTCCTGGTACATATGCAATTACCTTTACGATCAAGCATGCCTTTGTTGGTACTGCCAGTGGATTTAAGAGTAAAGGGCTATTCCGCGCTGCCAGTTATGACGTATCCCTATCCCGCCGAGAGGATGCACTCGAAGAGG
>Ga0183099_1001398_pt1 | contig 14077 bp, 18 predicted proteins | sample Biomet1_FD_127788 | JGI IMG/M metagenome (GOLD analysis project Ga0183099, IMG submission 127788) | Microbial communities from bioreactor (seeded with anoxic lake sediment) at LBNL, California, USA - Biofuel metagenome 1 | ecosystem: Engineered > Bioreactor > Anaerobic > Unclassified ... | reverse complement strand
ATAATTATAGAATACTCAAAGGGAATGGGAGATGTTTTTCTATTGTATATGCAAGGGGACCGGCAGATATCGAAATGGGTGATCATTGGCGGACTATCATTTTTGATTGCGGCAATTTTCACGTATGGCTGTCTGCATCGCGATTCCGGATCGCAGCAGACGGTAAAGCAGGGTAAAAATACGGTGTATATCAGCATCCATTCCGGCATGAATGCCGAAGCGATTGCCGAATTGTTGAAAAAACAGCAGGTTATCGACAGCACCTACAGCTTCAGACTGATGGCCAAGCTTAATGGAGCCGATGCAAATTTTAAGACGGGGGACTATGCGTTTTACCGTCATATGGACAATCGCAAGGTACTGGAAATGCTTGTCGCTGGCAAGACTTCGACGCTGCGCATTACGGTTCCGGAAGGCTATAGTGTCGAGCAAATAGCCCGCTCACTTGACGAAAAGGGAATTGTCAGTGAAAAGGCCTTCTGCAGTGCCGCCGAAAAGTTCCGGGCGTATGACTACATGGCCGGAAACAGCCGCACAAAATATCAGGCGGAAGGTTTTTTGTTTCCTGACACCTATGAAATTGGCGGGGATTTTAAGGCTGAGGACATCATGAAGATGATGGCTGGACAATTTGATCAGGAACTGACGCCGGCTATGCGCGAACGGGCGGTGGCAATGAATCTTTCGATCCGGGAACTCGTGATTTTAGCTTCACTCGTTGAAAAAGAAGCACAGCTGGAAGAGGACCGGCCGATCATTGCCCAGGTGTTTTTAAACCGCCTGAAGGCAGAAATGCCGTTGCAGTCCTGTGCCACCATTCAGTACATTCTGGGTAATCCGAAGGCTGAATTGTCCATTCAGGATACAAAAATTGAATCCCCTTATAATACGTATCTGCATCAGGGGCTGCCGCCAGGGCCGATTGGCAATCCGGGGTTGGCCTCTATTAAAGCGGTGCTTTATTCGGACCCGACGGATTATATGTATTTTGTTGCCGATAAGGATGGCCGTCATCATTTCAGCCGGACGTATGAGGAACATCTGACGACGATTGACAAGGTGCAGTGATGGAAGAATTATTGAAAGAAATGGAAGCTTATGCGGCTGAAAACCGAGTCCCGGTCATTAATGCTGCCGGACGGGAAGTTTTGGTGAAGGCCGCCCAAACCTGTAAAGCAGAGCGGGTGCTTGAGATTGGTACGGCCATTGGTTATTCGACATTGCTGCTGGCCCAAAACAGTGCGCCGGGTGTCAGCATAACGACCTTGGAGCTTGATGAGGCAAGGGCAGAGAAAGCGCAGGCTTTTATTGATCGTTCCCCTTACCAGGAGCAGATCCAAATTGTGCGCGGGGATGCGGCAAAAAACATAAAGTCTTTGCGGGGACTGTATGATTTGGTGTTTATCGATGCAGCAAAAGGGCAGTATCCGGAATACTTTCGTTTAATCCTGCCGCTCCTGTCGCCGCAGGCGGTCGTTATAGCAGACAATGTGCTGTTTCGCGGGTATGTCTGTAGTGAGGAAAAACCGCCGCGCCGTTATAAGACAATCGTCAAGCGGTTGCGTGAATATATTGCGCTGGTGGAAAACCAGCCGGACTTTGTTACCAAGATTTATCAGGACGGTGACGGACTTGCCGTCTCTACAAGGAGAATACATATTGAAAAAACCTGAACTGCTGGCACCTGCCGGCAATATGGAAAAATTAAAAATGGCCCTGCTTTATGGAGCGGATGCGGTCTATCTAGGCGGCAAAGCCTTTGGCCTGCGGGCTTTTGGTGGAAATTTTACGCAGGAAGAAATTCGCGAGGCGGTCGTATTTGCCCACAGCCTGCAAAAGAAAGTCTATGTTACCGTGAATATTTTTGCGCATAACAGCGATATGGAAAAACTGCCGGAATACCTGAAATCGCTGGGGGAGGCTGGGATCGATGCCGTTTTAGTTGCCGATCTGGGCGTATTTATGATGGTGCGTCGCTTGCTGCCCCAGATGGAAATTCATATAAGCACGCAGGCAAATAATACCAATTGGGAAGCGGTGAACGCCTGGAAGGATCTGGGGGCAAGCCGGGTGGTTCTTGCCCGCGAAATGTCTTTGCAGGAGATAAAAAAAATTCGTGAGCAATGCCCAGTGGAACTGGAAATGTTTGTTCACGGGGCCATGTGCATTTCGTATTCCGGCCGTTGCCTGATGAGCAATTATTTTACTGGCCGTGATGCCAATCGTGGCAGCTGCGCCCAGCCCTGTCGCTGGAAATACGCGCTGGTGGAAGAAAAACGTCCCGGACAGTATTTCCCACTGGAGGAAGATGAGCGGGGCAGTTATATCTTCAATTCAAAGGATATGTGTCTGCTGGAACACATTGACCAGGTCATTGCCAGTGGTGTTGACAGTTTGAAAATAGAAGGCAGAATGAAGAGCGTTCATTATGTGGCTAGTGTAGTTAAGGCTTACCGGGCCGCGATTGATGCCTATTTTGCCGATTCTGAAGGTTTTGTGGTTCAGCCGGAGTGGGTGGTGGAGCTTGACAAGGTGTCGCATCGAGCGTATACGACTGGATTTTATTTTGAACAGCCGTCGGCGGAGGATCAGATCTATGGCAGCTCTTCCTATACGCAGACGTCGGATTTTATCGGCTTGGTGCACAGCTATGATGCTGCCACGGGCTGGGCACTTGTCGAGCAGCGCAATAACATGAAATGCGGGCAGGAAATTGAGATTTTACAGCCGGAGGGACCGTTGTTTCGCCAAGTGTTGACAGAAATGATGGATGAAGACGGAACGGTGATTGATACGGCGCCGCATGCCCAACAGCTTGTCAGAATCCGGATGCAGCAGCCGGTTGTCCCTTATGCCATTTTGCGCCGGGATGTTTGACGGCAGCGGCATTCTATTTTGAAAAGGCGGTGTTTTTTATGCAAGCGGATCGAAAGCGTTGTTTCGGGTGTGCCTCGGGGCGCGTTCAGGGAGTCGGATTTCGCTATTTTGTGCAGTCACAGGCCCAGCTTCTGGGAGTGACCGGCTGGGTAAAAAACATGGAGGATGGTACGGTGACGATGGAACTGCAGGGAACCACTGATCAGCTTGCCCAGCTGACCGCTAAAATTAGAGCCGGAAGTTTTTTTATCAAGGTAGAACAACTGCAGCTTTCAGATGTGACGGTGGTTAAGGGCGAAACGGTTTTTGAAATTCGCTACTAAAGGCAAGCCGGGAGATGCTCCCGGAGAACTTATTTTAGAATAGGCAGTGATTTTATTGAAAAAAGTGCTTGTATTGCACGGACCTAATCTGAACCTTCTCGGACGGCGGGAACCGGAAATTTATGGTTCGCAGACACTCGATGATATCAACGAACTTCTGCGCCGCCGCGCTGCTGAGGCGCAGATTCAGCTGGATTTTTTTCAGACCAATCATGAAGGCATGCTGGTGGATGCGATTCAGGCAGCCCCGGCCAGTGCCTATGACTGGATTATTTTAAACGCGGCAGCATTTACGCACTACAGTATTGCAATCCGGGATGCTTTGGCGGCCGTTGAGGTGCCGGCCATCGAGGTGCACCTGTCAAATATTCATAAGCGCGAGGAATTTCGGCATCATTCTGTCCTGGCACCGGTTGTCATGGGACAGATCTGCGGTTTTGGTGAGGACAGCTACATGGCGGCCCTTGAGATCATAATTAGAAAGACAAAATAAGGGGGCCTTCCGGTGGAAGCTAGATTAAAAAAACTACGGAATTTTCTTGGATCGCATCAGCTCGATGCGGTGCTCATCAGCAAACTTGAAAATCTCCATTATTTCAGCGGTTTTACCGGGGATGATACGCTGTTGCTGGTGACGCCAACGAATGCGGAGCTCATCACGGATTTTCGCTATATTGAGCAGGCGAAGCAGCAGACAAATGATTTTTATATCATTGAGCAAAAGGACGGACTGCTGGCGGCAGCTGCCGAAAGAATGAAAAAAAATGCCGTGCACAAAGTCGGCTTTGAGGGTGGCGATCTCAGTTACAGTGATTTTGCTGCAATCTATAAACTGTTGCCGGAGCGCATCGAGTTTAATACGCCGCTCAAACTGGACGAACTGCGAATGATTAAAGATGCCGAAGAGCTTGCTTTTTTGCGTCGGGCGGTCGAAATCAGCGACCGGGCGTTTGAGCAGGTTTTGAAGTTTATAAAGCCGGGGGTTCGCGAACTTGATGTGGCTCTTGAACTGGAGACCTGCATGCGCCGCCTGGGCTCAGAGAGACCCGCATTTGCGACAATTATTGCCTCTGGGGTACGTGGCAGCCTGCCCCATGGAATTGCGACGGAAAAGTTGATTGTTGACGGAGAATTTGTTACAATGGATTTCGGTGCTGTTTACAGGGGATACCATTCGGACATCACGCGCACTTTATGCATCGGACATGCTGATGAAAACCAGCATAAAATTTATAATATTGTATTGAAAGCCCAGCTGCTCGGTGTGGAAAAAGTGCAGGTGGGGGCTTCCGGTCGGGCGGTAGATGAAGATGTACGCCGTTATATCATGGACGCGGGTTATGGCCGGGCGTTTGGGCATGGACTCGGGCACAGCGTGGGTTTGGAAATCCATGAGGAGCCGCGCCTGTCGCCGTCAAGCAAATGTGACCAGTTGGTGGAAAATATGCTGGTTACCGTAGAACCGGGAATTTATCTTCCGGGATGGGGCGGAGTGCGCATTGAAGACACTGTTTTGGTTACTGCGGCCGGTGGGAAACCGTTGACACAGAGCAGTAAACAGTTAATTGAAGTTAAATAGAATTAAAAAATCCGACAGGATTTAATGGAGGGCGTAACAAATGATTTCTAGTACAGATTTCCGCACGGGATTGACAATTGAATTTGATAATGGTGTATGGCAGGTTGTCGATTTCCAGCATGTAAAACCGGGCAAAGGAGCTGCCTTTGTAAGAACAAAGATCAAAAACGTTGAAACTGGTGCTGTTGTTGAACGCACGTTCAACCCGAATGAAAAAATGCCGGCGGCGCATGTAGAAACGCGGGCGATGCAGTTCCTTTATGAAACGGATGGCATGTACACGTTTATGGATAACGAATCCTACGAACAGTCGGAACTTTCGAAGGATCAGCTCGGGGATGCTTTGCGTTATCTCAAAGAAAATATGGATATTAATTTGCAGATGTTTAAAGGCAAGATCATTGGCATTTCCTTGCCGAACTCTGTAAACCTTGAAGTTGCGGAATGTGAGCCGAGCGTAAAAGGTGATACGGCTACTGGAGCGACGAAGTTGGCCACGCTTGAAACTGGGTATGTAGTAAAAGTGCCGCTTTTCATCAACCAGGGAGATGTCCTGCGCATTGATACTCGCACAGGCAACTATGTCGAAAGAGCATAATAGCAATAATAGGAATCCGCTGCTGGAGGCATCCGACAGCGGATTTTTTTTTGTCGGCAGGAAATAATGCGCCAAATGACGAAGTATTTTCGTTAAGAGCCGTGAGCGGCTGTATATTTTTTAGATCAATTTGTATATTTACTGTTTGTTTGCTATAATTTATATATCATTATAGTGCTGTCGTTGTCTAAAATAAGGGAGGTTTTACTATGGAAAAAGAAGCAGGAAGAAAAGACGTTAAGAATTCCCTCGGATCGATTCGGATTGCCGATGAAGTAGTCAGCATCATTGCCGGATTGGCGGCTACAGAAGTTGATGGTGTTGCCGGCATGAGCGGTGGTCTTGTAGGTGGGATAGCCGAACTTTTGGGACGGAAAAATTTTGCCAAGGGTGTTAAGGTTGAAGTCGGTGAACGTGAAGCCGCTGTTGACCTATTTGTCATTGTGAAATACGGTATCCGCATTCCAGATGTAGCGCTTGCTGTGCAGGAAAATGTGAAGCAGGCGATTGAGACGATGACTGGTTTGTCGGTTGTGGAAGTGAATATTCATGTACAGGGTGTAGGCTTCCCCGAAGAGGCAAAGGCAGAAGAAACCCGCGTACGCTGAAATCAGAGGAGAGACATGTAAATGGGGATTATAAATCGGGTACTGCTGTTTTTTTACAACGATCGCTATTGCGCTTTTGTCGTTAGGGGCGGCTCTCTTCTGCCTACAGGTTGTCCCGGCAGCTTATGTCTGGAATGAGTTTTTATATTTGAGCGGCCGTTGGGAAACCGGGGCAGTGGCGCTGGTGATGTTTCTTGTCAGTATTCAGCTTTTCGGGCTGACTTTCAGTTCGGGGAAAAAGACCCGCTATGACAAGGAGGCCGTCGTCATTCATGGAGCGATGGGTGATGTGCGTATTGCGATTGAAGCCATAAAGAATTTGGTTGATAAGACAACCCGGTCTGTTCATGGGGTCCGCGATGTAAAAGAACGCGTCACAGCTGAGGTGAGTAAATCATCACCGACAGCAGATCCGGTGGTTCACATCAAACTCAGGGTCATCCTTGGACAGGAAAACAATGCAGCAGACGTTTCTGATGAGATACAAAAAAAAGTCAGAGAGCAGCTGACGAATTTTGTCGGGCTCAGAGATGTTGATATTGAGATTACGGTGGAAAATATTGCGAATACTGCCACAGCAAAGCAGCGTGTTGTGTAGTGCGGAGGCACCACGACAATGAGGTGACGAAATGAAAGAGGATGTAAAGCTTTTTATCGAAGCAGCATGGCAAAATCACCGCGGCAAGACTGCGGGGAGCTTGCTGGGCCTGGTGCTTGGCATCGCGATCCTGCTGTTCGGTTTTTGGAATACGGTCTTTGTGCTGTTATGCGGAATGATCGGCCTATTCATTGGAATAAAAGTCGATCGGAACGAGGAGATTGCTCAGGGTCTGGAAAGATGGCTACCGCCATTTTTTCATCGCTGAAGACAGTCTGGCAGCCGGCGGATTTGAATAAAGGAAGGTAATTATGAGTCGTAGACAAGCCAGGGAAGTAGCCTTACAGGCTTTGTTCCAGTTGGATTTTAATGAAGTAACTATTGAGGCCGCAGTAGATGCGGCGTTGGGAGAGTCGGCCGTGCTCGCGGACCGGGACCGTGAATATTTGCGTAAGGCTGTCAGCGGGACAAAAGAAAATCTGGCAGCAATTGATGCTATTATAATGGAGTGTTCCCGCGAGTGGAAGGTAGAACGAATGTCCGGTATTGACCGTAACATTGCCCGGCTGGCAGTGTTTGAGATGAAATTCAATGAAGAGGAAATTACACCAAATATTGTAATCAATGAGGCGGTTGAGCTTGCCAAGAAATACGGTACGGATGAATCGGCCCGGTTTATTAATGGTGTTTTGGGCGCGATGGTCAAATAACAATAGTAGAATCCGCCAGGCCGTGGCCTGGCTTTTTTCTTATGTGGGATGGGGAGCAGGGCCTTGGATATTCGAAGTGTCAGTGAAGTAACAAAATACATAAAAGGGCTGGTGGATCAGGACCGGATTTTGTCGCGGATCATGATCCGGGGGGAGATATCAAATTTTAAACAGTATTCTTCCGGACATTGCTATTTCACGCTGAAAGATGCGGGATCTTCCCTTAAAGCTGTGATGTTTCGCAGCCGCGTACAACATTTGAAGTTTATGCCGGTAAACGGCATGCAGGTTGTGGCGACAGGATCCATTACGGTTTATGAGCGGGATGGTGTCTATCAGCTGTATGCTGATTCCCTGTTGCCGGAGGGTGCCGGCGAGCTGAGTCTGGCTTTTGACCAACTCAAAGAAAAGTTAACAAAAGAAGGCCTGTTTTTGGCAGAGCATAAACAGGTCTTACCGGTATTTCCCCGGACCATCGGGGTTGTGACTTCTCCGAGTGGGGCTGTGCTGCGTGATATTTACCGGGTAGCAAAACGGCGCAATCCCAATGTCCAGCTGGTACTTTACCCGGTTCAAGTCCAGGGCGAACAGTCTGCCGGACAGATTGTGCAGGCCTTGGATTTTTTCAACCGCTGTTTCCCGGTGGATGTACTGATTGTCGGGCGCGGCGGCGGGGCAATGGAGGATCTATGGTCCTTTAATGAAGAAGCTGTTGTTCGTGCTATTTTTGCCTCCCGGCTGCCAGTTGTTTCGGCAGTTGGGCATGAAACGGATTTTACGCTGGCGGATTTTGTCAGTGACATGCGGGCGGCCACTCCATCACAGGCGGCGGAACTGGTTGTTCCGGACGCGACGGAGTTGACTCGTTACATTGAATCCCTACGCGCACAGCTGGCTGCCCGCGGCCGGCAACAGCTGCAGCTGAGACAGGCGCGCCTTGCAGCTTGCCGGCAGAGTACGGCGCTGCGAACGCCGCAGATGCTGCTGGCCCAGCGTCGTCAGCGGTTTGATTTAGTTTATGAAAAATTTCGTCAGCTGGTGATGCAGACGATAAAGGATAAAAAGCATGCGCTGCAGGTTCCCCTGGAAAAGTTGACGATGCTAAATCCGGTAAATGTTTTGGCTCGAGGATATGGGATCGTGCATTTAGGGGAAACAGTGCTGCGTGGCGTTGCGAATATCAAGGCGGGCGATGCAGTAGAGGTTATAATGACAGATGGGCGTTTTAGTGCTACTGTTGGAGAAGTCAGGGAGGGAAATGTCTATGGCAAGAACAAAGAAACTTTCATTTGAGGAGGCTTTGGCCAGCCTTGAGTCGATTGTTGGTGCACTTGAAAACAGTGATATCAGCCTGGCGGAATTGCTCGATAAGTATACCGAGGGAGTAAAGCTTTCCGAAGTCTGTCTGCAGGAGCTTCAGACGGCTGAACAGACCATTGATATAATGGTGCAGGAAAAAAATGGCGGGTTGGAAAAAACTACACTGCAGATAGAAGGAGAATGAATATGCTGAAAACGTATTGGAATGAAAAACTGCAAATGGTGGAAACCGAGCTGGCCCGTCTGATCCCGGCAGAAACTTCTCTGTGCCACACGCTTAGTGATGCAATGAATTACAGCCTTCTGGCTGGCGGCAAGCGACTACGCCCGGTACTCTTAATGGCGGCAGCTGATGCGGTCGGAGCCACGGGAACGGACTTTTTGCGCACGGCTTGTGCGCTTGAAATGATTCATACGTATTCCTTGATTCATGATGATCTTCCCGCGATGGACAATGATGATTATCGTCGCGGTAAACTTACGAATCACAAGGTTTTTGGCGATGGAATGGCAGTGCTGGCCGGAGATGCTTTGCTGACGATGGCTTTTGAAATCATGGCGATGGACGTAGCGGCGACGCCGGCTAAAGCCCTGCAGATTGTTCAGGAAATGAGCCGGGCTGCCGGTCCGGCAGGCATGGTCGGCGGTCAGGCAATTGATCTGCTGTCAGAGAATAAGACTATCGACATGGAATTGTTGCAGCAGATGCATATGGCAAAAACCGGAGCGCTTTTCCTCGCGGCCATCCGCAGCGGGGCGATACTGGGAGATGCCAGTGAAATTCAATTGGCGGCACTAACAAGATATGCCGAGTGCTTTGGGCTGGTATTTCAAATTACGGATGATATTCTTGATGTAATTGGAACGGAGGCTGCAATTGGCAAGCCGGTTGGCAGCGATGAGCGCAATAAAAAGTCGACGTACGTAACGCTGACCTCACTCGAACGGGCGAAGGAACTGGCGGAATCTACGGTAGAAGAGGCCCTTGAAGCCTTACGTCCCTTTGGTGCGGAAGCAGATTTTCTCCGGAGTATAGTGCAATATCTCATTACGCGCGACAAATGAGCGAGCGAAAAGAATAGGAAAGCGTGTGAGTAAATGAGGCAGATTTTAGATTGGATTGACAGTCCCCGTCAGCTTAAAGAACTTTCACCGGTGGAGCTTGAAACACTGGCGATGGAACTGCGGAGATTTATTATAACAAATGTAGCCAAAACGGGTGGGCATCTTGCGCCGAGCCTGGGGGTGGTCGATTTAACAGTTGCACTGCATCGAGTGTTCAATTGTCCGCAGGATAAAATTGTCTGGGATGTTGGTCATCAAGCGTACGCTCATAAGATTTTAACCGGGCGGCGCGAGCAGTTTCCGACACTGCGCCAGAAGGATGGGATTACCGGGTTTCCAAACCGCGGTGAAAGCCCTTATGACAGCTTTGGTGTTGGTCATTCGAGCACATCCATTTCAGCAGCCTTGGGAATGGCAATTGCCCGCGATCTGAGCGGGGCTAAAAATCATGTGATTGCTGTAATCGGCGATGGCGCCCTGACGGGCGGTGAGGCTTTTGAGGCCCTGAATCATGCCGGCGATCTGGGGAAAAAACTCATTGTGATTCTCAATGACAACGAGATGTCGATTGAACGCAATGTCGGGGCGATGTCTGAATACCTGGCGAAGATACGCACGGCGCCGCAGTATCACCGAGCCAAAAAGGATCTGGAGGGTATTTTGCGGAGTATACCGCGCATTGGGGATACGGTGTTAAAAACGGCAGAGCATATAAAGGACAGCGTGCGGACGTTTCTCGTCCCTGGGGGATTATTTGAAGAGATGGGCTTTACTTATGCCGGGCCGATTGATGGGCATAATATCCGTTTGCTGCTTGAGGTTCTTGAACAGGCCAAGCAGATGGAGGGGCCGGTTTTACTGCACGTTCTTACAAAAAAAGGGAAAGGTTATCTGCCGGCAGAAATTGAGCCTGATAAATTCCATGGCATCGGCCGATTTGACCTGACTACCGGTGAGGTACAGAAAAAAACTGGACAGGCCATATCGTATACGGCAGTGTTTAGCAAAACCTTGATTGATCTGGCTAAAAAAAATGAGAATATTGTTGCCGTTACAGCGGCAATGCCAGCAGGAACCGGCCTTAAGGCCTTTGGCGAAGCTTTTCCCGAGCGGATGCTTGATGTCGGCATCGCCGAGCAGCATGCAGTTACGATGGCAGCGGGTCTGGCTGCCGAAGGAAAACGTCCGGTAGTGGCGCTATATTCTACATTTGCCCAGCGGGCGTATGATCAGATTCTGCACGATGTCTGCCTGCAAAATCTGCCGGTTGTATTTGGTCTTGATCGGGCCGGGCTTGTCGGCGAAGATGGGGCGACGCATCATGGCGTATTTGATTTTTCCTATCTGCGGCCGCTGCCCCATATGACAATTATGGCTCCGAAGGATGAGAATGAATTGCGCCGGATGCTGGCTACAGCCCTTGGTTTACAGGGGCCGGCAGCCGTTCGCTATCCGCGTGGCTCTGGCCTCGGTGTCAGCCTTGACGATGAACTCATCCCCGTGCCGGTCGGCAAGGCGGAAGTTTTGCGAAAAGGTGGACAGGTCGCCTTTTTGGCCATCGGGAATATGGTTGATAATGCCCTGCAGGCAGCAGCGATTCTGGCGAAATCTGGTATTGAAGCGACGGTGATCAATGCGCGCTTTGTAAAACCGCTGGATACAGATTTGCTGCGGCAGCTTGCCGGACAAATGCAGCTTCTTGTCACAATGGAGGAAAATGTTCTGGCGGGCGGGTTTGGTTCTGCCGTACTTGAGTTTTTGGCTGATGCCGGGCTGACAAAGCCGGCAGTGCTGAGACTTGGCTTGCCGGATCAGTTTATTGAGCAGGGCACGGTTTCACAGCTGCAGGAAATGTATAATTTATCACCGGCAACGGCGGCCGCTGCCGTGCAGAAATTTCTGGAAAAAACGGTAGGAGAGAGATAGAAAAATGGCGAAACAGAGATTAGATATACTGCTTGTGGAAAAAAATCTTGCTCCCAGCCGAGAACGGGCCAAGACGACAATCATGGCCGGACTCGTGCTGGTTGACGGACAAAAAATAGATAAAGCCGGGACGCTGGTCAAGGCGGAAGCCGAGCTGCGTGTGCTCGGTGATAGTATCGGCTATGTAAGCCGGGGCGGATTGAAGCTGGCCAAAGCCATAGAAGCTTTCGGCGTCGAACTGCAGGGGAAAACAGTTGCGGATATCGGAGCCTCGACCGGCGGTTTTACCGACTGCTCGCTGCAAAACGGAGCGGTGAAGGTGTATGCAATTGATGTTGGTTATGGGCAGCTTGCCTGGTCGCTGCGGACGGATGACCGAGTGGTCAATATGGAACGAACAAATATCCGCAATGTAAAAACGGAGGATTTGGGAGAAAAACTTGATTTTGCCTCGATTGATGTGGCATTTATTTCGCTTGACAAGGTCCTGCCGGCAGTAAAAGAATTGCTGCAGCCAGTGGGGGAAGTTGTCGCCCTGATCAAGCCCCAGTTTGAAGCCGGGAGGGAAAACGTTGGTAAAAAAGGGGTTGTCCGTGACCCTGAAATCCATGTGTCTGTGATTGAAAAGGTTATTGCTTTTGCCAGTAGTCTTGGCTTTATGGCACGTAATTTAACATATTCCCCCGTCAAGGGACCGGAAGGCAATATAGAATACCTAGTCCGTCTTGACTTCAACCAAGAAGCGGGCATGGCAGTCGATGCGGCTGAGATTGCAGCGGTTGTTGAACAAGCACATGCTTCGCTTGATAAGTCGGCTTTGCATAAATAAATGAGGATTTGGGGATGGACAGATGCTGACGATCGGTGTTTTTCCTAATATAGAAAAAGAAGATGCAGACAAAGTGCTGCGCCGGGTTATTGACTTTTACCGTGGCAAAGATGTAAAACTCGTTTTGCCGCAGGATGAGGCGGTGTTTTTTTCCTGTCAGGAGTTTGGGGTAGCGGATATTGAGGAAATGAAGCTGGATCTGGCGATCAGCATTGGCGGTGATGGGACACTGCTCGGGGTATGCCGGCGCCTGATTCGCCACAGCGTACCGGTTTGCGGGATTAATATAGGGAATTTTGGCTTTTTGGCGGATATTGAGCTGACTGAGATTGAACGCCGCTTGGAGAAAATCCTTGTCGCCGATTATCGTATAGAAGAGCGGTTGATGCTGGCGGGACTGGTGAAGAGCGAAGGGCACATTCGCTTTGTCGGCAGTGCCATCAATGATGTTGTCCTGGCTAAAGGCGGTGTGGCAAGAATGCTGCATCTGGGGCTGAGCATTGATGATTGCCGGATTTCAGATTATAAGGCCGATGGGCTGATCGTGTCGACAGCGACAGGCTCGACAGCATACTCTTTATCCGCTGGCGGGCCGATCATTAATCCTAAACTGAAGGTGCTGCTCGTGACACCAATTTGTCCACATACGTTTAATGTGCGGCCCATGATCATTGGTGAGGATGAAGAAGTCAGAGTTCATATCGCCGCGGTTCATCAAGATATTTTACTGACCTTCGATGGACAGGAGAGCTTTCGCCTGCTGCCGGGAGATGAGGTCATTGTCAGAAAGTCCACATCGGTGGCCAAGATCATAAAATTTGATGACAAAAATTTTTACAAGACGGTGCGGACAAAGCTTTGGCGGGGGGATGAAGCATGCAACTGACAACCAGTGCCATTGAGGCAGCACATGCTCTGCTGCGAACAAGACTGCAGACAGCAAGCGTCGTCGTTGATGCCACAGCCGGCAATGGTGGCGATACTTTGTTTTTAGCCGAAAATTCACCACCGCAGGCAAGGGTGTATGCTTTTGACATCCAGGAGCAGGCGTTAGCGGAGACAAAGCGAAAAACAGCGGCTTACAGTGACAAGGTTTGCTGCATTGCCGTCGGGCATGAGCGAGTTGATGAATATATAGCAGAGCCGGTGGATGCTGCGATATTCAATCTGGGATATTTGCCGGGTGGGGATCATGCGGTTACAACAACAGTTGAATCAACGCTGCCGGCTGTCGGACACATGCTGGAGAAGTTGAGCTTAAACGGTGTTCTGGCGATCGTAGCCTATCCGGGGCATGAGGCTGGACAAGAAGAACAGCAGCAGCTCGGAATGCTGCTGGCAGAGCTGCCAAGAAAAATTCACCGCCGGACTTTATCAGCTATTGAATCATGAGGGGGCTGGACCGGTGCTGTATCTTATAGAAAAGGTCAGGAGATGAAACAATGAAGGCAATACGCCATGCTAAGATCAAACAATTATCGAAAACACAGTGGTAGAGACGCAGGAGGATTTGGCTGAAGCGCTGCGACTGCAGCATATTGAGGTTACACAGGCTACCGGACACATGCTGGAGAAGTTGAGCTTAAACGGTGTTCTGGCGATCGTAGCCTATCCGGGGCATGAGGCTGGACAAGAAGAACAGCA